>Ga0068858_100000212_pt1 | contig 62654 bp, 60 predicted proteins | sample KBSSwiS12_FD_66589 | JGI IMG/M metagenome (GOLD analysis project Ga0068858, IMG submission 66589) | Switchgrass rhizosphere microbial communities from Kellogg Biological Station, Michigan, USA - KBS Switchgrass S1-2 | ecosystem: Host-associated > Plants > Roots > Rhizosphere > Soil ...
CATCGCGACGATGAGGAGACACCGCAGGACGTCGTGCTGGAGGCGTTCGGGCGATTGGTGGCGGCCGGCAAGGTGCGCGTGCTCGGCGCGTCGAACTTCCATGCCGCGCGCCTCAAATCAGCCAATGAGGCGGCGCGCGCGGCGGGCTTGCCGCATTATCAGGTGCTGCAACCGGAATATAATCTCGTCCGCCGCCACAGGTTCGAAGGCGAACTGCAGGATTATTGCGTCGAGCATAATATCGGCGTGCTGTCCTATTATAGCCTCGCCAGCGGCTTTCTGACCGGCAAATACCGCGGCGCCGACGATCTGGGCAAAAGCGTGCGCGGCAGCCGGGTGGCCGCCTATATCGAGGGCAAGGGCAAGCGGGTGCTGGCGGCGTTGGACGCGATCGCGGCGGAAAGCGGCGCGACGCTGGCGCAGATCTCGCTCGCCTGGATCGCCGCGCAACCGGGTGTCGCCGCCCCGATCGCCAGCGCGACCAGCGTCGCGCAGCTCGAGGAGCTGCTGCCGGCGATGGACCTGACGCTGACGGCGGACCAGCTGGAACGGCTCGACGCGGCTGGCGCCTGATCAGCGCGTATAGATGTCGATGCGCTGCGCGCCGAGCTGGCGCTCCGCCGTGAGGCGATATCCTCCCTCGGCGAGCAGGCGCACCGCCATGACGCGCATTTCCGAGCGCTCTCCCCTGTAGGGCGGACGCATCACCACGACGGCCGGACGCGCGGCAAAGATGCGGCGGACCTCGGTCGCCTGATCGACGCCAATCGCGCCTTGCTCGCGCTCACGATCGAGATGGCTGGGAAAGAGATAGGACGTTACGGTACAGCGGCCCGTGGCCGGATACAGCATCGTGTCGCCGGAAAAGACGTAGAGGCAGCCTGGCCCGCTGCCGATCGTCGCGGCCAGCGCGCGCAGTTCGACGGCGGTGCCGCGCCTGTCGATATCGTCCAAGACGATCGCCTCGCCCACCAGCCCGACGATGATCGCGAGAATCCAGCCTAATTGGACGCCGCGTGCGCTATCGCCGAACCACGCCGCCGCGCAGACGCAGCCGGGCACGAGCAGCGGCAGCGCATAATGGTTGAACCAGGAGCCGAACAGCAACACGCCGATCAGCGCCGCGACGAGCCAGCCGCGCAGGAACAGGCGCGTATCCGCGTCGGCGTGATTTCCAGCACCGACGCGCCGCCCGGCCCAGGCCGCTGCCACGAGGGGTGCGACGCTCAAGGCGAGGAGCAGAAGATTGCCCGCGCTCTCCTGCCAGCTGTCGGGACGACGCAACATCACCGAGATGAAATTGGCATAGAGAAAGGCCTGTTCCTGCCCCAGCGCGGCATAGACGCCCGCCACGGCGAGTGTCGGCAACAGTGCGACCAGGACAAGCGTGACACCATAGCCCAGCACCGAGGCGAGCGCGCGACCGCCACGCCATTCGCGCCACAACAGGAACAGCCCGATCCAGATGCCCTCGAACAGCGTGGAATATTTGATCTGCAGCGACAGACCGATCAGCGCCATCGCGGTGAGGCCGAGGAGGCGCGGACGACTGGCCTCGCCGGGCCGGGGAAGCGCGAGCAGGACCGCGCCGGCGACGAGCGGATTGTAGAAGACCGGCGATTGACCGCCCTGCCCATCGCCGATGTTCAGCCACAGGATATAAAGGATCGCCGCGACCAGCGCGCCGCCCGACCAGCCGGCGCGCTCGGCGAGCCGCGCTATGATCGCCGCCGTGACGACGACGCAAAACAACGCAAATGCCTGATAGACCCAGATACCGAGCACGGGCCCGAACAGCGTGGCGGGGAGATAGACCAGAAACAGGCCGACCGGCTTGCGATCCCACACATCGACGAACGGCAAGGCGCCGTGGCGCATCGCATCGGCGACCGTGTAATAGAATTCTTCGTCGACGTGCAGCACCGGGTTGCCGAAGGTTACAGCACGCGCGGCGATGGCGACCACCAGCAGGATCGCCCAGCGCGGCACGGAGACGCCACCCAGGCGGACGGGCGACGCCGCTATGGCCTGACTATCGATGATCCGCGCCCCTGGTCGTCACGGCCGCCGCTGTAACGCGCTATGGGCCGCGATCAATCCCCGCCGAAGGTCAGCGCGGAGAGACGACGCTCGCGGTCATTGATGGTCAGCGCCCGGCCGGCCGGCGCGAGCGAGCGCTGCGGGCATTCGCCACGAAAACACGCCCGACAGCCAAGGCCGATGGGCATCGCCTCCCCCGCGAGATCGATGCCGCGCGCTACCGCCAGGCCATGCGCCTGATCCGCCGCCACGCCGAGCCCGATGGCAAATTCGGCTGGAATCCCGCCATAGCGCCGGCCCTGCGGCGTCACGGTGCGCGCCATCGTCAGCCAGCGCGAGCCATCCTCCAGCACGACGAGTTGCACGACCAGGCTACCCGCCCGGTCAAACGCCTCGTGCAGTCGCCATAACGGGCAGCGCCCCTCGGCCTCGGCCAGCGCTGCGCCGCTCGCGCCGGAGAATCGCTTGGAGGCCTGGCCGGCCCGGTCGATCCGCACCATGAAAAAGGGCAGCCCGCGCGCACCGACGCGCTGCAGCGTCGTCAGGCGGTGCGCGACATGCTCGAAACCGGCACCGAAGCGGCGCTGGAGCAACTCCAGGTCGTAGCCGGTGCTCTCGCACGCACGGAGAAACCGCGCATAGGGCATGATCAGCGCCGCGGCGAAATAGCTGGCGAGATGCCGACGGAACAACCGCTCCGCAGCGCGGTCGGCAAAGGCGGCGCCCCGCGCCAGCGCGTCGATCTCGCCGCGCGCCTCGATCTGCGCCAGTTGCGTTGCCACGGCGAAGGCGCGCGAGGCAGGGTCGAGCGTTTCGGACAGTTGCAACTGCCGCGCGTGGAGATCGAGCCTTTGCAGCATGTCGGGCATCACGTCGACCGGCAGGATGCGGATGGCGAGGCTATGCTTGACCCGTAGCCGCTCGGCGATGGCACCGTACAGGTCGCTCGCGCTGAGCCGCAGTTCGTCGGCCAGCGCCTCCGCCGCCAGATCGAGATCGGCGAAATGACCGCGCCAGCGTTCGATCTCGCGGCGCACCAGCACGACCGGATCGGCGATATCGTCGACCACCACCCCTGCCCCGGCCCGGTCGAACAGCCGCGCGAAGGCCTCTGCACCGCCGGGCGCGGCGGCAAGCCATTCCTCGACCTCGTTACGATCGATCTCCAGATCGACGAACAGCGGATCGGCGAGACGCCGCCGCATCGCCGCGGCGCCTCCGCCGGGCTCGCCGGCAGCGAGGCTGCGCGGATCGAAGTCGAAACGCTCGGCCAGGCGCACCAGCACCGTGGCCGATACCGGCCGTTGGTTGCGTTCGACGAGATTGAGGTAGCTGGGCGAAATCTCCAGGATCTCGGCCATCGCCGCCTGGGTGAGACCGATCTGACGCCGCAACCGGCGCACGGCATGTCCCGCCAAAATCTTCTGTTCCGCCATGTCGATGCTCGCCCCAGGCCTTCGCTCAATGATGTAAATTAATTACAGCATTGCATCAATACCGTCGCGCTGCCTGACAGGGAGACCCGGAAAATTATGCTTTTCGGCTATTAATATGCTCCGGTAGCGACGATCCAGGGGCAATGACGCGCCGCGGTGTAAAGGAAGCGACAACCATGGAGGAGCTGGTTCGGCGATGCCCCGACGTTGCGACGCATTCACGCCCATCGCTCGCGGCGACGCGATCGAGGTGACACGATTCAGCAAGGAGGCTGTGTGATGACTGAACCAAGCCGTGCCCGTGCGGTCTTTTCGACCGAGGATTTCGCATTGATGAAGGAAGCGCTCGCCACGCTGATCGCCAAGATCGGCGAGGACGATGCGCGGATGTCACGGATCAGCGCGCTGTATCACCGGCTCGGCCGCGTCGGCGGCTGACGGGCATTTCATCGCGCCGTCGCGGGTGAAGGCGGAGAATCGCCTCGCCGCACGACGCTGACTTTCCTGGAGAGGAAAAGGTGCCCGCCGGGAGATTTCCCGGCGGGCATTTTGTCGGTGCGCGCACCACAGAGACGCCGCGAGGGCGCGATGCGTCGCAAAAAGCGCGGGCCAACACCGCGTGAGCCATACGGCAGCGGCCAACACTCGTCCCGATCGCCTGCAATTATGCCGCGAGTTTGCGCAGCACGTATTGTAGGATTCCGCCATTCAGAAAATATTCGAGTTCGTTGACGGTATCGATCCGGCAACGCGTCTTGAAGGTTTCCGTCGCGCCATCGGCACGGGTCAGGATCACATCGACGTCCTGACGCGGGCGAATATCCGCGACGTGCTGAATCGTGAAGGTTTCCGAACCGTCGAGCTTGAGCGTCTCGCGACTCACACCTTCGGCAAACTGCAGCGGCAACACGCCCATGCCGACCAGGTTCGAGCGGTGGATGCGCTCGAAGCTTTCGGTGATCACCGCTCGCACGCCGAGCAGGTTGGTGCCCTTGGCCGCCCAGTCGCGCGACGAGCCGGTGCCATATTCCTTGCCCGCGACAATGACGAGCGGCACGCCGTCCACCTTGAAGCGCATCGCCGCGTCGTAGATCGGCATGACCTCGCCATGATAATGCGTCATGCCGCCTTCGATACCGGGGACCATTTCGTTCTTGATGCGGATGTTGGCGAAGGTGCCGCGCATCATCACGTCATGGTTGCCGCGGCGTGCGCCGTAGCTGTTGAAGTCGGCGCGGCTGACCTGATGCTCCTGCAGGAAGGTGCCGGCGGGTGAATCCGCCTTGATGCTGCCCGCCGGGCTGATGTGGTCGGTGGTGATCGAGTCACCGAGAATGGCGAGCGGCCGCGCCTCGATGATGTCGGTGACCGGCGCCGGGGTCATCGTCATGCCCTCGAAATAGGGCGGGTTGGCGACATAGGTGGAGCCGGCGCGCCAGGTGTAGGTGTCCGAACCCTCGATCTCGATGCCGCGCCATTTGGCGTCGCCGGCATAGACGTTGCCGTAGCGGTTGCGGAACATCGTATCGTCGATGTTCGCCGCCATCGTCTCGGCGACCTCGAGGTTGGTCGGCCAGATGTCCTTGAGATAGACGTCCTGCCCATCACTGCCCTGGCCGATCGGGGTTTCGACCATATCCTCCGTCACCGTGCCCTTGAGCGCATAGGCGACGACGAGCGGCGGCGAGGCGAGGAAGTTGGCGCGCACGTCGGGCGAGACGCGGCCCTCGAAGTTGCGGTTGCCCGACAGCACCGAGGCGGCGACGAGATCGTTATCGGCGATCGCCGCCGACAGTTCCGGCGCGAGCGGGCCGCTGTTGCCGATGCAGGTGGTGCAGCCATAGCCGACCAGGTTGAAGCCCATCGCGTTGAGATCCTCGGTCAGCCCGGCCTTGTCGAGATAATCGGTGACGACCTGCGAGCCCGGCGCGAGGCTGGTCTTGACCCATGGCTTGGGGGTGAGGCCGAAGGCGCGTGCCTTGCGTGCGACCAGACCGGCCGCGACCAGCACCGACGGATTGGAGGTGTTGGTGCAACTGGTGATCGCGGCGATGACGACATCGCCGTCACCGAGATCATGAGCCCGCCCGGTGACCGCGGCGCGCACCGGCGCTTCCTTCTTGTAGACCTTGAAAAGGTCGCCGTTGAACACCTCGTCGACCTTGTTGAGGCTGACGCGGTCCTGCGGGCGCTTCGGCCCGGCAAGGCTGGCGACGACGGTGCTCATGTCGAGTTCGAGCGTGTCGGTGAACACCGGATCGGGGCTGTCGTCGTGGCGCCAGAAGCCCTGCGCCTTGGCATAGGCTTCGGTCAGCGCGACGGTCTCGTCGGGCCGCCCGGTCAGGCGCATATATTCCATCGTGCGCTCGTCGATCGGGAAGAAGCCGCAGGTCGCGCCATATTCCGGCGCCATGTTGGCGATCGTCGCGCGATCGGCCAGCGTCATCGCGGCGAGACCCGGGCCATAGAATTCGACGAAGCGGCCGACCACGCCCTTGGCGCGCAGCATCTGGGTGACGGTCAGCACGAGGTCGGTGGCGGTAATGCCTTCCTTCAGCGCGCCGGTCAGCTTGAAGCCGACGACTTCGGGAATGAGCATCGACACCGGCTGGCCGAGCATCGCGGCCTCGGCCTCGATGCCGCCGACACCCCAGCCGAGCACGCCGAGGCCGTTGACCATCGTGGTGTGGCTGTCGGTACCGACCAGCGTGTCGGGATAGGCCATCATCGTGCCATCGGCGCCCTTGGACGACCACACCGCCTGGCCGATATATTCGAGATTGACCTGGTGACAGATGCCCGTGCCCGGCGGCACCACCGAGAAATTGTCGAGCGCCTTGGAGCCCCATTTGAGAAACTCGTAGCGCTCCATGTTGCGGCTATATTCGAGATCGACATTGTCGGCGAACGCCTTGGGCGTGCCGAACTCGTCGACCATCACCGAGTGATCGATGACGAGATGGACCGGGACCAGCGGATTGATCTTGGCGGCATCGCCGCCGAGCTTGGTGATCGCGTCGCGCATCGCGGCGAGATCGACGACGCACGGCACACCGGTAAAATCCTGCATCAGCACGCGCGCGGGGCGATACTGGATCTCGCGATCGGGCGCGGTCGGGTTCTTCTGCCAGTCGATGATCGCCTTCACGTCATCGGTGGTGACGGTGACGCCGTCCTCGAAACGCAGCATGTTCTCGAGCAGCACCTTCATCGAGAAGGGCAGCCGCGAGATGTCGCCATAGGCCTCGGCCGCTTTGGCGAGCGAGAAATAGTCGTAGGACTTGCCGCCCGCATTCAGCGTTGCGCGAGCCTTGAGCGTGTCCTGTCCAATGGCGGTCATGGTGCGACGGGTCCTTCCCAATAGGAGCCTCGGGCCGGACGCGGCGGGGAGACGGCGATCAAGCCGTGCGAGCGCGCCAGGTGATGGCGAATGCGTGAGTCGCGGCGGCCTTAGCAAGGGCACCGGGCTTGTGAAAGGGCGCCGTCAGCCGCGACGCGCGATAAGCGCCGCGAGGTCGTCGGGCGTGTTGATGTTGGCGAGCCCGATATCGCCCTCGAACCATCGCCCGTCGCACGCCCCGACCCAGGCGCGCAGCGATCGATCGTCGGTCACGGCAAGATGCGTGTCGAGCCGATCGGCGTCCCCCGCCCGCCACAGCCCGCAGATCGGCAGCGCACGCACCGCAACCGGCGGCCCGATGGCGAGCAGCGCCTCGACCAGTCCCGCCGGCAGCACGGGCATGTCACAGCCGATCGACAGGACCGCGTCGAAGCCGTGATCGAGGGCGTGGCGCAGTGCCGCAGCGAGACCGCCCAGCGGGCCAAGCCCCGGAGCGGGCCGGTCGGCGAGCGCGAGATGATCGCCGAACGCCCGGCCGCAGATCGCAACGGCCTCGACAAAGGGCTGAAGCGCGGCCACGGCGTGGACGATCAGGGGTCGGTCGTCGAGTTCGGCCAGCGCCTTGTCGGACCCGAAGCGCCGCGATGCGCCACCCGCCAGTACCGCACCGAGCAACCGGGTCATTCGCCTGCCCCGGCGTCGATCAGGTAGCTGTCCGCCCGCGCCAGCGACACCAAAGCGAGCCCGGCTTCGGCGGCGCGCGCGATCGCAAGGCTGGTCGGGGCCGAGACTGTGACCAGCATCGGGCAACCGGCGATCGCCGCTTTCTCGACCAGCTCGTAGGAGCAACGCGACGACAGCAAGGCAAACCCCCCTTCCCAGGCCATCCCGGCACGGGCCATCGCGCCAATCAGCTTGTCGAACGCGTTGTGCCGGCCGACGTCCTCGCGCGCCAGGCGCACCGCGCCGTCGGCGCCGCAAGCCATTGCAGCATGGACCGCCCCTGTCTCGACATTGAGCGGCTGATGCACGCGCATCGCCTCCAGCGCGGCGAAAATCGCCTCAGGTCGGGCGGCGGACCGGGCGGCAACGATCGGCAGCGGCCGCAGCGCCGCCTCGAGATTCTCGATCCCGCACAGGCCGCACGATGATTCCGACACGCGGTGCCGGACACGATCGAGGATGCGTTCGCGGCGCGCCGCGACGAGGTTGATGCGCAACACGGTGCCGCGATCGGTTTCGTGCGTCGCCGCGTCGAGCACCTCGGCGGCCGACTCGATCAGCCGCTCGGCGAGCGCGAAGCCGTACGCGAAATCGATCAGATCCTCAGGCGTCGCCATCATCACGGCATAGCCGATGCCGTTGAATTCAACCGCGATCGGGCATTCGATCGCGACGCCGCGCATCTGGCGATCCTCGCCGCCTTGCGCCCGAATCTGGCGGAAGCCGTATTCGACCGCGCCGCTCATCCCGCGCTGGTTGGGTCGAGGCGCCCGATCGCCTCGCGCGCAATGTCGCCCAAGCCGGCGCCGCCCGCGGCGAGATGGGCGGTGATCGCCTGGCGCATGCGTGGATCCCAGAATTGCCGGAGATGCTCTGACGTGGCATCGGCGGCGCGCGCCGGCTGCTGGTTGGCGAATTCAGTCGCGATCTGGTTGGCCATGCGCACCAACTTGTCGAGCGTGCCGCTCATTCGGCCGCCACCGCTTCGATCCGGCGCGAACGACGGCTGAGTTCCTCATATTCCTCCTGCCAGTCGGTCGGGCCGTTGGAGCGGCCGACCTGTACCGCCGTCACCTTATATTCAGGGCAATTGGTCGCCCAGTCCGAATTATCGGTGGTGATGACATTGGCCTGCGTGCTGGGGTGGTGGAAGGTGGTATAGACCACGCCCGGCGCGACCCGGTCAGTGATCAGCGCGCGCAAGGAGGTGTCGCCGGCACGGCTGGCGACCTTCACCCAGTCGCCGTCGAGAATGCCGCGTTGCTCGGCATCGTGCGGATGGATTTCCAGCCGATCCTCCTCGTGCCAGCGGCTGTTCTCGGTCCGCCGTGTCTGGGCGCCGACATTATACTGGCTGAGGATGCGGCCGGTGGTGAGCAGCAGCGGGAAGCGCGGGCCGGTCTTCTCCTCGCTCGCGACATATTCGGTGCGGACGAACTTGCCCTTGCCGCGCGCGAAGCCGCCGAGATGCATCACCGGCGTGCCCTCGGGCGCGGCGGCGTTGCACGGCCATTGCACCGAGCCGAGCGCATCGAGCTTGGCGAACGACACGCCGGCAAAGGTCGGCGTGGCGGCGGCGATCTCGTCCATGATCTCGGAGGCGTGCGCATAATTCATGTCGTAACCGAGCGCGCGGGCAAGCAACTGGGTGATCTCCCAATCCTCATAACCATTCATGGGCTGCATCACCTTGCGGACGAGCTGGATGCGGCGCTCGGCATTGGTGAAGGTGCCGTTCTTTTCAAGGAAGGTCGAGCCCGGCAGGAAGACATGGGCATAATTGGCGGTCTCGTTGAGGAACAGGTCCTGCACGACGACGCATTCCATCGCCGCGAGCCCGGCCGAGACGTGGTGTGTATCCGGGTCGGACTGGAGGATATCCTCGCCCTGGATATAGATGCCCTTGAACACGCCATCGACCGCCGCATCGAGCATGTTGGGGATGCGCAGACCCGGCTCGTCGTCGAGCGGGACGCCCCATAGCCCCTCGAACATCTCGCGCGTCGCGTCGTCCGAGATATGGCGATAGCCCGACAGCTCGTGCGGGAAGCTGCCCATATCGCAGGCGCCCTGGACGTTGTTCTGACCGCGCAGCGGGTTCACGCCGACGCCGTCGCGGCCGAGATTGCCGGTCGCCATGGCGAGATTGGCGATGGCGAGCACGGTGGTCGAGCCCTGGCTGTGCTCGGTAACGCCGAGGCCGTAATAGATCGCGCCATTGCCACCGGTCGCATAGAGCCGGGCGGCTGCGCGCAGGTTCGCGGCGGGCACCTGCGTCATCCGCTCGGTCGCCTCGGGGCTGTGGCGCGGATCGGCGACGAATTCGGCCCAGTCCTCGAATTCGGACCAGTCGCAGCGCTCGCGCACGAACGCTTCATCGACCAGCCCCTCGGCGACGATGACATGCGCCATCGCGGTCAGCACCGCGACATTGGTGCCGGGGCGAAGCGCGAGATGTTCCGCCGCCTCGATATGCGGCGAGCGGACGATATCGGTGCGGCGCGGATCGATCACGATCAATTGCGCGCCCTGGCGCAGGCGGCGCTTCAGCCGGCTGGCGAAGACCGGATGGCCATCGGTCGGGTTGGCACCGATGATCACGACGACATCGGCCGCCATCACGCTGTCGAAATCCTGCGTGCCGGCCGACGTACCGAAGGCCGTCTTCAGGCCATAGCCGGTCGGCGAGTGGCAAACGCGCGCGCAGGTATCGACATTGTTGTTGCCGAAGCCGGCGCGGATCAGCTTCTGGACGAGGAAAGTCTCCTCATTGGTGCAGCGGCTGGAAGTGATGCCGCCGACCGAGCGCTTGCCATATTTGGCCTGGATGCGGCGGAATTCGGACGCGGTGTGCGTGATCGCCTCTTCCCAGCTCACTTCGCGCCACGGCTGGTCGATCGAGGCGCGGATCATCGGATTGAGGATGCGTTCCTTGTGGTTGGCATAACCCCAGGCGAAGCGGCCCTTGACGCAGCTATGGCCGCGATTGGCCTTGCCTTCCTTCCACGGCACCATGCGCACCAGTTCCTCGCCGCGCATCTCGGCGCGGAAGGTGCACCCCACCCCGCAATAGGCGCAGGTGGTGATGACCGACCGATCCGGCGTGCCGATCTCGGCGACCTTCTTCTCGACCAGGGTCGCGGTCGGGCAAGCCTGGACGCAGGCACCGCACGAGACGCATTCGCTGGAAAAGAAATCCTCCGCCTGGCTCGCCGCGACCTTGCTGGCGAAGCCCATGCCGTCGATCGTCAGTGCGAAAGTACCCTGCACCTCGTCGCAGGCGCGCACGCAGCGCGAGCAGACGATGCATTTCGACGGGTCGAAATCGAAATAGGGGTTGGAAACGTCCTTGGCCTGGCCGAGATGGCTGGCGCCCGCGCCATAGCGCACGTCGCGCAAACCCACCGCGCCGGCCTGATCCTGCAGCTCGCAATCGCCATTGGCGGCGCAGGTGAGGCAGTCAAGCGGATGATCGGAGATATACAGCTCCATCACGCCGCGGCGGAGCTTCTTCAATTTCTCGGTCTGGGTCCGCACCACCATGCCCGGCGTGACCGGCGTGGTGCAGGACGCGGGATAGCCGGCGCGACCCTCGACCTCGACCAGGCAAAGCCGGCACGAGCCGAACGCCTCCAGGCTGTCGGTCGCGCAGAGCTTGGGGATGTTGGTGCCGATCAACGCGGCGGCGCGCATCACCGAGGTGCCCTCGGGCACGTCGATCGCCTGGCCGTCAATGATGAGCGACACCATCGGGCCCGTGACCGGGGCGGCCTTGGTACCGAGATCGATTTCGCCGAGCCATGCCATGCGCGCTTACTCCGCCGCGACGGCGAGTGGCGCGCCGCCGAAATCCTCAGGAAAATGATCGAGCGCGCTCAACACCGGATAAGGCGTAAAACCGCCCAGCGCGCAGAGCGACCCATATTTCATCGTGTCGCAGAGATCGCGGAGGAGGGCGATCTGCGCACCAACCTGTTCGCCGGCGATGATCCGGTCTACCGTCTCCACGCCGCGCGTCGAGCCAATCCGGCACGGCGTGCATTTGCCGCAGCTTTCGACCGCGCAGAATTCCATCGCGAAGCGCGCCATCTTCGCTATGTCGACACGGTCGTCGAACACCGTGATCCCGGCATGGCCGATCAGCCCGCCGGCCGCAGCGAACGCCTCATAGTCGAACGGCAAATGGAACATCGAACGCGGGAAATAGGCGCCGAGCGGGCCGCCGACCTGCACCGCGCGGACCGGGCGGCCGCTGTCGGTGCCGCCGCCGATGGTATCGACCAGCTCGCCGAGCGTGATGCCGAAGCCGATCTCGTAGAGCCCGCCATTCTTCACATTGCCGGCGAGCTGGATCGGCATGGTCCCGCGCGAGCGGCCAAAGCCGATCTCGGCATAGGCCTGGGCGCCATTCGCCAGGATGAAGGGGACGGCGGCAAGGCTCAGCACATTGTTGACGACGGTGGGCTTGCCGAACAGGCCCGAGATCGCCGGCAGCGGCGGCTTGGCGCGAACCTGCCCGCGCTTGCCCTCGATCGAATCGAGCAGCGCCGTTTCCTCGCCGCAGACATAGGCGCCGGCGCCGACCCGGACTTCCAGCGTGAACGGCGCGATCCGACCGGCCGATCGCGCAATCGCCTCGCGCATGGTCGCCACCGCAAAGGGATATTCGGAGCGGATATAGACATAGCCATGGCCCGCGCCGACGGCGTGCGCGGCGATCGCCATGCCCTCGATCAGGCAATAGGGATCACCCTCCATCAGCATGCGATCGGCGAAGGTGCCGCTGTCGCCTTCGTCCGCATTGCAGACGATGAACTTCTCGTCGCCTTTCGCGTCGAGGACGGTCTGCCATTTGATGCCGGTCGGGAAGCCCGCCCCGCCCCGCCCGCGCAAACCGCTGTCCCTGACGATCGCGACGACGTCAGCCGGCGCGAGCGCCCGGGCGGCATCAAGGCCGGCCCAGCCGCCATGCGCGGCATAGTCGACGAGATCGACCGGATCGATCACGCCGCAGCGCGCGAAGGTGAAACGCTGCTGCGCGGCGAAGAAGGGGAGATCGGCGATCCGGCCGAGGCGGTTGGCGTGGCTACCGTCGAGCACGGCGGCGACCCCGTCGGGTTCGACCGGGCCATAGGCGATCCGGCCGTCGGGGGTGTCGACTTCGACCAGCGGCTCGATCCGGAACAGGCCATGGCTGCCGGTGCGCACGACCTCGGCACCCGCTGCTGCGAACGCGTCCGCCACCGCATCCGCGCCGAGCGCGACCGAGGCCATGTCGCGGCTGATATAGACCCGGCTCATGCCGTCACCTGCGCGGCGAGACGATCGAGTGTCGCGCTATCGATCCGCGAGACCGGCACGCCATCGACCATCGCATTGGGCCCGATAGCGCACAGGCCGAGGCAATAGACCGGCTCCAGCGTCACCCGGCCATCGCCGCTGGTGCCGCCCATCGGCACGCCGAGCTTGTCGATCGCGGCGCGCTCGATCGCCGCCCCGCCACGCGCCTGGCAACTCTCGGCCCGACACAGCTTGACGACATGGCGCCCGGCCGGACGACGGCGGAAGTCGTGATAGAAGGTGACTACCCCATGGACGTCGGCGCGACTGAGGTTGAGCGCCCCGGCGACATGCGGCACGAGCGCGTCGTCGATATAGCCGAATTCATCCTGCAGCGCATGCAGCAACGGCAGCAAGGCGCCGCGCCCGTCGCCATCGGCACACATGAAGCGATTGATCGCCTCACGATAAGCGGCGGTTTCAGGCGTGTCTGGCACGCTCGGTCTCTCGGGTTCACTGGTCCTGCGCATCGCGCGATCGACTAGGCCCCTTTCGCTGCCGCAGGTCAAATCGACTCTACTGATGTTTGATAGACAATCTCTATCAACGGACACGGAAAGATCGCGGCAAGCGCAACCCATGCGCGGCAGCGAGCGCCGCCTGGGCGAGCTGGCTCGAGGGTCGACGATCGAGCACGACCAATCCGACCCGGCTCGCGGGAAAGGGCTCGTCGAATGGCAGGACGCGCGCCCAGCTGCCCGCCGGAATCAAGGCGGTATAGCCCTCCGGCACGACAGTGGCGAAGCCGCCCGCTTCGACCATCGCCAGCAGCGCGACATAGGAATCGGCCGTCGCGCCGGGATGCACGGCAAAGCCGCGCGCCGCGAGATGGGCGTCGAAGATCCGCCTGTTCTGCATGCCCTCGTGCAGCAGGCACAGCGGCTGGGCGAGAACGTCGGGCCAGCCGACCGACTTGCGCGCGTCGAAACCGGTGCCGACCCGCGCAACGAACATCGCCCGTTCCGCATAGAGCGGCGCGGCGATCACCTGTGCGGGCGGCTCGTGATCGAGATAGGTCAGACCGGCGTCGAGTTCGAACGCGGCGAGCGCCTGTTCGATCTCGCGCGAGGTCAGCGAGCGTACCGACAGGATCAACGCCGGGTTGGCGGTGCGCAGCGCCCGCGCGAAATGGCCGACCACCGGCATCGCGGCGGGAATCGCGCCAAGCCGCAACGTACCGTGCAGCGGACCGCGCGCCGTCTCGGCGGCCTGCTCCAGTCCGTCGATCATCGCGATCGCCTGCTGCGCCCAGGGCAAGGCCGCCCTGCCCTCGTCGGTCAGCCCGATATAGCGCCGATCGCGCTCGACCAGGCGCTTGCCGAGTTGCTGCTCGAGCGCGGCGATGCCGGCGGACAGCGTCGGCTGGGTCACATTGCAGGCGGCGGCGGCACGCGCGAAATGACCCTCGCGGGCGAGCGCGACGAAATATTCGAGCAGACGCAATTGCATCGCGCCCGCTATCCTGCCCGGTGTCGAAGCGTCGAGCGGATTATTTCGGCCGTCCCGAAAAACCGGCCGCGCGGCGCAGCGCGTCGGCATCGAGCAGCTTGCCATCGAGCATCACGACCCGTGTCTGGCGCAGGTCACCGATGCGCCGCGACGGATCGCCCTGCACCAGCACGAGGTCGGCCGCCTTACCGACCTTGATCGAACCGGTGTGGCGGTCCTGCCCGACCAGCCGTGCCGGCACGATCGTCGCGGCGGCCAGCGCCTCGGCCGGCGTGAAGCCCGCCTCGCGATAGATTTCCAACTCGCGGATGAGTTCGATACCCGAACCATCGGTGCCGGCAACGATCGGCACGCCCGCCTTGCGCATCTTGCTCAGCAACCCGACCATCTTCGCCCAACTCGCCCGATAGTCGGCGCGCGTCAGGTCCTTGGGCACCGCGAAGCCGCCGCTGCGGAAACCCCGCTCGGTGGTCGGCGGCATTGTTCCGACGAACGGGGCATAAGCGGGTGACAATTCGCCGTTTTCGGGCACGTACAGCCCCTCGAACGCGACCATCGTCGGATCGGAATAGATGTGGTGCCGTGCCATCGTGCCGACCAGCCCGGTCAGCGCCGGTCCGTCCACGTCGACGTCCTTGGCATAACGTCCCGGCCCCTCGAAGCGCATGATGCCGTTATCGACCGGCAGCACGCTGTCAGGCATCGCCTCCATCATGATCCAGTTGATGTGCGTAACCTCGTCATAGCCATTGGCGATTGCGGTCGAGGTGCGGATGCCGGCCGGAATATGGCCATGGACGTGCAGGCCGAGCTTGTGCGCCTCGCCGATCGTCGCCGGCAGCCATGCCGGATTGAACGTGCCGTAGAATTTCACGCCCGTAAAACCATTGGCCTTGGCCTTGCGGACCAGCGCGATCGCCTCCTCCTGGCTGGTCGCGACATTGGCGACCTGCGCGGTGTACGGACCCTTGCCGTCGATCAGTGACGACGGATAGACGTGCGGGAACAGCAGCTTGCCGGCCGCGACACGGCGGCGCCGGTCGATCGTCAGCCGGTCGTTGTTGCCTGGGTCGCGCACCGAGGTGACGCCGAGCGAAAGCTCCTGCGGCCCGGTATAGTCGTCCCCGACATGCATGTGGCAGTCCCACAGGCCGGGCACCAGCGTCATGCCCTTGCCGTCGATGCGGCGCGCCCCGGCAGGAACGCGGACCGCCCGCGCCGGGCCAACGGCGGTGATCACACCACCGGCAACCACCACGCTCTGGTCGTCGAGGAAGCGCAGGGCATCGGCGTCGAACAGCCGGACATGCGTGAACGCGACCGCGCTTTTGGGTACCGTCACCAGCGTCCGCGCGATAATCGGCGCCTGCGCGGCCATCGCCGTTGCTTGCACGGCCTCCATGCGTTGCATCTCGCCGGCATAGGCTTCGGGCAGCCAGGCGATGCCGGTGGTCACGCCGAAGAACTTGCCGCGCGCATCGGCCCAGACCGGCAAAGGCGTGGTGCCGACGCCGCTTATTGCCCACAAGGTCACGGCCTGCGCTGCGCCGCCTTTGCCGACCATCATGCTGGTCAACCTCGAAGCATGCGCCTCCCCGCCGGGCAGCAGGTGGAGCGATTTCGTCGGGTTCGCCAGCAGGCGCTCGACGAACCATGCGGTGGTGTCCATCGGGCCACCATAGGATGCGTAGAAAGCAGGCGTCGCATAGGCCGCATCGCCGGCGTCGATCGGGCTTTTCCACTGCGCCTTGCCGCCGCTGACAGTGAAGGTCTCGGCGGCATCGCCTTGCGGCGTCACGCCATGGATCGCGACCGTGGCCGGCATCCCGTCACTGCCCGGGACGCCCCGATAATCGATCTCCCACACCTGGCCACGCAGGTTCATGCTCTCGCGTGCCATGCGGCTGCCATCGGGCGCGGTCCAGCTCCACGAATCGCCATGCTTGCCGCCGGTCGATTCGATGATGAAGTGTCGCGCATCGGCTGGGGGCCTGGCAAGCTGGTCGACCGGCACCCGGGCCAGCACGGAGGAAGACAACAGGCCGGTCAGGGCCAGGGCGAACAGGCGCTGCTTCATTACGTCCCCCATGTTTCGTCGTCGTTGGCGCGATTTTGCGCCCGGCACGGCGCGCTGGCAATGATTTCTCCCGGAACACGCTTGCACCGCCACCGTTTCAGGCACAGCATTGCCGGCGCAATCACAGGAGGCGAACATGCGCGGCACGGCTGGGATCATCGCGGGGCTGGTGTTGCTCGGCCTGACGGGCTGCGACGAGCAGAAGGTGACGACCGGCGCCCCACTGGCGGGCGGCGCGATGGCGGTGGCCACGCTGCACACCGCCGACGGCGCCGAGGTGGGCCGTGCCACGGCGACCGAGGTCGCCGGCGGCCTGCGCTTCACGATCGACACGCATGGTCTGCCGCCCGGCACGCACGGCGCGCATGTCCACACCGTCGGGCATTGCGATCCGGCGGATTTCGCCACCGCGGGGGGCCATTGGAACCCGACCGGGATGAAGCATGGTTCGATGAACCCGCAAGGCCCGCATGAGGGCGACATGCCCAATCTCGTCGTCGGCACCGATGGGCGCGGCGCGATCGGCGTCACGATCCCCGGCGCGACCATGGCCGGGTTGCTCGACGCAGACGGCTCGGCGATCGTCATCCATGCCAATCAAGACGATCTGATGACCGATCCGTCGGGCAATAGCGGCGCGCGGATCGCCTGCGGCGTGTTCGGCGCGTCCTGAGGCCGGGACGGCGCCACCCGGGCGCGCGCGTCAGATCATTTCGCCCAATGCGCGCGCCCTGGCTTCGCGGGAAGCCTCCGCTGCCGGCACCAGCCGCCATGCTACGATACCCGCCGCGATGGTGATCGGGGCGGCCGCCAGCAACGACAAGATGCCGAGCGATAGGCTGCCTGAACGGGTTGAGATGTCCCCGGCAAGATAAGGTCCCATCGCCAGCCCCAGCAGCGTCGTGCCAATGAAGAAGGTCGCCGTCGCGGTGCCACGCATCCGCGGCAGCACCAGATCCTGCGTCGTCGCGGCGGCGGCACCCAATGCGCAGCTCGCCATCACCGATGCCGCGAAGAACGACACGACGAAGATGACGGGATCGAGCGCCGTGAAAGCGATCGCCACTGCCGGGATCGGCGCCGTCGCGCCGAAGATGACGACCAGCAACCGCCCGGCGGGATGCCGCCGTCGCAGTCGGTCCGCGACGATACCGCCACATGTCACGCCAACGAAACCGGCCAGCGCCCCGGCGCTGCCGATCATCGCGCCGGCATCCTGCGGCGCCATATGCATGACGCGGATCGCATAGGGCGCCGCCCAGAAGCTCACGGCATAGGCCATGAACGCGTTGAGGCCATAAGCGACGACGGTGCAGAGAAAGGCCGGGGTGCCGACGATCAGCGCGAAGGCCGGCGGATCGCGACGCTTCAGCGCGCTGGCCCAGGAGAAGACCGCATAGACGCCAGTGCCGACCGCCGACCATTGCAGCCAGGGCTCGCCAAAGGCGTGGAGCAGAAACACATTGGCGATCACCAGCGCCAGTACCGCGAGATTCACCGCCAGGGCGCGCCTCCCCTGACGCGCTGCCCCGAGCAGTGTCAGCGGCGGCAATATGGTCAGCAACTCGGCGAGGAAGTCGCGAAACGGCGCCGGATGCGGTGGCGGCGGCGCGAGCCTTTCGGAAGCGCCGCGGACCGGTTCGCGCAACGTCGATATCCACAAAGCGACGAGCAGGCCGGGGATGCCGACGATCAGGAATGCCGCCTGCCAGCCGTGCAGGCCAAGCGGCCCGCCCTGCGGATAGGCCTGGTTCCAGCGCTTGACGATCAGCCCGCCGATACCGAGCGACAGCCCGCCGCCGACATAGAGTCCGGCCGAATAGATCGCCAGCGCGGTGGCGCGCAGCCGCCGCGGAAACCAGTCCGAGATCAGCGAATAGGCCCCCGGGCTCGCCGTCGCCTCGCCGACGCCAACCCCGACGCGCGCGCCGGCAAGCATCCCGCCGCTCTGCGAGAAGCCCGACACCGCGGTCATCGTCGACCACAGCGCGAGCCCCGCCGTCATCAGCCGCACACGGTGCCAATTGTCCGCCAGCCGACCGAGCGGGATACCGAACAGCGAATAGAACACGCCGAACGCGGTGCCGTAGAGAAAGCCGAGATCGCCGTCCTCCAGATGGAGGTCGCGCTTGATGTCCTCGGCAAGGATCGAGATGATCTGGCGATCGACGAAATTGAGCACATAGACCAGGAACAGGATCGTCAGGACGTACCAGGCATAGGCCGGGGCGCGGGCCGGTTCTTCCGGCGGATTGCTGGCCATGCGCTCGCTCTCCCGGTTTTTCTGCCTGCGAGGTAATCCGCCCCTCCCGCCGAAGGAAGCGCCATCTTCTTCTCCCTCTCCCCTAATGGGGAGCATCGGGTCGGTCATGCCCCCGGCATGACCTGAACAGCGCGGGGCGCTGTTCACCCGATGCTGGTCGGGGAGAGGGGTGGCCACAAACGCAAACATCCGCGTCACTGCCCCTCTCCCGCCTTCCCCCGGCTTTCGCCGGCGTCGGCACCCTCTCCCCGAGGGGAGAGGGAAAGATTCACGCCAGCGGCCAGCGCTCGATCGCCTCGTAACGCGCGCCGCCGCTGCCGAGCGTGCTGGCGAACAGACAGAGGTGGCCGATCGTGAATGGTGCGCTGGTCAGCGCGGCGTGATCGGCACACCAGCGCTCGATCTCGATCCCCATGCCCATCGACCGCGGCAACCGGGCCACGGTGATGTGCGGCAGATAGGCGCGGCCTTCCGGCGCCATCCCGACGCGCACCATCGCGTGATCCACCTTGCGGTGGAGCGCCGCCAGCGCGTCATGTGGCGTCACGCCCGCCCATAGCGCATCGACGCGGCCATTCCTGTCGAACGCGCCCACCCCGGCCAGCGCGACCTCGACCGGTGGCGCATGGACCTGTCCCAGTGCCAGCGCGACATCCTCGGCGAGACGCCGATCGACCTCGCCGATGAAGCGCAACGTCAGATGGAGCTGCTCGTCATCCTGCCAGCGAGCCCCCGGAACGCCGCCCATGACCGCGCACAACGCCGCGCGGATCGGTGGCGGCGGACGGAGTGCGACGAACAGGCGATGCATTGCGCGATCATAGCGGTCGATCTCGCGCTGTCAGCCTCACGCGTCGCTTTACCGGATTCGCTTGAAAAGCCCGGGGAGAGCGACGATATTCCCGTCATCCGGCCTCTCGCCGGAAAAAGGAGCTTTTTCGCAATGGCCAACTGGTCTGATCCGCAGCCGAACGCCACCGCGTTCTCGCACGCGGACGTGCGCACCGCAGCCTATGACGCCGGTCTCCGGCGCTACATGCTGTCGGTCTATAATTATATGAGCTCGGCGGTCCTGCTGAGCGGCCTCGTCGCCTTCTTCTTCGCAATGGGCGGCGAGAATTCGCCCGCCGCGCATATCCTGCTCGGCGGCGGCATCCTGCGCTACGTCATCATGTTCGCCCCGCTGGGGTTCATCATCGCGTTGAACATGGGCCTGTCGCGCATGTCCGACGGCACGCTACAGGCGGTGTTCTGGGGCTTCGCCGTGGCGATGGGCCTGTCGCTGTCGAGCGTCTTCCTGGTCTATACCGGCACTTCGATCGCCCAGGCTTTCTTCGCCTCGGCCGCTGCGTTCGCCGGCCTCAGCCTCTATGGCTATACCACCAAGCGCGACCTCAGCGCGTTCGGCACCTTCCTCGTGATGGGCCTGATCGGCCTGATCGTCGCCAGCCTGCTCAACCTGTGGTTCCAGTCGGGCGCCTTCCAGCTCGCGATCAGCCTGGTCGGCGTGGTGATCTTCGCCGGCTTCACCGCTTATGACACGCAGCGCACCAAGAGCCTCTACGCACACGTCGCCGGGACGGGCGCTGAGCAGCGCACCGCGATCATGGCGGCGACCAGCCTGTATCTCGACTTCATCAACATGTTCATCTTCCTGCTGCGCATCTTCGGCAGTTCACGGAACTAAGTCGAGGCGGCAACGCTTGAGCTTCGAGGCCCGGCGGGGAGACCTGCCGGGCCTTTTCTTTTCGCCTTTTCGAAAGCCGCCATGCGCCTCGCGATCGACGTCACGCTTGCCTATGCCATCGAGGGCGACGCCGACATATTGTTGCTCATCGAGGCGGCGGCGATGGCGGATCAGCGGCTCGAACGACAGGATCTGCGCGTCTACTGCGATGCCCCGATCGGCGCGCAGCCGGGTCTCGACGGGATCGGCCAGCGCACCTGGGTACGAGGCAGCGATCACTTCCGCGCCGAATATCACGCCCTTGTCGCGATCGATCGTGCGTTGCCCGATCTCGCCGCCCTGCCCGCCACGGCGCCCCATCGCGTCGCTCCCGACGCGGTGCCCTACCTGTTGCCCAGCCGCTATTGCGAGTCCGACCGCTTCGAGGGGTTCGTCCAGCGCGAGTTCGCTGGCATGACGGGTGGCGCGCTCGCCGCGGCGCTATGCGCCTGGGTGCGCGACAATCTCGATTATGCCGCCAACGCCAGCACCGGCGAGACGACGGCGCTGGCGACCTTCGCGTCGCGCAGCGGCGTGTGCCGCGACTACGCCCATCTGCTCGTCGCGCTGGCGCGGGCCGGCGGTATCCCGGCGCGCTGCGTCTCGGCCTATGCCCCCGGCGTCGACCCGCCCGACTTCCATGCCGTGGCCGAGCTCTGGCTGGATCGCGGCTGGCACCTGGTCGACGCCACGGGCATGGCACCGGCGGGCGAGATTGCGCGCGTCGCGGTCGGCCGCGACGCGACGGACATCGCCTTCATGACCGTGTTCGGCGCGGCGCGTCTGATCGAGCAGCATGTCATGGTGGCGCGGTTAGCCGACTGATAGTCTGGAAATGCGCGGAAGGGCGCATTTCGAAAGCGCCGAAAGGCGCATTCCCAAACAGACCCTGACGGCGGAACGCCTCGTCATCCTCGATCGTTGTTCACACGAAACAGGAGACGAGCGATGACCGAGCACACCAAGACGATCGATCCGGCGCTCGACCGCATGTCGGTGGCGCCGGGAGATCCCGAGGAGGCCGAGCATATCCATCATCCCCGCCAGGATGCCGGCCAGGACGAATCGATCGCGAAGCGACTGGAGAAGAATCCGGAGAGCCAGGAAGCACGACTCGACAACGCGCTCGACGAATCGATGGACGCGTCCGACCCGCCCGCGGCAACCCAGCCCGTGCACCACCATGAGGCGCCGGCCTCGTCCGGCTATGACGCCGAAGCCGAGGCGAAGCGCCAACAGGAACGGAAATAGCGCACTGCCCCGCGCCGGCTTGCCGCGCGCGGGGCAAATCATTGCCGCAGCGCAACGATATGTTGCGCATCTGCCGCACTGGCGGAACTTTCTGCAGGACGACCAACCGCTCGTCGCAAGTCATGTTGCATCGCAACAGAAAAACTGATTCCATCTTAATGCCGGGCGACGAGGCGTTAACCATAAGGTAAACTCTGAAGGCGCAATGTCTCACCCGGTTCCTTTTAGGGGGCGGGGTTGGATCATGGCTTCTCGGACTAGACCTGCAAACGGGCCAATGACATTGGCCGAGATGAAAGAGTTCGCCGGCTTCAGTGCCGCGACCCAGCGCTACATTCGTCGGTCGCTCGATGTCGGTCTCGACCGTGAGGACGCGATGGCGCGCTGGTCGCGCGACGTCGTCGAGGCGGCGAGCATTCGTGCCCAGTCCCGGCTCTACAACCGGCTGCCCGACGTGCGGGCGATGATCCCCGATGAAAGCGGCCTCGACGCGATCGAGAGCTTCATCGCGCCGCTCACCACGATCACCGCCTTCGATCTCGGCCAGGGCCGGCTGACGACTTTCTCCGCCTATCGCTTCCTCTACGAGCGGTTGATCGGTGCCGAGGTCCGGCCATGGCTGCCGGCCGCTTTCTGCGCCGCCGCCGCCCTGCCCCATCTGCACCCCGATCTGCGGCGCAAGCTGCTGCAGTCGATCAGCGAGGCGGCCGCGACCGCATCGGGCTGGTCGAACCGCCAGCCCGCCTTCTTCCCGCACTGGGTCGAAAAGGTCGAGGCGACCGCCCTGCCCAACTGACCAACACGCCCCCTCCCCATCGGGGGAGGGGGCGGTTCAGCCGCGCATCGCGCTCGTCATGGGTTCGGACGTCACCGGATAGCCCAGGTCATCGGGAATGCAGAGATGCATCGCACCGTCGCGCTCCTCTATCCATGGCGTCACCGTCCGCACCTGAACCTCGGCGGCATGCGCGGCGGCCGCGTCGAAGCTGTCGAACCGCGCCAGGCGCTCGAGATTGCGGCGCGTGGGAAAAATGATCCGCGCCCGCCCAGCATCGGCCTCGTCCAGCACGCGCTGCGCGGACATCCAGAACAGGCGGACATTCTCGGTATCGTCGACCAGCGGCTCCGGCGACCCTTCGGGCAAACGGGCGAGATAGAATCGCGTGTCGAAGATGCGCACATGCGCATGGTTCGGTCGCCACCGCGCGAACGGCACCAGCGACGTCGGATCGAGCACCATCCTGGCTGCATCGAGCGCCGGACCCAACCCCATACCGGCATGCAGGTCGCGGCGTAGTGCCGCGAAGATATCGTGATCGGGCATGCTCGCCAGGCCGACCGGTAATCCGACTTCCTCGATCGTTTCGCGAATCGCCGCGATCCGCGCCGCCAGGTCATCCCCGTCGCCTTCCAGCGCGGCGGCGAGTTCGTGGTCGCCCGGGTCGATCCGCCCGCCGGGAAAGACCAGCGCGCCGGCCGCGAACGCCATCCCCTGGGCGCGCTCCACCATCAGCAGTTCCGGCGCGCCGGCACGCTCGCGGAACAGCACGAGTGTCGAGGCCGGGATAGCGGGCAACAACTCTGCCATGCCCCGGCTATGACCCACCGCCCCCGTCAAGGGAAGAGATTGCGCGCCGCACCAAGGCATCGCATGCTGCCCCATCTCACCGAACAGGGGCAATCGACATGAGCAAGCTGGGACTGGCGCTGGCCGGGATATGCGGCATCGCTTTGGCGCAAGCGACCATCGCGCAATCCGGCTCCACGCCGCGGGACGACCGGGCGATCGAGGCGGCGTTCGACGCCGGGGTCAGTGCGCAGGACCAACTCGACTGGCTCAAGACCATGTCGTCGGCGCCGAACCATGTCGGCAGCCCGCACGACAAGGCCAATGCCGAGTTCATGCTGGCGAAATTCCGGGAATGGGGCTGGGACGCGCATATCGAGACCTTCGATGTGCTCTACCCGACGCCGATCTCGACCACGGTCGAGATGGTCGCGCCGGACAAGATCACGCTCGGCGGCCAGGAGCCTCCCGTCGCTGGTGACGACACCTCCGGCAACACCGCCGGCGCCCTGCCGCCCTATGTCGCCTTCCAGGGTGATGGCGATGTCACCGGCGACCTGGTCTATGTCAATTTCGGCATGCCTGAGGACTATCTGGCGCTGGCACGGCGCGGGGTAGACGTGAAGGGCAAGATCGTCATCGCGCGCTACGGCGGTGGCTGGCGCGGCCTCAAGCCCAAGCTGGCGCAGGACCATGGCGCGATCGGCTGCATCATCTATTCCGACCCTGCGCAGGATGGCTACAACGACAGCGACAGCTATCCGCGCGGCGGCTCACGTCCGCCCGACGGCGTGCAACGCGGTTCGGTCGCCGATATGACGCTCTACCCGGGCGATCCGCTCACGCCGGGCATCGGCGCGACGGCCGGCGCCAAACGCCTGACGCGCGAGCAGGCGCCAACCATCCTCAAGATTCCCGTGCTACCCATGTCCTATCGCGACGCCACCAAGCTGCTGTCGCGGCTCGGCGGCCCCGTGTCGCCGGCGCCGTGGCACGGTTCGCTGCCGCTGGCCTATCATCTCGGTGGCGACGGCACGGTGAAGGTCCATCTCGCGGTCAAGTCGGAGTGGAGCCTCAAGACGATCTATGACGTGATCGCGATGCTGAAAGGCAGCGAGCATCCCGACGAATGGGTGGTGCGCGGCAACCATCATGATGGCTGGGTGTTCGGCGCGTCCGACCCGCTGTCGGGCAATGTCGCGATGATGTCCGAGGCCAGGGCGCTCGGTGCGCTATGGGCGGGCGGCTGGCGGCCGAAACGCACGATCGTCTATGCCGGCTGGGACGCCGAGGAACCGATGCTGCTCGGCTCGACCGAATGGGCCGAACAGCACGCCGCCGAGCTGAAGGCCAAAGCGGTGATCTACATCAATACCGATGGAAATGGCCGCGGCGTTCTCGGCGCGGAGGGCAGCCACGACTTCCAGCACCTGGTCAACAGCGTCGCCGCCGACGTGATCGACCCCGAAACCGGCGCCACCGTCGCACAGCGCCAGCGCGCGGCGATTCGAGTCGATGCCTTCGACAAGACCGGTCACCCCAGCGAGGCGGCGCTGGCCGCGGCGGAAAAGGGCGGCGACCTGCCGATCGGTCCGCTCGGCTCAGGCTCGGACTACTCGGCCTATCTCCAGCATCTCGGTCTGCCCGCACTCAACATCGGCTTTGGCGGCGAGGACGAAAGCGGCGGCGTCTATCACTCGGTCTATGACAGCTTTCACCACATGACGACGTTCGACGATCCGGGTCTTCGCTATGGCGCGGCGCTGTCGAAGACCGTTGGTCGGCTGGTCCTGCGCGTCGCCGATGCCGACACCCCGCCGATGCGCTTCGGCGATTTCGCCGACACCATCGCGACCTATCTCGGCGAGGTGAAGAAGCTTGCCGACGATCGCCGTACCGAGGACCGGTTGCGCGCAAAACTCACCGCCGATGACGCCTTTCGCCTCGCCAGCGATCCGCTCAAGCCGGTCGGCGGACCGGCTGCCGTCGTGCGTACGCCGCACATCGAACTGGCGGCGCTGGAAGACGCGGTCGATCGGCTGAAAGCCGCCGCGACGGCCTATGACAGCGCCTATGCCGACAAGGGCGGCAAGCTCGACCCTGCCACCCGCGCGAAACTCAACGCGCAGCTGCGCGACATCGACCAACTGCTGCTCGACGAGCGCGGTCTGCCCGGCCGGCCCTGGTACCGCAATCTGGTCTACGCGCCCGGTCGGTTCACCGGCTATGGTGCCAAGACCCTGCCCGGTGTGCGCGAGGCGATCGAGGAACGTCGTTTCGACGACGCCAACGTCTATGCCGGGCGAACCGCCATGGTGTTGGAAGCCTATGCCGCGCGGCTCGAGGCGGCGACCAGGACGATCAACGGGAAGTAGAATTCCCCTAGGTTCAGGTCCGATTCGGGTGTAATATCGCGACGTGCTTCGCCGCAGAGCGGGCACGAGGAGATGAGGATGCATGGTTTTCACGCATCGGACGTGCCGTGCAGCTATGGCTGGGTGCTGCATCTCGTCAGCCTCGGCCTCGCCGGGCTGATCGCGTTGGTGGCGGCCGCGCTGGCCTGGTGGGGTTGATCGCCCGAGTCCGGACCTGAACATACCATTGCGGCGAGAAGAGCGGCGCGGGCTTAGGGTATATCCCTTTCACGAAGAACGCAGCGAAAGCCGATGTGACTGGTGGAGGAGTCGATCGGCTGGGCATGTCGCGCCGCCGGACGATAGCGCTGGCAGTAATTGGGCGCGCAGAGATGCGAGCCGCCCTTCAGCACCTTGCGGCCGATCGGCACATGCAGTGTGCACGGATCAAGGCTGTCGCGTTCCCTGCCGCCGCGCGGGTTGGCCGGCACGCAGCACGCGCCCTTGAACTTCTTCTTCTCGATCCTGGGGAGCGCCCACCAATCGGCGGTCCATTCCCAGACATTGCCGATCATGTCGAACAGCCCATAGCCATTGGGCGGATAGGTGCCGACCGGCGAGGTACGTTCCCACCCGTCGAGCAGCTGGTTGGCGAAGGGAAAGGCGCCTTGCCAGTAATTGGCGAGCATGCGTCCCTCGGGCGCCAGCTCGTCGCCCCAGGCGAACTCGGCGCCATCCAGGCCGCCGCGCGCGGCATATTCCCACTCCGCTTCGCTGGGCAGGCTCTTGCCCGCCCAGGCGGCATAGGCTTCGGCATCGCCATAGGCGATGTGGACCACCGGATGATCCGCCAGTTCGTCGATCGTGCTGTCCGCGCCCAGCGGATGGCGCCAGTCGGCACCCAACCTGAATTCCCACCACTGGGTGAAATCCTCCAGATTCACCGGTCCCGCGGTCCGTTGGAATACCAGCGAGCCGGGCTGCGCCATCTCGATCGGCATGCCGGGATAATCCGCCGGATCGGGCGCGATCTCGGCCAATGTGCGATGCCCGGTCGCTGCCACGAAGCGCGCGAACGCGCGGTTCGTCACCGGCGCCTCGTCGATCCAGAAGGAATCGACGCGTACCGGCCGCACCGGCGCCTCTTCCGGGTAAAAACGCTGCGATCCCATCGCGAAGGTGCCGCCGTTCAGATGGCGCATGCCCCGCGTCGATGCGGCTTCCTTGCGCGCCACAGCCGATCCTCGCTCAACCATCCTGGTCACCATCGCCGCTGTTCCCACCCGCAAAGCGCATCGACCGGCTTCCTCCGTTGCAGCCGGCCTCGCCCACCGCCCGTCGCATCAACGCGCGCTGATTGTCGGCCAAAGGCCAAGAATGATCGATATAGGGCGAAAAATTTGGCGCATCATAGACTCATCGGGATATCCGCGTGCCCGATCAGCTTTTCATCGCGGCGTCCACGACCTGTGCCGACTATTCGCTGGTCGTCCGCGGCTCACCCGTCCGGTCGAACGCCGCGAGCGTGGGGTCGGGAGCCTGGTGGAGCTGAGGGGAAGCTCCCAGCGCACCCATAACCATTGAAAAACAAAGGCTTTTTTTCGACGCCTGTTACGGATGGTATTGCCGAATGTAACAGTTTTGGCAAGTCTCGCGAAGTCGGGGAATGCTCCCTATATTGTTACGGAGGTAACCGGGGGCCTAACGAATGTCCTATCCGAAGCGGGTCGCGGCGAACATCCTTCCGCTGTCGCGAAGTCAGTCATTGCCGGCCGCGTTTCGCGAATGGCATTTTACTGGTTCAACGACAGACCATGAAGGGCCGGTCGAAACCTGCAAACTCTGCGATCAGCAGGGTCTGAGATACCATTTCGAAATTTCCAATGACACGACCAGTCATTCCCTTGAGGTGGGCTCTGAGTGCATCCTTAGATTCCAAGTTTCGGTGTTTGAGGATGGCCGCGAGCTTAGCGCTGACGAGGCTAAGAAGGCGCTCAACGACCGCATGAGGCAAATGCGGCTGGATAGCTGCTTGAGGGCGCTCGAACGACTAGCCCAAGCGGAAGATAATAACATCTTGGCCTCGGCTCTAGACTACTACAAACGGAATGGGGCGTTGTCTCCAAAGTTGGCGAACGTAGTATTTTGGCGGCTGCAAGCTAACTCAATCGACCATGACCCCAGCTTCTTTAAGGTGCTGCTTGACCGGACATCGTTAGTCGAGGATTTCCGTAATCTGCCCCCGATCGCGATACGACGGATGTGGAAAGCCCTGTCTCCCGCACAACGGAAGAAAGCTCTCTCGCTCGGGCATAAAGAGCCGATCTCTAGTAACTAGCAGCCCTTAGGAAAGCCCATGGACGACAAGCCACCCAAGCCGCAGACATTAGGAGAGGCGTTGGCGAAGGCCGATCCGGCGACGGGAGCGAAATTATCCGCCGTCCTAGGGCGCGGAGCGCTAGAAGGTGTTCGCGGCGCCGGCTTGGCGGGTTTAGGTGCACGCATGGCGGAAATCGACAAGGAGAGAGTGGCGCTACTCGCGCACGCCGTTGCCCCAGTTGGCCATAACATTGCTGAACGTGCGGGATTTGTCTCACGCTCAATGGGCGTGCTGGACGCTACCCGCGCCAGCAGCGGCATAATCGCACAGGCTATCCGCGACCAAGAACGTGCGAGCACGATGATGAAGGCATTTCCAGTTGCGAGCGAACGCGTTGCCCCTCCTCGCCCGGCTATCAAGATTCCGCCAAATCCAGTCCTGAAAACTAATGAACTTATTGGCGATCTATCTACACGAATTGAAAACGTAACCGAGCTATCCGCTCAGCAGATTGACATACAATCAAAGCAGGTTGAGCTGATCCAAGCACTGTTATTGGAATCAATGGCAGGCTCTACTACACAGGATGCGGCACTCCGAGCCGCCCATCGTGGTAACGTCGTTGGTTTCATGGGCATAGTGGCAGGAGTAATAATCGCCTTGACCCCTTGGCTCTATCATCATTTTACAACTTAGGGGACTAATTTAAACACGCGCCCATGCCGGCCGCTCATCCCATGGCAGTGCCTCCTCCACATGGATTCTGTTCCTGTTACAAATGTAACAGCCGCTTGTAAAAAGCCTAGGTTTTCCAGTTGTCTAGTGCGTTTTCAACGACTTAGGAGCGCTGGTGGAGCTGAGGGGAATCGAACCCCTGACCTCTGCAGTGCGATTGCAGCGCTCTCCCATCTGAGCTACAGCCCCGCTCCACGCGCGACGGGCTTTCGCCCATCGGGAGCGCCGCCTCTAGCGAGCCTTTTCCGGTGATGCAACCGGCTTCCCGGCGCCCGTTCGCCTTTCCCCGCGACCGATCGTCGGCCCGGCGCGTCGACCCGCCCCCGGTGACGGCCAAGGCGCGGAACGAAAGGCGGTTTCGTCCCTTTTTATCTTCGGATCGAGCGACGCGGCGAACGCCGTCGCGGCGCCGTCCGCAGGATGGAGGATCTGGACATGGGTTACGAACGCTATTCCCGCGACAGCAATCTCGGCGACTATTACAATCGCGGCTACGATCAGGATTTCGGGCGCGACTATGGCTCCGGTCGCGACTATAGTTATTCGAGCGCGCGGCAATATCGCGCCGCCGGCGAATTGGGCGACGGGCGTGATCGCGATTATGGCCCGCGTGAATATGGCTATGGCCGCTACGCCCAGCGCGACCGCCTGGCCGAAGGCCGCGATCGTCGGCGCTACGGCGCACCCGAAGCCTATCGTGGCAGCTATGCCGGGGACGGCCGTCACTTCACCGATGTCGAGCGGCGCGACGATGAGGATCGCGGCTTTTTCGAACGCGCCGGTGACGAGGTGCGTTCGTGGTTTGGCGATGAGGAGGCCGAGCGTCGTCGCGAGCGCGACGCGCGGCACGACCGCTTCGACTATGGCCGCGACGACGATTATCACAGCTGGCGCCGCGGCCAGATCGCCGCGCTCGACCGCGACTATGACGAATATCGCCGCGAGAATCGCGCCCGGTTCGAGAAGGAATTCGGCACCTGGCGCAACGAACGCCAGACTCAGCGCGGCGCGCTTGGCCGGGTGACGGCGCAAATGGAGGTGGTCGGCTCCGACGGGGCGCATGTCGGCACCGTCGACAAGGTGCGCGGCGATCGCATCGTGCTGACCAAAGGCGATACCGATGCCGGCGGTCGCCACCACTCGATCCCGTCGCGCTGGATCAGCGCGGTCGATGACAAGGTGACGATCGTCAAGACCGCCGAAGAGGCGCATGCCCATTGGCGCGACGAGGAGCGCAACCAGGCGCTGTTCGGCGATGACGCCGCGCGCGGCGATGGCGAGGTCGGCGCGACGCACAATCTCAACCGGAGCTTCTCCGGCACCTATTGAGACCGCCGCAGTCGATCATCCGGGACCCGGGCGGCGACGCCCGGGTCCTTTCGTGTCAGGCCCGCCGGCAAAAACTAATGAAGGCGCCGCGAGGCGCCGGCGATCCACCCCGCCACGTCTGCGAACGGGATGATCTCGTTGAAGGAAATGCCGGCATGGTCGCCGCGCCGCCAGCGCACCGTGCCGGGCAGTCGCGGCAGGCCCTGGGCGATCAGCACGACGTCATTCTTGAGGTCTTCCGGCCTGGCCAGGTGAATCTTGGCGCCCCCCTGCGATATGTTGCACAGCAGGACCGACTGATACTGGCCACCCGATCGCAGGCGCGCCGATGCCGGCGCGACGATCCTCGGCACGCGATATTGATATCCGCCGTCCGCCGGGTCGCTATACTCGGCCAGCACATCGGCAACATTGATCAGTTGCGAGAACTGGATGCCGACCAGCCCGTCACGCGACCATGCGACATGGCCGCGCACGGAAATCTCCGACTGGAATTCGATCGTTGCCGGGTCGCCCCGCGACAGGTTGGAATAGACGTGCGCCATCAGCCCACCGGCGGAAATGTTGCGAACGAGGCATAATTCCTCGCCGCAGGACGTCCGCAGGATGGCGGTGCGCAAGACCGACAGATTGCGCTGGGACTGGCGCCGTTCCGGCACCGGCATTTCAGCCGAAAGGGAAATCACCGTCAGTTCGGCGTCGCGACAATGTTCGAGCATATACACCTCCGTCGTACGACGATATCCGGGCGCCCTTGTCGCGCCCGGCATCGCACAGATGTGCCCGCCCGAACGGAGAATTTGATCCGGATTGATGTGCAAACCATTAAATTTATCTGGTAATTCAAACGGATAATGCAGCGTTAAGCATCTTTGCGCCAGCGCCTGGTCACACCTCCCGCGCCAGCGTCGCCGTCAAATCCCGCCGCTGAACGTATCGCACTGCGCCGGGTCGCCGGTGTCGAGCCCCTTGCGCAGCCATGCCATGCGCTGCGCCGAAGTGCCGTGCGTGAAGCTGTCGGGCATCACCCGGCCTTGCGATTCCTGCTGCAACGTATCGTCGCCGATCGCGTGTGCCGCCGTCATCCCCTCCTCGAGATCGCCCGGCTCCATCCGGTCGCGGTTCTTCGCCGCCCATACCCCGGCATAGCAATCCGCCTGCAATTCGAGCCGCACCGACAGCGCATTGCCCTCGCTCTCGCTCGCCTGGCGCTGCGCGTTCGCCACCTTGTCCGACGTGCCGAGCAGATTCTGGATGTGGTGGCCGAACTCGTGCGCAATGACATAGTCCTGCGCGAAATCGCCCTTCGCGCCGAAGCGGTTGGCCAGCTCGTCGAAGAAGCTGGTGTCGAGATAGATGCCGCGATCCTGCGGGCAATAGAACGGCCCCATCGCACTCTGCGCCGCGCCGCAGCCCGATTGCCCGCCGCCGGCGTAGAAGACCAGCTTGGGCCGCGTGAATTGCTCGCCCGACTGCTGGAAGATCGCCGCCCAGGTCTTGTCGGCCGAGCTCAACGCGTTGCACGCCGCCTTGCTCGCCGCGTCGAGCGTGCAGCTCGACTGCACGTCATGGCCGCCCTGCTGCCCGACCTGCGTGGTCGGCGCCGACACCTGGCCGCCGCCGCCGAGCAGGTTGAGTCCGCCGCCGAACACCGCGAACACGATCAGCAGCACCACCACGCCGCCGCAGCCGAAGCGGCTGAACACCAGCGGCAAAAGGCCGAACAGCATCCCGCCGCCACCGCCGCCGCCAAAGCCGAGCCCGCCGCCGCGGCCGCGCTGATCCTCAACATCGATATTGGGATCGAAATCGTCGAGCCGCATGGCGCCCTCCCGGCAGGTCATTACTGTCACGGCATGAATGCGCGGGCGCCGCGAGGGTTGCAAGGCCGCGCGGATAACACCGATGTCATCAAACTTTCGTTGCCCAACCAGTTGATTGCCGCGCTGCAGCACGCCATGGATGACGACGATGGCCGATACCGAGCCCCAGCCCCCGCCCCGGACAAGGACGAAACGCCGCGCAGCAGCGCTGCCGCTGCCCGATTGCGTGGCGCTGGTGCTACAGGGAGGCGGTGCGCTGGGCAGTTACCAGGCCGGCGTGATCGAGGGGCTCGCGGCAAGCGGCATCGAGATCGACTGGGTCGCCGGTATTTCGATCGGCGCGGTCAACGCCGCGATCGTCGCCGGCAACCCGCCCGAGCGCCGCGTCGAACGGCTCAACCTTTTCTGGGACAAGGTGACGAGTTCGCTGCCGAGCTTCCCGATCTTTCCCAATGACCAGATCCGCGAATGGCTGCACGAATGGTCCGCCGGCTTCGTCATGGTCGCGGGGGTGCCGGGTTTCTTCACCCCGCGCATCGTCCCGCCGTTGATGGCCACGCCCGGCACCATGGCGGCGCTGAGCTTCTATGATTCCACCCCGTTGGCGGTCACGCTCGACGAACTGGTCGACTGGGATTTGCTCAACAACGGCCCGGTGCGCTTGTCGGTCGGCGCGGTCGATGTCGAGAACGGCAATTTCAATTATTTCGACACCACGCAAACCCGTATCGACGCGCGCCACATCATGGCCTCGGGCGCGCTCCCGCCCGGCCTGCCGCCGATCGAGATCGACGGCCGGCTATGGTGGGATGGCGGCCTCGTTTCCAACACCCCGCTGACTCATGTGCTCGATCATCAGACGGAGCCCTTGCTCGCCTTCCAGGTCGATCTGTTCGCCGCCGCGACCGAGTGTCCCAGGACGATCATGGACGTGATGGCGCGCGAGAAGGAAATCCGCTTCTCCAGCCGCACGCGGCAGATTTCCGACCAGGTGATGAAGCTGCGCCAGGAGCGCGAGGCGATCCGCAAGGTCATTGCCAAATTGCCGCCCGAACTGCAGGGCGACGCCGATGTCCGCGCGCTCGCGGCGCGCGCCGCGGAGCAGCCGGTCAATCTCGTCCATCTGATCTACCGCGCCAACGCCTGGGAGGGTGGGAGCCGCGACTTCGAATTTTCCGCCCGTACGATGCGCGAACATTGGGACGCCGGCCGCGCCGCGGTCGACGAGACCATGGCCAATGCCGAACTGGTCGCGAAGAATATCGAAACCGGCAAGAGCGCGTCGTTCGACCTCGCGCTGCGTCCGCAACCCAGGATCATCAAGGAGTAGACCATGTTCCTCAAGGGCAAGACAGCGATCATCACCGGCTCCACCTCGGGTATCGGCCTCGCTTATGCCAAGGCCTTCGCCGCCGAGGGCGCGAGCGTGGTGATCAATGGCTTCGGCGACGCGGCAGCGATCGAGAGCGAACGCGCCGCGCTGGCGGCGGCGAGTGGGGCAAAGGCGCTCTACGACGCGGCCGACATGACCAAGCCGGATGAGATCCAGGCGATGGTCAAGCGCTGCCATGACGAGATCGGCGGCCCCGACATCATCGTCAACAATGCCGGCATCCAGCATGTCGCGCCGATCGAGGACTTTCCGGCCGACAAGTTCGAGGCGATCATCAAGATCAACCTGACCTCGGCCTGGTACCTGATCCAGGCCGCCGTGCCGCTGATGAAGGCGGCAAAATGGGGCCGGATCATCTCCACCGCCTCGGCCCACAGCCTCGTCGCCAGCCCCAACAAGAGCGCCTATGTCATGGCCAAGCACGGCATTGCCGGGCTGACCAAGACGATTGCCCTGGAAACCGCGACGCACGGCATCACCGTCAACTGCATCTCGCCGGGCTATGTCTGGACGCCTTTGGTCGAGAGCCAGATCCCCGACACGATGAAGACGCGCGGCCTGACCCGCGAGCAGGTGATCAACGACGTGTTGCTCGCCGCCCAGCCGACCAAGGAATTCGTCACCTCGGAACAGGTCGCCGCGCTCGCGCTGTTCCTGTGCCGCGACGAGGCGAAATCGATCACCGGTGCCAATCTGTCGGTCGATGGCGGGTGGACCGCGGCCTGAGGGCCTGTTTGAAAACTCGCAAGGCGAGTTTTCAAACAGCCATGCCACCCATTGCCGCTGCCGGGGACGCACCCTAGGGTGTCACCAAGCCCAACGAAAAACGGTCGCGTGAACAGATCAACCCTTGCCCTCGCTCTCTGCGTCGCCGCGACGCTCGGTGCCTGCCATCACCGCGACAAGCATGTCGCGAGCGTGCCGGCCCGTGCCGACTGGCGCCGCGTCGTCACCGACGCCGATCGCGAGCGATTGCGCACCTGGCACACGACCTGGGCCGCGGCGGTCGCCAAGGCACGCGCCGCCGGCAAGGGCCAGGAGATCGATGCGCTCGGCGCGCTGCTGGACCCCGACCGCTCCCTGCCCGACGGCGCGATGCCGCCGCCCGGCCATTATCATTGCCGCGTCTACAAGATTGGCGCCAACGGCCCGGCGATGCGCGACTTCACCGCCTATCCCGTCGCCGATTGCGCCGTCGAGGCCGAGGGTGAGGTATCGAGCCTGTATCAGGTGGCCGGCGCGCAGCGCCCGGTCGGGCTGCTGTTCGACGATAGCGCGTCGCGCACGGTGTTTCTCGGCACGCTCGTGCTGGGCGATGAGACCAAGCCGATGGTCTATGGCCAGGATACGCAGCGCGATCTCGCCGGTTTCGTCGACCGGATCGGGCCACGACGGTGGCGCGTCGTCTTTCCCTCGCCACGCTTCGAATCATTGCTCGACGTGGTCGAGCTTATGCCGGCGAATCCGCTCAAATAAGCGACGCGACCGCCTTCACCGCCGGCCGCTTGCTCTCGGTGATCGAGACGCGCCCCGCCCCGGATAGGAGATGGCCGCATCCTCGCGCTTTTCCGGCCGGATATAGATTGACGACAATTCCGGGATGGCCTGCTTCAGCGCGGTCTCGATCCCTTCGATCAGGGTCTCGGCCTCGCCCATCGTCAGGCTGTCGCGAAAATCCGCGCTGATCGCAACGAAGATGCTCGCCGGCGCGGTATGGATCGTGCGGACGTGATTGACCGAGGTGATCGCCGGATGGCCATCGACGATCGCACGGACCCGCGCGACGATCGCCGGGTCGGCGCCCTCGCCGATCAACAGCCCCTTGGCCTCGCGCGCCAGGAATGCCGCGACGACGCCGAGCAGCACGCCGATCACGATCGAGGCGATGCCGTCGATCCGTGGGTCGGCCAAAACATGGCTCGCCCAGATGCCGATCGCGGCGATCACCAGCCCGGCCAGCGCCGCGGTGTCCTCGAACAGCACGATGAACCCGGCCGGGTCCTTCGACCGCCGCACCGCGCCCCACCAGCTGCCGTCGCGATTGGCGGCGGCGAACTCGCGCATCGCGACGAACCATGATCCACCCTCCATCGCGAAGGCGACGCCGAGGACGATATAGTTGATCAACGGGCTGGTCAGCGGCTCAGGGTGCTTGATGTGCTCCCACCCCTCATAGATCGACACCCCCGCCCCCACCGCGAAGATCAGGATCGCGACGACGAAGCTCCAGAAATACAGCTCGCGACCATAGCCGAACGGATGCGCCTCGTCGGGCGGCTTGCGGCCCTGGCGCTGGCCATAGAGCAGCAGCACCTGGTTGAGGCTGTCGACCACCGAGTGGAACCCCTCGGTCAGCATCGACGACGAACCGGTGATCGCCGCCGCGACGAATTTCGCCACCGCGATACCGAGATTGGCCGCCAGCGCGGACAATAATACCAGGTTGGATTCGCCTTCTTTTTGCGCCGACAATGTTGCTGCTCCCGTTTGCCCCACGCGCGTAGCGCGCCGCGGCTTGATGTCCAGAGCCTTCGATGTTATAACTTTTGTATGAACAAGCCGCTCAAACTGATCCGCATCGGCAATTCGGCGGGTGTGATCCTGCCGAAGGATATGATGGCCAAACTCGGCATCGCGATCGGCGATTCGCTCGACGTCGCCGAAGTGCCGGGCGGCATGCAGCTTCAGCGGCATGATGAAGGATTCGCCGCGCAGATGGAAGTCGCGCGCGCCGTGATGAAGCGGCGACGCAACGCGCTGCGCGAACTCGCCAAATAGCCGATGTCCCAGGACTGGATCTGGGTCGATCTGGCGGTCGCGCTCGCAGCGCATGGCGAGCAGCTCGCCGAGCATGGCGGCGCGGCCGGCGTGCGCGATATCGGCATGCTGGAAAGCGCCATGGCGCGCCCGTTGAACCTCGTCGCCTATGAAGACCCGGACATTGCCGATCTCGCTGCGGCTTATGCCTTCGGCATCGCGCGCAACCATCCCTTTATCGATGGAAACAAGCGCACCGCGGCGGTGGTGAGCGAAACCTTTCTCGGCCTTAATGGCCATATTCTCGATTGTACTGACGTCGAACTCGTGACGATCTTCCTCGCGCTGGCGGCGGGCGAGTTGACCGCTGAAGCACTGGCCGACTGGTTTCGCCGGAACGTCGTACCAGCTTAAGCCGCCGCGCGTGCGCGACCATAGGCAAAATAGACCAGCAGCCCGATCGCGTTCCACGCCAGGAAGGACTTCTGCGTCACCACCTGCAGGCTGGTGAACAGATAGAGGCATCCGATGATCGCGCCGGGCGCGACGATCCATACCAGCGGCGTGCGAAACGGTCGCCGTGCCGCCGGATCGCGTCGCCGCAGCACCAGCACACAGGCCGCCACGGCGATGAACGCACACAACGTCCCGGCATTGGCCAGGCTGGCGATCACATCGAGCGGCACCAGCGCCGCGAAGATGCTGACGAACACCGCCGTCACCAGGGTGATCCGCGCCGGCGTGCCGCGCGTCGAGATGCGCGCCAGCGACGGCGGCAGGAAGCCGTCGCGCGCCATGACCAGGAAGATGCGGCTCTGGCCGTAGAGGAAGCCGAGGATCACCGTCGGCAGCGCAATAGCTGCCGCCGCGGCGACCACCGTCGCGACCTTGGGCTGGCCGAGCGAACGCAGGATCAGCGCCAGCGGCTCGGCGCTCTTGCCGAAGATCTCGAAATGCACCGCGCCGACCGCCGCCGCCGCGACAATCATGTAGATCGCGGTGCAGGCGACCATCGACCCGACGATGCCGATCGCCAGGTCGCGCTCCGGGTTCTTCGCTTCCTCCGCCGCGGTCGAGATCGCGTCGAAGCCGTAAAAGGCGAAGAAGATGATCGCCGCCGCGCCCATCATGCCATATTTCACGCCGCCGGCGCCCGCCGTGCTGCCATACCCATAGGGCGTGAAGGGGTGCAGGTTGGCCGCGTCGAAATGCGGCAGTGCGACCAGCACGAACAGCGCCAGCGTGACGATCTTGAGCACCACCAGCGCGGTGTTGATCCGCGCGCTCTCGCGCGTGCCGAGCGTCAGCAGCCCGGCGACGACGGCGATGATGAACACCGCCGGCACATTCACGCCCCATGACGCGACGTGGAAACCCTCGCCCATCACCGGCCCGTGCGTCATCGCCTCCGGCAGGATGATTCCAAGTCCCTTGAGGAAGCCGACCGCATAGCCCGACCAGCCGACCGCCACGGTCGACACGACGAGCGAATATTCGAGCATCAGGCTCCATCCGACCACCCAGGCGATGATCTCGCCCAGTACGGCATAGCTGTAGGTATAGGCGCTGCCCGAAGCGGGGATAAGCGTCGCCATCTCGGCATAGCACAGCGCGGCACAGGCGCAGATGGCACCCGCCACGACGAAGCTCAGCAGCACCGCCGGTCCGGCGCGGTCGGCACCGACGCCGATCAGCGTCAGGATACCGGTGCCGACGATCGACCCGACACCGAGCGCCACGAGGTGCGGCCAGCTCAGCGTGCGCGCCAGTTGATGCTCGGGCCGCGCCTCGGTGATGATCTTGCGGCGGAAAAGACTGTTCATGCGCCCCCCGGGTCGTTTCGTCGGAGACTAACGACCTGGGGTTCAAACTCAATCGCTGCGGGCGATCAGAAGATCAGCTTGCGCACCGTCAGCCGCACCGCGCGGCCCAGCGGGTCGAGATAGGCGCCCTGATAGCTCAGCGGCACGGCGCCGGTCTGGTCGGTGACGCGCTGGCGCGTGTTGAAGATGTTGGTCACCGCCAGGCCGATCCGCATCCCCTTTGCCCAATGATGCTTCCTGAGGAAGTCGAGATTCTGCGTGAAGTCGTCGAACAGCCGAACGTCGAACTTGGCGAGGCTGCCGAAATGCAGCGTATTGGGCGTGCCCGGCGCGCCGCCGGTCACCTCGGTCGCGCTTTGCCAATTGGCGCTCAGGCGAAAGCCGAGTCCATTATTGCTGTAACCGGCCTGCCCCTCGATCTCGTGCCGCGGCTGCCCGCCGCCGGCGCCGGTCGCGCCGCCATTGAGCAGGTCGATCGGCGCCACATTATTGGCCACGGTCACGCGATCGACGAAGTGCCAGGTATGATAGACTGCGAACTGCACGCGCCCGCCGGTCGCGCCAGCGAGGCGATTGGCGAAACCGCCGCCACGGCCCCCACCGCGACCGCCGAACCCGCCACCGGGCCGCCCGCCGCCAAAGCCCTCGCTCGCGGGCGGCGGGCCGCCGGGCGTGGCGCCATCAGGCGGCGGAGGGGCGGCACCCGGCGGCGGTCCGCCGTCACCGCCGCGCTGGCCGTCGCCATTCTGCCGCCCCTGCCCGTCGCCCTGCCCGCCATTGGGACGCCGCCCGAACAGACCGGCCAGCCCGGTGAACGGATTCGGTCCCTTGCCGGCGCGAAACGCCTCGAAGGCCTTTTGCGCCTTCGACTTGAGTGGGAACGACATGTTGATGCCGTAGCGCAGCTCCTGCGTGTCCTCGCGCTGGAAATTGACCGGCCGCGCGTCGATCCGCGTCAGCGCGCCGTTGCCGTCGCGCGTGAAGCGACCGGGGAACGCCGCCTCGATCGCCGGTGTGTCGGAAGGCAGGTTGGCGATCGGGTGGTCGGTGCCGGTCTTGATGTAGTTGGCGGTGAAGGTGATGTCCTTCGTCGCCGACGGCTTGAACGTCGCGCCGAGTTTGAACACATGCCGCTCGCTCGAGATGAGCGCACCGTTGCCGCCGGTCGTCTGCGTGACGTCCGACGTGATGCCCTTCAGATAATCGAACACGCGCACATTGGGCGTGATGATCACCGGGTTGCCGAGTTGCTGCGAACTCGGCGCCTGATCCTGGTCGGTGAACGACGCGATCAGCCGCAGCGACGGGACAGGCGACCAGTTCGCGCCATAGCCGATCGTCCACAGGGTGCCGAAATCCGACAGCTGGTTGACCGCGAGGTTGCCGTTCAGCGACAGGTCGCCGATCGCGTCGAGGAACTTGTTGCGCCGCCCGGTCAGCGGCACGTCGACATTGATCTGGCCGTTGACGATGTTGCGCGTCAACGAGCCCGTCACCGGCGCGCCAAGCGTCGTCCCGCCCGATACAAGCCGCAACGACCGCGTATCGAAGCTCGTCGCCTGCGCACCGACATGGATCGCGGTCGAGACCGCCCCTGCCGGCAGCTTGAACAGCGGGCCATTGAGCAGCACGTCCCCGGTCACCGCATTGGAGGTCGAATCCGCCCGGTTGCCGGGCAGCACCGCGAGTTGCGTCGGCGTCAGCGGGCCATAAGGATTGAAGCTCGGGTCGTTGGCCGTGACGCGCGCCTGCAAGGCCGAGTTGTCGAAGCCGTTGTCGGTGAAGGTCTCGACATGGCTGCGGTCGTAATTGCCGGTGAACGACCAGCGCCACTTCGCACTGATATTGCCGTTCAGGCCGACACCGAGATGCGTCGCCAGCGTCGAACTGCGCTGCGCGATCGGCGCGGCGAGAATATAGCGGCTGACCATGTCCGCCTGACCCGATGGCGCGAAGGGGTTGCTCCCCGGCACCGCGAAGGAGACGCCCGGCAAGCCCTGATAGCCGGTCGTGCTGTCCTCCTGGACGCGACCGTTGACCGTCGCGTTCACCTTGCCGATCGGCCGGCTATAGACGAAATTCGCGGCGAAGGTCTGGCTTGCCGACAGCAGCGTGCGATAGTGCGACTGGTCGACGGTATCGACCGTCGTCGTGCCGGGCGTGCTCGCCACGCGGCCGGCCAGGTTGCGGTCGCTCTCGAACAGCGGGTCGCTCGACGTATAGTTGAGATCAAAGTTGATGCGATTGTCGCCGGCGATCTTCAACCCGTCGACATGGCCGGTCGGCGTGTTGCGCCCGCCATCCGTGGAGAGCTGATCCGCACCCTCCAGCGTCACCGCGCGGAAGCGGCGGCGCAGCACCACGTTCACCACGCGCTGGTCGGCGGCATAGCCATATTTCAACGCGACCTCCTCGGGCAGGATGTCGATGCGCGCGATCGCCTCGGTCGGGATGTCGCGGATTTCGGCAAAGCTCGAGATGCGTCGCCCATTGAGCAGCACCACCGGCGCCCCGCCGCCGCCCCGGTCGCTGCGCGTCTCGGGCGCCAGCTCGGTCAGCAGATCGCTGAGCGAGCTCACCCCGTACGAGCGGATATCCGCCGGGCTGAGTACCTGCTCGGGGGTGATATCGCCGACCGCCGAGCCGGGCGGCAGGCGATTACCCTCGACCACCACATCGGGGCCGGCATCGTCTTCCGCATCGCTCAAGGGTGCGGGTGCCGGGGTGCGCCGCGGCGGCGGCGCGGTCTGCGCCGCGAGCGGGCTTATGAGCGAGCCGATCGCCAATGCCGTCATGCCGATGGTGATTACGCGCAACGTCGATGCCTTTCGATTTCTGCCCCTTTGGTCACTCGGGGCAGCGGATTGCGCCGGTAAACGTCAATTGTCGCAGGAATGTCCCAGGCGCGCCGACTGCGATCTGCGCCGGCGGCGCTGACCCTCGCATGAATGTCGACCCCTTAACGCGTGATTGAGCACGTTTGTTGTGCCGAGTTTCGTGCACCCATGCCTAAGAAGGTCAGTCACGCTATTGGATACGTCGCCGTGTTGCGATTGCAGAATATCATCCTCGAAATGGTGGCGAAGGGCGAAAGCCTGAAATCGACCACCGATCGTCTCTGCGTCGAAGTGGAGAAGATCGTACCTGGCATTGCCTGCTCTGTCCTGACAGTCGATCGCACAGGTCTTCTTCATCCCCTGTCCGGCCCCAGTCTTCCGGACTTCTATTCGGCAGCACTGGATTGCCTGCCGATCGGGCCGAATGTCGGCTCGTGCGGCACTGCGGCATTTCTGCAGGCGCCGGTTGCGGTCATCGATATCGACACCGACCCTCGCTGGGCGGATTACAAACATCTTCCCTTGCCGCTCGGCCTCAAGGCCTGCTGGTCGAGCCCGATCAGCGGATCGCAGGGGCGGGTGATCGGAACCTTCGCCTTTTATTTTCGCGAACGTCGCGGCCCCAGCAAGACCGAACGGAAAATCGTCGAGACCTGTCTGAACCTTTGCGCGATTGCGCTGGAGCGCCACGAACGCGTGGTCGAGCGCGAACGGATGGCGAATATCGATGGCCTGACCGGCCTTCGCAATCGCGCGTGCTTCAGCGCGGCACTCGACGCCCTTACCTGCAGCGAGCCCGGCGCCTGGGCGCTGCTCGTCGCAGACCTGGATAATCTGAAGATCGTCAACGACACCTTCGGCCATCATGCCGGTGACCTTCTTCTGCAGCAGGTCGCCTGGCGCATCGCGGCGGGGTGCGAACCTGACAGGGCGTACCGGCTTGGCGGCGACGAATTCGCCATCATCGTTCAGGACCCGGAAGCACTCCGCGACATCGAAGGTGCTGCCGCGCGAATCCTGGAGCGACTGATCGCGCCGGTCCAGTGTGACGGGCACCTCGTCCAGCCTCAGGCGACGATCGGCGGCGCCGTTCTGTCGCATGCCGACCGCTCTGCCGACAGCGTGCGGCAAAATGCGGATTTCGCGCTCTACCATGCAAAGGAAACCGGGCGCGGCGGCTTCGTCCGCTATTGGCCTGGTATCGGCACCGCCATCACCCACCGCCTCTCGGCCATTCGCGACGTCGGCACCGCGCTGCGCGAGGACCGACTCGATGCCCATTACCAACCCGTGTTTCGTCTCGACACGCGCGAAATCGTTGGTCTCGAGGCCTTGTGCCGTCTCACCACGGAGAGCGGCGAGATCGTTTCCGCCGCGGAATTTACCGACGCGACGTCAGATGCGCTGGTCGCCTCGGGCATGACCGAGCTGATGTTGTCGCGGGTCGCTGGCGATATCCGCGCGTGGCTCGACATGGGCATTCCCATCCAGCACGTCAGCGTCAACCTGTCCTCCGCGGACTTCCAGCGCGGAGGGCTCGACTCACAGCTCACCCGCGCGTTCCGGCGCGAAAATGTCTCGCTGGATCACCTGATCGTCGAGATTACCGAGGACGTATATCTGGGTCGTGGGGCACTGATGGCAACGCGGGAGATCAAGGCGCTGCGGCGAAAGGGGCTCCGCGTGGCGCTCGACGACTTTGGCACCGGCTTCGCGTCGCTCTCGCATCTGCTCACCGTGCCCGTCGATGTGATCAAGATCGACAAGTCCTTCGTCAGCCGATTGGCGCCGGACGATGCCAGCAGCGCGATTGTAGAGGGATTGTTCCTGATCGCCCGCAAGCTTGGCATCCAGGTCATCGCCGAAGGAATCGAGACCGAGAGCCAATTGTCGCAATTGCGCGGCTTCGGCTGCCTGTTCGGGCAGGGCTATTTGCTCTCGCGACCCGTCGATCGGGATTCGGCGACAGAGCTGCTGCGCCGCTTCGCCCAGAAGCCCGACAGGTTCACCAGGGGAACAGCCCCCGGGCCCGGGATCGTCGCGATGGAAGGCTCATATCTGCAGCGGGAATTTCCCTGGGTCTCGGCTGCGCGAGGATAGCCGGGCAGCCCTCACCGGCCATTGATGTTCTCTGGTCACCGGGAGATCTTCAGCGGATGAATCCTGGTGGCGATCCCACCAAAGGCGCTCGCTGGCGCCAAGGCTGAGGGAAACCGCATACGCCCCTCGGTTCGACCGGGTGGCGGTCGTTCTATGATACCGCATGTGTCTGGCTCGCCGATGCGCGCAGGGCTTCGGGCAAGCTTTAATCTGGTGACCGTCGGGCTGGTGGCGCAGACACCCGTTATGGATCAACATGATACGGGCCGATACAGGCTGAAATCAGGGCCTGGCCGGGGCGGCAGGAGTCATGGTTATATGCTGAGCTATTGAATTGCGCAGAATCTATTAATTCAAGCGATCCGCAGTAGTAAAAGACCAACAAAAAAGCCCCGTTAGTAGCGCATCGCCGAACGTCGAACTGCTTCGCCCGCGCGACGATGCCGTTGAGAAGGAGGCCGGGAGAGATCATGTTCAAGTGCATCGCGCTGTTGAAATGCAAGGTCGGCCTCTCGCGGGAAGCCTTTATTGACTATTACGAGACGCGCCATTCGGCGCTGATTCGCAGGCTGCTGCCGGGGATTCTCGAATACCGGCGCAATTTCGTCGATCGCGAGGGAATGTTCGTGTTCGATGGCGCCGGGCCGATCGACTTCGACGTCGTGACGGAAATGTGGTTCGCCGATCGCGCCGCCTATGATCGCTTCCTCGCCAAAGCGTCCGAGCCCGAGATCGCTCGCCTGATCGCAGAGGATGAGGAAAAGCTGTTCGATCGCGCCGTCACGCGGATGATGATAGTTGACGAGCGCGGCGCGAACGCGATCGCCCAATCGGATCCTGCTGTCGGACCGAGGAATGGGGATGACGAACCCGCCCAGGTTACTTGACGAGCGCGAGGGTCGTCCGGGGCGCTGGACCAGATGGGCCGAGCACCGGTCTGGTTCGCGGGCGGCGAGGAATTCACGAACCTCGGCGCGCATGTGGGGTATCGATCCCTAGCGCGGCGCGCTAACCCAGCCTGGCGTCATCCTCCCCGGAGGCGATCCGCCAGCCGAGTTCGGCGATCTCACCGGCGCGCGCTCCATGTATGGAGGCTGCGTCGCTCGATGCGTTGCCGTCCAGCGCGCGCTTGAACACGCCCTGGCGGATACCGGCGTTGCGGAACATCGCGAAGGCGAGTGCAAAACGCCAATCGTCCGCCTCAACGGGCGCGCCGCCGACGCGCTGCTGGTAGCAACGCAGATATTCGGCTTCCGATGGTATTCCGAGCGTGGCCAGGTCGCTGTCCGAAAGTCCGCGATATCCATCCGCCGTCACCCGCCACGTCATAAGATGCTGGGCGAGATCGGCAAGAGGATGGCCGAGCGTGGATAATTCCCAGTCCAACACGGCGAGAATTTCCGTCCGTTCGGAGTGAAAGATCATATTGTCGTTACGATAATCGCCGTGAACCACGCGGGTCTCGTCGACACCTGGAACATTTGCGGGGAGCCAGTCGATCAGCCGGTCCATCGCCTCGATCCGTCGCGTCTCGGTCGCGCGATATTGTTTGGTCCAGCGTGCGATCTGCCGCGCGAAATAGTTGCCCGGCGGCCCGAAGCTGCCGAGCCCGACTGCCTCCGGATCGATCACGTGCAGCGCCGCCAGCACCCGGTTCATCTCGTCGTAGATCTTCGCACGCTCGGTCGGCATGATGCCGGGCAAGCGCGCATCCCAGAAGTTCCGGCCCTCGACATGCGCCATGATGAAAAAAGGGGTGCCGACGATACCTGCATCCTCGCACAGCGCCAGCGGACGAGCGACGGGAACATCGCTGTCTTTGAGTGCGTCTGTCACGCGATATTCCCGCTCGACTGCATGCGCCGAGGGGAGAAGAATGCCGGGCGGCTTCTTGCGCAGCACGAAGCGTGCTTCACCGCCGACAAGAATGGCGTAGGTCGGGTTGGATTGTCCGCCCGCGAACTTCCGCGCCGCGACCTCTCCATCGACACCAGGGACTTGGGCGCGGAGCCACGGCACGAGGCGCGTCAGGTCGAGCCGGTGCCGGTCCGCGACAGCCTCAACCATGTTTCGCCAGTTCAAGCCTGCCGAGCTGGTGGCGATGCACCTCATCCGGCCCGTCCGCGAAACGGATCTTGCGAGCATGGGCATAGTAATTGGCGAGGAAGGTATCCTGGCTGAGCCCCGCCGCTCCGTGCGCTTGCATAGCCCAGTCGATCACCTGACAGGCCATTGTCGGTGCCGCGACCTTGATCATCGCGATTTCTGCCTTCGCGGCCTTATTCCCCACCTTGTCCATGCGATGCGCGGCGTGGAGCGTCAGCAGCCGCGCCTGATCGATCAGGATGCGGGCGTTCGCGATCCGCTCGATGATCACACCTTGCTCGGCAAGCGGCTTGCCAAATGCGACCCGCGCCTTGACGCGCCTGCACATCGCCTCCAGCGCGCGCTCGGCCATGCCGATCATGCGCATGCAATGATGAATGCGGCCCGGCCCGAGCCGCGCCTGCGCAATCTCGAACCCGCGCCCTTCGCCCAGCAGTATGTTCGACGCCGGCACACGGACATCCTCGAACAGGATTTCCATATGGCCGTGCGGCGCATCGTCATAGCCGAACACGGACATCGGGCGCAGCACGGTGATGCCGGGCGTATCGCGCGGCACAAGGATCATCGATTGCTGCTGGTGCTTCGGCGCCGTCGGATCGGTCTTGCCCATGAAGATCATCAGCGCGCAATCCGGCTCGCCCATGCCGGAGATCCACCATTTGCGGCCGTTGACCACATAATCCTCGCCGTCGCGGACGATCGAGCTTTCGATGTTGGTCGCGTCCGATGAAGCGACGGCAGGCTCGGTCATCGCGAAAGCGGAGCGGATACGGCCTTCCAGCAGCGGCTCCAGCCAACGCGCCTTCTGATCAGCGGTGCCGAAGCGCTCCAGCGTCTCCATGTTGCCGGTGTCGGGCGCGCTGCAGTTGAACACCACCGGCGAGAAATGGACTCGCCCCATTTCCTCGCACAGCGGCGCATATTCCAGGTTGGTGAGCCCCGCGCCGCCGCCATATTCCGGCAGGAATAGGTTCCACAGACCGGCCGCCCGCGCCCTCTGCTTCAAGGCGTCGATCAGCGGAACGTGGCTCCAGCGATCACCCGCTTCCACTTGTTCGTAATACAGCCGTTCTTTTGGATAGATATGCGCATCCATGAAGGCGCGCAGCCGTGCGAGCAAGTCTGCGGTACGCGCGCTATGCTCGAAGCCGATCGCATCGCTCATCCGTAGAAGCCCCTGCCCTCGCCTGCGAGCCGGGCCAGGAGCACCGAAGGCGTCCAATATTCGTCGCCCTGCTCGGCGCGAAAGCGCTCGATCCCCGCCAGCACCGTGTTCAACCCGATCTGATCCGCCCAGAACATCGGGCCGCCCGTATAGGACGGGAAGCCGAGGCCATTGATCATCGCCACGTCGATCTCGTGCGGTCGCGGTGCGACACCCTCGTCGAGGATCTTCGCGCCTTCGTTGACCATTGCGTAGAGCAGTCGCTCGCGAATCTCGTCCTCACCGATCTCGCGACGCTGCAGGCCGTGCTTCTCCGCATGGCCGGCGATAAGTGTATCGGTCTCCGGATTGTGGCTCGCCTTGCGCTTCTCGTCATAGCAATACCAGCCGGAGCCGGTTTTCTGGCCGAGACGTCCGGCCGCGACCATCTGCTCGACGAAGTCGGCCCGCAGTTCGCGTGCCGTCGCCGATGTGCTGCGTGCCTTGCGCGCGGCGGCCTGCACGTCGAGCCCGGCCAGATCGCCCAGAGCGAACGGACCCATCGGAAACCCGAACGACAACACGACCTTGTCGATCGCCTCGGGCGTCGCCCCTTCCTCGACCAGAAAGAATCCCTCGCGCGAGCGTTTGGCGAGCATTCGGTTGACGATGAAGCCATCGCACACGCCCGACATTATAGGCAGCTTCCCGATGCGTTTGCCGAATGCCATGATCGTCGCCGCCACCTGCGGATCGGTCGCGGCGCCTCGTACATTTTCGAGCAACCGCATGACGTGCGCGGGGTTGAAAAAGTGCATCCCACAAACGTCGGAGGGACGACTGGACGCGTCGGCCAGTACATCGATGTCGAGATAGGATGTATTGCTCGCGAGGATCGCGCCCGGCCGTGTGATCTGGCCGAGCCGGGCGAATACCGCCTTCTTGGCCGCGATATTTTCGGCCACCGCCTCGATCACGAGATCGACATCGGCGAGCGCCGCCGGATCGATGGAAGGCGTGATGAGCGCTACGCGAAGCTCCATCGCCTCCTGCGCCAGGCTACCCTTCGCGACCGAGCCGGACCACATTCCCGCGATCGCCTTCATTGCCGCATCGAGATGCTGCTGGTCGAGCGCGACGGCGATCACGGGGATGCCGGCGGCGGCGATCGCCATGACGATGCCGCGCCCCATCGGCCCAAGCCCGATCACGCCGACGCGAGATATCGGCCGCTCGGCGGTATCGGCCGGAAGGTCGGGAATCTTGGCCACTGCCCGTTCGGCGGCAAAGACGTGGCGGAGCGCCTTCGATTGCGGTGAGGCTATCGCCCTGCGGCAAAGTGCATATTCCTCCTCCAGCGCGCGATCGAAAGGCAGATCATAGCCGAGCCGGATTGCGTCGAGCGCAAGCAGCGGCGCCGTCTGCCCGCGTTGCCTGCGGCCGATCGTCTTGCGCGCCTCGTCGAATAGGGCCGGGTCATCCGCCGGCATTGGCAGGTTGCCCGCGCGACGCACGGGGGCGCCCTGCGCGACCAGTTGCACCGCATAGGCACGGGCAGCCTCGGCGAGACCACCCTCGGCAATGCGATCGATCAGTCCGGCGGAAAGCGCCTTGTGCGCGCCAATCTGGCTGCCGCCGGTTACCAGCTCGATCGCGACCGCCAGTCCGGCGAGCCGAGGCGTGCGCTGCGTACCGCCGGCACCCGGAAGCAGGCCTAGCGTCACCTCGGGAAAGCCAAAGCGGGTCGTTTTGTCCGCGATGCGGTAATGGCAGGCAAGCGCCAGCTCGAAGCCGCCGCCCAGCACCGTACCGTGAACCGCCGCGACCACCGGCTTGTCGACCGCATCCAGCTTTGCAAGCAGCACGGGCAAGGTAGGATCGATCATCGGCCTGCCGAATTCGCGGATGTCAGCTCCGGCCACGAAGGTGCGTCCGGCACATCGCAAAAGCATCACCTTGAGCGCAGGATCGGCGGCAAAGCGATCGATCGCCTCCGCAAGGCCAACACGCACGCCCCCCGATGTCGCGTTTACCGGAGGATTGTCGATCACCACCTCCGCGATCGCGCCCCGGACGTGGAAAGCCACCATCTCCGTCACCTGCCGTCTCCTTCCAGACTCTTCACGGCGAGGATAACCTTGCCCCGCGCGCGCCGCTTCATGACGTGATTCAATGCTTCCCCCGCGCGATCGAGGGGGAACACCCCGTCGATCGATGGCCGAATCCTGCCGGCCACCAGCCAGCCGATCAGGTCATCGATATTGGCGGCGTGATGCTCCGGATCGGCGCGCAGCGAATTGCCCCACAGCACGCCGATCGACGCCGCACTCTTGAGCAGCAGCAGATTGGCCGGAATGTCCGGAATGTCACCGCTCGCGAAGCCGACAATGAGATGCCGCCCGCCCCAGGCCAGCGACTTGATCGCAGTCAGAGTCATCGCGCCGCCGACCGGGTCGAAGGCGACATCGACCCCCTTCCCGCAAGTCAACTCCTTCACCCGCTCGCGCAGGTCTTCGCTGGAATAGTCGATCGTCTCAGCCGCGCCATATTCACGGGCCAGCGCAAGCTTGTCCGGCGTCGAGGCGGCGGCGATCACGCGCGCGCCCATCAGCGCGCCCAGCTCGATCGCTGCCAATCCGACACCGCCCGCCGCGCCGAGTACGAGCAAAGTTTCGCCGGATTTCAGCGACGCTCGATCCTTCAGCGCGTGGTAGGATGTGCCGTAGGTGATGAGCATCCCGGCTGCGATGGTGAGATCGGCCGCTGCGGGCAGATGAAAAACCTGCTTTGCCGGCACAGCGACCCGTTCGGCAAAACCGCCGGTGCCGCTGAAGGCGACGACATGATCGCCCGGCGAGAAGCCCGTCACGCCGTCGCCGATCACGGCGACGATACCGGCAAGCTCGCTGCCGGGCACGAAGGGCAGCGCTGGCTTGGTCTGGTATTTACCCTGGACGATCAGTCCGTCCGGGAAGTTCACGCCCGCAGCATGAACGTCGATCAGCACGGTCCCCGCCGTAGCTTCTGGCTCGTCAGCTACGCCGATGCCAAGCTCCTCGATCGGGGCGAACGACCCGCACAGAACTGCTTTCATTACAGACTCCAACACCTGTATGAAACACTTGTTCGAATGCTTTTCGAGTCGTGTCAATCGCCCTTTTTGCAGCTAGGCATCAATCATGACGATGGGCAACATAGCGGGCCATGTGGCCCGATCCGGCGACGCAGCGGCAGACCAGGGTGCAAAAAAGCGCCTCTTCCTTGCTGCCGAGACGCTCATTGCGGAAGAAGGGTTCGAGGCCGTATCCTCGCGCAACATCACTGCGCGCGCAGGCGTCAATCTGGCGGCGATCAACTATCATTACGGTTCGAAAACCGCGCTGCTGCTCGACATTTTCCAGACGCGCGCGGCTGAGCTCAATCGCGAGCGGACTACGCTGCTGCGGGCAGCGCTGGTAGGTGAACCGCCATCCCCGCGCGCTATCCTGCGCGCGCTGATCGAACCGCCGACATTGTGGATCAGCGACGCGCGACGAACCGCGCTGCGCTTCCTCAATCGTGCCCGCAGCGAGGGACCGGCCGAGATTCGCGCGATGATCCGCGACGACGTGCGGCACTTGCGGCGGTTCGCCGAGGCGTTGGAACAGGCGCTGCCGCATCTCGATCGTGCCGAGATCGTGTGGCGTCTGCATTTCAGCCTGGGCGTTCTCCACCATAACAGCGCGGCGGATTATCAGCGTCTTGCTTTGCTCTCGGACGGTCTCTGCACCCCGGAAGATCGCGAAGCGCTTCTGGGGCGGCTTCTTGATTTCGTCGCTGCGGGTTTCGGAGCATAACGCGCGATATCCTCTTGCTCACGCACCGCACCGGCGTGAAACCAGGAGACCAAGCTCTTTCGTTATCTTGTCCGATCACCGTGCCGCCGCCCGGTGCATCATCGCGTCGATCCGGCGAAGCCGCTCGACGAGACGCGTCTCGCCCTCCATCGAATCCTCGGCCGGTTCGTGTTCGATCTCGACCAGGCCAGCATAGCCGCGATCAGCGATCCAGCCGAGGATCGCCGGCCAATCAAGTTCTCCCGTCCCCAGATCGGTGCGGTCCGGAACGTCGGCAGCCTGGATGCCGCCGACGATATCCCAGCAGCCCGCCAGTGCTGGCACGATCTCCTCCCCTGTCATCCGCACATGTGCAACATCGAACAGCAGGCGGACCGACGGGCTATCAACCGCGCGCACCATCGCGGTCGCGTCCGCAAGATTGTTCACCAGCAGCCCCGGCACCCAGAGATCGGCGACAGGCTCGACGAGCAGCCGCAGGCCGCCTTTGCAGGCAGGCTCCGCGAACCGGCGCAGATTGTCGATCATCGCCGCGATCTGCACACCGCGCGGGCGGGACGGATCGTATCCCGTAACGCACACGGCATCGCCGCCGCCGACACGGGCCGCGGCGGCGATACTGCTCTCCACGTTCCGCCGCAGCATCGCCGCCGCCTCGGGATCGTCACCACTCCACAGCGGCAGGTTCCATTCGGCCGGGTCGTTGGCGAAGCAGCCCAAGTCGAGGCCCAGATCGGCCATGCGGCGGCCCATCCGAGCTTGCTCGGCCGGCGGCCGCAGCTTGAGGAAATTGTCCTGCACACCCGCAAACCCGAGGTCGGCAAGCCTTTCCAGCTGATCGAGCGGATCGATCGAACGCGCGCTATGTCGAAACAATGGCCGTTCCGGCCCTCTTAAGCCGAGATGGCCAGCAAGGCGAACCCGCTGGTTGAGCGGCATCGGCATCTTGGCGCCTCCTCTCGTATCGCCCGTTCGATAGCCATTCACGCCGCGCTTTCGTCAATCCCGCTCAGATCGACGCCACCGGCGAACAGGCCGGTTCAGTCTCCGCCGCCGCGAACGGCAGGCAGACGCTGTCGAAGCCCAGCACATGCGCGACCCTGCCCAGGCCGACCCAAGCCGCCACCGAGTGAGCAAGATCGACCAGCTCGCCGTCCGAGAAGAGCGCGTGGGCCCGCACCCAGAAATCTTCGTCGTCGGCCAGCACTTTCGGCTCCTCGGCAAAGCGCTCGGCGAATTCGATCGCCATGCGTTCGCGCGGGCTGAACAGGGACGAATGGCGCCAGTCCGACACCGCCGCATAAAAGGCCTCGTCGGGCGCCGGCCCGTTGTCCGAGATGATGCGATCCGGCCGCACCCCACTGGCCGAAAACATCGCTGGGGCATCGCGTGCGGCACGGAATTGCTGACAGACGATGCAGCCGTTAATCTCCGCGGTGCGCGAGCGGGCGCCCTCGAACTCGCGCAACGACAGTGACGAATGGCGATAGACTGCCTGGGAGAAATCCCCCGCTGCTGCCATGATCTCGCGCGCATGGCTGCGGGCGGCATAGCCAAAAGGATCATGTCCCTCCGCGCTAGGTACGGTAATGCGGATCATCCTGCTCTCCTCTTTAAAATCTCTGGCTGCGGTGAAGCGCGCAACCGTCCTTCACGCGATGGCGAGTCCACCATCGATCCGGAGGTGTGCGCCGGTCACGAAATCCCCGGCTGGATCGGCCAGGAACATCACGGTACGCGCGATGTCGCCGGTACGGCCGAGACGGGGCACCAGCGCGGGATAAATATCGCGCGCCGCGTTGCGCTCGATCTCCTCCCAGCTTTTACCCCAACCGTTTTTCTCCGCATCGGATTCGAGCCATGCGCGCAGGCCTTCGGTTGCGATGAAGCCGGGGCTGATCGCGTTCGCGGTGACACCAGTACCGCGCAATGCCACCGCGAGGCTGGTCGTGAACGAGACGACGGCGCTCTTGGCGGCCCTGTAGTCCGGGATGGTCGAGATCGGATTATCGACGATCGCGCTCGCGATCTGGATGATCCTGCCCCAACCCCGCTCGATCATTGCGGGCGCGAGCGCCTGCGTCATCGCCACTGCCGACAACACGTTCGCGCGGTAAGATATCTGCCAGTCCTCCGGCTTGGCCTCGAACCACTCGGCGGTGCCGTTTCCGGCCGCCGCGCCGCCAGCATTGTTGACGAGGATATCGATCGGCCCGATCGCCAGCGCCCGCGCCGCGACCGCCCGCGCGTCATCGGGGTCGTCAAGCGCACCGGCGAGGCTATCCACTTCGGCGCCCATGGAGCGCAGCTCTGCTTCGACTCCGCGAATCTTGTCTGCGTTCCGGCCATGAAGGATGACGGCCGCGCCCGCCGCCGCAAGACGGCGCGCGCTTTCCGCCCCAATGCCAGAACTGGAGCCGGTAACCAGAGCGCGCCGGCCGGCGAGCACCCCGCCGCTCACGCCGCCGTCTCCATGCCGGGAGGGCCACCGGTGATGACCGCCACCTTGCCTTGCAATCGGGTCATATCCTTCTCCTGGACATATGATTTTCAGGTGGTGAAGGGAGCTTCCTCCGCCACGGTCGCCAGGAACAGCGGCCGCTCGCCACCGCGGTGCACGGCCAGTTCGGCGCCTCCTTCGCCCCTCATGGGAGCGCGATCACCCGCTCTGCCTGCCGCTACAACGGTGGACCTGATCGCGCACTTCGGATCCCGCGACTTGAATGCCGACGGGCAGCCCTCAACCATCCATTCTCCCACGCGAAACCCTACTCATTTTCGGGTTTTACAAGCATAAACTTTTCTATATGCGGCGCAATAGGATATAGGCACTACGCATACCGCGCATAACCTTTAAGCTTGGCATGGGGCTACGCGCGGGAATTCTACACCATTACCGAGACGTCGCACGTCAGCGGCTGAGCGACGGCGCCGTGGCGCTGCGGTGACAATTGGAGAGGACACAAAATGGCCGGACGCCTGAAGGACAAAGTCGCCATCGTCACCGGCGGCGCGCGCGGCATGGGCGAGGCGACGGTGCGGCTTTTCGTCGAAGCCGGCGCGCGCGTCGTGATCGCGGATCGCCTGATCGAGGAGGGCGAGGCGCTCGCTAGCTCGATCGGCGGAGCGGCGAGGTTTCACGCTTTCGACGTGACCGACGAAGCGGCTTGGGCCGCATTGGTCGCCGAGACAATGTCATGGGGCGGCAGGATCGATGCGCTCGTGAACAATGCTGGCGTCGTGGCATTCGGCCCCATCGAGGAGTTCACCACGGCCGATTTCGATCGCGTCTTCGGCGTCAACGTCAAGGGGCCGTTGCTGGGTTTGAAACATGTCGGACGCGCCATGCGTGAAGCCGGCGGCGGCGCGATCGTCAACATCTCGTCGGTCGATGGACTTCGCGGCGCCAATGCACTTGCCCTATATAGCAGTTCGAAATGGGCGGTCCGCGGGTTGACCAAGACGGCCGCGCTCGAATTCGGACCGCACGGCGTGCGGGTCAATTCGGTGCATCCGGGCGGCGTCGATACGGCAATGGGCAATCCGCAGGGGCAGAGCGGCGCGGAACGCAACTGGAGCTACGGTCGCGTTCCGCTTCAGCGGATCGGTGAACCGCAGGAGGTCGCGGCCGCCAGCCTGTTCCTGTGCTCCGATGAGGCAAGCTATATCACCGGCGCCGAACTGGCGGTCGACGGCGGATGGGCGGCGGGCTATTACCACTCTTACATGCCGGGAGCGCCCGCCTCGATACAAAGCTGACGGCAGACGCCAGGGGCAAAGCTCGGTAAGTGTCTTCGTGAAGGCGGTGATTGCGCCCTTGCTGGCGCCGCAGCCCGCCAAGAACGGGTGCGCGAACCGGCACTACTCGATCACGGCTATGACGAGACGCGTTCGCCCGGCGACTGGACGATCGGCGATCCGAGAGCAGCCGATCGGGACGAACGGGTCAATGTAAGGTCATCGCGCCTGAGCGACGCAACCGCGTAGGCGCGAACGCGAGGTCATTAACCCGCCGCTTCAGGCCGTGCGTCGCCGCGATCCGGCTTGCGCGCTACCGCGAGCAGGAACAGCAGGCCGCCCGCTACATAAGCGCTGCCAATCACGATGAACGCAAGCGTCGTACCGCCGATCGCATGGATCGGGGCAACCACCACGGGGTTCAGGAACTGCCCGAGGAACATTGCGGCCACGTTCACGCCCATCACCCGATCGTGCAGCGGCTCGGGCGTCCCGGTCAGCAATTCCGATGCGATGGTGGGTTCGATGATGCCGATCCCCAGCCCGATCACGACCGTCGATACAAGAAAGAAACCCACGCCGGAAGACCATGCGGCGATCAGCATGCCAATCCCGATGGTCAGGGATATGAACACGAACATCTCTCGAAATCCGAGAGACCGGCGCAGTCTTCCGTAACAGGCACCGCCGACCGCACCGAAGACGGAAGAAAGTGCGATCAGTCGGCCGGCCGTCGAGGGAGACGTGATTCCTTTCTCGCCCAGCAGGAACGGGCCCTGGATCACCAGGATGAACATGCCGATCGTGTATGCGGTGAGGAGCAGATAGATCGGCCAGCGTCGCAGAACCGGGCGCCAGCTAAGCACCACGCCTGTGCCCAACGCCTTGCCACCCGTGATCCCCACAACCGCAAACGGCACCAATGCGAGCCCGAGCATGTAAAAGAGAAACGGCGCGCGCCAGCCGAAGCGCTCCACGACCATCCCCATGAGAACGAGCAGCCCCACCGAAGCAGTCGACGCCGCCATCGACATGAAGCCCAGCAAACGCTCGCGGCGGTGACCGGTGAAATATTCTCCGATCAATGCATAAACCGTCGTGAGCAGCACCCCGGCGGACAAGCCACCGATCGCCCGGCTCACCACGAGCGCGCTCAGGTTAGTTGCAAAGAATCCGCCCACGCCCCCGACAGAATAGAACACCAAAGCGCCGATGATAACGGCCTTCCGACCCCATCTTTCGGATAAATAGCCACACAGGGCCGCGCCGACGATCATCAATATCCCCGGCAACGTGAGCACGAATTGCGCCGTCATGTCTCCGAAAACTTGCGCCATGCGCAGCATGCCGGGCACAATTGCCAGCGGCAGCGCCGACACCAGCACCGGTATCGCCAATGCGAGGACAGCGATCGCCGCATTGGCGGCCGGACGGGGATCGCTCGGCCCGGCGGGAAGGGGGACCGTGCTGGTGTTGGTCATGACTGGCGCCTTATAAAGAATGGTGGAAGCGTTGACGGCAGCAGGCGGAACTGCCGCTTACATGTCGTTGGGCTCGATTCCATTGTCGCGGAAGAATTCGGGCGCATTGATCATCGTTCCGCCGGCGAATCTGGCGGCGCCGTCGTGCGCCGCCAGCCAGGCGGCCGTTCGGGCCGTATCGATCGGGTCGTAGGGGTGCGTCCCCGCGCCCAAGGTCATCGCCGCATCACCCCAGCGAGCCCGGATCGTATCGGTCATCGTAAACCGAGGCTCGATGAGGAAGGCCAGAATCCCGTCCTTTGCATGCTCGAGCTGGATGAACTCGGGAATCTTGTTGAACGCCGCCTTTCCCGCACCGTACAGCAACCCCCAATGCCCCGTGGCCGGCATAGTCGAGGATGCCGAGGTGACGAATATCATGCGGCCACCACCTGCCGGGATCATGATCTCCATGGCCCGGCGACTGATATACATTTGGTTGACGACCGCGCCACGAAAATTGTCCTCAGCATCATCCATGCGAAACGTCGCGAACGGCTGCATGATCGCCGGTCCCTGATAGATGGCGTTGTTCACCAGCACGTCGAGCCTGCCGAATCTGCCGACGGTCTGCGCGATCGCGGCATCGATGGAGTCGCGACTGAGCAGATCCAGGGCGACCCCAAACGCGGTACCGCCGCTGGCCTCGATCTCCTCAACTGTCTCTTAGATGCTTCCCGGCACTGGCTCGCTCGCGCCCCGGACGCCTAGGTCGCCCTGCCCTTTGCGCAATGTCCTTCCCGTGACGACCACGGCGAAGCCGCTGCCTGCGAGCGTGGTTGCAATGACCTTGCCGATTCCACGCGTTGCGCCGGTTACCAATGCGACCTTCATGTCCCTGCTCCCAATCAAATGTCGATGATGGGTATAGCTCGGACCGGCACCGAATTACTCGCCCAGGTCCGGCACCCATGACACGCCGTTGATATGCGCGCCGCCGTCGACGAACAGCGTGTTGCCGGTGAGATGGCGCGCGTCCTCGCTGGCGAGAAATAGGGCTGCGGGCCTCATCTTCACATGCTCCTGGGTCCCTCGCCGCTCTTGATGAGTCCATTTAACGCGAGCGTCCTTCGACCAGTCGACATCCGCGCCATTTCGATGTCCTATAGATTCATGACCAGGAAGACGCAGATCGTGATCGTCGGCGGGGGCGCCGGTGGCCTTGAGCTCGTCCGTCGCCTGGGCGCTCGCTACGGACGGCGACGGCACGACATCTCTCGACGAGGTCGGCTATCGCAGCCACCGTCATCGCTGGGGCTATCGCTATTTCTTCGGCACGCTGGAAGCGGTCGATCGCACTTCGCGCGATTACAGTCGTTTAGACACGCATTGGGACCGGTTGCGATCGGCTGAATGAGTGCCTGGCTGGGGCGGCAGGATTCGAACCTGCGAATGGCGGCACCAAAAGCCGCTGCCTTACCACTTGGCGACGCCCCAACATGCGAGCGCAGGCCTTTAGGGGGCCGACGCTTCCGAGAAAAGCCCTTTAGTCGAGGCGGTCGAGCCAGCTATGCGGGTCAGGCGCGGCGCCGCGCTGGATGTCGACCAGCGACTGGCGCAGCTTCATCGTCGTCTGCCCAGGCCCGCCGCTGCCGATGGTGAAGGCACCGCTCTTCGACGCCATATGGCCGATCGGCGTGATCACCGCCGCCGTGCCGCAGGCGAACGCCTCGCGCAGCCGGCCGCTCGCCGCATCGGCGCGGCACTGGTCGATCGCATAGGGCTCCTCGCGCACCGTCAACCCCAGGTCGCGCGCCAGGATCAGCAGCGAGTCGCGGGTGATACCGGGCAGGATCGTGCCGCCCAGCGGCGGGGTGACCAGCGAACCGTCATCGAACACGAAGAAGATGTTCATGCCGCCCAGTTCCTCGATCCAGCGGCGCTCGGCCGCATCGAGGAACAACACCTGGTCATGCCCCAGTTTGGTCGCTTCGGCCTGCGCGATCAGGCTGGTGGCATAATTGCCGCCGCACTTGGCGGCACCGGTGCCGCCGGGCGCGGCGCGGGTATAATCCTCCGACACCCATAGCGAGATCGCCGGCGCGCCGCTCTTGAAGTAATTGCCCGCCGACGAGGCGATCACCGCATAGATATATTCGGTCGATGGCTTCACGCCGAGGAACACCTCGCTCGCGATCATGAACGGGCGCAGGTAGAGCGAACCGCCGTCGATCGTCGGGATCCAGTCGCGCTCGATCCTCACCAGCTCGCGGCACGAGGCGACGAACAGCTCCTCGGGCAGCTCGGCCATCGCCATGCGTTGCGCCGAACTACGGAAACGCGCCGCGTTCGCCTCGGGGCGGAACAGCGCCGTGCCGCCATCTTCGAGCCGATAGGCCTTCAGCCCCTCGAAGATTTCCTGGGCGTAATGGAGCACCGCGGACGCGGCATCCATCTGGAACGCCGCGCGCGGGCCGATCTTCGCATCATGCCAGCCCTGCGCCTCGTTATAGCGCATGATCGCCATGTGATCGGTGAACACCCGGCCGAAGCCCGGATCTTCGATCAGGCTGGTGCGCTCGTTGACGCTGACCGGCGACGGGTGCGGCTCGAACGCGAAGACCGCGCTGCTGGTCGGGATGTGAATAGCGGTCGCGTGGTCGGCCATGGCTCGTTTCTACAATTTGTTACATTTTGGGGGTTGAAGGCCTGATAGGTCTGTGGCCAAAGCCGGTCAACATGGCCTCCCCAGTCACGTCCGCTTCGCCACTGTTCCTGCGCGAACCCGAGCTCCGTCGCGGGCTCGAGCTTTTGTACTTCGGAAACAGCCACCTCACCCGGTCGATCGACCAGGGCCTTTCGCAAGAAGGTCTCGGTCGGGCGCATCATCGCGCGCTGTATTTCATCGCGCGACAACCGGACCTCACCGTCAGCGACCTGCTGTCGCTGCTCGCCATCACCAAGCAGTCGCTCGGCCGCGTGCTGACCGAACTGACCGATCGCGGCCTGGCCGAGACGCGCCCCGGCACGCGCGACCGCCGCCAGCGGCTGCTGCGGCTGACGCCGGCCGGCCTGAAGCTCGAGAACGAGTTGTTCGAGGCGCTGCGCGAACGGCTGTCGGCGGCCTATGCCAGCGCCGGCCAGGCGGCGGTCGGCGGGTTCTGGGCGGTGCTCGAAGGGCTGATCCCGCCGGACGAGCGCAAGCGGATCGAGAATCTGAAGGGCTAGGATCCTAGCGCGCGGCCGCCGCCATTTCGGCGTTGCGGCGTTCGCTTGCCGCCAATGTCTCCCTGAGCAGCGCGGCGAGGCCATCCTCGCGGTCGAGCACATTGAGCCCGGCGCGGGTCGACCCGCCGGGGCTGGCGACGCGATCGGCCAGTACCGCCGGCCCGACATCGGCCGCCGCGGCAAGCAGCGCGGAGCCTTCGACCGTTGCCAGCGCGAGACGCGCGGCCTGATCGGCGGGCAGGCCGAGCGCCGCCCCTGCCCCGGCCAGCGCATCGATGAAGCGATAGACGAAGCCGGGCCCGCAACCCGCAAGTGCCGTAACCGAGTCGAACAGGCGCGCCTCATCGATCCACTCAACCAAACCGAGTGGTGCCATTAACGTCTCGACGGCGCGCCTTGAATCATGATCGGCGCTGTCCGACGAAAGCGCGACGACGCCCTTGCCGATCGCGACCGGCAAATTGGGCATCGCCCGCACGATTGCTCCCGCCTGGAAGCGCGCCGCCAGTGCCGGCTCCTCGACACCGGCGAGGATCGACACCAGCACGGGCACGCCGGCGATGCGCCCGGCATGGGTCGCGGCGACATCGTCGAGCTGTTGCGGCTTCATGCCCAGCATGACGATGTCGGGAAGCGGCCCGTCAGGCAGGGTGCGCGCCTGGCGAACGCCCGGCGGCAGCGCGCGATCCGACCGGTTGACGACATCGACCGCATCGCCCGTGACGACGCCCGCCTCGATCCAGCGGCGCAGCATCGCCCCGGCCATGTTGCCACAGCCGATCAGCCAGAGTCGGGGGGAGGTCACGCCTCGCCCTGCGTCTCGGTCATTGCCGCGGCAAGCGCCTCCCTGGGCGTCTTGCCGCCCCACAGCACGAACTGGAACACGGGATAGAAGCGCTCGCACTCGTCGATCGCGGATTCGACCAGCAGTTCGGCGGCGCGCAGCGACAAGGTGCCGTCCTCGCCATCGACCATCGCGGCGTGGCGATAGAGCAGGATGCCGCTCGACGACCATAGCTCGAAATGGCCGACCCACATCTGCTCGTTGATCAGCCCGATCGCCTCATAGATCGAAACGCGGCGATCCTCGGTGACGCGGACGTCGGGGAAAGCGAGGAACTGGATGATGCTGTCGTCCTCGCGCCACAGCGCGCGCAGCTCATATTGTGTCCAGCTGCCCTTGACCTTGGCGACGACCTCATCGTCCTGGCGCTCATGCTCCCAGCCATGCGCGGCGAAATAACTTTCGAGCATGTCGATCGGCGCGGCGTCTTCGCGGTCATAGTCGGCTTCGTCGAGCATTATTCCACCTTAGCCCACACCGTTACCAGATGTGGTGCCGAAAGGCACGTAGCGGCACAAGCCGACTGTGGGCAGGTCTGTAGAGAAAGCTGTGGAAAAGATCGCTCAGCCTGCCTTCTTGGCGGGTTTTGCCGCCTTCGCTTCCAACGCATCGAGCCGCGCGCGCAGCGCATCGGCATCGTCGCGCGCGGCCGCGGCCATCGCCTTGACCGCCTCGAACTCGTCGCGGCTGACGAAGTCGAGCCCGCCAATCCATTCCTTCGCCCTGGCGCGCGCGCTGGCCTCGGCCTCGCGCCCCATGCCGGCGAGCGTGCCCGCCGCACCGTTCACGAACTTGGCGAAATCGTCGAAGATCTTGTTGTCGGATTGCATGGCGTCAGAAATCCCGTGTCGCGTCAGGTAATGATCTGGGTGGTCGCGCTCGACGGCACAAGGGTTTCGGCGCCGGGATTGAGCTCCATCAACTGATATTCGAGCACGCCGGCATAGATCAGCCAGGCGAGATAGGGCAGCAGCAGCAGCGCCGCGCCGATGCGCACCCGGCCGAACAACAGGGTCATGATCAGCGCGAGGACGAACATGATGCCGATCAGCACCAGGCTGGCGAACACCTGGTGCATGCCGAAGAACAGCGGCGACCAGATCAGGTTGGCGACCAGCGCGACCACGAACGACACGATCGCCGGGCCACGCATGCGCGAGCCCCGCGCATGGATGATCATCGCCAGTGCCAGCCCGAGCAGCACGTAGATCGCGGTCCAGCCGACCGGGAAGGCCCAGTCCGGCGGCGTCAGGTCGGGCTTGGCGAGCGCGGCATACCAGCGATTATTGGCCCCGGACGGCGCAAGACGCGCCGAGGTGAAGCCGAGCAGCACGATGAACGGCACCGTCACCACGGCCCAGCGCAGGAACGCCCCACGCAATTGCCCTTTCGACGCGATTTCCCTCAAGCCAACTTCATCCTTTTGCGGGCCGCCCGCAGCCGACCCATTATCGCCAAATCGGTGGCATCGCCACGCTTCATATTGCGCATTCGAAATAGTGCGGCGTCAAGCCGGGACATGAGAGGCGCCGAGCAGGAACTCGACATTGCCTTCCGGCCCGGTGATCGGGCTCTCGACGACGCCCTCCACGCGCCAGCCGCGCGACGCGACCCATGTCGCGACCTCGTCGCACACCCTGTGATGGACGAGCGGATCGCGCACCACGCCGCCCTTGCCGACCTCGCCGCGCCCGGCCTCGAACTGCGGCTTGACCAGCGCCAGCAGCCGCGCGCCGGCGCGCGCGAAGCGGAGCGGCACGTCGAGCACCTTGGCGAGGCCGATGAAGCTCGCATCGCAGACGATCAGGTCGACGGCCTCGGGGATGTGCGCGGCGGTCAGGATGCGCGCGCTGGTCTGTTCGTGGACGATGACCCGATCGTCCTGGCGCAGCTTCCATGCCAGCTGGTTGGTGCCGCTGTCGACGGCATAGACTCGCGCCGCACCGCGCGTCAGCAGCACGTCGGTGAAGCCGCCGGTCGACGAGCCGACGTCGATCGCCACCGCGCCGGCGACGTCCCAGCCGAAATGATCGAGGCCGTGCGCCAGCTTGATGCCGCCGCGCGAGACCCAGGGATGATCGCGCCCGCGCACCTCGAGCACGACGTCGTCGGGCAGCGTCTGGCCGGATTTGTCGACCTTGCGCTCGCCGGCGAAGACCAGGCCGGCCATAATCAGCGCCTGGGCGCGCGTGCGGCTCTCGGCAAGGCCGCGATCGACGAGCATCTGGTCGGCGCGAAGCTTTGCCATGCCCCGCCCTACCAAAGCCGAGTCGCGACGGCAAAGCCTCGTCATCGCCGCCGCGCTTCGTCGTGGCAGGACGACAGACGGAGACCGGATCGCGACCGGATCGCCGCCATTTTCATCTCGTCGCAACCGGCCTTCCACTGGACGCATGACCATTGCCTATCAAATTAGTAGGAATAAGTTTCGGAGCGGGAGGCGTGGCCGCTGGGCGTCCCCCTAGAACCTCGCGCGGTCACGTCTCCTTTGTATCCCGCACCCCCGATGCGGGACAGCGTGGAGACGGCACATGGGTAGCTTTTCGCCCTACGACCCCGTTCAACCGACCATTCTCACCGTGCCCGGGCTCGGCGGTTCCGGCCCTTCGCACTGGCAGAGCCTGTGGGAATCGGCGCGACCCGATACGCTCCGGGTCGAACTCGGCATGTGGAACACGCCACACCGCAATGCCTGGGTCACCAAGCTCGACCAGGGGATCCGCGCCGCGCAGGCGCCGGTGATCCTCGCCGCACACAGCCTCGGCTGCCTTGCCGTGGCGTGGTGGGCGGAACTCACGCGGCAGCCTTATGGCTGGCCGGTCGCCGGGGCGCTGCTCGTCGCGCCGGCCGATGTCGACCGTGCGGACGCGCAGGATGATCTCAAGGCGTTCCATCCGACGCCGCTGACCGCCCTGCCCTTCCCCTCGATCGTCGTCGCCAGCCGCGATGACCCGTGGATCGAGATCGAGCGGGCGCACAGCCTCGCGGCGTCGTGGGGCAGCCATTTCATCGATGCCGGCGAGCAGGGTCACCTCAACGCGGCGAGCGGGATCGGCTGGTGGCAGGAAGGGCAGGAGCTGCTCGAACGGGTGATCCACGCCGCCGGCGACCGCAAGGGGCGGCCGCGCGCGCCGACCGACGCGCGCTCGATCCTGGCGGTCAACGCGACCGATGCCGCGCAGACGCATTATCTCGGCGCGGCGGCGCGGTAGCGGCGGCATCACGGCGCCAGCCTTCGCGCGACTTCGGTTTCGACGGCGGCCTTGAAACGCGCGGCGTTGTCGGCCGCCTGGCGCTGGCTTTCCCGCGCGACGCGCTGGCGCCCTTCGCTGATCGCGCGGGCGATGTCGTCATGGGGCTTTTCGGGCGCCCCGGTCCAGGGCTTGGGCCGACGAATGGCGAGCCAGTGCATCGCGGCGCGGACATCGGCGGGGACATGCATCATATAGGGCATGACGACCGGGCCGCCGCCCTTGGGCGTGACGATCTTCTCGGCAGCGTAATCATAGCCGATAGCGCGCTGGTAGAGCGCGCGCTCGACGCGGTCGTCGGCGGCGTCCTTGCCGACCCGCACGGCGGCGGTGAATTCCTCATGCAGCAGGCACCAGCGGT
>Ga0068858_100000215_pt1 | contig 62428 bp, 66 predicted proteins | sample KBSSwiS12_FD_66589 | JGI IMG/M metagenome (GOLD analysis project Ga0068858, IMG submission 66589) | Switchgrass rhizosphere microbial communities from Kellogg Biological Station, Michigan, USA - KBS Switchgrass S1-2 | ecosystem: Host-associated > Plants > Roots > Rhizosphere > Soil ...
TGAGACATCAGTAGAAGCCGTCGTCTACGTCGTTCCAGGTCCCACGGGGGCCACTGCAGAACAACATCGGGTGGCGCTCATCATCACGTTGGCATCCGTACAATCATGAAACCGGCACGCGCGCGCTTCGGGATCACAGGAGGAGAGCTAGCTGATACGACTGCGATTTGTACATATTGAATGGGCAACTGCGAAATCCTATAAGCAAACAACCTCATACCCTGAAACTCGGCGCATGGGAGAAGGACTATGCAGTCTACAGATCTGGCGAATCGTCGGCAGCATGGCCGGCAGTTGGCGGCGCGACTCGGACTGGTCGGCGGGCTCTTGTTGAGCCTTCCCATGTATGGAAGTCAGCCGCCGGTGATCCCGTGGACCTCGGCGGTCAGCTTTGGCGGCACCGGCATTGACCTCGGAGACGCCATCAAGGTTGATCGCCAGGGAAACCGCTATGTGACCGGCACCTTTTCTGCCACTGCATATTTTCCGACCCAGGCTCTGGCCGATCCGCATAGCGGAGGTTTGGCCAGTCCAGCCGCGTCAGGGGCCAACAGCCTGATCTCCGCGGGCGATACAGACGCTTTCCTCGCAAAATACGACGAATCAGGAAACATGAAATGGCTGCTGCGTGCAGGCGGCCCAGGAGAGGATCATGGCATTGACTTGGCGTTCGATGGCACCGGCAACGTTTATGTGACGGGCGTGTTCACGAGCAACGCAACGTTCCAGGGCATCAACGGAACGAGCCGGTCCGTGATCGGCACGCCAAACACCCTATTCCTGGCCAAGTACAGTGCGGCCGGTGAGCTCGCATGGGTACAGACCGCCACGGCTCCTTTCGGAACCAATCAGGGATACGGCGTGGCCGTGGATCCGGCGACCGAATCCGTCTATATAACCGGCGTCAGCCAGGGAGACACGACGTTTTCGTCATCGAACGGGTCTTACCACTCGGTTACCGGGCCCTTCACCTGGCATATGGTGTTGGCGAAATTCGATACCAGTGGAGACTTCCAGTGGGGTCAGTCGAACCAGGCATCACCGAATTCCGTTGCACGCAGAGTGGCGGTTGACCTGGATGCCAATGTTTATGTAACGGGTTGGATGGAAGCCACGACGACCTTTCACAGCAACGATGGGCACGATCAGACTGTAGAGGGCTTCAGCGAGCCGGTACAGAGCGGTCCTGACTACCCCGGCGACGCCTTTCTCGTGAAATACGACGAGAATGGAAACCTGAAGTGGGTCAACCACGTCGGCGGCTACAAAGCGATCCCGGTGGACATCGCCAGCAGTCGCGATGGAAAAATCAGCATCACAGGATTCATTGGCAACATATCCGGGTCCACGCAACAGGCCCAGACGATTGTTACATCCCAACCTGGCGGTAGGAATATCAGCCTGGGTGGCGGTACGCTCACGAGGCCCTTCAACAAGGATGCGTTCTTTGCCACATACGATGAGAACGGAGTGCTTCTAGAGGCCCGTCGCTTCGGCGGAGCCATGGATGAAGGTGGGACCGGGATTGCCTATGACAGGCATGGCAACCTGGCTCTCGCCGGCTTGTTCAAGGGTACGATCCAGATTGGAGGGCAGACCCTGATCGGAAAGACTCCCCTGAATCTGTTTATCGCGACATTTGCGCAGGCACAGCAGGTGTGCACTCCGACTCCCAACAGCTCCAGGCTCGCTTGGGTGCACACGGCAGGTGGGATCTATGTGCCGAGCTACGAAACAGGACCGCGTATCGGGCTGACCGCCTACGGCGACGCAGTGGTCGCTGGCGAGTATCAGTCCACTGCGCAGTTCGGCAACTCCATAACTCTGCATATGGCAGGTTCAACGGACGGATTCATGGCTCTACTCGAGGCACCATGAACCGCTCAGCGACACATCCAGAACCGAACTTCCTGCCGCTCCAGAAACCGGCAGGCCTCCTTGCCTTTCAACATTGCGAGCGTGGACAACAACCCAGCCTCCGTACAACTGCTTGCCGCCACCGTCACCGAGCGCGGTGCATCGGGCACCGGCCAACCGGTACGCGGATCGAGGATGTGCCCGTAACGGACACCGTCCTTCAACAGGAAGCGATGCGAGTCACCGCTCGTGGCCAATGCGCCATATTCAACCTCCAGCATCATTGCAGCCTTGCGCTCCGAATCGGGCCTCTCGATGCCGACCTTCCAAGGTCCGTGCGGCAATGGACGACTGACACGCAGATCGCCGCCGAAGTTGATCAGAAAAGGCACCGGACATCGGGCGAGTAACAGATCGTAGGCTCTGTCGACCGCGTATTCCTTGCCGATGCCGCCAAAATCGATTTCCATGCCAGGCGGCAGGTTGAGCCACGGTGACTCCCACCTTACTTTCTGAAAGCCGATCAGCGACAGCAGTTGCTCAACCTCCCGGGGCGCCGGCACCTGACCGGAGCCGTCGAATCGCCATACCCGTCGTAGCGGGCCGGAGGTGATATCGAACAGTCCGTCGCTGATTTGAAAGCAACGCTGTGCGAAATCCAGCAACAGCGCAGTCTCGTCGTCCACGCGCACCCTCGAGCCGCGTCGCTGATGAATCCAGCTCACCACGCTGTCATCGCGATAGCGGCTGAATTTCTTTTCGATGCGCTGAGCCTCGGCCGCCGCTACTGACCCCAGCTCCAGGGCGAGATCGCGGGCAACCGGGCCGAGAAGCAGCTCGCAGGGGCTCGCCATGGCACTGAAGCACACGGCAAGGACATTACCCGGCAGCTCGCGCAGATCGAGCATCTCAATAGCTGAAACCGATCTGCAACAGGAATGCCTGGAGCTTCGGATATAGATCCAACCCACTGAGCGCGGGAGGGGTTGCCGGGTTGCCGTTCAATGTCTGCTCGTAATACTCCAGCCGGACATTGAACTCAGTGCTTTCGCGCCCGCCTCGGCCGAGGTGATCACTCAGCTTGCAGCCGTACTTCAGTCCATAGGTCAGGGCATGAAAGGCCGCCAGGCGCAAGTCCGCGGAAGCATCCGTTGGAACTGCCGCGGTGTCCGATAACCATGGATGGAAGAAGTCGGCCGCGTTCTGCCTGTACCAGCGGACGCTGGGCTCCACGTATTGTTCGCGCCCGGGCAACCACCAACGCAGATGCAATTGCGCAGTCTCGGAATGGATGCCCCAGGTGTCTGTCATGTAACGTGCGTCCGCGGTCACGGAGCCCTGTGACCAGCCAACGCGATTCTCCCAGAAAACACTGCGGCGAGTGCGCGAGTCGGGTCGGTTCTCATATACATAACTGACTGGGCTGCCCACCGCGTCGATAACGGAGACGATCTTGTAAGGGTCGTTGAGGTAGCCGGAGAAGCGGTCCATCGAAAGGTTGGCGAGTGTAATCCAGTTGCGGCTCATCACCTGCGTGATGCCCGCCAACAGCCCTACCCCGCGCTTGGTTTCGTGACCGCCTTTCTCAAACAGGGTGTAATCACTCGAGGGTGTCGGCGTTCCGCCGATTGGCTGTAGAAAGTCATTCTCACTGTTCACGCCAACAGACACAGTGGTGTTCTTGTCGTTGAAGTCGCGCTCCAGCGCGGCGCTCACGGTGGCGGAGTAGAAATCGTCCTCGTAGGAGAACCTGCCACCGAGCGTTGCGCGCATTAGACGCGACAGTGGCATCGTCCAGCTTGCGCCGCCCGCGACCCGCGCATCGCTGTAGCTGGGATCGACCGGCAATTTGCCAGATGAAACCGTATAGATGTGACGCGCCTGGGCGAAGCTTTTGGCTGACGGCGAGGCGAAGGTCTGTATCTGTCTGTTGGTGAGCGCGCCATTCGGGCTGCTTCCGGACAAACTGTCAAACGTAAAGTCGAAATCGAGCTGTCCGCCATCGGCCAACTGATGTTCGGCATTGATGACGGGCTCAATCGCCTGGATGCGCCCATTCTCGTGGTAGTAGGCGAATGCCGCATCGAGCTGCCAATCCACCAGTGCCCTGTTGACGGTGTCGGCTACATCATGAGTCTGAGCCCGCGCCAAGGGTGCACTGCCCAACAAGGCACAGCTCGCGGCAATGAGTTTGCTGCGAAAGTTCCCTCTGTCCGAGTCTAGTTGCATCCGCAGCCTCCGCCGCCGAACGAGCGGCCGCCCGACGAGGCCTCCTTGCTGAAATACATGTGATCGTCGATCGCGGCATCCAGGCGGCTGCCGCCGGGCTGCATGTCACTTCGCGACAGCAGATCGCGCTGCCACGGTTTTACGCCCAGTGAGCTACACGCGGTGCTCAGGAGCGCGGCCGCCAGGCAAAACACGAAAAGTACCCGTTTCATTTCAGTGCTCCGCGAGCAATTGTTGAATCTGTTGTTCGTACCCTGCCGCATCGCCGGTACGGAATCCGATATGGGTGAAACGCGGCTGTCCGTGGCGATCCAGGATTACGCTCGTTGGCATGCCGTGTACGGCGAACTGCCGCGCCCAATCCCCATTCGGATCGAAGCGGACCTGGAAGTCAGGGGAACGTTTGTGCAGAAACTCGTCTGCATCAGCACGCTCATGATCGAGATTGACTGCGATGATCGTGAGTCCACGGTCAGCGTAGCGCTTCTGCAGGTCGTTCATCCATGGAAAGGACTGACGACAAGGCACGCACCAGGATGCCCAGAAATCCAGATACACCACCCGGCCGCGAAGCGCGTCCAACTGCGGAACATCCGCTTGGGTAAAACCAACCCCGAAGATCAATACCAACGCGGCCGATACGCGAATGACTCTCATCTTCTACCCGACGCGGACCCGGCGCCGCAGAATTGCGGCCAGTTACTTTACGACGCAAAGTCTACCGACTGCAAGTCTCGCATCGTGGAATGTACTCATCCCGAGGCCTCGAGCAACACCGAGGCTCGTGCCGCTCGATCAGACTTACGGCCTGACGGATGAAAAGACCATAGGCTGCGCTATTCCACAATGTACTGATTTGGGTGGGTAACAGTGCTACCGCGCCCCAACCTTATGCGCATTAGCGGATTCAATTGCCGCGTCGATCTGTGCTTTGGCGTCACTGATGGCCGTGCGAACACAGTCCGAGTCGCTGGTCATGGCGGAACCCAGGGTAAATTGGGCGCCCACGCGTGCGCAGGCATCCCTGGCGGCCGTCGCAACCCGCTCCTTCAACAGGGCCTGGCCCGAATTCGTAGCGAGAGACAGATCTGAGTAGCCCACGCGCATCATCACCACAGCGGTCTCGATGGGAGCTCCGCTGCTCGACTTCCCTTCTTGTCTCTTGATGACCGCGCTCGCCTGCACTTGCACCTCGGGAATCTGCGCGGTCTGTTGCGCAACGGCGCTGACGCTGATGAGTGCAGCGGCGCTGGCAAGCAAACCCGACCGGGCCGATATTCGAGTTGGATGCGTGATCTTCATGATACTGCTCTTGCGTGGATGAAGAGTCTCAATCGTTGCCTTTCGCATATCCAATCACCATGAGGGTTTTCCGCAAGTTGCCGGTCGTACGCCAATCTGCTGGACTGATGCCGATGGATCAACAACTTCACAAAGGCTCTTCCATGCATTACTCGAGCATCATGAAATTGGCCGCGATTACGGCCACTGTGACACTCGTTGGCTGTCAGGATCTGAAGCCACTGCAGACCGACATCTCCAATCTCAGCTCGCAGATCACTCAACTGCGTAGTGAGGCACAAAACATCCAGGCGTCCGCCGATCAGGCGAGCCGCTCGGCGCAATCGGCCAGCCAGGCGGCGAATGACGCGCAGAGCAAAGCCAATCAGGCATTGGCCGCGGCCCAGGCGAGTCAGGCGGCGGTCGATGCGACAAACGAAAAAATCGACCGGATGTTCAAGCACAAGCTCTCCAAGTAGACGGCCGCTGAGACGGGAGCGATACGCAACACTACGCATATCGCTTCCGCCGGAGGAGGCGCACACTGTTCCATGAGTTCCAATACCGGCAAGAATCTGTACGAGCGTATGTTGCGAGCTCTGCAGATTGAGCTCGTCAAACTGCACAGGCATGTCATTGCCAAAGACCTCAAGGTCCTCATCATCGTCGAAGGACGGGATGCCGCCGGCAAGGATGGCATCATCAAGCGGATTGCCGAGCACCTGAGTCCGCGTGAGGTCAGAATCGTGGCGCTGGGCAAGCCCAGCGACCGGGAACAGAGCCAGTGGTACTTTCAGCGATTCGTCCCGCATCTGCCCGCAGCGCAGGAGATCGTGCTGTTCAACCGGAGTTGGTACAACCGGGCGGGTGTGGAACCTGTCATGGGTTACTGCACGCTCAAACAAGCTGAAGCCTTTCTGCATGCGGCGCCGGAATTCGAGCGTATGCTCGTGAAATCGGGAATTGTCCTCCTCGAGTACTATCTCGATATCAGCAGACGCGAGCAGGCAGCCCGGTTGCGTGAGCGGCGGCGCGATCCACTGAAGCAGTGGAAGTTGAGTCCGGTTGATGAGGCGGCGCAGGCTCGTTGGAGCCGCTACAGTCGCGCACGCGACGCGATGCTGACTCACACCCATCATCCGGATGCACCCTGGATCGTAGTCAAAGCCGACAGCAAGCATGCGGCCCGGCTGAATGTCATCCGGGACATCTTGACGAGGGTCTCCTACCCCGGTGCAAAGAAGCAAGGACGCCTGGCCGAATCAGATGTGACACAGAAGTTCCGTGTCGATCTGATCAATTCGGGATGGCTCGCCAAATAGTATGAATTTCGAGAATCAGCTTTCCCGCGTGGCCTTGGCACTGGGGATGGGTTTGTTGATCGGGTTGGAACGAGGCTGGAGCACCCGGGATGCACCATCGGGCAGCCGTGCCGCCGGCGTGCGGACCTTCGCCATCTGCGGCTTGATGGGCGGGTTGTTGGGCGCAATGGCTACCGGTCCGGGGCGGTCACTGACTCTCGAGGGAAGTGTGTTTCTCGGCGCGGCGTTCATCGCATTCTCGGCCGTCATCTGCATCTTTGGCGTCGTGGAAAACCGGGCCGCCGGCCGCTATTCGGCAACCGCCACCGTCGCGGCGTTGCTCACATTTGTTCTGGGGGCCTATGCGGCGATCGGCGATGTCCGCATCGCCGCGGGATCCGCCGTTGCGGCCGCAGCGCTACTCATCTTCCGACAAGGCCTGCACGCGTGGGTGGCTCGGATCACTCGCATCGAGTTCGAATCGGCGCTACTGCTCCTGGCAATGACATTCATCGCCCTGCCAGTCGTCCCGCAAGGCCCGGTGGGCCCCGCGGGCGGGGTAAATCTGCGCGAGATATGGATCATCGCCATAGCACTCGCCGCGGTCTCTTTTGTCGGATACGTCGCGGTGAAGGTTCTGGGAGAGCGCCGCGGCATCTTGGTTGCAGCTGCGGCGGGAGGCCTGGTGTCTTCGACCGCCGTGGCATTCGACAACGCCAGGCGGACTGCCGCGGAAGGTGGGTCGCCACGAGTGCTCGCGGCGGGCACCGCACTTGCAACAGCGGTGTCGTTCGTCAGGGTTACCGCAATTACCGGTGCCTTGAATCCATATCTCGCGCTGCTGGTTGCGCCTGCGCTCCTGGTGAGTGGTGCGGTGAATGTTGCCTTCGCACTCGTGTCAGTCTACGGACGAAGGGCCGCGCCGGGTGAGCCAACCGCGCAATTCAAGAATCCATTCAACTTCTGGTCTGTGCTCGGTATGGCCGCCACGATGGGACTCCTGATCCTGGCGGGCCGCATGATCAATGCGCGCTATGGCGCGACAGGGGCAGTCGCGGGCGCCGCGGCGATGGGCCTCTTCGACGTCGACGCAATGACCGTGTCGATGGCGCGCCTCATGCCCGAAGGACTGAGCCCGCGTGGCGGGGCCTATGCCCTGCTGACCGGTGTCGCGAGCAACACCCTGACGAAGGTCGTCATCAGCGCTGTTTTCGGTCGGCGCTGGCTGGCAGTCCGGCTCGCGGGCGTGACGATCGCTTGCCTGCTGGCCGGTTGGCTGACACTCTGGATTACGTTGGCCCGGATAGAGCCATGAAGATCAGCCGCTCGCGCTTTCGTCGAACAATTGAGTCCAGGCGGCCTCGAACGGACTGGGCCGTTGCCATGAGAATGTCACTGACGCAACCTAGTGCACCATGAAAACAGGAAGTTCGGACGCATCCAATACATTGGTTGTGACACCGCCGAGGATGATCTCGCGCAGACGAGGTCGACTGTACGCTCCCATAACCATGAGGTCCGCGCCAATTCGATAGGCGTGCTGGAGAAGTGCTTCGCTGACGTCGCGGGAGTCGGGTTCCAGAAAAACGGTCTCGACGGATTGCTGATGGCGCCGCAAAGTGGTCGCGAGGCGCTCTGAGTCTTTGGCGTTGACTGATCCACTTTCGGACACGCTGACGATGACTACTCGCTTTGCCTGCGCCAGAAATGGCAGAGCCGCGGCGACTGCGCGCGCGGTTTCACGTGTTGGCTTCCACGCGATCGCAATCGTCTCGAGGGATGGCGGTCGCAATCCAGGAAGGAGTACGGGTCGCCCCGATTCAAATAGTGCACCTTCGAGAGCCTGGGCCGTCAGCGGATCGCTGCCGCGCTCGACTATGATCAGGTCCGATGCGTGCCCATACTCGGCAACACAATTCACCACCTTGCCCGTTTCCCGATGCCAGCGGGCGGTGACCTTTCCGACGGCGGGACCAACGATGTCGGTGGGAATACCTTCCTTTCGGCAGGCATCGAGATACTGGCGCATGACCTGAGCGTGTTGGCGATCCGCTGCGCTCCGTAGTTGCTCGAGCATGTCGGGAAATACGCCACCATACATTGACCCGAAGGTCACCGGATCCGGACGTGCATACAAGAAATCGATGTGGCCTGTGATTGTCCGCGCGAGGCTGACAGCCGTCTCGAAGGCAGGAGTCTCAACGCCCGCACTGATGACCGGCAGCAAGACAGTCTCGAACATGAGCACACCTCACCCTTTTCCCGCTGGAGTCACAGGAGGCTGGCAGGTTGAAGATGGGGATGACATCAGGATAAGTGCCTATTTGAGATCGCAAGCGTTGACGCCTACGTACTTCCTCGGATGACACTGACCTCGGATCACGAATAGTCTCTTCGCATCAGTGCGTCGCTTTGGCAGGAAGGTGTGCTCATGACTCAGTCTCCCACCGGGCCTCAACATTTGATTCATATGGCCAATGACATCGCCCACTTCTTTGCGACCAATGGCGATCGCCGAGCGGCGGCGTTGGCCATCTCCAATCATCTGAAGAGCTATTGGACGCCCAGCATGCGGCGCAAGCTCATCCGCGAAATGCAGACGGGCCGGTCGGACGAGCCGCTGGAAGACCTGCCCCGCGAAGCCCTCCGTTTCCTTCGGGAGAGCGCCAAGTCCGAATAACGCTCGGATTCAGCTTTTCACAGCGGCAGCGAGTAGATGACCTGGGTCGGATCATCGAGCGATCGACGGACGGTCATGCCCAGATCGTGCGCCAGGTGCTGCATGGCCGTGTTTTCCGCGAAGTCCACCGAATACAACCGGGTCACGCCGTGACTGCGGGCATAATCGATGAGTTGCCGGGTGAGGAAACGCCCCAGTCCCTTGTTCTGCCAGGCATCGGCCACCGTCACGGCCATCTCACAGATCTCCGGCTTTGATCCTTGCGCATAGCGACTCACACCGATCTCGCGCTCGCGGTCACCCTCCCGGACGGTGGCAACAAAGGCCATATTGTGTTGCCCATCGATGTTGCAGAGTCGTTTCAGCTCGGCCGCGGATAATTCGTTCACCGCACCGAGAAAGCGGAAATGCCTGGTTTCATCCGATAGATTGCGAACAAACTCCGCTTCAATTTCGGTATCGGACGGATTCAGCGGGCGGATGGTGACGCGATGTCCTGCTATAGCGATAGCGTACTCAGTTGCGGTGGGCATTTGGGCGGTCTCCTCTATTGTCCGAATATTGAGGTTGAAGAGGCACGCCGCATATCGTGGAAAGCCGCATCTCTTCGGGGACATCCCGCGAATACCTCATAGCGGCAACTCCACTCGGTGTCGCATACGTTCGTCGGCATGGAAATACTTTCGGGCAAATGCCTCCAATTGACCATCAGAAGGATGGTCGAGCGGCTCCACCGCGACAATGTGGCCTGCGATCGCCGGCACTCGGGCCTCGAGATATGACGTCAGCTCCCGCTTCGCGTTAGCGGGGCCGGTCACCAAAATCGCTGCGGAGCTCGAAAGTGCCGCGGCGACACGCTCGAGAAAAGCCTCATCTCGCGGCGCTTTGCCGCTGTCGATCGAATTGGCCTTGTGATGCAGGTGCTCATGGCGGTGACTACTATGGACAACCGCGGCATCCACCCCTCGAGGGCCAAAGTGAAGCACTCTCGCCTGTTGGTGATCGAGCCAGACGATGGCGTGATGAAATTCATTCATATGAAATCCCGTCCTGACGGATTAGAAGTACGTGCCTGTCGAGATCACCCGGGCGCCTCGACGCTGGTCTGAAATGGAATCCCGATATCCATCGGGCTTGAGCAGCAGCAGGTCACACGGCAGACGGCTCAGAATCTTCTCCGCGGTGTTGCCTATGAAAAGACGTCCGAGGCCGGACCGAGCAACACTGCCCATTACGAGGAGAGATGCTTTGAGCTCCGTCGCAGCCGTCACAACCGCATCGGCGGGTGATCCCGGCTGGATGTGGCGGCGGTCCGCCGGAATACAACTTTCAACCAACGAGGCATCCAGCGCAGCGCGCGCCCTGCCCGCATCGATTGCCTGCAGCTCGGCGGCAACGCCGGCCGTTACGGCCGCTGCAGCCTGGGCGTATGCCGCCGGCACGGGATAGGCATGAACTGCGTGCAGCTCACCCTGCAACACCTTGCTGAAGACTTCCGAGAGGCTGACGATCCTGTCATCGAGAGTGTTCGGCTTTGAGTGAGTCTGACTCGGATCCAACGCGGCCAACACCAACGGTCGATGATAGGGCCGAGACTGCTTCACAATGAGCAGTGGCGCCGCACTCAGGCGCACGAGCTCCCAATCCACTTCCTGCAGCAATGCCGCGGCGAAGTTGGATCCCTGGTGAGCATCCGTCACAATCAGGTCGGCGTGAAAACGTCGCGCTTGCCGCAGGATGCCTTCGTGCACCGGATAGTCTACGGGTGCCGAAAAGGAGACCTGTACGCCGTGACTGCGGACTTTCGTGGCGAGCCGCTCCAAGCCCTCTTCCCAGGAATGTCTCATCAGACCTTCGAATTCATCCATGCCGTTCTCGTAGGACGCCAGATCCTGCACGGTGAGAGCGGCATCTACACAATGGAACAGCTCAATCTGCGCGCCGGTGGCACGGGCAATCTGAGTTGCCTTTGCCACAGCAGGCGGCCAGTGGCCGCCCACTTCTTTGACCGCCACGAGGATGCGCCGGATGCTGCTGACTGTCGCCGGCGTGCTGATGAAGCCTGGCGGTAGAGAGGCTCCGGGATCCATCTCATCCGTCATTTCCTCGGCGCCTGTCCAGTCACTGGGCGGATCTGCCAAGGCGGGACGCAGGTTCCGCCAGTCGTCCATCGAGAGTTGGCCAACGCCACCATCATAGGTACGTATGGTGATCTGGCCCGATTCGGCATCCTGCCCGGTAACCTGAAAGATCTCTCCTTTATCCCAACGAAGATACCAGCGACCAATATTGACGGCGAGATCGGGGCCCATAAATGCACTCCTGGATGAGATGGTCCGTTGGAGTATTCGAGCGCATCCAGGTCTGTAAGTTAATACGTACTTCTGCCCATTCATCCGCGTTTCGAGGCCAATTAATGATTTCCGCACGACCGGCGGTGCGTAGTTTCCCGTATTGGCTGCCGCGACTTCCGGGGCGCATAAGGGATGCCCACAGCGCTGACAACGACCACACGATGACAACCCGATATCTCATTACCGGCGGAGCCGGTTTTCTGGGCATCAACTTGTGCCGCTATCTGCTGGCGCGCAATCATCCGGTGCGTACTTTGGATATTGCCCCCTTCAACTATCCCGAGCGCTCACGTGTGGATGTGGTCGACGGGGATGTTCGTTTGCGAACCGATGTCGAGCGCGCGCTCGAGGGGATTGATGTGGTGGTGCACGGGGCGGCTGCGTTACCTCTGGCGCCACGTACAGACATTTTCTCAACGACGGTCGATGGAACTCGCCTGATGCTGGAACTGGCCTTCGCGCGGCGCATTCCGCGATTCATATTCACCTCATCCACGGCCGTTTACGGGATCCCCGATCACCATCCCATCATCGAGTCCGACACGCTGCGTGGAGTCGGCCCCTATGGCGAATCAAAGATCCAGGCTGAGCAGTTGTGTGAAGCAGCTCGCGCGCGCGGTCAGTGTGTCAGCGTACTGCGGCCGAAGAGCTTCGTCGGCCCGGAAAGGTTGGGCGCCTTCGAGCTTCTGTACAGCTGGGCCTGCGAGGGCCGTGCGTTCCCGGTATTGGGGGACGGAGAGAATCGCTACCAGTTACTCGATGTCGAAGATCTGTGTGAGGCCATCTACCTGTGTGCGACGGCCTCCGCGGAGAAGGCAAACACTACGTACAATGTCGGCGCGGGCGACTTTGGGACGATGCGCGACAACTTCCAGGCGGTGTTGGACCGGGCGGGACACGGTCGCCGTGTGATCAGTCTTCCGGCCCTGCCGGCACGCGCACTGTTGAGTGTCCTCAGTAGATTGCACCTCTCGCCTCTGTATCCGTGGATCTACGCCACGGCGGCGCAGGACAGTTTTGTGTCAATCGATCGGATCCGCACCCGGCTCGGATTCGAGCCCCACTTTTCCAATCGCGAGGCACTGTTTCGCAACTACGACTGGTATCTGGCCAACCGGGACCAGATTCAGAACCGCACTGGCATAACCCATCGGGTACCTTGGAAGAAGGGAGCATTGCAGCTTGCTAAATATGCCTTTTGAGCCGCTGCTGGCCCCACGGCCTACTGAGAAAACGCGCCGGCCGCTGGCGCTTGCCGCAGCGGTAGCGGAGAGTTTTCGCCTGCACCAGTGGCTGAAGAACCTGCTGCTGTTCGTCCCTCTCGCCGCCGCTCACCGATTGGATGACGGCCACCTGTTGGCCCTGACCGCGCGTGCATTCATAGCATTCAGCCTGTGCGCCTCGGCCGTATACGTTTTCAACGACATTCACGACCGGGTTGCGGATCGTCAACATCCGCACAAGCGGTTCCGTGCGATTGCATCGGGAAGGCTCCCAATAGGGCTCGCGCTAGCATGCATTCCACTGTTGCTCCTGACGGCCAACATCGTCGCGATCGGCGTTCATCCGACACTGCCCTTCGTATTGTTGTTCTACGTGGGACTTCAGGCTGCATACACCTTATGGCTCAAGGCCATCATTCTGCTGGACGCGTTTGTCCTGGCCACCGGCTACACCTTGCGTGTCTACGGCGGCGAGGTTGTCACGGGTGTCACCCCACCGTTTCAGTTGCTCCTCTTCTGCGCTCTGTTGTTCCTCAGCCTGGCGCTGCTGAAGCGCTACACGGAACTTTCACTGATGCGCAGTCACGATGGAGCCGCGGCGCATGCGCGATCTTATCGGTTGGAAGACCTGGATTTCGTGCTGGTCCTGGGTGTCGCCAGCGGACTGCTGGCGGTACAACTGTTCGGCCTGTATCTGAGCGCCAGCGCGCTACCGGGGCGGGAATCTGGTGATCTGTTGATCTGGCTCGCCTGCGTCACGCTGCTCTATTGGATCAGCCGCCTGTGGTTGACGGCTCATCGCGGACGGATGACCGATGATCCGCTGGTCTTTGTGATCACCGACAAGGTCGGCCTGGGATTGCTGACTCTGACAGGTATCAGCGCATGGCTCGCACTCTGACCTTCCGGATGCGATCTCTGGCAGCAAGCGCGCTGTTGGCGCTCGGGTGGGTGGTCCTGGCCTCCAACCCGGGCGAGATACCCTCAGCTACACAAGAAGAGCTCGCGCGACAGCGAATTCAATATGACGATGACTCGCCGAAGACGATACTCGAGCTGCAGCGATTCCGGACCACCGCCCGCGCCCCCTTGAGACGCGCCGATGGTGTCAGCGGAAGCGCGACTCTGGTCAACCTGAATCCGGCCATCAACAGCCAGTATCTGTTGACACTCACCTGGTCCGACAACGCCGTGCGGGCCAACTACCACATCGAGAATGCGCTACCCTCCGTCGGTCCGGTTCGACTCTCGGCTGCAAGTCCGGATGCGCTCGACCTGACAGCCGCAAACGGCTCATCCTGCCCGCTGTGGAGCTACAGCGGCGCTCGCGCGCTGGATGAAGCCAGCGCCAGCGGTCTGCCATACGCGCCGCTGTGCGCTGGATTGCTGTACCTACGCAATCCCGTCGTCGGACATCGCACATCCCTCGAGCGAATTACGGATTTTCTTCGGGATCATGTCTGGCAAGGCGATCGGGTGATCACGTTCGTCAAAAAGGAGCTGTATCGGGATCGCTATCTGGACCGCGGTGAGCCCGCTGCCGCAGCGGCTCCGACGGCAGCCGGTTCCACACCGCAATCGGCGCTCGTGTCGGCAGACTCCGGCAATCAAGCGATCGTACCGCAACGCCTCGCCATTGATGTCGAGGCGGAAGGCGGACTGCTGCCTGGCCAATGGTATGCAGTCCGAGGTCTCGGGGGCGTAACCCTCAGCGTGATCCAGCCTGATTCAATTCAACGATCTATCCTGACAGGTCATGAAGCGAGCGTGAATCCGCTCACCCGTATCGAGTCGGAGGCACTGATCTATCTCGTCGCGTTCGATCTGCAGGCGTTTGATCTGCACTTCGCCCTGGGCACCGATCATCCGCGGTTGGATTGGTCCGATCGGCCGCCGCTGTCGGCGCAGGATCCGAGACTGCCCGGTCCGGACGGTATCGCCAACGCCGCACCGCTGATACTCAACGGAATGGTCAGCCCTGCGGATGCGCCGCGGACCATCGCTACGTTTGCGGCCGGATTCAAGCGTTCCCACGGGGCTTTCAAGTTCGGACCGCTGTCGGAGAACAATCATGGCAGCCATTACGGATTCATCCAGGATGGGGTTGTATTCAGCAAGCTTCAACCAGGTCTCTCCACGGTGTTCGTCCGGGACGATGGGCACACGCAACTGAAGACCTGGGAGGTCTCCGACAACCTGCTGCTGGAGCACCTTCGATACGCCCGCCAGAATGGCGTGCCACTGATCGAATACGATCCGGGTACCGGGCGCGGTATCCCCGGGGAACTGGTCAACCTGTGGGGGCCGGGGAACTGGTCCGGGTCGGCCAACGAAGATCTGCGAACTGTGCGGGCGGGACTATGCCTGCAGTCTGATTCCGGTCGACGTTATCTTTTATTCGCGTACTTCTCGGCTGCCACTCCGTCGGCGATGGCGCGAGTGTTCCAAGCGTATCAATGCTCGTATGCGATGCATTTGGATATGAACGCACTGGAGCATACCTATCTGGCGCTTTACGTACGCAACGGTCATCAGACCCTGGTGGAACACCTGGTGCAGGGAATGGAGGAAGTGGATCGCCAGAGCGGGGAACAGCTGTTGCCTCGTTTCCTGGGTTTCCCGGACGATCGTGACTTCTTCTATCTGACACGCAGAGCACCCAATCCATGAAACATTGGATCCCGGCCGCGATAATTGCCTTAGGGCTTTATCCGCTGGCCGGCTGGGCGCAGGCAACGCGAGCTCAAAATAACAGCGAGCTGCTGCAGCAACTGCAATCCGTGCATGGCTTGAACGAGCGGCAGATGCAGCGCATCCGCGAGATTTTTGCGGGGTCACCCGTCATCGGCCAGGGCAATCCTGCCATCACTCAGCATCCGGACACGCCCGTTGGGTGCCAGAGAAAGCTCACGACCGCGGGCATTCAGTATAGCAATACCCGTTTTCTCAATGTCTGCCACGCGCCCTACATGGCCCCCCTTTACGATCCGGCAAGCCAACAACCTGAGGATGCCGCCGCCTGCATCGATCAGTTTGAATTTCCTGACATCCCCTGCGCCTACCCCGTCGTATGGGTCAAGGCCGCGGAGGCCGCTCAGCTGTGTGAGGCGGAAGGCAAGCGCATGTGCGACGCGAACGAGTGGGAGGATGCGTGCCAGGGCAGTTCGCAGCCGCCCGATTATGACTTCGACCTGGCACGCGGGGCACCGCCCGAGGAAGCGATTCACCGGATGCGGGTGGCTCACAACCAGGCACACGTGGCGGACAAGCGCTGGAGTTATGGTTCTGACTACGAGAAACAGATCTGTGCGACGGGTAGCTTCAAGACCCCGGGTTGCAATGGAGGAAACTGGGCCCAATGTGGCTCTAATACCTACCCCGCCGGGGACTTCCCCGCCTGCCACAGTCCCCTGCAGGTGTTCGACCTCAACGGCAATGCGGCCGAGCACATGAATCTGCCTCTCGCGCCGGATCAGATGGCGAGCCGCGGCAGCACGACGCTCGGGTACACGGAAATGAAAGGCAGTTGGTTCATCTTTGATACGTTCCGCGCGCATGAGGATTGGTGCAGGTGGCGCGCGCCCTTCTGGCACGGGACCCGGGTCATGGATCCGCACAGCCACGCGAACTATCACCTGGGCTTTCGATGCTGCAAGAGTCTGCCACCGCCGCGCTAAGGGGCGTTGGTATCGAATGGCGTGAGCCGTTCCAGGAACGGCTCGACGTGCCGCATCGTGGTCTGGAGCACCTGAGGGTCCTCACTCGAAACACACAGCACGAGACGGGCCTCTTCTGAGTCAAACGGCTCTTCATGTTGCAGTTGCCACTGAAGCACGGACGAGTCCGCATCGGAAGGATCGGCACCGTGTTTGGCACGCTTCTCGATACGTTCGCGCAGAATATCGAGCGAAGCCTCGCAGCGTAAGATCCGTACAGGGGCCTGGAGCCTCAATGCAAGATTCAGGAACGCGCGACGATCCGATCTACGAATGAAGGTCGCATCAACAATGGTCGTCAATCCTCCGGACAGCAGCGCCTCGGCGTTCGCTAACAGGAAATCCTGCAGGCGCTCGCTCATCTGCGCCGAGTACAGCCCCGTACCGGGAGCGGCTGCGGCGTGAGCGTGGATGTTCATGCCGGCGAGGCGCTTGCGTTCCACGTCTGATCGAAGGTGAATCGCACCGATGGAGGGTGCGAGCTGCTGCGCCAACCAGGATTTACCGGAGCCAGACAGGCCCGACATCAGGATGAGGACCGGTCGCTTCGGACTGAGCACTCGTTGCGCAGCAGCCACGAACGCGAGCGCGGACGGGCCCTCCCCACTCAGCGTGACGACCTTGGCCCGGACCAGATGACGATGGGCCTCATACAGGAACAGGAACCGGGCGGCTTCATAATCGCCGGTTTCCAACAGGTAACCGGCAAGGAAGGCCTGCTGCAGCATCGGATTCTCGTAAGGAGCCAGGTCGGCGAGCAGGAACGCAATTTCATCGGCGACGTCGATCCAACGCAGGGCCGGATCAAACTCCAGGCAGTCGAACGCGCACAACCGGCCCGCGAGCCTCACAATGTTGCTGCAGTGCAGATCACCGTGACATTCCCGGACTCGACCTCGGGAGCAACGGGCGGCCATCCAAACGGCTGCTCCCTGCGCGGCCTCGTCCATCCTGGCTCGTAATGCGGGCGGTAAGCGGTTGCCGAGTGCCCCGGCACACTCATCCAGGTTACGCATCAACATCGCTCGGATGGCCTCTGGCTGCCCCCAATGATGAGTCGCATCCACCGTCGGCAATGTCGCGTGGATGCGAGCCAGCTCACGGCCGAACTCAAAGAGCTCATTGGGTTGAATGGCGTTCCTTTCGAGGAGGCGGTCCAACTGTTGACCGGAATCAAACTGCCGCATCCGGACACAGGATTCGAGCGCGGGGCCTATGCCATCGATTTGCGCTCCTGGGCCACCGGCTGTGATGTGCGAGACACCCAGGTACACCGTCGGTGCGAAACGTCGATTCAGTCGCACTTCCTCGTGGCACAGGAAGTCGCGGTGCTCGGCTGAACGGAGGTCCACAAAGGGAAACTGCACCGGTCGTTTGATCTTATAGACGAGGTCTCCAGTCAGCAGGAGCCAGGAAATATGCGTCTCCACCAGCCGGACTTCCTTCACAGGATGCGGAAAAGCCCGCGGGCTGAGCAGCGACTCGAGGTGCTGGGGAAGTGCCACGATGCGGCTCAGGTGGGTAGAATCGGGAGCATGCTCATCAGGACCTCAATTGCCGTACTCATTATTTCGGTTCTGTCTGCAGGGCCCTGTCGCGCCCAGAACACAGATTCATGCAGCGAGGACCTCGCTCGTGAGGTCCCGGCGCGGCGCGCCGGAGCGCCCGACGGAAGCGAATTCGTTCACCGCCTTGCCGGCCTGACGGATGATGAGCGGGAGGCCGCCATTCAGGAAGCCCTGCTGTCGGGAAACCTGCCCTCGTTTTTGCGCCGCTTGCGTGCGGTGTTGCTGAACACCCCTGCCACGGAAAACGCCGGCACTCAGATCGTTGTGTGCGTGACACCCGATTACCTGGCGGTTGGATCGGACCGAAATTACTTTTTGACGCCGATGCGGTTGCAGACCGCGCTCGAGGTGGCAATGCGGTTCCGCTTTCTGCTGCCGACCGCGAAGATGGTCGATGCCATTTATGCGCAGGCCGGGATACACCTCGCGCCACGACCCCTGCCAGCGGGTGACACGATGCGTACCACCGCTTATTACTGGGAGCACAATCAACTCGTCCACCTGCAGCGTACCGATGTTGGATCGGATCCGGGCGATCTCATCGCCGGCGATAAGAAGGATCTGGTCCTCACCAATCGGTTGTGGAATTTCCCGGATCGGGTCGCCATCTATGGTTGGCACCGCCCCGACGGCAATCCCATCCAGCCGCTGAGCACGGTTCACGGCTGGCGGTACGCCGACTACAGTCATGGCGTGCGGCTGGTCAGTGACACGGCCTACGTCAATGGCCACCCGAAGCCGCTGTTGGATCTCCTGCAGGACCCGGCCATGGCAACGCTGCTGTCCACCGAGGGACAGCTTCGCGATGCCCGGGCTCTGATCAGCATGCTGGGCAAACATCGGGAGCGCTCGTCACCGCGGACCTGAGGGGGTACGGCGACTTCGAGTGATCACTCACTGCCCAACGCGCATGGTGATCGGCATCGCTCAGGTAGGACTCCGTTCGCGATCTCCAATGGCGCGCGCGCCGCGCACCTCGGCGATCACGCAAATGCCACGCTGCGACCTTGGCTCGATTCAGGGCCTCGCAGCTCATGTAGAAATGAACCAACCCGCGGGGCACTGCATCCTGCAGGCTGTCCAATACGCCCCTGCCGAGATTCTCGGCAAAGTCGTGAGCCCCGAGCCGGTGGCACTCCAACATGAGGAAGGCCAGCTCCTCGGCCGGATCCAACCGCCGTAGTTGAGCATCGAACTCGAGACAGTCGATGACGCAGGGTACGCCTGCCGGGCTGTCCAGAAAAATGTGCTCGGGGCGCAGATCTCCGTGACCTTCCACGAGATGGCTCGCGCGAGCGGCCAGCTGCAGTGGGTTCTCCCGAACGTACTGCTGCTGGATGCGTACGATCTCCTCGACCCACATCCGGTTGACGCGCAGGTCCGGAGCGCCCAGATCCTTCCCGTTGCGGGTAATGCGGATGCGCAAGCTGCGCAGATAGGAGTCGGCAGACAGCGGCCGGCGGTCAGCGGTTCGATAAAATCGGGACAACAATGCAATGACTCCGCTTTGGTCACGAGCGCTGACACAGCCCGTGCTGCGGAATGAGGTATCGAGTGCGCGGTCGGCGGACAGTCTGCGCATCTTGATGAGCCAGTCGACCACCCGCCCTCCCGGCCCCAGCCGGAGCTCGCCATCCTGTTTGCAGGTCAGCGGAACGACATCCAGGTACACAGAAGGCGCCAGACGACGGTTGAGACGCAGCTCCGCTCGGCAGCCGCGCTCCCTGACTTCCAGGGAGCCATAGTCCCAAACGTGCCGTTCGGGTTTTTTCATCTTGTACGCATGGGAGGCCGTGAGAAAAATCCAGGCAAAATGAGTTTCGATCACCTCAACTGCCTCACCGGCCGTCTCAGGGTAACTCTCGGCACGGCGCAGGAATGCCAGCTTGCGACGCGTAGAGATCGGGGGCTCTGGAGAACCTTTCACGATGCGGCCTACTTCCGCTCGTTGTGCCGGGCCCCCAGCGCGGGCAGGGAGCTGGACGATTGGCGGGCAACGGCGCAGGAAATCGACGATTCGAGCGCCGATCGGCCATGGAGCATTGCGACCGCGCAACTGGCCAGCCGCGCGTGAGGACTATCCGCACGGCTGGTGAGCACGATCGGTACCTGCGCTCCCAACACGATCCCGGCCGCCTCCGCACCGGACAGGTAACTCAATTCCTTGGCCAACATGTTGCCGGCCTCCATGTCGGGCACGAGCAGAATGTCGGCGTCGCCCGCCACTCGGGAGTCGATATGTTTCACCTTCGCGGACGCCAGACTGATGGCGTTATCCAAAGCAAGCGGTCCGTCGAGGATGCCCCCTGTGATCTGATGTCGATCAGCCATCTTGCACAAGGCGGCTGCCTCGATAGTCGAGGGAATCCGCGCAGTCACCGTTTCGAGCGCCGACAGGATCGCCACCTTGGGTTGAGCGATGCCCAGCGAGTGAGCAAGATCAATGGCGTTCTGCACGATATCAGCCTTTTCCTCCAGGGTCGGGGCGATGTTGACCGCGGCATCGGTGATGAGTAGTAATTTCGGATAACTGGGCACGTCCATGACAAACACGTGGCTGATTCGGCGCGAGGTGCGTATGCCACCGTCTGTCCGGACGACTTGTGCCATGAGCTCATCCGTGTGCAGGCTGCCTTTCATCAAGGATTCCACCTGCCCGGTTCGTGCCAGGCTCACCGCCTGGGCGGCCGCCGCACCAGGCTCGGGTACGTCAATGACTTCCACATCCTTCAGGTTCCAATTCACCTGATGAGCAAGACGGCGAATCTCCTTGGCGGCACCGACCAGGAGAGGCTCGATCAAACCCGCCTTCGTCGCCTCGAGAGCGCCTTCGAGAGAGAGGCGATCGCAGGGGAACACCACCGCCGTCCGCAGCGGTTTCAATGCCTTGCACGATTGGATCAAGGCGTTATAACGAGACTGGGGATGTCGAGTCTTCATGGTTGGCGACAACGAGTATGATTTCAGATCGTGCATTCCTGCAGGGTGCGCCGGGCGGCCATTGCGCAAAATTCGCGTGAATGCCTACGCAGCTGCGGAAACTACATATGTAATTGTTCGTATTGTCCCGCGTGCTCGCGAGCTTAAAGTACTCCCATTCACTCACGGAGAATGCACATGCTCCTCAACTCCTTCTGCATGTTGGACGTCGCGCGCTGCAGCCCTCGGACGACGGTGCTCGAAGCCGCGCACCTCATGCGGCGTCATCACACGGGTGATCTCGTTGTTGTGGATGACGACGGTGGGGATGAAAGGCTGACGCCATTGGGCGTCATCACCGATCGGGATATCGTGGTCGAAGTCTTGGCCAAAGGGGCCGACCCGGCGACGACCTTGGTGAGCCAGGTCATGCGCACACCGGTCGTCATCGCGAATGCGCACGAAGACTCGTCCCAAGTGCTCGAGCGAATGCGGGTTCATGGAGTGCGCCGGATTCCGGTCGTCGGCGACGAGGGGTGGCTCGTTGGGATCGTCACTGTCGATGACATGTTGAAACGCCTCGCGGCCGATGCCCATATGCTGACGGAGATCCTCGGCAAGGAACAAAATCAGGAACAGCGGGCCCGCCGCTAGGAGCGACGGGTCAGTGGTTTCGATAGAGCTCGGCAATCGGCCCGGCGTAGCGAGCTTCGATGGCGGCGCGCTTCGGTTTCAGTGTTGGAGTCAGGAGACCGCTGGCGACAGTCCACGGATCGGTCAACAAACATACACGCCGTGGTATGGCATAGGTCGGAAACCCGCGCAAAGCGCCTCTGACCCGTCGCAGCGCCCATTCTGTCGCTGTCTCGGAGCGTAACGACTCGGCGCTTTGCGCCTCCACCCCGAGTTTCCTCGATTCGAGCTGCCAGCGTTGGTTGTTCAGAACCAACAGCGCTGTCATGTATGGTCTGCTCTCACCGACTATCATAACCTGCTCGAAGGCATTGTCAGTTGCGATGGCCGCCTCCAGGTCGGACGGCGAGATTTTCTCGCCGGTCGAGGTGACGATGATATCTTTGAGACGGCCTTTGATGCGGATCCGCCCGTCCACTATCTGCGCCTGATCGCCGGTATGGAGCCAACCCGTCGGCCCCTTGGCGCGCGCGGTCTCTTCCGGCCGATGCCAATACCCGAGCATGATGTTGCCACCCCGGGCGAGCAGCTCATCATTGTCGCCCAGTCGAACTTCGACATCCGGCAGTGGGCGCCCCACTGTGTTCGGATCGTTATCCGACAGCGAGTTGCAGGCGATTACCGGGGAGCTTTCGGTCATGCCGTAGCCCTGCAACAGTGGGATTCCCAGCGCCAGCAGCGGCTTGGAAACCTCAAATGACATCGGTGCGCCGCCAGTCACGGCGGCCTTCAGCCGACCCCCAAACCGCGCTCTGATCCGACGAGCAACCAGGAGATCGAGTAATGGCCACAACACACGATCGCGCCATGCAGGTGCTGGAGCACGGCCCTGACCGCATTCAAAGCGTTGCCAGCCGATTTGCACAGTTCGGTCGAACAGACGGCGGCTCAATCGGCGGCCTTCCAATGTTGCCTCGATGGCGACATACGCGCGTTCGTATATCCGCGGCACAGACACGAGGATGGTCGGATGTACCTGCTGCAAGTCTTCCGCCAACAGCGATATGGAGCGCGCGAAGACAACGGTGGCGCCCGAGGCAATTGCGAGATAGTAGCCGACCGTTCGCTCGAAAGTGTGCGACAGGGGCAGGAAGGACAGGAGAACGTCCCCGTAACTCACCGACATCGATTTCAGCAGCGAATTGACGTTCGAAACGATGTTATGGTGCGAGAGCATTACACCTTTGGGCCGACCAGTTGTTCCTGATGTGTAAATGATCGCGGCCAGCGACTGCTGATCGAGTGCGAGATTGGATACTTCGATGCTCTTCGGAACATGGGCGAGCCAATGTTCCATCGGAACCGCCAGGCTGGATGGAGCCACGTCGGCAGATCCGGTCAAGCACACCACGCGGCGCAACTCTGGAAAGCGATCTTGAAAAGGGGCAAGTGCCCACCAGTGGGCGGCTGAGGCCACGACGAGCACGGACGCGCCGCAATCGGCGATCACGAAGGCCAGACTATCGGGGTTGTCGACTACGTGCAGCGGAACTGGAACGAAGCCGGAAACCAAGGCAGCCTGATCTATACAAACATGCTCCAAGCTGTTCGGGACCAGGATGGCAATTCGCGCGCCCGGCGCGAGAGCTTCCTGCTCAAAGGCTGCACGCCAGCGTAGCACCCTCTGCGCTGTTACCTCCCACGAATAGCTGACCCAGCGTTTGGCAGCCTCGTCAAACTGCCGATACGCCTCCCGCCGCGGTGTCAGCCGGACTCGCCGCTGAAAAAGCGCGGGTAACGTGATTCCATTCACAGGTCACGGGCGGGTGCGGCGCTCTAGTCGCTGGCCACTGCGGATGGCCTGCGACACATCACCCAGCTCAGTCGCCAGCGCATCCAGCACGTCATCGAGTGATAGAACACCCACGAGCTGATCGCGATTTCCCAACACGGGAACGCGGCGCACACCCGTTTCGCGCATCATTCGCAGCGCGTGGCCCAGGGTATGAGCCTCATCTACCATGATCGGGTTACGCGCCATGACATCGCCGACGGTGAGAGTGTTGGGATCGGCGCTTTTCGCGACCACAGCCGTCACGATGTCGCGGTCCGTCAGAACACCAATGACCTTGGAATCGTGACCATCAGCCACCGGTTCGGTGACTACCAGAAGGCCGACGTGATCCTTGCGCATGATCTGCGCCGCATCCACCACGCTGGCATGCGCGCCAATGGTGACCATGTTCCGAGTACAAAGATCCCCTACTTCCACGGCTGCATTCCTTCCAGGTGTCTGATGATAGCGATTATGGTTGCCGGGCACCGGCTGATAATCCGGAGTTATACGTAGGCGGTATGGTGTCGTACGTACAAATCCTGACCCGCGGCTGGCCGCACAACCGCGACAATCGCCGGCATGAGTGGCCCGGCCTATGAAAACATCGAGTTCCTGGAGGCAGATGCCGCGCGGCCCTTGCGCATCCTCGCGGAGTACCTCGAGCCGCTGGAGCGGTTTCGGCGCGCAGGGATCCACGACACGATCGTGTTTTTTGGATCGGCGCGTGTGAGGCCCGAATCCTCACTGGGGCGATATTACGAGGACGCGCGCGAGCTCGCCCGACGAATCACTACCTGGTCGAAGTCCCTGCCCACGCATGCTCATCGATACGTCGTGTGCACGGGCGGCGGTGGCGGAATCATGGAAGCGGCCAACCGGGGAGCTGCGGACGCAGCCGGCCAGTCCATTGGACTCAACATCGGCCTGCCTCATGAGCAGCGCCCGAATCCCTATGTGACCCGGGACCTGTCATTCGAGTTCCACTATTTTTTCATGCGCAAGCTCTGGTTCGCGCATCTGGCTCGGGCACTCATTGCGTTTCCCGGCGGGTTCGGCACCCTGGATGAGATTCTGGAGGTACTGACGCTCGCGCAAACGCAGAAGTTGGCGCGCAGGATCCCGGTCCTCCTCTTCGGTTCCGCTTATTGGCGGGAAATCATCAACTTCGAGGCGCTGTTGCGTCACGGAGTCATTGAAGAGGCAGACCTGCGATTGTTTGAGTTTGTCGATGATGTAGATGCAGCCCTGGGTATCCTGCAACGTGAGCTTCAGGGCGAGGCGACGGCGGCTTCTCCTGACTTCGCGCATTCACGCAATACCCGTTCCGGACACGCGTAAGTACATTCCCGAATCGCGAGCGGCGCGAAGGTGGTGGAACCTTGAAGTGTGACATATCACTCATCTCCAAGGAGACAACCATGAGCCTCGTACGTTGGGATCCGTTTGCCGACATGGACAGATTTTTCAATCGCATGATGCCTGCCAGCTTCGCGCGGTGGCCGCAACTGTCAGCCGACACCGGCAAGACCGAATGGGCACCGAGTGCCGATATCAGTGAGACCGACCTGGAATACGTCATTCGGGCGTCCCTGCCTGCCGTCAGGAAGGAAGACGTCAATGTGACCGTCGATGGCGGAATAATCACCATCAAGGGCGAGCGCAAGCAACAGTCCGAAAACAAATCGGAGAAGTTTCATCGGGTCGAGAGCTTCTACGGCTCTTTTGAACGCAGTTTCAGCCTCCCGGAAAACGTCAACCCGGATGCGATCCGTTGCGACAGCAAGGACGGCATTCTGACTGTGCACATTCCGAAAACCGAGCCGCAGAAATCCAAGCCCAAGCAGATCAGCGTGCAGTAACGGTGTGTAGTGGAACATCGGAGAAACCCATGAGAGCGGATACTGAGATCAAGCAGGACGTCGAGGCTGAGCTGCGCTGGAGCCCCGACGTGAATGACACTGACATCGCCGTCAAGGTCAATGGCGGCGAAGTCACCCTGAGCGGCTTTGTGGACAGCTACCTGTCGAAGTACCAGGCAGAAATTGCAACACGCCGCATCAAAGGCGTCACGGCCGTCGCCAATGACATCAATGTCAAACCGATCTCCGGGACACCGACCGATCCGGAAGTCGCGCGCGCGGCCGCCCAGGCATTGAAGACGGAGTTGCCGATCAGCTGGGAGCAGATCAAGCCGGTCGTCAAGAACGGGCATGTGAGCCTGGAGGGCACGGTGGAATGGCACTATCAACGTGAAAGAGCCGAGAATGCCATCCACAAACTGAGCGGCGTCGTCAGTGTGCGCAATTCGATCAAGATCCGTCCATCCCTCGAGCCGGACAACATCAGACACCGCATCGAAGAGTCGTTCCGACGGCTAGCACAGGTGGATGCAGATCACATCGTGGTGGATACCGCAGGTTCCGAAGTTGTCCTGCGGGGCGAGGTCCGATCGTGGTCCGAACGCGATCAGGCACAGCGCTCGGCCTGGTCAGCGCCGGGTGTTACGAACGTCAAGAACGAGCTGACCGTCAGAAGTTGAGTCATCCGCAGGGCGATGGCCTCCCCCATCGCCCTGACTTTTCAGCGCAGAGGTTGCAGGATGAAGACGATCTTCGTGCCGGTCAGTGGGACGCCAACCGATGGCGCGGTATTCGCCACGGCGCTGGCACTGGGGCGATTGCTTCCGAGTGCTCACCTGGAGTTCTATCATTTGAGGCTCGATCCATGTGAATCGGCGCTGCGCCATCCGCCCGCGAATTTCTCAGTTGGCGCTGCCGTGGGTGCCACACTGTCCCATTTTGAAGCGCGCGATCGATCCCTGGCGATCGAGGCAGCTCACCATTTCCAGGATTTCTGCGAACGCCACGATGTGCCCGTTCTCGACACGCCGATGCCTGCAGAATCCCTGTCCGCCGGATGGACCGAGGAGCTCAACTACCCGGAAGAGCGGTTGTTGCTCCACGCCAGGCACAGTGACCTGACTGTTCTGGGCCGTCAACACACGTTGGATCTCATGCCGGAGGGCATCATCGGGCAACTGTTGAGAAGCTCGGGTCGGCCGGTCGTCGTCGCCCCGGACGTCGCGCCGACGGGCCCCATCCGCACGGTTCTGATTGGCTGGAAAGAGACGGCGGAATGTGCACGCGCGTTGACCGCCGCAATGCCACTGCTGTCGCGAGCACAGAGGGTCATTCTGTCCACGTTGACGAACGATCGGGATCGCTCGCGTATCTGGCTGGAGCATCTGGCGAGGCAACTGACCTGGAACGGCGTCAAATCACAGACCCTGATGCTACCTGAAATATCCCAATCCAATTCCCGGCAACTGCTCGAAATAGCTGCTGCGGAACAGGCCGATTTGATGGTGATCGGGGGATATGGACACAACGCGGTGCGGGAACATTACTTCGGCGGAGTCACCCGCGATCTGCTGCGCGCCGCCTCTGTGCCGCTGTTCCTCATGCATTGAACTCAAGGAAGCCACTTCATGACCAACGACACCGAAATCGAGCAATCAATCCGATCCCAGCTGCACTGGAGTCCGCATCTTCAAACCAACGAGGTCGCTGTAAAAGCACAGGATGGCGTAGTGACCCTGACAGGTTTGGCGCGCGATGCGTGCGAGAGCAGTGACATTGAAGATATTGCCAAGCGCGTAACCGGCGTGTCCGCGGTTGCGAACGATCTGCACGTCCGTAGTGCAGACGAGGCGGTCCGCTCCGACACCGATATTGCAACGGCCATAGTCCAGACGCTGAGGCAAGACCTGCCGACGCTCGTCGCGAGCGTGAAGGTCCTCGTAAATGCCGGGCACGTCACGTTGGAGGGCAGTACGGAGCACCGTTTCCTGCGCGATCAGGCGGAGCATCTCGTCCGCCGCGTGAAGGGGGTATCGAGCGTACTCAACAGCATAGTCGTGAAACTGCGCGCGGACGCTGACGAAATCAAAAAGAGAATCGGGGTCGCGTTTCGCAGGATCGCCGAGGTCGATTGTCACTCGGTCGAGGTTGAGGCGCATGGCTGCACCGTCACGCTGTCAGGCGAAGTCCGCTCGGAGCTCGAGAAGCAGGAGGCGCAACGCACCGCGGCGGAAACTCACGGCGTCACAGAAGTGGTCAATAACATCATAGTGAGGCAATAGGCATGACGGCTAAACAGGTTTTGTTCCGCTCCCAGGCGCGGGAAAAGGTGCTCCGCGGCACGGCGCGCCTCGCCGATGCAGTGCGCATCACCCTGGGTCCCAAATCGAAGTCCGTCCTGATCCAGAAGAAATGGGGGACCCCCATTGTCTGCAACGATGGTGTGACGATCGCAAAGGAGATGGAGCTCGAGGATCCGGAGGAAAATCTGGGCGCGCAGATGTTGCGTCAGGCCGCCGAGAAGACGGGCGATCTGGTGGGCGATGGCACGAGCACGTCGACCATTCTCGCGCAAGCCATCTTCGCCGATGGAGCCCGCAATGTCGCCGCAGGCGCCAGTGCGATCGACCTGAAACGGGGCCTGGATCGGGCACTCGAGGCGACTGTCAAAGCGCTGAAGAATCAGGCCAAACCGGTCAGGGACCGCAAGGAGAAGGCACAGGTCGCCACCATCTCGGCTCATAACGATCCTGCCATCGGCGAGCTGGTCGCGAACGCGATGGAAAAAGTCGGTGGCGATGGTGTGATCTCGGTGGAGGAATCCAAGACCACGGAGACCACGCTGGAGGTCGTGGAGGGACTGCAGTTTGACCGCGGCTACCTGTCGCCCTACTTCGTCACGGACACCAGCACCATGGAGGCGGTGCTCGAAGACCCCTACATCCTGGTGTGCGATCGCAAGTTGAACTTTCTCAAGGATATGCTGCCACTGCTCGAACAGGTGGCCAAGTCGAGCCGCCCGATTCTGTTCATCGCGGAGGACATTGAAGGTGAGGCACTGGCCACGTTGATCGTCAATCAGATCCGCAGGGTTCTCAACAGCACGGCCGTGAAGGCGCCGGGGTATGGCGATCGACGCAAGGCCATGCTGCAGGACATCGCAGTGCTGACCGGCGGTCAGGTCATTTCCGAGGAGATCGGACTCGAGCTCAAAAGCGTGCAACTGAGTCAACTCGGCCGGGCCAAGCGAGTGGTCGTGGACAAGGAAAACACAACCATCATTGGTGGCGCGGGCGACAAGTCCGCTATCGCGGATCGCATACAGATGATCCGCAAGGAAATCGACGCCGCCACCAGTGACTATGACCGCGAGAAGCTGCAGGAACGATTGGCGAAGCTTTCCGGAGGCGTCGCGGTCATCAAAGTCGGAGCGCCCTCCGAGTCGGAGATGAAATCCCGCAAGGACGCGCTCGATGATGCCATCAGCTCGACCAAGGCGGCGGTTGCCGAAGGAATCGTCGCCGGCGGTGGCCTTGCGCTGTTACGAGCGACACCAGCGCTAGCGTCGGTTGAGGCGGAATGCGAAGGCGACGAGCGCACGGGCGTGCAGATTCTGCGCCGTGCCTTGGAGGCCCCCACGCGGCAGATTGCCGAAAATTCCGCCGCCGACGGTGGTGTCGTAGTCGATCGAATGTTGAACAGCGACGATGACGTTGGTTATGACGCCGCGCGCAAGAAATTCGTCAATCTCTTCGAGGCCGGCATCGTCGATCCGGCCAAGGTCGTGCGGATCGCGCTGGAGAACGCCGTGTCCGTCGCAGGCGTCCTGCTGCTGGCAGAGGCGACGATGACCGAGAAGCCCGAGAAAGAAGAGCAGACCGCGTCTAACGCTGAGGCAATGTAGGAGATATTCATGGCCGCCGGACGTTTTATCCGCTTCTTCAATGAGATTGGGCTCGAGGATGTTGCCTCCGTCGGAGGTAAGAACGCCTCGCTCGGTGAGATGTATCGGAACCTGAGCCCTCAGGGCGTAAGTGTGCCCAACGGCTTCGCGATTACCGCCGATGCCTACCGATATGTGCTCGAGGCGTCGGGCTCCTGGCCGCTCTTGCGCCAGACTCTCGAGGGCCTGCGCGCCGATGACATGGAAGACCTCGCCCGGCGGGGCAAGCGCGCCCGGGAGATCGTCGGTGGATCGCGAATTCCCGCCGATCTCGAAGCAGAGATCATCGCGGCGTATCGTGAGCTGCGCCAGCAGTACGGTGAGACGTTGAGTGTGGCAGTACGAAGCTCTGCAACGGCGGAGGATCTTCCCACAGCAAGCTTCGCCGGACAGCAGGAGACCTACCTCAACGTCCAGGGTGACAGCGCGTTGTTGGATGCCTGCAGGCGTTGCTTTGCCAGTCTGTTCACCGACCGCGCCATTCATTACCGCATCGACCAGGGATTCGATCACTTCAAGGTCGCCCTTTCCATTGGTGTCATGAAGATGGTTCGCGCGGATCTGGGCGCCAGCGGCATTCTATTCACACTCGATACTGAAACGGGCTTCCGCGACGTCGTACTGATCAGCGCGGCTTTCGGTCTCGGCGAGAACATCGTGCAGGGCGCCCTGGAGCCCGACGAATACATGGTCTTCAAGCCAACGTTCGAACAGGGTCAACGCACCGTGCTGAGGCGCGCCTTGGGCAGCAAGAAGATCAAGATGGTCTATGGCGAGACCGGAACGCGCAACATCCCGACACCGGAAGTTGACAGCAAACGGTTTTGCCTGAGCGACGAGGACGTATGCACGCTTGCGGAATATGCCTTGAAGATCGAGCGGCACTATAGCGGCAAAGCCGGACACTCGCGGCCCATGGATATCGAATGGGTCAAGGATGGCTCGGATCAACAGCTCTATATTGTGCAGGCGCGACCCGAAACCGCGGCCAGCAATCGTCGCAGTGGTTTGTTGGAGGAGTTTCGATTGCAAGGCACGGCACGCGTGCTCACGACGGGTCGCGCCGTAGGCTCGCGTGTTGGATCGGGCAATGTTCGTGTCATTCCGGACGCATCCCGAATCGCCGAGTTCAGGCCGGGTGAGGTTCTGGTCACCGACACGACCACTCCGGACTGGGAGCCGGTCATGAAGGTGGCAGCCGCCATCGTCACTAACCGAGGTGGGCGAACCTGTCACGCGGCCATCGTGGCGCGCGAGTTTGGAATCCCTGCCGTGATTGGCTGTGAGAATGCAACTGAAACACTGATCGACGGTCAGGCGGTGACAGTCTCCTGCGCCGAAGGGGACGTGGGTAAAGTCTACGAAGGCCGCCTGCCCTTCGAGGTGCGACGGACAGACATCACCGGCCTGCCGCGGCCGAAGACGAAGATCATGTTGATCCTGGGAAATCCGGACCTGGCGTTCCAAAGCAGCTTCCTGCCGAATGACGGCGTCGGTTTGGCGCGAATGGAATTCGTCATTGCAGAGCACATCAAGGCTCATCCCATGGCGCTGCTCTACCCGACACGGGTGACCGATGAGAAAGAGCGGCGTGCGTTGCTGGAGCTCACGCGCAACGATCCCACACCTGCCGAGTTCTTTGTACGCAAGCTTTCCGAGGGTATCGCCACTATCGCGGCGGCGTTCTATCCAAAGCCGGTGATTGTCCGCATGTCCGACTTCAAGACCAATGAGTACGCAGGTCTTCTGGGCGGCCATTGGTTTGAGCCAGTGGAGAACAATCCGATGCTGGGCTTCCGGGGTGCCTCACGCTATGCGCATCCCGCCTACGCAGAAGGGTTTGCCCTCGAGTGTGCGGCCATGAAACGCGCGCGGGAGACGATGGGCTTCACAAATATCAAGCTCATGATTCCCTTCTGCAGGCGTGTGGAGGAAGGCGTCAGAGTCATTGAGCGCATGCGCTCCCTGGGGTTGGAACGCGGCAAGAACGGCCTCGAGATCTATGTCATGTGCGAGATACCGAACAACGTAATGTTGATTGATGAGTTCAGTCGCATCTTCGATGGATTCTCAATCGGGTCCAACGATCTGACTCAACTGACGCTGGGCGTCGATCGGGATTCCTCTATCGTCGCATTCGACTTCGATGAGCGCGACGCGGGCGTCCGGCAGATGATCAGCCTGGCGGTCGAAGGATGCCGCCGCAACGAGCGGCACTCGGGACTGTGCGGTCAAGCACCCTCGGATTTCCCCGAGTTTGCGGACTTTCTGGTGCGCCTGGGGATCGACTCCATCAGCCTGAACCCGGACAGCATTATCAGCGTTACGCGCCGGGTGCTCGAAATCGAACAGCAGCTCGCGAAGCCGAAGGTTCAGGCCGCCTGATGGAACCGCGGTTCTTCGCGCTCAGTGAATGTCATGACCTGGCGGTGGCGACTTGCCAAGCGGCGCAGCTGCCGCTGGGGCAGATCGAGGAGCGCAATTTTGAGGATGGCGAATTCAAGCTGCGGCCGCTGGAATCGGTCCGGGGTCGGACGGTGTACGTCCTGCAATCATTGGCGGCGACTGCCAATTCGTCTGTGGCCAACAACTTCGTGCGCCTGCTGTTTCTATTGAATGGATTGCGGGACGCCGGAGCTACCGAGCGCATCGTGTTGATTCCGTACCTTGCCTATGCCCGTAAGGAACGACGGACTCAGCCGCGGGACCCTGTCAACACACGCTATGTCGCCCGGCTTCTGGAAGCCTCCGGTGCCGATCGCATCATTGCGCTCGATGTCCACAGTCCAGCCGCATTTGACAATGCATTCGGCATTCCCACCGATCATCTGAGTGCCCTGCCGATGATGGCCGACCATTTTTCGACCCGGCTGGGCACTGCCGCGATCACTGTCGTATCTCCGGATGTCGGAGGCATCAAGAGAGCGCAGTTGTTTCAGGAGCTATTGGAACGGGTTTCCGGCCGGCCGGTGGAGCTGGCCTTTCTCGAGAAACGGCGGGCGCTCGGAAAGGTCAACACCGGCCGGCTGGTGGGTGAGATCGACGGACGAGTCGCTCTGGTGATAGATGATCTGTGCGCCACGGGCGGCACATTGATCCGGGCCGCCGATCGCTGTCGTGAGGCCGGAGCGGCCGCGGTTCATGCGGCCGTTACTCATGCGCCACTTCCGGCAGGCATCGATGCGGTCGCGGGCGCCGACTCGATCACGGATGTGCTCGTGACCGACAGCGTCGGCATCCCGATGCGCGCGGAAAAGATTCAGACATTGTCTGTTGCTCCGCTGTTGGGCGAGACCGTGAGACGCATGCTGCGCGGAGTGCCCATATCACCGTTGCTCACCCGTTGGCCGCCGGCCGCATAGAAACGCCATGCACATCACCTTCTGTGGAGCTGCCCAGCAGGTAACTGGCTCCTGCTTTCTTTTCGAGACATCGCAGTCCCGCTTTCTCGTGGATTGCGGAATGTTCCAAGGGCATGCCGCCACGCGGGCTCGCAATCTCGAGCCGTTCCCCTTTGACCCTCGTGGTATCGATTTTGTAATCCTGACTCACGCTCATTTGGATCATAGCGGCCTGCTGCCGCGGTTGGGGGCTCAGGGCTTCAAAGGACCGATCTACACGACGCCGGCGACGCGGGACCTGTTGTCAGTTCTGCTGCTGGACAGTGCTCATCTGCAGGAAAATGAGGCCGAACGCGCGAGTCGAATGCACAAAGACCCGCAGGTAGCCTACGACGTCGATGATGTCGATCACGTGCTGAAGCAAGTGCAAGTGATTCCCTATGACCTTCCTGGGAAGGTGGGCCCGGGCGTGGAGGTTATCCTTCGGGATGCGGGCCACATACTCGGGTCCGCCTTTGTCCAGCTGACGATCGTGGACAACGGTCAGTCCCGGAAAATTGTCGTGTCCGGGGACCTCGGCCAACCGGGCCGGCCCATACTTCGAGACCCGGCTGTCATCAGCCAGGCGGATGTGCTGCTGTTGGAATCGACCTATGGTGACCGCGATCACCGGCCGTTGCCGGGCACAATTGACGAGTTGACCGCCATTCTCAATTCAGCGCTGGAAAGTGGGGTCGTGCTGGTACCGGCATTCGCGGTCGGGCGTGCTCAGGAGTTGCTCTACTATCTCAACCAACTGACGCGCGAACAACGCGTGCACGGGCTGACGGTCTTTGTTGATTCCCCGATGGCACAGCAGGTTACTGCCATCACCATGCATCACATGGAACTGTTCAACGAGGAGGCGCGGCGCATGGCCACGAGCGAACGCGCCAATGGCGACTCCATGATTCGTGTGCGTTTCACCGAGCACGTGCAGGACTCCATGGCGCTCAATCGCATCGAGTCCGGTGCAGTGATCATTGCTGGAAGCGGCATGTGCGATGGGGGTCGGATTCGTCATCACTTGCGCCAGCGACTGCCGAATCCGCATACCACCGTGCTGATGGTCGGATTCCAGGCGACGGGAACCCTCGGGCGCAATCTGATTGACGGTGCCAGGAGCGTCCGGTTGTTCGGCGAGGATGTGCCCGTACGCGCCAGGATCGCAACGCTCGGCGGATTCTCCGCTCATGCCGATCAATCCGCCCTGCTCGGCTGGCTCTCTCATCTGCGCGCGGCCCCGCGAAATCTGTTTCTCGTACATGGTGAGCCCCGGGCAACCGGCGCACTCGCGGCAGCCATCAAAACCCGGCTCGGCTGGGATGCGCAAATTCCGGCGGACGTGCAGCGCGTGGAGATCATATAGGTGGTTTTCCGGACTGTTCGCGGGCAGCGCGCGGAGCATCATGGCCTCAACATCTCGAGGAGGTTGCATGCGCAACATTAGCCGGATTCTGGTGGCCGTCAAGGATCCCACCGCAAAAGCACTGCCGGCCGTCGACAAGGCCGCGCAACTGGCTGGGGCATTCAGTGCGCGCCTGGAGCTCTTTCATGCCATATCGACACCCTTGTATGTGGATGCTTACTCACCTGAGCAATCCGTGCCACAAATTGAGCGAGCCACGCGCGATAAAATTCTCGCGCAGCTGGAGAAGATAGCGACGCCGCTGCGTGCACGCGGGGTGGAGGTTGACGTGTCTGCTACGTGGGACTTTCCCATCTATGAAGCGATTGTGCGCCGCGCCGCCCACCAGGGTGCGGACCTGATTGTCGCCGAACGCCACGCGAAGCCCCATGTAGCCCCCGGGTTACTGCAATTGACCGACTGGGAGTTGCTGCGAAACAGTACGCTCCCGGTGTTGTTGGTTAAAACTCGCGCGGCCTACCAACGACCGGTTGTGTTGGCGGCGGTTGATCCGGATCATACGTTTTCGAAACCGGCGAGCCTGGATCGCGAAATCCTGGCGGTCGCGAAGACGCTTTCCAAGGCCCTGCGTGGCCCACTGCACGCGATCAACGCCTACATCCCCTTTCCTTTCCAATCGCCGCCGGGCCGCCCATTGAGCGATGCAGCCGTGCATCGATTGGCAGCCAGCACGCGCCGGGTTGCCCGGCGGAGATTCCAGAGCGCAGTTGCCTCGACGCGAATTCCGAAATCCCAATGCCATCTGCTCGCTCGCCATCCCATTGATGCGATTGAGCAGACGGCACGCAAGACCCATAGCGGTATCGTGGTGATGGGGGCCATCGCCAGATCCGGAGTGCGACGTTTCTTTTTCGGCAATACCGCGGAGGCACTGTTGGATTCGCTCGACTGCGACCTGTTGATTGTAAAGCCGCCGGGATTCGCGCCGCGGGTTCAGAAGCGTGCGCGCGGGGTCCGGTTTGCGGCCCTTCCCTATCTTCCAGGCATCTAGCCCGGCTCAGGAGACCCGATCATGATCACTCGTAACCCCATCCGACAGACATTACTGGCGGCGTTCATCGCAATAGCATGCGCGAGCGGTGCATTTGCCTCCGCCACCGCGAAACACGAGTGTCCCGACCCTTCGAAGGAAGACCGCGAGAGGATGGCAGTCGCGCACGAGCAGATGGCAGCGTGCCTGCGCTCCGACAAGCCAGCGATGGAATGTCATAAGGAACTGGCGAAAAGTCAGCATCAGATGATGCAGATGATGGGATGCCCCCGCGGCAAGCACATGCGTCCGCACGAGGGTTCGAAGTCCGAGACCAACCCCACACCGAAGGCCTGAAAATCATGTACACCCGGATACTCGTTCCCATTGACGGCAGCGAAACCGCAGCACGCGGCCTGCGGGAGGCGATCCAATTTGCCACGGACCAGAAGGCTCGCATCCGGATCGTGCACGTTGTGGATGAGTTCGTCATGGTCTCGCCATATGCCATCGTCGCGGAAAACACGATCGAAGCGCTGAACGCGGCAGGCAAGTCAGTCCTGGCAAACGCACGCGAGATTGTACAGGCCGCGGGCGTGACGGTGGACACTGAGATGATCGAGGCATTCGGTTCTGCGGCCGGCGAACATATCGTGAAGGCTGCTACCGAGTGGAGAGCGGACCTCATCGTCTGCGGGACCCATGGTCGTCGCGGGTTGCGGCGGATTGTACTCGGCAGCGACGCCGAGTATCTGGTGCGACATGCGCCAGTCCCGATTCTGTTGGTCCGAGCGGCGGGCGCCCGAACCTGACATTTCATGGAGCACTAACGATGAGCAGCCCCAATATAACTCCGCCAGGTCATCGACCGGCGCGTAAGCGCCTGTCCATCAAGAAGGATCCACCTGCTGCTGATGGGATCGTGAAGCCGAATTCTCACGGCCCCACACCGATCGACAGGCACCCGCGCGAGGCGATGATCCGCAACGCGGCCTACTTGCGTGCTGAGGGCCGTGGGTTCGCTCCCGGCCTGGAGATCCAGGACTGGCTGGAAGCCGAAGCGGAAGTGGATCGTAAACTTGCCAACGGTGTGGGGTCGGCCGGCGTTTGAGGCATTCAGACGCCGGGCCTCCAGGGTCCAACGTGTATTATGACGCCACCCTCTGCAGGCGCTGATGTTGAGCAGCCAAGCTGAGCCCACAGAAATGGCCGCGTGGCACCTGTGTTGAGCCAGGTCGCGGATTCCTGCCCACCGCTTCTGCGACGCGCTTCGGCGTTCCCAGATCACTCCAGCCACATCGCGGGACAGGCAACACTCGCAGGTGGCATTCCTGCCCCGGCAGGATATCCCGGGAGAAATCGAGCGTCTCCAGGCTCCTGTAGAGTTGAGCCGTGGCGTGCGGGCCAGTTCCCGCCGCAAGATCGGTACGCGCAGTGAGCGCGCCGCTGCTGCGACAATGAACGCGTTCCAGAGCGCGCCCAGTGCAATCAACTCGGCAGCATGCATGGCCGAGGGCTTCTCGACGAAGCGCGAGACGGTCAGGGCGCCCCGACCGTCGCTTCGGCCTGGTACGATGTAGCCGAGCTCGGGATCGGTCTCCTCCGGCTCCAGCCCGAGCAACACGATCTCGTCAAACCGCCAGCGCAATTGCCCGACGGCAGTGCGAAGCGAATCCGCGAGGACGGCTTCCTGTGGCGGTGTTGTTCGGCAACGACGACGCAGGTTCGCTCAGGGAGCGCAATGGACTTGGCACGGTCCAGCGCTTCGCGCAGCAGACACGGCCCTTCGTACAGCGAGCAGAACTGCTTCGGGACAGGCGTCCCGCTGGAGTTGATCGTCAGACTGCGCAGCCGCGTACCTTCCCCCGCCGCCAATACGATTGCCCACGCATCCGGTGTGTCACGCATAGGTGCCGACTCCTCGCAAAAGGGTTCGAAGCAGATCGAGGGCCTGCCCATTCAACACGTCCTCAGGCATGCCCCAGCCCCACTGGCGTTCACTCACCCAGGGGTCGCGGAATGTGCTCTCTGATGACCTCATCCGTGGCATGCACGAGGTCCTTTTCAACTTCGAGTACTACCGCCGCCTCCAGTCCCTTCGTCATGCTCGAACGCAACAAACCGAGAAAAGCGGGACCACTGATCACCACGAGCCGATCGAACTGCCCATGCAGCCGATCTGCATCGAGATCTTTGACGACTTCATGCGCAAACCTCTCTGCTTCGACCTTACGCGGTGTGCGCTCGCCGCCGGTCGCATGGTGCGCCACCGCTCCCCGGCGGCCACCACCCAGGTTTGCGTGGTCGAATACGCGCCCCGGACGGTCCGAAACCAGGTCGCGATCCTTCATATGAGCCTCAGGGTGCAGAGTCTTCCTGAGGAAGCGCAGAGAATTGGCGAGCTCGTAGAAGCGGGCCTCACTCTGATCCGCAACAACTACCCGTACCTTCATGGGATCAACCCTCCGGCGATGGCGGCTACGATGAGCAGAATGACGCCTAGGAGAATCACGAGCGCGACATGTCGGGCGTGCGCTTTCATGTCAATTACTCACGTCTACGGCTGCAACAACGTTGATTTGCGACTCGAGCTTGCGTGTGCCTCTCAGCGAGTTGGCGACGAGACAGCTCCGCTCCGCGCGTTCCAAAAGCTCACGTGCTTTGTCTTCGTTGACGCCTCCCGGAATCTGAAGCTTCACAAAGGTGGTAAAGCGAGTGAACTGGGAGGCCTGATTGACCCGCTCGAGCACGCCTTCGACGCGACAAGCGAGCTCAATCCATTCCAACCGCGCGGCGCGGGCGACTGCGCGAAAGGTCAGAATGAAGCAATCTGCGATCGACGCGCACAGTAAAGTTTCCGGAGACCACACGCCGCCCGGTCCATCGAACTCAGGTGGGGCCGCCGAATCGAACCCTTCCAATTGGGGAGAGCTCACACTCACCGGGCCATCGGACTCACCCGAGGCTGATGCGACGTAGGTGTGCGGGTATGGGTGCATGTTCGCTACCTGCGCAACTCGGTCTCGAGTCGCTGCTCGTTCTTGATTGCTCCGGCAACAGAGACCATCGCCGCGGAAAGTGTATAGAGGACCTCGTCCATCGAAATAACGCCTGCGAGCCGGCCACCATCGGTAACGACAGGCAGACGCCGCACCCCGACACGGCGCATCTCACTCAGCGCTGCTTCGATGGAACTGCTCTCGTCAACCACCACCGGCTTACGACTCATCAGGTCGCCAACCCGTAGCGAGCGCGGGTCAACTCCCCGGGCTACAACGCCGATGGCTATGTCTCGGTCAGTGAGCACTCCCACCGGCCGGTACCCGCCATCGGACACCACAGGCTCAACAACTACCAAATAACCGACATGCTGCTCTCGCATGAGCTTGGCCGCGTCCGTGAGATCATCAAACTCTCGCACGGTTACGGCCTCGCGTTTGCACAGTTCTCGAACGTTCATAGGTGTCTCCTTGGAGTCAACGTGGCGGAAACTTCTTCAGTACGGCGGCCACGGCCGTCTGTATGGGTGCTTCGGAATGCTCGAGATCGGATCGGGTCAGTTCCTTCTTAGCCCACCCATGCCACAGAGGCCGGTGAGTATGGGAGTCAAACACGTCGATCGATAAGGTGCCTTCCTTGTACGTACGCACATCGACCCCGTTACCCCAGTAAGGTTCCCACCATCCCCTGGCGTCCCACCAACCATACGCAACAGAGCTCGAGGGAAACGACTCGATGTCGGTACGATCCCTGGAGCCGATTGTGAAATCGACGATCAGGTCGGCCTGCTCCGCGGTGGCAGCCGCCGCGAATCCTTTGCGCTTCAGCTCCGCTTCGATGGCATCGCGGGCCCGCTGAACGACGAGCGGATTTGCGGTGCCGTGATGTTCACGCTCCATCAGGTTATAGGACTGATAACGGGTGAAGCTGGCCTGGTGATCGAAGTCCTCGCCGACCCGTAACGTCGAGCAGGCGCTCAGCACGATCACACACGCACTCGCCACAGACAGGGACAATCTTTTCATTTCAGAAAATTCCATCTGCAACTGCCATGCAGTATGCGCACCGTCCGGTATCGGGACATCCGTACTCCTGCGTACTGCGGTCAGTACGTATGCGGAAAACCCGCATGGACCTGATCGACGACGAGTCCTACCGTGACGACCATGAACCCCTTGTCATCCACATTCTCGAATCGCACCACGGCCGGCTTCGAATTGGGGCACGTACTTCGAACGCGCGGCGTGGGAACGCCAGGCATCGTGTTGGCTCTGCCCAGGGGCGGCGTGCCGGTCGCGTTCGAGGTCGCACAGGTGCTCGGCGCTCCGCTCGATGTCATGCCGGTTCGCAAGATCGCGCTGCCGGATAACCCCGAACTGGCCATTGGCGCGATTGCCGGCAATACGATAGTCCGGGAATCCAATCTGTCCTTCGAAGTTGCCACTCACCGTTTCGCGGCATTGGCACGAGCGCAGCGGGCCGAGCTTCGGCGCCGCGAGCGGATCTATCGTGCAGGTCTGCCGTCCCTGGTATTGAAGGGTCTCGATGTGCTTCTCGTGGATGATGGATTGGCGACCGGCTGCACCATGCTGGCCGCTGTTCGCGAAGCCAACAGACTCGGCGCAGCACGCGTTCTCGTGGCGGTACCCGTCACTTCTGATACGGGGCACGCACTGGTGCGCGCTGAAGCCGATGAAGTAATAGCGCTCAGGATCGAGCCTCATCTGTCGTCGGTCGGCGCCTGGTACGTCGATTTCAATCAGGTACAGGATTCAGAGGTGTGTGAACTGTTGGCACGTTCGCGGGGGGCCGATCGGAGAATGCGACATGAGAGCAGTCCGTCGCGTGCGCAGGGCGGCACGCGCGGCGACTGAGGAATGGAGCGGCTAGTTTCATGCGAGCGCTCAGGCGTCGCGACAAGATAGGCAATGCTATCCAGGTGACATTCGGCAGGCACGCCCGGGGTTGTGTGAAAATTCTGGCTCTAGCTTCACCTCCAGCGCTCAACGATGACGCCGTGCATGAGATCCGGATCCGAATCAAGAAGATGCGGGCTTTGCTGCAGCTCGCACGCGCCGCCATGGGTCATCGACGATATGGGCGGGCAAAGCGGAATTTGCAAAGGACCAGCCGCTGCCTGGGAAGCCTGCGTGATGCCAAGGTAATGCTGAGTACTTCGGAGCACTTGTTGCAGCATCGGGACGCGACCAAACGCGCCGCCGTCCTCCTGAGACTTCAACGAAGTCTGGAAGCGGCTCGCCGGAGAGTATCTCCCGCGAAGCGTCGTACAATGGCGCACGACCTGATCAACGCACAGAAGATCTCATCAGAGTGGCCAGGTTCCGACGCCGGTTGGAATGCCTTGGCTGAAAGCCTGAGACACGAATACGCGCGAGCACGCAAAGAGTTTGAATCGGCTCGGGCTGCTCCGAGCGACCAACGACTCCACGGATTGCGAAAGCGGTCGAAGAGCCTCCTCTATGTCTGTGAATTTCTGGGAACCGTGAGTCCGTACGCCAAGGCCAAATCGACGCAACTGAACCGCTTGGCCGTCTGTTTGGGCAACTTTCATGACCTGTGGCTGTTGAAGCACGCAAATATCCCGGAACACATCGAGGAAAAGGCTGGCACGAAGCGCAGAGCGCTGCAACAGAGGGCTTTGCGGCTCGGCGCGAACATCTACTGCGACTCTCCGGGGACCTTTACGAAATGTGTGCGTAAGGAGTGGAAGAAACACCGCTGACAGGGACGTTCGGAAGGTACGTACAGATCGAGCCCGCTCACAGGAGCACTCTGTGTCAAATTTATGAATACTACAGCGCCTCCCAAAGCCGTAACCGATCCTGCATTGGAACTGCAGGCACTATTGGATGCCGCGGTCGATGGCATCGTGGTTATTGACCACCTCGGCAGGATAGTGACATTCAACGAGGCGGCGGAGCGTATCTTCGGCTATCAGGCGCGAGATATCCTTGGATCCAACGTCAGCATGTTGATGACAACCCGCATGCCGTGGATTGTCGGACCCGGCGGTGAAGTGGCAGCAAGACGCAAGGACGGCACCTCGTTTCACGCATTTCTTGCCGTCGGAGCGATCCCTGGGTCCAATCCACCACGTCTGGTTGGTTTCATCCGCGACAACACTGCACAGCATGAGTCTGACGCTGAAACTCATCGCCTGCAGGAGAGGCTGATGCATGTCTCGCGCTTCGCCACGGTCGGCGAGATGGCCTCTGGCATTGCTCATGAGCTGAACCAACCGCTCGCGGCCATCGCGACCTACGCGCATGCGTGCGACCGGTTGCTCAGTGCATCAGATGCAGACATCGAAGAAGTTCGAGGGGCCTTGAAGCAGATTGCCGAACAGGCTGTGCGAGCGGGCGACATCATCCGGAGGCTGCGCGGGCTCGCAAAGAGCGAGCGGCCGCACCGTGTTCCGTCCGACGTCAACGTCGTTGTAGGCGAACTGAGTGACCTGATCGACTCCGATGCCAGAGCTCATGGCGTCATATATCGGCGCGATCTACAGCCGAATCTACCCGAGGTCGTTCTGGACAGCTCACAAATCCAGCAGGTCGTGATGAATCTGGTTCACAACGCGTTGGACTCTCTCGCACTTGCACAGGTTGATGCTCGGGAACTCGTCATCGGAACGCGCCTCACCTCAGGCGGCGATGTTGAAATCTCCGTATGTGATAACGGCGTCGGCATCCACGAATCGATCAAAGACCGGATGTTCAACCCGTTCTGCTCAACTAAGCCTACTGGTACGGGACTCGGCCTTCCCATCAGTCGCACCATTGTGGGAGCACACGAGGGTGTTCTCGAATACCTGGCGAACGAGCCGCGGGGCGCTTGCTTCAACGTGAGGCTGCCGGCGATGCGGAACGAATAGGTGTTTGCCCGGATGCCGGGACGCCGGCCACGCGGCAATCTGTAGCGCATGACCCACGCATAGGGAATATTCATGCGCACACTCTCGCGGATCCTCGCCGCCACCGACTTTTCGCTCGCGGGTGACGCTGCACTGGCCAGAGCCGGCCAGATCGCCGCTCAACAGGGAGCGGAAGTCCGCATCATTCACGCGACCCCGGACTGGAATCTCTTCTCGAATCGCGCTCCCATGGCGCAACAACACTACACGGACATCTCACGTAATGCTGAACGGCTGCTCGCGGAGGCCAAGGATCGGATCACCGCGCAGTTCGCAGTCCATGTGATCGCGGAATTGCATCAGGGCAAGGCGAGCCAATCCATCGCCCGATGCGTTGCGTCATATCAGCCGGGACTCCTGGTCCTTGGAGCTCATGGCGAGCACGCGTCCGAGAATACGTACATCTCGCTCGGCGCCACGACTATGAAACTGATCACTCAGGTCGAACTGCCTCTACTGCTCGTGCGCCGGGCAGGAATAGAGCCGTACCGCACTGCCCTCGCCGCGATCGGTCCCTCCGCTGAACAGGCACGTCGGATCGTTCATTGGTCCAGCATCATCTGCGCCGGCGGCGATTGCCACATTGTCCGCACCTACGAAGTTCCCTATCTCGAGCGGCTGAAGTTGAGTAGTCTCAGCGCTGAAGCGATCGAGACATGCTCCGCGGACGCCGAGATCGCCACGCGATATGCGGCAAATCCTCCCTGGTCCGGTGAGGAAAATGCCGCAAAAATGCACATGCATCTGATCCGCGGCGCGCCGCTGCCGGGCGTGCTGTCGGAGATCACCCGACATGCAGCGCAGGTTGTTGTCATCGGCAGGCACGAGCAGATACCCCTGACTCCAGATCACCCTTTGATGGGCTGCATCGGAACACAAATTGCCTACCACAGCCCCGTCGATGTCCTGATGGTCTCCTGAGAGAAGTACTATGGCCAACACCATACGCCACATTCTCGTGGCAATCCGGGATCTCCACCACGCGCCGCGAACCGAGCTGCGCAAGGCGGCGGAGCTCGCACACGCAACGAACGCGACAGTCGAGTTATTCCACGCGGTTGATATTCCAGTTCGAACCGATCGCGCAGCCGCAGCCCTTCCCGCCGGCACGGCTGGAAAGCTGGCTTTGGCCAAGCTGCGTACCGCGGAGCATCGCTTGAGGCAGTTTGCACGGATGGCGAACCTGCGTGGTGTGGAGGTTACCCAACACGCCAACGCGGACTATCCGCCCCATGAGGCGGTAGTCCGGCGCGCTGAACGAATTGGCGCCGATCTGGTCATTGCCGGCACCCGACCGCACGGTATCGGACAACGCCTGTTTCTAAAGAACACAGATTGGGAACTGATACGGCAATGCCCCTGCCCGCTGCTGTTGGTGAAATCAGCCCGCTCATACGCAGGCTCGGTCGTGCTTGCAGCGGTTGACCCCTTTCATACTCATGCAAAGCCCGCTGACCTGGACGTAGGGCTGCTGGATCTCGGAAAAACGGTCGCGCAATTGTTCCATGGCTCCTTGCATGTGTTCCATGCCTACACGCCGCTCGTGGATCTCGTGCCGCTGCCTACCGCCATGGCGATTCCCGCCATCGCTCCACCCGAGGCGGAGGAAGCGCATGCAAAGCTCGTCGCAAGCGAGCTCGCCCGGCTGGCCGGGGCGGTCGGTGTGCCACCGACCGCCAGGCACCTTCACATGGGGGTCATTGCGAGCGAGCTGAGCAACGTAGCCCGCAGCACGAGAGCGAGCCTCGTAGTGATGGGTGCAGTGTCGCGATCGAGGCTGCGGCGGATATTTATCGGCGCCACGGCGGAGAGCGCACTCGACAAGTTGCAATGCGACGTGTTGGTTGTGAAGCCTCGTGGATTCAAATCAGCCGTCGGAGCACGCGCGTTTGCTTCGAGCCGGCAGCGGGCTGCATAAAGGCCGCCCGATATGGTGAGGAGAGCATGTTGACCGCAGAATCCAAAAGAATAGCCGTCCTCACCAGTGGCGGTGATGCTCCCGGTATGAACGCCGCAATTCGAGCCGTGGTCCGGTCCTCGGTCACACACCGATACGAAGTACTGGGCATCCGACACGGATACACCGGCTTGATGAATGGCGACTTCCTGCTCATGGACGCGCGCTCCGTGGGTGGCATCATTGATCGCGGTGGAACAGTGCTCGGCACTTCGCGTTGCGAGCGACTCAAAAGTGAGGAAGGCTGCGAAGCGGCCGTCAGGCAGATCAATGCGTTGCGGCTCGATACGTTGATAGTCATCGGAGGCAATGGAACGCATGAGGGCGCTCGCAAGCTGGCACAGCGAGGCGCCCGTATCATTGCGATTGCCTCCACCATCGACAATGATCTGCCCAGTAGTGAAGTTGCTCTGGGCTCGACCACCGCTCTGGATACGGCCCTCGACGCAATCGACAGGCTTCGCGTCACCGCATCGGCGCACCGGCGCGTATTCCTGGTCGAAGTCATGGGTCGCGACAGTGGGCATCTCGCGCTTGCGGCCGGCATTGCCGGCGGAGCTGAAGCGATCGTGCTTCCGGAAATCGACCAGGAGGCGGAGAGCATTGCCGCGCAAATTGTCTCCGCCTACGATCGCGGCAAAAGTCACGCGATTGTCGTGGTCGCTGAAGGGGCGCGTTACAACGCGGATTTGTTGGCGAGCCACTTCCACACTCATCGGGACCGGCTCGGATTCGAGCTACGGGTGACCAAGCTCGGTCACATTCAGCGCGGCGGCACGCCACGGATCTATGACCGGATCATTGCCAGCCAGCTGGGGGCTGCGGCCGCGGAGCATGCTGTCGCTGGCGAATTCGGGATTACGCTGGGAATCATGAACGGCAAGGTCACGAGCACGCCGCTGGCAGCTCTGACCGGAGGCCTCAAACCACTCGACCGGCGACTGTTCGAGCTGGCGCAAATGCTCGCGCAGTGACGGCGGTCATCTCGGAAACTACCTATGTAACTTCCGAAGTCTACGTATTTCCCGAAACGGGTGTTGCGACGAGACTAGCGGCAGCACCTGTGAGGGAGAAACGTCATGGAAATGCTATCTGCTTGCGTATACGTCGTCGATGACGACAGTGCGGTGCGCGGTGCATTGCAGCTGCTGTTCAAGTCGATCGGCATGAAAGTCGTCACTTGCGATTCAGCACAGAGCTTCCTCGATAGGCATGCAAACCAGTCCTGCGGCTGCGTCCTGCTGGACGTGCGCATGCCCGGTATGAGTGGTCCAACCCTGCAACGCGAGCTCACGATGCGTGGCTCGATACTGCCGGTCATCTTCATCACCGGCCATGGCGATGTCTCGATGGCGGTCGAAGCCATGCAACAGGGCGCGTTTGATTTCATTGAAAAGCCGTTCCAGGATCACGACCTGATCGAGCGGGTACAACGGGCGCTACGACAAAACTCCGAGGCGCAAAGTCAACTCACTGAGGTGGAGGGAGTCCGGGCAAGATACGAGTCGCTTACGCCCCGGGAACGCGAAGTTCTGGATCACGTGACCCGCGGATCGCCCAACAAGATCGTGGCGTTTGACCTGAGCATCAGTCAGCGAACGGTGGAGATTCATCGCGCCAGGCTGATGGAGAAGATGCACGCACCCTCGCTTGCACACCTGGTGAGGATGACACGGACCCTCGCGGCTCACTGACGGGCAACCATCACGCGATGTGTGAATGAATCTGCGCCTCCGATGGTGCATCGGCGGCCGCCTTCATCAGGCTCGTCAGTTTCTGGCGATCTACCACTTCCCGGATCAGAAGCTCTTGCGCCAGTGCCTGAAGCTCAGTGCGATGTGCACTCAACGTCTTACGCACACGTTCGGCCGCGGTCAGCAGTAATCCACGAACTTCTTCGTCGATCGCTTGCGCCGTACGTTCGCTATAGTCCCCACGCCGATGCGAAGCACCTTCCGGTAGAAAAAGCGGCGCCGGTGACGATTCGAACGTCGTGGGTCCCAACACGTCGCTCATACCGTAAAGGGTAATCATCTGACGTGCCATGGCTGTGGCACGTTGCAGATCATTCTGGGCGCCCGTTGAGAGTTCCTTGAAAACGAGTTGTTCCGCCGCTCGCCCACCCAGGAGCACGTCCAGGCGATCCAACAACTCGCCATGCTTCAGCAGATAGCGATCCTCCGTAGGCTGCTGCTGCGTGTACCCGAGGGCACCGATCCCTCTTGGAATGATCGAGACCTTGGCCACTTTGTCCGCCGTAGCTCGCAATTCCGCGATCAAAGCGTGGCCGGCCTCGTGATAGGCCACGGTCTCACGCTCCTTGGCCGTCATGACCCGGGTCTTCTTCTCGAGGCCCGCGATCGCCCGATCGATCGCTTCATCGAAATCCTTCATCTCGACCACAGCCTTGTTTTCGCGGGCCGCATGCAGCGCCGCCTCATTCACGATATTGGCAAGGTCCGCGCCTGCCAACCCGGCCGTCTTGGCCGCAACCGCCGCCAGGTCCACATCCGGGCCCAGAACCAGGCGCTTTGCATGCACGTGCAAGATCTGCTCACGACCTCGGATGTCGGGACGATCGAGTGCCACCTGGCGGTCAAACCGTCCTGGCCGCAACAGCGCCGCGTCCAGGATTTCGGGGCGGTTGGTGGCAGCCATGATGATGACACCGCTCTGAGTATCAAAGCCGTCCATCTCGACGAGGAGCTGATTCAACGTCTGTTCGCGCTCGTCATTGCTCGACAGCCCGCTCATTCCCCGGGCCCTGCCCAGTGCATCCAGCTCGTCGATGAAGATGATGCACGGCGCGAGCGTCTGTGCCTGTTGGAACAGATCGCGGACGCGGGCGGCACCGACGCCCACAAACATTTCCACGAACTCGGAACCACTGATCGACAGAAACGGCACGGCCGCCTCCCCGGCGACCGCCTTGGCCAACAGGGTCTTGCCCGTGCCCGGCGCACCTACAATCAGCACCCCTTTGGGTATCTTTCCTCCGAGCTTGCGATAGCGCTGGGGATTGCGCAGGAAGTCGACGACTTCCATGAGCTCTTCCTTGGCTTCGTCTATGCCGGCCACGTCGGCGAAGCGCACGCCGGTCTCTTTCTGCACAAAGACCTTAGCCTTGCTTTTGCCGATCTCCATCAGGTTTCCCATCGCGCCGCCGCCCATCCGACGCATGAAGAGGCTCCATATCAGGACGAACACTACGGCGGGAGCCACCCAGCCCAGTAAGGTTGCGAGCCATTTGTTTTCGACCTGACCTGAAAACCTGACTTTGGCCGCCTGCAATTCCGTGACGAGGTTATTGTCCGGCACTCGTGCCGTAGTGAATGGCCGTTGCTCGAGATTCTCGTGTGACATGCTCTTCCACACGTCGGAAGGCAGCAAACCTTCGGCCTCACGAAGATCAACGACACCCGACAGGGCGTCGTCCTGTATGACGAGCTCCTTGATTTTTCCTGCATGCAGGAGCGATTGAAAATCACTGTAGGCAAGCGATTCAACATGGCGGTTGAACAGCAGGCTCTGCAGCACGAGCATGAATGCCATGGCGAACAGGAAATACCAGGCCGAGAAATGCTGTCGTTTATCCATCATGGAGGCACTGCCTCACCCGATCGAAACTGCGCGCGATCACTGACAAATGACCCGGTCAGGTACTTGGTGGCGCATGAGTACCCTGTGACTGCTTCGCAACAATGCCGGCAATGCTGAACAGTTTGAACGACATCTGCGCAATCAGATCGTCAGTTGAAATCATGCCCACCGGGACACCTCCCGCGGAAACGATCGGCGCCCTGCGCACATTCCTGGCGCACATGTGCGCGATCGCTCCATCGATGGACTCATCCCGGGTCAATGTCAGTACATTTCGAGTCATCACAGCGTCCGCACTCAAACTGCTCAGATCCCTCGTCTGCTCCAGCTGGGCAGTTACAATGTCCCGATCAGTAATGACACCGACGAGCGGTGAGTCATCATCTTTATTTTCCGTAACGATCACCGCCCCCACATGATGCGTGGTCATCATTCGAGCCACCTCCGATAACGGAGTATGTTGTGAGACTTTCACGAGCCGACCGCCACTGATCTGTCCCACATTCATGGGGAAGCCTCCACGAGCTGATTAGGCCTCACATTGAGTCACGGCACAGGCGGCTCGACCATCCGTATCTTTGCGGATGGCGATGTGGACTGGCACGAGCTATTAATTGCGCGGTGGTTCACCGGGAAGCAAGAACATGAACATCGGCGACATCAGAACGACGCGTGTTATCGTCACGCACCCCGATCGACCTCTGGCAGAGGCTGCCCGGCTCATGCGCGAGGAGCAGGTAGGATCCTTGGTTGTGCTGGACCCGAAGGACCCACAACGGCGGCCCGTGGGAATGCTGACCGACCGCGACATCGTCCGAGGTCAGGTCTTCAAGGCAGCGGACCTCTATTGTCTGACGGTCGGTGACGTCATGTCGAGGCACCCGCTGTGTCTGGGCATCGAAATGAACCTCGCGGACGGAATCGACGCAATGAACGCTCGGGCTGTGCGCAGGGCACCGGTAACAGACCGCGACGGTACCCTCGTGGGAATCGTCACCTTGGACGATCTGCTGCCTGCGGTCGCTTCGGAGCTGCACGAGCTGGCGAATTTGATGAAATCTCAAACACATCGCGGTGCGTCGCGAGGCGGGGCGACATGAGATTGATCAGCTGAGCGTTCGCAATTGAAATGGGGTGCTCACAAAACTACGTACAACTGCGCATATGAAAGGTCCGAGTGAGCGCGTAACGTTGAATCGTTGGTTCGAGCTCGCGGCACGAGGTTCGACGGATTGCCATTGAAGACCCCCTGCTCCCGGCAGTCCTCTCCCAAGAATGCGTGCCGCGAGCTTTCTTTGCTTTAGACGCTGCTCTGTAACCTGCCGGAGGTGCGATGCCTGTGAGCCGCCAACCTTTCCTCCACGCAGAAGCCCGAGGAATTCATGCCACATTCCGACTCGCCCGAGCGACCTGTGAACGAAAATGCCTCCGAGCGACGAGTCTACCTGGTCGGTGGCGGCATCGCATCACTGGCCGCCGCAGCCTTCTTGATCCGCGACGGTGACATACTCGGCCAGAACATTACGATTCTGGAAGAATCCAACTCTCTGGGCGGCAGCCTCGATGGCTCAGGATCGCCGGAGAGGGGTTATGTAGTGCGGGGCGGGCGGATGCTGGAAGCCAAATATCTGTGCACGTTCGACCTGTTTGCTTCGATTCCCACTCTGTCAGGGGACAAGACAGTCACCCAGGAGATTTTAGACTGGAACGAGGTGCTGAAAACATCATCCAAGTCTCGGCTCTTTCGCAACGGGCGCCGCCAGATCGCCCCACCTTTCGGTCTGAGCGAACATCATATCGTAACCATCGAGAGGCTGGCCCTGGAGCCCGAATCCCTGCTCGGCCACAGCAGCATCGAAGAGCAGTTTGATTCGTCATTCTTCGTCACCGACTTCTGGTTCATGTGGTGTACGACTTTTGCTTTTCAACCATGGCACAGTGCAGTCGAATTCAAACGCTACCTGGTGCGATTTGCTCACATGGTTGGAGGATTCAACCGTCTGCAGGGAATCATGCGGACGGTCTACAACCAGTACGACTCGATGGTGCGTCCGCTGTTGCAATGGCTTCAACTACGTGGCGTCCGTTTCCTGCTTGGGACCCGCGTAACCGACGTTGAATTTCGCGATCACGCCGGCAAGCAGGCGGTGAGCGCAATTCTGTATGAGCACGATGGCCAGTCCGGTGCCGTCGAAGTCGAAAGTGATAGCCTCGTACTGATCACGCTCGGCTCGATGACGGAGGGGTTCAGCCTGGGCACCATGGAGACCGCTGCTCCTTTGCATGGCAAGGGCGAAGGTGGCGCGTGGTTGCTGTGGGAGAAACTGGCTCTACGCGGGTCGCAGTTCGGTCATCCGGATGTATTTTCAAACCACATTCACGATTCCAAGTGGGTGTCATTCACGGCCACTCTCCACGACGATACCCTTCTCAGACTCATACGGGAGCGCACCGGCAATATCGCCGGCGAAGGCGGCCTCGTCAGTTTTCCCGAATCGCGCTGGCTCGCCTCGATCGTCGTCCCGCACCAGCCGCACTTCATCGGTCAGCCGGCTGATGCTGCAGTGCTCTGGGGATATGGTCTCAACGTCGATCTCGACGGGGACTTCGTGAAAAAGCCGATGTCTATCGCCACCGGGCGCGAAATCCTCACCGAACTCCTCGGGCATCTGAACATTACCGACGAAGCTTCGAAGATCCTCAGTACCGCGAACTGCATACCTTGCATGATGCCGTTCATTACCAGTCAATTTTTGCGACGCAGCCACGGGGATCGGCCAGAGGTCATTCCGCGGGGAACTCACAATCTCGCGATCATCGGTCAGTTCTGCGAGCTTCCGGATGATGTGGTATTTACCGTGGAGTATTCGGTCCGGTCGGCGCAGACGGCGGTATACCGGCTGCTGGGATTGAAGCGCCAGCCACCGGCGGTGTATCAGGGCAAATTTGACCTGCAGGTGTTGTACAAAGCAGTAATGGCCCTGCACGATCGCTGAACCAGGAAACTGTGCCCATGGAGAGCAGCGTGCATCGACAACTGGTATTCATTGTGCTGACTGTGGCTCTGAGTTTGGCCGCCAATGCGCAGAGCCCCGTCGTTGCCGGAGTTGTGAGCAAAGCAATGGCGTTGCACCCGAACGCGAAACTCGGAAGCGCCCTTTACGCCAAGCGCTGCAGCCGTTGCCACGGATCGGATGCATGGGGTGATGGGTTTGAGGATATTCCTTCGCTGGCAGGACAGCAGGAGCTCTATCTCGTCACCCAAATTGTGGAGTTCGCTACTCGAGAGCGAAGCGGGTCGACGATGCATGAGGCAACGGGCACAAAGGATGTCAACAATCCCCAGGCTATACGCGATCTCGCTCACTTCTTGAACAGCGAGCCCGCGAACCCGGATCCTGAGCACTCCGAGGACAAAACTTCTGCGGGAGGGGAAAGCTTGTATCAACGCAACTGCGCCAGGTGTCATGGCACTGCTGCACAAGGTAGCCATGTAGACCCTATTCCCGCTCTCGCCGGCCAACACTACGACTACACGATGATTCAGCTGAAGAGCTTCGCCAGAGGGCATCGGGGCCGGGTCGTGGCGCCGGTCATCGACTTTGCCGCTGGGCTTTCTGACGAGGAGCAGAAAAGTATCGCGGACTATCTGTCGAGGATCACGCCCACTCACGCGCAGGCTTCCGATCGCGCGAGACAAAAGGCGTCGCGCTGACTACGTGAATCAAGCCTGCCAGGTACGACCGGATCAGATTCCGGGCGCCACGCGCGCTCACCAGATAATTCGGGCCCGCGGCTGCGCACTTTGCCATGCCTCATCAGGCCCGAGCTTCCCGGTGTGCTACTCGTAGCGAAGTGCCTCGATGGGATTGAGGTGCGAAGCCTTACGTGCCGGGTAGTATCCGAAGAAGACCCCCACGGCGGCGGAGAACGTGAAGCCACCGATGATCGATGGCGCCGACAGCAAGGTCGGCCAGCCTGCCAAGACCGAAATGAGCACTGAGACCGTTACACCGCCCAAGATCCCCACCACTCCACCCGCGACGCTCAGAAAGATCGCCTCAGCAAGGAACTGCAGAAGCACGTGAAGGCGCCGGGCTCCGATTGCCATGCGCAACCCAATCTCGCGCGTGCGCTCGGTGACGGATACCAGCAGGATGTTCATGATCCCGATGCCACCGACCAACAGTGAGATCGATGCCACCACGGCGAGCAGCAGAGCCATGATTCGCGAGGAGCTCTCGGCTGTCTCGGCGACCTGACTGAGGTTTCGAATGGCGAAATCGGTGTCCTGGCCGCCCCGGATGTGATGGCGGCGCTTTAGAGTGTCGCTCACCTCCTGCAATGCGCTCGTGATCTGGTCCTTGCTGACCGCCTGAACGAAGATTACATTGACATAGTCGGTCATGCGCGCAGGAATGTTGTAGGGATTGGGCGGCGGTGGAAACGCGGCGGCTGTGTTTGATACGTTGATTGTTGCGTTGGAGACCGTCGTCGTTGCCTGCGACTGCGTCTGGCTGGGAGCTGCGACACCCAGAATCTTTTGCTGTGCCGTGCTGAAAGGGATGATCACCAGATCGTCCTGATCCTGTCCGGAGCTGCTCTGCCCCTTCGGCGCCAGTACGCCGACGACCCGCATGCTGTGTCCCTTCACCAGAATGCTGGCTCCGAGGGGGTTTTCGTAGCCGGCAAAGAGCTGTCGATAGACTGTCTGACCCAACAACGCGACCATCGCAGAGCCAGTCTCGTCCGCCGGCTGCAGCGGCCTCCCAGCGGCAAGCTGCCAGTTGGTAATTCGCAGATAGCCGGGAATCGCTCCCTGGATACTGGTCGACCAGTTCTGGTTGCCGTACTGAACCTGACTCAGCTGCCTGATCAGATAGCCGACATCGGCCACGGCGGGGTCTTCGCGTCGCAGCGCCAGGGCATCGTTCACGGTCAGGGTGGAAGCGCTGCCGAAGCCTGCCCGCACGCCGCTGGCGGTCGTCGCCCCAGGCAACACGATCAGCAGATTCGTTCCCAGGCTCTCAATCTGCTTTTCCACGGCCTGATTGGCCCCTTGCCCGACCGCAACCATCGCGATGAGCGCGGCAACACCGATCAAGACGCCCAGTGTCGTCAGCAGAGCCCGCACCTTGTTGCGACTGATGGCCTGCGCGGCGCTGCTCAGGATCATGCCGGCAAACCCCCAGGATGCCACGCTCGTCCCGGCCCCGCTGGAGACTCCCGCGGACGCCGGAGCGACTGCTTGCGGCGCAGTACCAACAGACTGCCGCCGCTGGTCAGAAATGATCTTTCCGTCGCGCATAGTGATCACACGATCCGCGTAGTCGGCGATATCCGACTCGTGCGTAACCACCACGATCGTGACATTCTGCTGTTGGTTGAGTGTGCGCAACGTCTGCATGATCTCGTGCGACGTCCGCGTATCAAGATTGCCGGTCGGCTCGTCCGCCAGAAGAAGGCCTGGCCGATTAATGAGCGCGCGCGCGATGGCCACCCGCTGCTGCTGCCCGCCCGAGAGTTGCGCCGGGCTGTTTTTTTCCCGACCACTGAGACCCAGCGTGTCAAGAGCGGCTCTCGCCCGTGCGAGCCGCTCCGCGCTGCCTACGGGCCCCGATGCGGAGTAAAAGAGCGGCAGGGCCACGTTTTCCAGGGCGCTGGTGCGCGCAAGCAGATTGAAACTCTGGAAAACAAAGCCCAGACGCTCGCTTCGAATCCTCGCCAGAGCAGGCTCCGCCAGGTGCGCAAGATCGACGCCCTCGAACAGATACTGCCCGCTCGAGGGCCGGTCCAGGCAACCGCACACGTTCATCAGCGTGGACTTGCCGGAGCCGGATGACCCCATGATTGCCACGAACTCGCCTTGCTCGATCCTCAAACTGACATCATCGAGCGCCCGCACCTCGGTGCCACCCACCGAATAGACGCGAGTTACGTTCTCGAGCTCGATCAATGGACCGTTCATCGACAGATATCCGGGCACGGCCACCGTGACTTACCCGCCGAATCGCAATGCGCCCGGGCGGGCATTCGTTTGAGTGGACAGCTCACCTACAATGACCTCGTCGCCCATCCTCAGGTCTCCTGCAACAACTTCCGTGTAGGTGTCATCATCGAGCCCGGTGGTCACATCCACTGCGACCGGCCTGCCATCGCGCAGCATCCAGACCTGAGCACGTCGCTTGGCGTCGGACACTGGATGACCCACCTGACTGCCGGCCAGGCTCGATCCGCGCAGCCCTCCGGGCACGAAACGCAATGCCTGATCGGGGACGCGCAGAACGTTCGTGCGGCGGTCCGTAACGATACCGACCGTCGCTGTCATGCCGGGCTTCAGCAGGAATTCGGTGTTATCCACATTGACTACAACGTCGTACGTTACGACGTTCTGCACAGTCTGTGGCGCCTGACGCACCTGAGCGACCGTTCCGCGAAAACTGCGCTCGCCAAAGGCCTCGACGGTGAATTGGGCTTCCTCGCCGTTCTTCAGCATTCCGATATCGCTTTCGCTGACGTTCGTATCGACTTGCATTTGCGTCAGGTCCGTCGCGATCAGAAACAGCGTCGGTGTCTGGAAGCTGGCGGCAACGGTTTGCCCGATGGTGACATTACGCGCCACTACCGTGCCGTCGACCGGTGAGGCGATGTTGGTATATTCCAGGTTGACGCGGGCCGTCTTCACCGCGGCCCGATCCAACTGCACTGTGCCGGCCAGCTGGTGCACGAGTGCGACCTGGTCCTCATAGGTTTGCCGGGCGATGGAGTCCTGGCTGTCGAGCTCCCTGTAGCGCCGCAGGTTCGCCTGCGCGCCCTCGAGCTGCGCCGTGTCGCGCGCCAGCTGCCCCTGGGCCTGGTCGAGTGCGGCCCGATAGGGTCGGGCATCCACGCGCGCGCAGATCTGCCCTTTTTTAACACGCGTGTTGTAGTCGCAGTACATGTCACTGATGACGCCCGAGACATACGAACCCACAATGATAGTCATCACGGGATTGACAGTCCCCGTCGCAGTAACGGTGCGTGTGACTACTCCCTGGATAACGTGCGCGGTCGAATATTTGACCGCAGCAGGCTCGTGCATGAATCGCCACGCTGCGACAACAGCGAGCGCCACAACCAGCACGCCCACCACGGTGAGCCTCGAGCCTCGGGCAAGTCTGCGGTGGTCGAGCTGATTCTCTGCCTGAACGATCCCCGGCGCAATGCTTACCACGGACAACCTCGGTACCTTTTCACAAGGCAGTCAAATCCTGCCGCCTATGCTGGCGGGCATGCGCCCGCGAGGTAAATCCGCAATCTACGCACTCGATCGAGGAAACTACCTATGCGGAAAATTGATATGACTCGAGGCTGCGGCAATCTACCTGGTTGCTGACCTGAACAGGAACCCATACTGGCCGACTGCCGTCCTTTTGTCCGCCGCGCATCACGTTGTTCGGAAAATTCCACCCGAGTGCCAATCTGGAACTGTTCGCTCGCGCCCCATTGCGAGGGTGATGACGAGGACTGCCCGTTACTACAGCCCGCGATGATCGCGGCCATGAAGGTGAGCAGCAGCAGTCGATGAATCGTAACTGGTCGCCTGCGTAGTTCTCTTTGAGTAAGTGAATTCAGTCTATTTCACGATCGATCTGGCGCTTCTCAGAAGTCGATCTGCTCAATTGGCCAGATACTTCCCGTTTGTAGCCCGTGATCATCGAGCGGACGAGGTTCTCGCGATGTAGAAAGCTCGAGACGATGACACCCGCAACATGAAATATCACCAAGGCGAGCCACACATTCGCAAAGAACTCGTGGGCTTCTTCCAGAGATTCGCCCCCCTGCTCACTGAGCGTCAAGTAGCCGGTGACTCCAGTCAACAGCCCGACGAGGAGGATCGCGTAGATCACATAACTGCCCGCCGGGTTGTGCCCGACGTAGTGTTCGTGCGGATTACGCATGGTCCGCAGATATCGGATTGCGGCACCGGGCGCGAAGGCGAAGGACGCGAAACGGGCGTACCGTGAGCCGATGAAGCCCCAGATGATACGAAATAGAATCAATCCAACGGCCGTATATCCGAGGATCACGTGTACATTTCGCAGCGACTCGGATTCCGCGATGGAATAGGCGACTACGAATGACCCGGCCAGCAGCCAGTGAAAGAGCCGCACCGGCAGGTCCCAGACTCTGATCTTCTGTTCCATTGTCATAAACCCGCATGGTTGACGGTCGGATTCTCTCAGGACGAGAGTTTCGAAACAGTCCGTACAAGTACGGACTGGTACTGATATCACCCAACTGCGACAGGCCACGTGCTTCGGTGTCTTTCATGACTTGCCGCGGAGATCTTTCATTGCGAACGAAACAGCCAGGATTCCGCCGACAACCGCTAAATAACAAGCCACGCCGTAGAGGTAGATGAGATCGCGGTATACCAGATACAGGAGACCGGCGACGGCCACTATTCCTAAAAGGATCGGGCTGCCTATCCGGCTACCCTTGATGAAACCGATGATCGGGTGCATCGCTGACCTCCATCGGCGCTTGGTAACGCGTCAGCATGACTATGCCAAGTACGAAGGGCCCGGCAAAGTCCGTGAAATCCCTTATTGCCAGCATCTGCGCGTCCCGCCTCACAATGAGCATCGCAATCAGGTATGACCTGTTTTTCGCAGCAGCGCGCCATCGAAGGGCAGCGCTGACCTGGGGAGGCGCAATTCATGAAACTCGAACACATTCTCGTTGCAACGGACTTCTCAGAGGCCGGCAGGTATGCGGTTGCCGAAGCCACCGCGTGGGCGCGGCGCTATAAAGCCGCGCTCCATGTTGTACATGTCGTTCCACCAAAGCGATGGTTCGCCGGAATATTCGGATCCGCGGATGCGTTGCACGAGGCGGCCTGCAACCATGCAGCCATGTCCCTAAAGGAGATCTCCGAAGGGATCGACACGGGAGATATACCGCAAATAACAACCGGCGTATTGGAGGGACCGGCCGCCCGCACCATTCGACATGCCGCCCAGGTATTCAGTTCAGATCTGCTCGTCATCGGAGCACGCGGCGAACATCGAGAGCCGGTGCATTCGATGGGCCTGGGCGGAACTGCGGCCAAACTCTCCAGCGCGCCGGACGTTCCCACGCTGCTGGTGCGGCGAGAACCCGACAGTTCAAAACCACTCGTTCTGGCACCGGTGGACCTGACACCCATCTCGAAGTCGGTACTTCAATGGGCGTACCGGTGCTGTCACGATGGAGAGCTGCGCATTCTGCATGTATACGAAGTTCCTTTTTCGAGTCGACTGCGCACATACGGTGTCGCCGAGTCAGCCATCGACGTTTACACCGCCGACGAGCAAGCCAGGCGCGCGCAACAACTGGCTGACCTGGTAGCGCAGTCGAGTCCGCCGTCGAATGTTCAAATCCAACAGATCATCGAGCGTGTCGACTCATCGGAAGACTTGCTGGAGCACATATGGCGTTTTACCGGAGCGACTCTCGTGCTGGGTAAGCATCGCTCCGATTCCGATCGAACGGCACCCAATTTCAATAGCGTTTGCAGCTACGCGGCGCGTTTCTGCCCGGGGAACGTATTGATTGTTCCGTCCGATGTCGATACCTAGCACAGCGGCAGGTGCTACCGCCCTGCCCGGGACCAGAACAATTTCAGAATCTCGAGCCACAGCAAACATCCGGCGCCCGCTATCAGGCTGATCGCCAGATCATTGGCATGCAGAGGCGCGAAGGAGAAAAGCCTCTGCAACGCCGGAATAGTCAGGATTGCGGCGAGGAATCCACCCGCGCCTGCGATCACGCCCCAGACTGCAGGGTTAGGTACGCGCAGAGACCTCAGAAGCGACTGCGACCAGGAGCGGTTGACGAGGATGATCATGATGAAGGCAACTACGAGACACGCAAATGACAATGCGCGTGCCGCATTGGTTCCGTGCCCCGGCAATGCGAGATGTACGATGAGAAGACACACGGCGAGCACGCTCAGCCCCTGGAAAACAGCGATACCGACGCTACGGCGCGAGAATAATCGCTCACTGCGATTTCGCGGTGGGCGCTGCATGATGTTCGTCTCGGCCGGCTCGGCCTCGAAGATCAGGGAACACGACGGATCGATGATCAATTCGAGCAAAGCAATATGGATGGGCAGAAGCAGAAGCGGCCAGGTTGGTATGAGCACTGGCGCAATGGACAGTCCGGCGATGGGGACGTGGACGGCCACAATAAAAATGATCGCCTTTCGGATGTTGTCATAAATTCTTCGACCGAGCTTCACCGCCAGTACGATCGATGAGAATTCGTCATCCAGCAAAACCAGGGATGCCGCTTCTCGCGCCACGTCCGTGCCGCGGCCACCCATTGCGATCCCAATGTGGGCGGCCTTCAACGCAGGAGCATCGTTGACGCCGTCGCCAGTCATCGCCACCACTTCTCCACTCGCCTTCAATGCGGTGACAATTCGAAGCTTCTGCTCTGGGACCACGCGAGCGAAGATCTGCACTTTGCGCACAGTCTCCGCCAGTTCGTCATCCGACATGCGATCCAGTTGTTGGCCGGTGACTACGGTGTCCGTATCTGACAATCCTGCTTGAACGGCAATGTTGCGCGCCGTATCGGGATAGTCGCCTGTAATCATGATGACTCGTATGCCAGCACTTCGGCACTCACTGACGGCCGACGGAACGTTCTTCCGAAGTGGATCTTCAAACCCCACGAGCCCCACACATTCAAGATTGAGAGCGCGCTGTTCGTTCGGAAGATCGGGTCCTACGATACTTCCTCGCGCTACTCCCAGCACACGTAAACCGCGGGATGCCATGGCTTTGGATTGTTGGGAGATGCGATCTCGCTGCTCAGCGCAGAGATGGCAGAGGTCCGCGATTGCTTCTGGAGCACCTTTCGATACGACCAGGAGCTCATTCTGATCAGGGTACCGCCAAACGTGACTCACGACCAAAAGCTGAGGTGTGAGTGGATATTCCCGGATCAGCTCGCCGGCGAAGGCTGGTTTTCCCTGAGGAAGGCGCAGTTGATCGTGTGCCGCGTGCAGGGCGCGGTCCATGGGATCAAACGCCTCCGGCTTGCTTGCCAGCATTGCTGACTCGAGCAATCGCTCGAGTGTTGGCTCGAGCTGACTGTCGGAGAGTCGGAAGTCGGCGACCTCGTCGTCGCTCGCCAGAGCTTTTAACGACATCTGATTCTGTGTCAGGGTACCTGTCTTATCAACGCAGAGGACGGTAGCGGAACCTAACGTCTCGATCACAGGCATTCGGCGCGTCAACACACGGCTTCTCGAGATCCGCCAGGCTCCCAGTGCGAGAAAAATGGTCAGCACGACCGGAAATTCCTCGGGCAACAGAGACATGGCCATCGCGATGCCGGCCAGGAGACCTTCCCGCCAGACGGGCCAGGTGCCACCGCGCGAGAAGCCGTAGAGGATGACCACGAGTGCGCACGCGATCAGCGCAATGATGGCAACGACGCGGACGACGCGGGTCGTCTCCTTCTGAAGTGAGGTCTCTTCAGGCTCTATGGTTTGTAGCGCCTTACCTATGCGTCCGAGTTCTGTGCGCGCCCCGGTTGCCAGAACCTCCGCAAACCCTTGGCCAGAGGTCATCAGCGTCCCCGCGAATAGCGAGGGCAAATCGTCTCCCCCAGGGCGCTGTAGGCTTTGCGCTGCCACCGAAGCGACCTTGCGAACCGGCACGGACTCTCCGGTCAACAGCGACTCATCCACGGACGCATTGAGAGCTCTTCTGAGCACCGCGTCAGCGGGTATGCGATCACCCTCAGCAACCAACAGCAGATCGCCCCGCACCACTTCCCGGCCTGCAATTCGGCGTCGTTGTCCTGATCGGATCACCAGCGCGCGAGGACTCGATAAGTCGCGCAGGGCCTCGAGAGACCTTTCGGTGCGCCTCTCCTGAACGATGGTAATGATCATGACCAGCAGTACCGATGCGAGGAGCATTCCCGCATCCCCGAGCTTTCCCATCATGAAATAGAGGCCGCTGGCTGCGGTCAGGAGCAGGAACATGGGCTCGCGGACCACCTCCCACGCAATCATCATAAAACCCCGGGATTGGCTCGAGGCAAGCTCGTTGGGCCCCTCCTCCACGAACCGCCGACCCGCTTCTGCGTCAGACAAACCGCCCGACTCGTCCGCGTGAGCTCGGACACCCTCCTCGCTGGGGTCCGGCGTTGCTGACGACGTGAAGATGCTCATGATGAGTCACCAGATTACAGCAGGCGCGGGTGCGGTTAGGTGAGTAGAAATACTGATTCGCCGTGCCCCACCTGCGCATTGTCTCGTAGCGCGCCCAAGCAGGGACTCTCGACACGTGGGACAATGCCTGCACAGTGGATCGTTTGAGGACCGAGATGACCGCGCTGCCACCTTGCCCAAAATGCAATTCTGAGCTCACCTACCAGGACGCACAGATGTATGTCTGCCCGGAATGCGCACACGAATGGGTGTCCACTGCGGCGTCGGCAGACACCCCTATCGCCAGTGCCGAGCCTGAGCGCAGCGTGCGCGATGCAAACGGCAACGTGCTCAATGATGGTGATACTGTCATCGTGATCAAAGACCTGCCCGTGAAGGGAGCTTCATCGGCTCTCAAGGCCGGCACCAAGGTGAAGGGCATTCGACTGGTTGAGGGTGACCACAACATCGACTGCCGGATCGAGGGCTTCGGCGGAATGAAGCTCAAGTCGGAGTTCGTCAGGAAGGCCTAGTGGCTGCGCGCGCCCGCGGGGCGTCACTGTCGTGTCTGGCGGGACGGTTTCTCGTCACAACAGATGCCCCATTCGCAAGCGTTGTAGGAATCGGGGAAACTCCAACTCGAGGTCGCGCTGAAGTTCCTCGGCTGCCCTTTCAGCAACCTGCGAAGTCCACGCACGTTCGGCCCGGGCGAAGGCGAAGATCAACACGTTGCCATCGTCTTCCACAGGCACGAGAAGCACCGGACCCGGGCAGGTCTCACGAAGCTTCTCGAGATGCGCAATATATCGACCTCGCTCACCCGCCAGATTCATCACGAGTACGCCGTCAGAGCTCAGGCAGCGGAAGGCTCGAGCATAAAAATCCCGGGATGCCAGCGACGGTGCGACCCCTGCGTGATCAAATGCGTCGATCAAAAGAACGTCGGCCGTCCATTCACGATTCCGAACGAAGTCACCTCCATCCCCAACAATCACCTGAAGACGCTCATCGTCCGGGGGGATATAAAACGACTCTCGCAATGCGACGATGTCGGGGTTGATTTCCACGACCGTCAGATGCGTGCTCGGCAGATGGCGGTGGCAGAACTTCACGAGTGAGCCGCCGCCCAGGCCGATCATGAGAATGTGGCGGGGTGCGCGATTGAACAGCAGGAACGCCATCATCTTCCTGGCATAGGCGGTGACGAGGACATCCGGCTCGTCCAGCCGCATCGAGCTCTGGACTGCAGCCAGGTCGAAATACAGATGCCGCATCCCCGCCGTGTCGAGAATAAAGGGGATGTTGGACTCGCCGCGATACCACTCGACCAACCAGTCATTAGTCTCATGGCGCGGCGGCGCGAGATGCACAGTGCCAGGCGTAGCCACGAACGGACTCGCAACCGAAATCAGCGGTCGCTGTGGCTCGTGCGACTCTTCATTTATCTGCGAGTGCGGGGCAACCGGCTCCAGGCGATTTCGGTGACTCAAGATGAGGATCTCGCACGCAAGGAAAATGCGGCCAGTCGGGACGTGAGATCCTGCACGGAAAAGGGCGCAGAGAGCACGGCATCGATGCCCTGTGGATGCATGAGGGTGGGTGCTGCGGCGGATGGGGGATCGTTCAGAACAATGATCCAGACACGCGGTACCGCTCGGCGAAGCTCATCGAGCCGCTCGAGCTGCACCGCCTCTTCCAGGTCTGCGACCACGACGCACGAGTGGTAATAGTTGGCTCCGAGAGCGGCGCGGGCCGCACTCCAACTCACCGCGAAATCTGTCCTGAATCCCGCACGGTTGAGCAGCTCCATGAGCCAGCCGCTCTGCTCTGTATTCGCATCGAGCAGCAGCGTGCGTGAGTCGCTTGCGGCGAGCGGCGCGGAGGTCATGGCGCGAGCAGATCAGATAGTCGCACGGGACTTGTACTGCTCGTAACGGATGTGATGCAACGTGTCGCGCAGATCCACCGCGTGGTCCGGCTCCAAGGCACCGAGGCGCGCACGCACCTGTTCGTATGGCAGACAAAGCCCGTTGCCTTTGCTCGCGAAAACCACTCTGTTCGCGCCATCCTTAGATTCCACGACCAGGGCGCTGCCGAAGCTGCGGCGGATCCGCTCCACGGAGCGCTCGAGAAACGGATCCTCGACCACCAGGTTCACGACAAACAGGCCATGCGGTGACAGGCTCCGAAAGCAATCGTCGTAGAAGTGCGTGGTGCACAGTTGCGCCGATTGACCGTTTGAGTCAAACCCGTCGACGAGCAGAACATCCGTGGTACTGACGACACCGCGCACGAAGGCAGCGCCATCCTGACACACGATCCGCAGACGCTCGCCGTCCCGCGGAATTCGAAATAGATCGCGTAACGCGATCACGTGCGGGTTGACTTCCGCGACGACGATGGATGCGGTAGGTAGCCTGGAGTGGCAATACTTCGCAATGGATCCACCGCCCAGACCGATCATGGCAATCTTCTCGGGCCGCGGCTCGAAAAGCAGAAAGCCCATCATCGTGCGCGTATAGGGCATCACCAACTCATCAGGCGCATCGCAACGCATCTCAC
>Ga0068858_100000219_pt1 | contig 61717 bp, 60 predicted proteins | sample KBSSwiS12_FD_66589 | JGI IMG/M metagenome (GOLD analysis project Ga0068858, IMG submission 66589) | Switchgrass rhizosphere microbial communities from Kellogg Biological Station, Michigan, USA - KBS Switchgrass S1-2 | ecosystem: Host-associated > Plants > Roots > Rhizosphere > Soil ...
CGCGAGGTCGGCACCGAAGGCAAGCTCGGCGGCCAGGCGCAGGTGCCCGGCGTCGCCGGCACCTGGAAGGACCTCACCGACAACGTGAACATGATGGCCGCCAACCTGACCGGTCAGGTGCGCAACATCGCCGACGTGGTCACCGCGGTGGCGATGGGCGACCTGAAGCGCAAGCTGACCCTCGACGCCAAGGGCGAAATCGCCGCGCTGGCCGACACCATCAACGGCATGATCGAGACGCTCGCCACCTTCGCCGACCAGGTGACCAACGTGGCTCGCGAAGTGGGCATCGAGGGCAAGCTCGGCGGTCAGGCCCGGGTGCCGGGGGCCGCGGGCCTGTGGCGCGACCTGACCGACAACGTCAACGCCATGGCCGCCAACCTCACCACCCAGGTGCGCGCCATCGCCGAGGTGTCCACCGCCGTGACCAAGGGCGACCTGACCCGGTCGATCACCGTGGAAGCCTCCGGCGAGGTGGAGGAGCTGAAGAACAACATCAACGAGATGATCCGCAACCTGAAGGATCAGACGTTGAAGAACACCGAGCAGGATTGGCTGAAGACCAACCTCGCCCGGTTCACCCGCATGCTGCAGGGCGAGCGCGACCTGTCGACGGTCTCGAACCTGGTGCTGTCGGAACTGGCGCCGCTGATCAACGCCCAGCACGCGGTCTTCTACGTCTCCGATCGCGACGACGAGGGCCAGATGGTGATGAACCTGGCCTCCTCCTACGCCTTCAACAATCGCAAGCACCTGGCCAGCCAGTTCAAGCTGCGCGAGGGGCTGATCGGCCAGTGCGCCTATGAGAAGTCGCGCATCCTGCTGACCAACGTGCCGAAGGACTATGTCCAGATCTCCTCCGGCCTCGGCGAAGCCTCGCCGGCCAACATCATCGTGCTGCCGGCGCTGTTCGAAGGCGAGGTGAAGGCGGTGATCGAGCTGGCCACCTTCGGCGATTTCAACGAGACCCAGCAGCAGTTCCTCGACCAGCTGATGGAATCCATCGGCATCGTCCTGAACACCATCGCCGCCAACATGCGCACCGAGGGCCTGCTCAAGCAGTCGCAGCTGCTGACCTCCGAGCTGCAGGCCCAGCAGGAAGAGCTGAAGAAGACCAACGACCGCCTCGAACAGCAGGCCGCCTCCCTGCGTCAGTCGGAAGAGCTGCTGCGCGCCAAGCAGGAGGAACTGCAGCAGACCAACGCCGAGCTGCAGGAGAAGGCGCACCTGCTGTCGGTGCAGAACCAGCAGGTGGAAGCCAAGAACCGCGAGGTCGAACAGGCCAAGCTGGCGCTGGAGGACAAGGCCGAACAGCTGGCCCTGACCTCGAAGTACAAGTCCGAGTTCCTGGCCAACATGAGCCACGAGTTGCGCACACCGCTGAACTCGCTGCTGATCCTGTCCAAGCTGCTGGCCGACAACGGCCAGGGCAACCTCTCCGACAAGCAGGTGGAGTTCGCCCGCAACATCCACGACGCCGGCGCCGACCTGCTCGGGCTGATCAACGACATCCTCGACCTGTCGAAGATCGAATCCGGCACCGTCACCCTGGACATCAGCGAGATGTCCTTCGCCTCCCTGCGCGATCAGGTCGACCGGATGTTCAGCCAGGTCGCGGCCGACAAGCGGCTCGACTTCCACATCGAACTGGACCCGGCGCTGCCGCGGTCGATGTACACCGACGACAAGCGCCTGCAGCAGGTGATCAAGAACCTGCTGTCGAACGCCTTCAAGTTCACCGAGCGTGGCCAGGTCCGCCTGAAGGTCGCCCGCGCCCAGTCCGGCTGGAGTTCGACCAACGACCACCTGAACACCGCCGGCCAGGTGCTCGCGATTTCGGTGGAGGACACCGGCATCGGCATCCCGGAGGAAAAGCAACGGATCATCTTCGAGCCCTTCCAGCAGGCCGACGGCACCACCAGCCGCAAGTACGGGGGAACCGGCCTGGGCCTGTCGATCAGCCGCGAGATCCTGCGCATGCTGGGCGGTGAGCTGCGGGTGGAATCGAAGCCGGGCCGCGGCTCGACCTTCACCCTCTACCTGCCGCTGAACTTCAGCCCGGCCCAGACGCTCAACGTGCCGCGCACCCTGGCTGGTCCGGCGCTCCGGCCGATGATCCTGCCGGCCGGCCTGTCGGACAATCCGGCCGAGGCCGTCGCCGACGACCGCGACGCCATCGGCTCCGACGACAGCGTGGTGCTGATCGTCGAGGACGACCCGCGCTTCGCCGCCATCCTGCTCAGCCTGGTGCACGAGAGCGGCTTCAAGGGCGTGGTCACCGGCGAAGGCGGCGCTGCGCCATCGCTGGCGCGCCGGTTCGGCCCGGACGCGATCATGCTCGACATCGGCCTGCCGGACATGGACGGCCTGGCCCTGCTCGACCTTCTGAAGCGCACGCCCGAGACGCGGCACATCCCGGTGCATGTCATCTCGGCCGACGACCAGAAGGGGCTCGGCCTGTCGATCGGCGCCTTCGGCTTCACCCACAAGCCGGTGGAGCGCGAGGTGGTGGTCTCGACCCTGCAGGGCGTCAAGAGCTTCGTCGAGAAGGCCGAGCAGCGGATCGTCCTGGTCGGCGAGGAGGGCGAGGCGGCCGAACTGCTGCGCCGGTGCTTCACCGAGGTCGAGCTGGCGGACGACCTTGCCGAGGTGCTCGCCAGCACCGCGATGGATCGAGCCCAGGCATTGGTGATCGACGCGACGGTGACCGGCGCGCCGCGGCTGATCGATCTGCTGAAGCAGAGCGACGGACGCATGGCGCCGGCGGTGGTCTACGCGCCGATCGATCTGGATCCGGAAGACAATCGAAGGTTGCGACTGGCGGTGTTCGCAGGCCTGGTCCGGCTGGCCCGCACGCCCGATCAGCTGGTGGACCAGGCCAGCCTGCTGCTGCACGCCCCGATCGAGCGACTGCCGGCGGAGGTCAAGGCCAAGCTCACCCCGTCGAAGGAAGAAGACTCCGTGCTCGCCGGCCGCAAGGTGGTGGTCATCGACGACGACATCCGCAACATCTTCTCGCTCGCCTCGGCGCTCGAGGAGTACGGCATCGAGCTCTCCTATGCCGAGAGCGGGCGCGCCGGCCTGGAGGTGCTTGACGCCAAGCGCGATATCGACGTCGTGCTGGTGGACATCATGATGCCGGACATGGATGGCTATGAGACGATCCGGGAGATCCGCTCGCGCCCCGGCTTGCACGATCTGCCGATCGTCGCGGTGACCGCCAAGGCGATGAAGGGAGATCGCCAGAAATGCATCCAGGCCGGGGCCTCGGACTATGTGTCCAAGCCGGTGGACATCGACCACCTGGTCTCGGTGCTGCGGGTGTCGATCCAGCGGGCCGATGCGCTCAAGCTCGCCAACGACACGATGGCGCCGCTGCTTCCGCAAGCGAGCTGACGTGACGACCGCCTCTGCCGATCCGCCGCGCTCGCCGGTGGCGGAGCGCCCGGCTCCGCCCGACCTCTCGACGCCGCTGACGGCCCGGATCCTCATCGTCGACGACGACGAGCGCAACGCCTTCGCCGCGGCCCAGGCGCTGGAGGAGCTGGGCCATGAGCTGGTGACCGCCCGCTCCGGCGAGGAGGCGTTGCGACGGCTGCTGACCGAGGAGTTCGCGGTCATCCTGCTCGACCTGCACATGCCGGGTATGGACGGCTACGAGACCGCGCGGCTGGTGCGTTCGCGCAAGCGCACCAGCCGCACGCCGATCGTCTTCCTGACAGCCATCTTTCGCGACGAGGCGCACGTCTTCCAGGCCTATTCGGCGGGCGCGGTGGACGTGGTGTTCAAGCCCGTGGACCCGTTCATCCTGAAGTCCAAGGTGGCTGTGCTGGTCGACCTCTACCTGGCGACCGAGGAGGTGAAGCGCCAGTCCGCCTACCAGCAATGGCTGCTCGACGAGCACGCGCGGGTGAAGGCTCAGGCGGCGCGGACCGAGCGGGCGCTGCGCCAGACCGAGGCGCGGCAGGAGGCGATCCTGCAGTCGCTGCCGATCGTCTTCACGTCACGCACCCTGGAGCCGCCCTTCGCGACGCAGTTCGTCTCCGAAGCGATCACCGAGATCACCGGCTTTTCCGCCGACCGCTTCACGGGCGACGCGGAGTTCGGCCTCAGCCGCGTCCATCCGGAGGATGTCGAGCGAGTGCGCCAGGCGCTTGGCGACGCCGCCCGGATCGGCCGTTATGCCTGCGAATTCCGCTGGTTGTGCGCCGACGGCGAGTATCGGGTGCTGCAGGACCAGGGGGTGCTGGCGCCGGCGCTGGACGGCGCGCCGCGGGAGATCTTCGGGGTCCTGCTCGACGCCACCGAGCGCCGGACGCTGGAGGAAGAGCTGACCCAGGCGCGCAAGATGGAGGCGGTCGGCCAGCTCACGGGCGGCGTCGCGCACGATTTCAACAACCTGCTCACCGTCGTGCTCGGCAACATCGACATGCTGGCGCGCAAGTCGGAAGACGAGGGGCGGCGGGCGCGGCGGATCGACGCCGTCCGCCAGGCCGCCGAGCGGGGGCGCGACCTGACCCGCCAGCTGCTGGCCTTCTCGCGCCGCCAGCACCTCAGCCCGGTCACGCTGGACGTCAACGCCCTGATCCGCGACTTCGCCTCGCTGATCCGCCAGGCCGTGGGCGAGGCGGTGACCGTGCAGCTGTCGCTGCAGGACGACCCGCTCTGCACCCATGTCGATCCCACCCAGCTGGAGACCGCGCTTTTGAACCTGGCGGTCAACGCCCGCGACGCCATGCCGGGCGGCGGCGTCCTGACGATCCGCACCGGGCGCGAGGCCGGGGAAACGGGGGATTGGGTGGGGATCGAGATCGAGGACACCGGCGTCGGCATGTCGCCGGACGTCCTCGACCGGGTGTTCGAGCCCTTCTTCACCACCAAGGAGGTCGGCAAGGGCTCCGGCCTCGGCCTCTCGCAGGTCTACGGCTTCGTGCGCCAGTCCGATGGCGAGGTGCAGCTGGACAGCGTCGTCGGCCAGGGCTCGAGCTTCCGCCTGCGCCTTCCGTATTCGGCCGAGGCCGCCCAGGAGATCCATCCCGAAACGCACCGGGGCGAGATCGTCGGCGGGGACGAGCGGATCCTGCTGGTCGAGGACGACCCCACGGTGCTGGCGCTGACCCTCGATCTGCTCACCGGGCTCGGCTACCAGGTCACCAGCGCCAGCAGCGCCGCCGAGGCCCTGGCCTTCCTGCGCTCGCCGGCGGCGATCGACCTGCTGTTCACCGACGTGGTGATGCCGGGCGGGGTCAATGGCGTCAGCCTCGCTCGCACCGCCCGCGAGTTGCGCCCGCAGCTGGCGGTGCTGCTGAGCTCCGGCTTCGTCGGCGAGGGCGCCGTCACGGAGGACGTGGAGTTCCCGCTGCTCGACAAGCCCTATGAGACCGCGACGATGGCCGCCAAGGTCCGCGCCCTGCTCGACGCCCGCAGCGCGCCCGCCGCCTTACGGGCCGGCTGGGTCGCGGCGGAATAGGCGCCGTCAAGGCCGTTGCCGCCCCTCCGCCTCCCGAGCCAGGCGGCGCAGGGCGGCGGCGATCAGGCGCGCGCGGCCGCGGCTCATCTCCTGATCGCGCGCGCCGGATTGCAGCGACCGCGCCAGCACCTGGAGTTCCGCCGTCCGGCCTTCGGGCGCGAAGGCGCCTGCGAGCAGGGCCGCCTCGGTCATCAGCTCTGCGAGCCGGGCCGTCGGGCAGGCGTCGAGCAGCACCTCGTCGAAATCGACGACCTTGCCGGCGGTGCGAACTGACGATCGGGGCGCTTGGTCCATCGGAGCCTCAAAGGGCCTGGCGAGAACCAACTGGTGTTAATTCGGTTCCGTGACCGCGAACGGTTCGACGCGGATCTCGTAGTCGAGGCTTGCGCCCGCCTGCAGGCTGGCCATGCCGGTGTCGACGCCGTTCGGCCAGATGTCGCTGTACGGATCGGCGAGGTTGAACTGCGGTTCGATCGCCGCGAACGCCTTGTCGGGCGGGGCGTAGACCTGAACCGCCTTCACCTGCGGCGACGGCGTGCTGATGCGGTATCCGACGCCTGCCGCCGGGTCGGTCAGCTCCACCACCAGGCGCCCGTCCTGGCGACGCAGGCCGGTGAAACAGTCGTCCAGGTAAAGCCCGTCCAGCGCCCGACCCTCCGCGGCGGCGAAGTCATAGGGCGATCCCGCGGTCTCCAGCAGCCGTCCGGTCGGCAGCACCTGGTCGTAGTCGTCGACCTCCACACGCAGCGCGGCGGGGATGCGCAGGCGGGCCTGGGCGCGGCGGCCGCTCGGCAGGGCGAAATAGGGATGCCAGCCGAGCGCGAAGGGCAGGGGCGCGTCGCCGCGGTTGCGGACGGTGACCGTCAGCGCCAGGGCGCCGTTCGCCAGCCGCCACTCGAAGCCCATCTCGCCGCCCGCGGGCCAGCGGCCGCCGAAGTCGCCGGCGTCCAGGCGGCCGGTCGCCCGGTCCGGCGACGGCTGATCCCAGGCCACCGGCGTCGCCAGGATCAGGCCGTGCATGGCGTACTGCGCCGCGCCTGGCGCCTTGCCGCCCCAGTTGCGCGGCAGCCGTACGGTGCGGCCGTCGATCTCGGTCTCGATCTCGCGAGCGCCGGCGACCGCGCGGCCGCGGATACGGTTGGCGTAGGGGGCGAGGATCGCGCCGCCGAAGCTGAAAGCCTTGTTGCCGGCGAAGTCGTCCGGCCCGCCGTCGAGCTGCCGCGCCGCCTCGGCGGGGGCCGGTCCCTCGACGCCGTCGACCACCGCGCCGGACGGCAGGCGCAGCTTGGCGCGCAACAGCGTGAAGCCGCGGCCCGGCGCGACGTCGGCGGCGACGAAGGCGGGGCCCTCGGCCGGCAGGTCGCGGCCCTGCAGCGAGACGACCGGCGCGCCGCCGACGAGTACGGCCTCGGTCATGTCCAGATCCCGATCACGCGGCCTCAGCCGCCTTCGTTGGCGAGCTCGAACTCGCGCAGCCGGCCGGCGTCGGAGCGCTGGCGCGCCGCCCCGGCCGCCTCGTGCTCGGACGGCGGCACGACGGGGACGGTCAGGCAGACGCTCTGGGTCGGCAGCACTTCGCGCCAGTCGCTGATCAGCTGCTTATAGGAGCGGCCGACCGGGCGGATGTCGCGATTGAGGTCATAGAGGCCGACCGGGTGCACCCGGCCGTTGTTCTCCCGCAGGCCGGTGTCCCAGTCCAGCTGGTCGGTCAGCGAATACCAGGTGAAGCCCACGGTCGGCACGCCGTCGTTGCGCACGCGCAGGACGTTGGCCCATTCCTTCCACAGCCAGTTGACCGCCTCGTCGCCGTTCGGACCCTCGGCGATATTGGTCTCGGTGTGCATCACCGGCAGCCGGTAGCGGTTGTAGTACTGCCTGGTGATCTCGGAATAGCCGAAGATCTCGCCCGAGGCCCGGCTCATGCCGTCTGCCGAAACCCGATGCTCGTTCGTCCAGTAATAGTCGTTTCCGAGAATACAATGGTGGTGCAGGGCGTTGCCCAGGAAGAAGTGGTATTCGTCCCGGGTCATGCCGTTGTCGCACAGGTACTCGTACATTTCCGAGTCCACCCGGTGGCCGTAGTTGAGGTCCAGCGACAGGAAGCGCTTGGCGTTCTCCACCTCGGCCGGCTTGATCGCCGCCGGGTTCTCCGCGTGGAAATACTCCGACGACTCGCTCTGGATGAAGATGGCGTCGGCGCGGAAGTTGAGGATCTCCTGCATCGCCCGCACATTGGCCTTCACGATGTGCTTCAGGGCGGTGACGAAGGTCTGGTCGGTGGTGCCTTCCTCGTTCCACCAGCCGTACTTGGCCGAAAACTGGGCGCAGATGAACATCTCGTTGACCGGGGTGTAGAGCTGCACCCACGGAAAGCGCCGGGCGAAGGCTGCGGAGTAGCGGGCGAAGACCTCGGGGAAGTCCGGATTCTGGAAGTCGCCCAGCCAGTCGGGCACGCCGAAGTGGCAGAGGTCGACGATCGGCACGATGTCCCGGCGCTTCAGCTCCGCGAAGGTGACGTCGGCGAACTCCCAGTCGTAGGTGTCGGGGCCCAGCAGGGTTGTATGGATCGGCGGTCCGTAGCGCAGGAAGCGCAGGCCGAGCTCTTCGACCAGGTCGAAATCCTTGCGCCAATGGCGGTAGTGGCCGCAGGACTCCATCTGGTCCACGCGAACGCGGCCGCCCTTGATCTTCGGGATGCTGTTCTCGATGCCGGTGGCGAACATGAAAGCGGAGATGGCGCGTTCCTCCGAACCGGCCGCGCACGCGCGCGGCGCCCCAGTCGCTTAGAACTCCGGGCGGCCTTCAAGGTTCACATGCCGGCCCGCTCAATCCGCGCGCGGCCCAGATCCTCCACCGCAACGCGGGGGAGGTTGCCCGAAGGGCCGGAGGGGGCGTTTGCGGCATAGGCCATAGCCCCCGGACGAGGCCGGCCCCTATTCGGCGGCGGCGGCGAGCGGCTGGCCGTTGATCTTGCGGCAGCGCGACAGCAGGGCGAGGTGGTCGGCGCCGTTCTGCACGTCGCGCACCCAGGCCTTGTCGCCATGCACCGCGAGCACCTCGAAATGCGGGAAGAAGTTCACGCCGGTGCGCACCAGGTCGCCGGCCTGAATGTCTTCGTCGTACTCGCGCTCGTGGCTGATCGAGAAAACGTCGGAATAGCTGGACAAGGCCATTCGGGAATCCCCTCCCGGTTCTTCATCGCAATATAGTGGTCCCTTGATTCTGAATGGAGATGAAACAGCGAGGTCAGGTTGTCGCAGGCTCATCTGGCCGCAATCGCGCCAGTTTCGGCGCAGCCGAGCGCAGCATCATGGCGCAGGTGTCTGGCTCCCGTGGTCGTCCCGCCAGGGCCTTGACTGAATTGGGGAAGGACAACGCGGGATGACGCAGGATTTTTCGCGCGCTCGGGTGGCGTTTCGCGCCCTCCGGACAAACCGCTCCAGCTTCGTCCGCCCCCTGAACCTCCAGCCGTCCCAAGGGGTTTAGCCAGGGCCCTATCGATCGCGAAAAAAGGGGATGTGCGCATGGCCGACACACCGCTGCGTAGCCAGCGAAGCTATGGAAAGCTCGATCGCGACGGCTTCATCCACCGCAGCTGGATCAAGGGCACGGGCCTGCCCGAGCACGTCTTCGACGGCCGCCCGATCATCGGCGTCTGCAACACCTGGTCGGAGCTGGTCACCTGCCAGGTGCATCTGCGCGAACTCGCCGAGTTCGTGAAGCGCGGGGTCTGGGAAGCCGGCGGCGTGCCGATCGAGTTCCCGGCGATGTCGCTGCCCGAGACCCAGATGCGCCCGACGGCCATGCTGTTCCGCAATCTGCTGGCGATGGAGGTGGAGGAATCCATCCGCGCCAATCCCATCGACGGCGTGGTGCTGCTGGGCGGTTGCGACAAGACCACGCCGGGCCAGCTGATGGGCGCGGCCAGCGTCGACCTGCCGACCATCGTGCTGTCGTCGGGGCCGCAGCTGAACGGCAAGTTTCGCGGCCACGACATCGGCTCCGGCACCGATGTCTGGCGCTTCTCGGAGATGGTGCGGGCCGGCGAAATGACCCTCGCCGACTTTATCAGCGCCGAGGCGGGCATGAGCCGCTCGAACGGCGTCTGCAACACCATGGGCACGGCCTCGACCATCTCGACCGTGATCGAGGCCATGGGGCTGTGCCTGCCGATGAACGGTTCGCTGCCGGGCGCGGATTCCCGGCGCAAGGCGCTGGCGCACCTCACCGGCGGCCGCATCGTCGAGCTGGTGAGGCAGGACATCCGGCTGTCGCACCTGCTCACCCGCGAGGCGTTCGAGAACGGCATCCTGATGCATGCGGCCTGCGGCGGCTCGACCAACGCCGTGGTGCATCTTCTGGCCTTGGCCGGGCGTGTCGGGGTCCCGCTCGACCTGCGTGATTTCGACGAGATCGCCCGCGAGGTCCCGCTGCTGGTCAACCTGATGCCGTCCGGCAAATATCTCATGGAGGAGTTCTGCTACGCCGGCGGCGTTCCGGCGGTGATGAACGAACTGGGCGAGCTGATGCGCCGTCAGGCCGTCACCGCCTGCGGCAAGACGGTCGGCGAGATCGCCGACGCCGCCCAGGTCTGGAACCGCGAGGTGATCGGCACGCGCGAGGCGCCGATCGGTCCCTCGTCCGGCGTCTGGGTGCTACACGGCAACCTCTGCCCCGACGGGGCGATCATCAAGCCGAGCGCGGCGAGCCCGGAGCTGCTCACCCACCGCGGCCGGGCGGTGGTCTTCGAGACCATCGAGGACTACCACGCCCGGATCGACGATCCCGGCCTCGAGGTGGACGCCACCTCGGTGCTGGTGCTGAAGGGCTGCGGGCCGAAGGGCTACCCGGGCATGCCGGAGGTCGGCAACATGGCGCTGCCGCCGAAGCTGCTGCGCGAGGGCGTGCGGGACATGGTCCGCATCTCCGACGCCCGGATGAGCGGCACGGCCTATGGCACGGTGATCCTGCACGTGGCGCCCGAGGCCGAGGCGGGTGGCCCGCTGGCTCTGGTTCGAACCGGCGACGAGATCGTGCTCGATGGGCCTAACCGGTCGCTGCAGCTGATGGTCGACGCAGCCGAACTCGGGCGGCGCCGCGCGGCCTGGGAGGCCAGCCGCGCGCCTTCCCAGTTCACCCGCGGCTGGTACAGGCTCTATATCGACACCGTGCTGCAGGCCGACAAGGGCGTGGACCTCGACTTCCTGGTGGGCAAATCCAGCGCCGACGTCACCCGGGAATCCCACTGACATGACCCCCGCCGCTCTGCTCGCCTGCGATTGGGGCACCACCAACCTGCGGACCTGGACGCTGGATGGGGAAGGCAGGGTGCTGGCCAGCCGGGATTTCGAGCTGGGCGTCTCGCGGCTGGGGCCGGGGGAGGCGGCCGTCCGCTTCCAGTCGCAGGTGCGCCCGGCGCTCGGCGCGCTGGCGCTGCCGGCGGTGCTCTGCGGCATGATCGGCTCCAACCTCGGCTGGACGGCCGCGCCCTATCTCGACTGCCCGGTCAGCCTGGAGGACCTGGCGCGCGGCCTGGTGACGCCGCCCGCGGTGGAGGGCTGGGTGCGGATCGCCCCCGGCGTCCGCGGCGATGGCCTGAGCGGCGCCGGCGACGTCATGCGCGGCGAGGAGACCCAGCTGTTCGGCTGGCTGGCGCTCAATCCGGAGCGCGGCCGGGGCCGTCAGATCGTCTGCCACCCCGGCACTCACGCCAAGTGGATGGTCGTCGAGGACGGTCGGCTGACCCGGTTCGTCACCGCCATGACCGGCGAGCTGTTCGCCGTGCTGCGCCGGCACAGCGTGCTGAAGAGCGAGGCCGAGCCCGACGACGCCGCCGCCTTCGCCGAGGGCCTGGCCGCCGCCGGCGACGGCGACGCCCTGGCCGCTCGGCTGTTCACCGCCCGCGCCCGGGTGGTGGGCCGGGGCAAGCCCGCCGACAGCACGCCCTCCTATCTCTCCGGCCTGCTGATCGGCGCCGAGGCGGCGAGCCTGCCGAGGCTGTTGGGCGTGGAGCCGCGGACCAAGGTCGCGGTGCTCGGCGACGCCGCGCTCTGCAAGCTCTACAGCCAGGCCCTGCAGGCGAACGGCGTGGCTTGCGAGACATTCGACGGGGAGGCGGCGGCGGTCGCCGGCCTCTTCGCACTCTATCGAAAGGGAGCCGGTCGATGACTCTCAGCCTTGACGATGCGCTCGGCGAATGCCCGGTGGTGGCCATCGTGCGCGGGGTGCGGCCAGACGAGATCCTGGACCATGCCCAGGCGCTCTTCGACGCCGGGGTGCGCGGCGTCGAGGTGCCGCTCAACTCGCCGGATCCGCTCACCAGCATCCGCAAGCTCGCCGAGGCCTGGGGCGATCGAATGGCGGTCGGGGCGGGCACTGTGCTGACCGCCGCCGGCGTCGACGACGTGGCCGAGGTCGGCGGCCGCATCATCGTCTCGCCGAACACCTCCCCCGAGGTCATCACGCGTGCGGTCGAGCGCAGGCTGGATCCGGCGCCCGGGTTCTCGAGCCCGACCGAGGCCTTCATGGCGCTGGCCGCCGGCGCCCGACACCTCAAGCTGTTCCCGGCGCTGAGCTATGGTCCGGGGCACGTGAAGCAGATCAAGGCGGTGTTGCCGAGCGAGGCGGTGATCTGGGCGGTGGGCGGCGTCGGCGCGGCGGAGATGGCCGAGTGGTGGTCCGCCGGCGCGCGCGCCTTCGGCATCGGCGGCGAACTCTTCCGGCCGGGCCAGTCGCCGGCGGAGACGGCGGAGAAGGCGAAGCGGGTGGTCGCCGCGGCGCGCGCGCTCGGCTGAACCAACCGGCGTCTGGGCGGTTTATGCCTCCGACCGGAGGCAGACCCCATGCAACAGCTCGCCAAATTCTCGATCACGGTGCGTGAACAGGATTTCGTCCTTCATCTCGAGGACGACGCCGGCCAGGCCCACGACTTCGCCGCCTCGCCCGAACAGCTCGACGCGGTGATCGACGCGCTCGACGAGCTTCTCTCCGAGAACGAGGAGGACGTCTTCGAGGTCGAAGACGACGCTCCGACCTATCAGAAGCCGCTGGGCTGAGGTCTCAGCCGGTCGGCTCGACCGGCGAGCAGCTCAACCGCGGCCCGCGCGCTCGAAAAGGTCCGGGCGCGCGCCTTCCGCCAGCGCCTCGGCGTCGGGCGCGAACTCGGCCTCGGCGACGATGGCGGCGTAGCGGGCGATGGCGGTGTCGAGCGGCGGCATGATTTCGCCGCGCTCGGTGGCCAGCGGCGCGCGCGGGGGCCGTTTCGCCGGCCAGCCGAACTCCCCGGCGTGGCGGCTGCGGACCAGGTCTGCGTCGAGGTTCAGCGCGACGGCGATACGCCGGGCGAAGTCGGCCCAGGAGAGGGCGGCCGGGTTGGCGAGGTGGCGAAGGCCGGTCTCCCCGTCGATCAGCAGGTCCAGCGTGGCGTCCACCAGGTCCGGCAGATAGGTCGGCGAGACCACCAGGTCCCGCGCCGCCTCGAAGGGCTCGCCGGCGATCAGCGACCGGACCAGGTGGGCGGCGAAGTTGTGCGGGTCGTAGGGGGAGAAGAAGGCCGCGGTGCGGATCATCAGCGCGGCTCCGCCCAGATCGAGGATCTCGCGCTCGGCCCGGGCCTTGCTGGCGCCATAGACGTTCAACGGAGAGGGCGGGTCGCTCTCGACATAGGGGCGCTGCAGCCGGCCGTCGAACACCAGGTCGCTGGAGAAGCCGACGCTCGGCAGGCCGCGGTCGCGACAGGCGCGCGCCAGCCGCACGGCGCCGTCGGCGTTGGCCGCCACACAGGCCTCGCGCTCGCGTTCGGCCTCGTCCACCCGCACCCAGCCGGCCGCATTGATCACCGCCCACGGCTCGGCCGCGTCGAGCACCCGTCCGATCGAGCCCTCGTCGGTGAGGTCCAGTTCGTCGCGACGGGTCAGCCGGTAGGCGATCCCGCGCCACTCGCAGGCCCGGGCGAGCGCCTTGCCGAGAGTGCCGGTGGCCCCGGTGATCAACAGCGGACGCCGCGATCCCGCCTCGGCCCGCCACTCGGCGCGCGGCTCCGGCGTCTCGACGGTGCGGAACACCGGCTGGAATTCCAGGCGCAGGTCTCGCCGCCACCAGCCGGGCCCCTCGCTCGCAGGATGGCGCTCGCCCTGGCCGGCGGCGATCCGCGCCAGCTCCGCGGCGATCGCCGTCAGCCTGGGCTCGCTTGCCCGCACGTCGAAGGCGCCGACCTCGTAGTGGCCCAGGTGGCGGGTCAGCAGGCTGTTCCAGTCGAAGGTCCCGAGCAGGGCCCAGGCGGTGATCGCCTGGACCTCGACGCCGCGGATCCGCAGTCGCTCGGCGGTCTCCCAGGCCTCCCGGATCCAGCGCACCTGTTCCTCGCGGGTGCAGCCGTTGTGGGTCTCGGTGACCGCCAACGGCAGGCCGTAGCGCGCCCAAGCCTCCTCCAGCGCGCCCTCCAGCCCGCCGGGCGCCGGCAGCGCCACCCTGACCGCCTCGACGTCGGCGTAAGCCATGAAGGCGTTGCCGCCGATGCGGTGCGGCGGATAGCGTTCGAGGCGGTGGTCGAGGAAGCGGTCGCTGGTCAGGTAGTGGTTGACGCCGACGACGTCCGGCGGGCAGGGCGCGTCGGCCAGCGCCCGCAAGCGCTCGCCGAAGCCCAGGCTGTCCAGCCGGGCCCAAAGCGGGTGGCCCGGGACGACGCGGCCGGTGAGCAGGTCCCAGGTCATCCAGCGCCGGACATTGTCGAACTCGGCCTGGTGGGCGACGGCGCGCGTCGCATAGCACCGGCCGAGATCCTCGGTCTGCACCAGCCGGGCGGCGCGGTTGACCGCGCGGATCTGCGTCATCGCCTGCTGCACGCCCTCGATCTGGTTCAGCAGCGCGGTCCAGAACATCCGCTCGTCCGCCAGGTGCGGATACCAGTGGCCATAGAGGGCGCTGAAGCGGGCGGTGGTCAGCGGCTCGTTGATCGGTGTCCAGTCATCGATCCAGGGGTAGCGCTCGGCCGCCGCCCGGGCATAGCCGGCGAACAGCCGGGGAAAGGCCGGATCCACCAGGCTGGTGTGGCGCGGGCCGCTGCCGTGGTGCAACAGGCCGGCGATCGGCCGCAGGCCGAGCTCGCGGATGCGCCCCAGCCGCAGGTCGGTCCAGTTCCAGTCGAACCGGCCGAACTCCGGCGAGACGCGCTCCCAGAGCACCGGATAGCGCAGCGCCTTGAGGCCAAGCGCGGCGAACCGGTCGAGGTCGTCGAGCCGGTCGTGATGGCCGGAGCGGACCGTCTGGTCGTGGAACACGCCGCCCACGCGGTTCACGGTCTGCTCGTGACCGCCCCACAGCTCCAAAGCACCCATAGACCCTGGCTTCCCGGCAAATCCCGTCACCATAAGGCCGCGGCCGGCGCAAACGTTCCTCGGTGCAGGAAGTTGCCGGGCAGACCGCCAACGACATGGAACCCTGTGGACGGGCGCCGTATTAGGGGATGATGGATCGGGGAACGAAAGCCGCCGTGCTGGTGACCGGCGGGGCCGGCTTCATCGGCGCTCACACCGCAAAAGCACTTCACGACCGGGGGTATCTGCCCGTCGTCTACGACAATCTCAGCTCCGGCTTCCGGGAGGCCGTGCGCTGGGGGCCGCTGGTGCATGGCGACATCCGCGACGCCCGCGCGCTCGGCGACGCCATGGCCGAGCACGGGGTGAAGTCGGTGATCCATTTCGCCGGCCTGATCGAGGTCGGCCGCTCGGTGGCCAAGCCAGATCTGTTTTGGGAGCACAATGTCGCCGGCACCGTCTCGCTGCTGGGCGCCATGCGCGACCGCGGCGTCGGCCGGCTGGTCTTCTCGTCCAGTGCGGCGGTCTATGGCCAGGGCGGCCGCGGCCCGCTGGAGCCCATTGCGGAGAGCGCGCCCAAGGCGCCGGCCAGCCCCTATGGCGACACCAAGCTCGCCTGCGAATGGATGATCGAGGCCCAGTGCCGGGCCTACGGCCTGACCGGGGTGGCGCTGCGCTATTTCAACGCCGCCGGCGCGGACGCCTCCGGCCTGATCGGCGAGGCGCACGAGCCGGAGACCCACCTTATTCCGCTGGCTATCGCCGCCGCGCTCGGCGACGGCAAGCCGCTGACCGTGTTCGGCGACGACTTCGACACCCCCGACGGAACCTGCCTGCGCGACTACATCCACGTCGGCGACCTTGCGGACGCCCATGTCGCGGCGCTGGAGGCGGACCTGCCCGCCGGCGCGTTCGAGGCCGTCAACGTCGGGACGGGCGAAGGCGCTTCGGTGCTGGAGGTCGTCGCAGCCATCGGCCGTGCGGTGGGCCATCCGGTTTCGTACGGCCTCGGCGCCCGTCGCGCCGGCGACCCGCCGAGCCTGGTCGCCGATCCGACACGCGCGCGCGAACTCCTGGGCTGGAGCGCGACGGCCTCGTCGCTCGACCAGATCGTCGCCGACGCGCTGCGCTGGGAATCGCGGCCGAGCTACGGGTCCGGCGTGCGCGCTCGGCGAAACGCGCAAGTGCCGGCGGTATAGACTGTTGGTTGAACTCGCAGATCAATAAGCCGTATTGTCGGCCAACTAACTTATGATCATCAGAAATTAGGAAGGAGGTAGCTCCGGCCACGGAACCTTTAGAGATTCTGAGAGTTATCTCAGCGGGCTTCGTGTGTCGATTTCAAAAAAAAGGAATGCGCCCTTGAACACTCAGTGGTTCCCGAGCGCCGAAAGCGCTGCGCCATTGCAACCTCAAGCCGGATCGCGTTCCGGAGGGCGTCAGACCATCGTTTGCTTTTCCCATCTGCGGTGGGATTTCGTCTTCCAGCGACCTCAACACCTGATGACCCGCTTCGCCAAGGGGCGACGAGTGATCGTCTGGGAGGAGCCGATCTTTCCGGCCGACCTGAACACGCCGGCGCTGCGGACACGGACCTGCGCCGACTCCGGCGTCATCGTCGCCACCCCGCAGCTGCCGGAACGCCTCTCGGGCGAAGCGCGCGACGAAGCGCTCCGCGACCTGCTCGACGGGATGCTCGCGGCCCACGAGGGCGACCTGATCCGCTGGTATTACACGCCGATGATGCTGAGCTTCTCGCGGCATCTGCAGGCGATCTGCACCGTCTATGATTGCATGGACGAACTCGCCAACTTCAAGTTCGCCCCGGCGGAGCTGACCGGCCTCGAGCGTGAGCTGATGACCGCCGCCGACGTCGTCTTCACCGGCGGCTATTCGCTGTGGGAGGCCAAGCGCGACCGCCATCCCAACATTCATCCCTTCCCCTCCAGTGTCGAGCGCGCGCACTTCGCCAGGGCGCGGCGCCTGCGCGAGGACCCGGCCGACCAGGCGCAGATCCCCTGGCCGCGGCTCGGCTTCTACGGCGTGATCGACGAGCGCATGGACCTCGACCTGCTCGCCGCCTTGGCCGACGCGCGTCCGGAATGGAGCGTGGTGATCGTCGGTCCGGTGGCGAAGATCGACCCGGACAGCCTGCCGAAGCGGCCGAACATCTTCTATCTCGGCGGCAAGACCTACGATGAGCTGCCGCGCTACCTGGCGGGCTGGGACGTGGCCCTGATGCCTTTCGCCATCAATGAGTCCACCCGCTTCATCAGCCCGACCAAGACCCCGGAATACCTGGCGGCCGGGCGGCCGGTGGTCTCCACCCCGATCATCGACGTGGTCCGCCACTATGGCGATCTGGAAGCGGTCAAGGTCGCCGCCACGGCGGACGACTTCATCGCCGCCTGCGATCAGGCGCTGGCGCTTTCGCGGCTGCGCGGCGGGTGGCTGAAGGAGGTCGACACCGCCCTGGGAGCCCTCTCCTGGGACGAGACCTTCGCGCGGATGAACCACGAGATCGGCCGCGCCATGGCCCAGCGCAGCGAGGCCGCGGCCGACAGCGCCGGCGGCCGGATCTCGGGCGGGCCAGGCCAGGTCGCCGCGCCGGCGGTGCGTCCGGCTTCGCGCACCAAGCCGTTCGACTACCTGATCGTCGGCGCCGGCTTCGCCGGCTCGGTGCTGGCCGAACGCCTCGCCAGTCAGCTGGGCAAGCGCGTGCTGGTCGTCGACAAGCGACCGCACATCGCCGGCAACGCCTACGACGAGAAGGATGCGGCCGGGGTGCTGATGCACCGGTACGGCCCGCATATCTTCCACACCAACTCCGACGAGGTGGCCGGCTACCTGTCGCAGTTCACCCGCTGGCGGCCCTACGAGCACCGGGTGCTGGCGGCGGTGGCGGGCGGGCTGCACGTGCCGATGCCGATCAACCGCACGACGCTGAACACCCTCTATGGCCTCGACCTGAGGACCGACCAGGAGGCCGAGGCCTTTCTCGCCGCCCGCGCCGAGCCGGTGGAGAAGATCCGCACCTCCCGCGACGTGGTGGTCTCGGCGGTCGGCCGCGAGCTCTACGAGACCTTCTTCCAGGGCTACACGCGCAAGCAGTGGGGCATGGACCCGTCCGAGCTGGACAAGTCGGTGACCGCCCGGGTGCCGACCCGCACCAACACCGACGACCGCTATTTCACCGACAAGTTCCAGCACATGCCCGCCGACGGCTACACCCGGATGTTCGAGAACATGCTCGACCAGAAGGGGGTGCAGCTGGAACTGGGCGTCGAGTTCGAGGACGTCCGCAGCGAGGCCGTCTACGACCGGCTGATCTTCACCGGGCCGGTCGACGAATATTTCGATTTTCGCTACGGCAAGCTGCCCTACCGCAGCCTGAAGTTCCGCCACGAGACCCTGGACCGGGAGTGGTTCCAGCCGGTCGGCACGGTGAACTATCCCGCCGAGGCGGTCCCCTACACCCGGATCAGCGAATACAAGCACATGACCGGCCAGGCGATCGGCAAGACCAGCATCACCTACGAATACCCGAGCGCGGAGGGCGACCCCTACTATCCGGTGCCGCGCTGCGAGAACCAGATGCTCTACAAGAAGTACGAGGCCCTGGCGCTGGAGACGGCGAATGTGCATTTCGTCGGCCGGCTGGCGACCTACCGCTACTACAATATGGACCAGGTGGTCGGGCAGGCGCTCGCCACCTTCCGACGAATCGCCGAACGCGACGGACGCGCGACCATCGCCGCCCAGAGCCAAGCCCGGGCGATTGCGGCCAACTGACGCATTGCAGCGCCGGCCTGTGGGGGCGCCCGCGGGCCGGGTCGGCCGATGGTTCCGCAACCGTGGCAGTTGTGCTATGCGCCCGCCCTTGTGTCGCGGCGAGCAGGCCATGAACCAAATCGAAACCGAGCGTGCGCTGGCGGCGGCTGAGGACCTCGTCGATCTGCTGAGCGCCTATGAGATTGAACTCTGCGCCCTGGAGCAGGAGGCGCCCGGGGTGGCTCCGCTGCGCGAAGCGGTTGGCGCAGCGCTTGCACAAGTCTCGTTCTGGCTTTCGGATAGGAATGTCGAGGCGCGCCGCGTTTCGCAGACGACCCACTAGGGCGGATGACCCACCAGGGTTGGTAGGGCAGGATAGGAAGATAAGATGACTCGCAACCCGGAAGCCCTAGCCGACCCTGTCGATGTCGGCGTCGGCGCGCGCATCCGTCTGCTGCGCAAACTGCGCGGCCTCTCACAGCAGGCCCTCGCCGAGGCGGCCGGCGTCACCTTCCAGCAGATCCAGAAGTACGAGCGCGGCGCCAACCGCGTCAGCGCCTCCATGCTGTCGCGCATCGCCAGCGCCTTGGACACTCCCGTCGCCGAGATGTTCGGCGAGACCGGCGCCTCCAGCGGAGCGATCGACGAGGTCGCCGCCCTGCTGAGCGAGCCCGGCGCGCTCGAGCTGCTGCGCGCCTACGTCGAGCTGCCGCGCGGGCCGGCGCGGACGTCACTGGTGGACTTCGTCCGCGCGCTCAAGACCCCGTTCGCCACGGCCTGATCCGAAGCGGGGCGGGGAACCCGCGCGGCGCGTAGGGGTTGCTCCCAGGTCGCCGCCGGCCTGGCCGGCGCAACCGACGGGAGAGCGCTATGGCCCCTACGTCCTACGACCCTAACACCCCCTATCAGGACCGCCCGACCTATCCGGGTCGAAGCGGCTACGACAGGCGCGGTGAAGACCCGCCCCGGGCGCGCAGCCTCGGCGAGCATGTCTTCATCTGGATCGCCTGGGCGCTCGCCGCAGCCTTCTGGGGCGCGACCCTCACCACCTTGGTCGGCATCCTGCAGGCGGCGGGGCAGACCAGCTCCACCCTCAGCGCGCCCGGCGCGCCCGGCGGGACGCTGTTCCTGGTGCTGGTGGTGGCGGCCTTCCTGGCCCTGGCGGGGGCGCTCGCCTACGCCTCCGTGCGCTCGGCCGGCCAGCCGCGGCGCGTCGCCGACGGCGCGACGGCGGCGCTCTACGGCGACATCGACCGTCAGGGTGGGGACGATATGACCAGCCGATCCCCCGACTTGGCCCGTCCGAACGCGGAATTCCGCTGATTATCACCGGATTCAGGGCTCCAAGCGGGCCTGGGCGCGATTGTCGCGGTGGCGCGCCGCGCAGGAGGCGCCTAGGATGTCCCAGCGACTCAGCCCTCGCTCACAACTCCAAAGGGCGGACGTCTTAAACCAGCTGGGGGAACACCATGTCCGAACCGAAAAAGACCAACGCCCTGCAAAAGCCGCTGACCCCGTCTGCCGAGCTTGCCGCCGTCGTGGGCAGCGCCCAGCTTTCGCGGGGCGAAGTGGTCTCGAAGATCTGGGAATACATCAAGAAGAACAATCTGCAGAATCCGCAGAACAAGCGCGAGATCGTCGCCGACGCCAAGCTGAAGCCGGTCTTCGGCGGCAAGGATCGCGTTTCCATGTTCGAGATGAACAAGCACCTCGCGCAACACCTTAAGTAGGGCTGTACAGCACAGCTCGTTTTGCGCTCGACGACCGAAGGTATAGGAACCCCGCAGGCGGACGCCTCGCGGGGTTTCTTATGTTAACCACGTGCCGCCTGTCGCCGCGTCGCGCGCGCGTCAGGAGGTCGCACTTCACGATGGTTTAGGTTGACCTTAAGCCTTTTCGACCAAATCTTGCTTGTAGCGGGATACGATGAGTTGAAGCTGGGGTGTGAGTGCGTATGCAGACCAAGCTGGGACGACGAGGCGTGTTGTTTGGCGCAGGCGCGCTCATGGCGTCGGTCGCGGCGCCGGCGGTGGTGCGCGCTCAGGCGCTGCCGGGCGTCCGCCGCGCCGTGCTGCACAATCTGCACACCGGCGACACCTTCAGCGACGTCTTCTTCGCCAACGGCCGGTATCTTCCCGACGCCCTTGCGGAGGCCATGCGGGTGCTCCGCGACTGGCGTAACGGCGAAGAGCATCCGATGGATCCCCGGCTCTTCGACACCCTGCATGCGATCAACGACCGGCTGGACAACGGCCGTCCGTTCCAGGTGATCTCCGGCTACCGCTCGCCGAGCACCAACGCCATGCTGCACGCCCGCAGCTCCGGTGTCGCCGAACGCAGCCAGCACGTGCTGGGCAAGGCGATCGACGTGCGTATCGAGGGCGTCAGCCTGAGCAACCTGCGCCGGGCCGCCACGGACGTCGGCGCCGGCGGCGTCGGCTACTATCCGGTGTCCAACTTCGTCCATGTCGACGTGGCCCGCGTCCGCTACTGGACGGGGGTCTGAGGCCGCCGCGCCCAGGCGAGCCCGCGCGCGGCGTCAGCCGCATTTCCGCAAGGCGTTAAGCCCGGCGATCAGCCGATCGGCTGGTCGCGGTTCGGATCCGTCGCGCCGCTGCTGGCGGCGCTTTTCGGCGCCGGGGCGTCGTCCGGCGCGGCGGCGTCGTCGCCCGACCGCGTGGTCATGCCGACCGCCGCGGCGTCTTCCTGCACCTGCAGGTCGGGGTTGATCTTCGGGAGCGCCGCCGGCGGCGGCGGCGGCTGGACCGCGGCCGGCAGCGGCGCGATCGGTGGCGCCATCGGCGGCGGGGCGGTGGTGATCTGCATGGCCTCGGAGTTGCCTTCGGACGTCGGCGCGACGCGCTGGCCGCGCCCGATCAGCACGCCGATCAGCAGCGCCAGGACGAGCCCGCCGACCAGCAGCAGGATGCGGCCGAGAGTTTTCATCGCGAGCTCCTTAAACCTTGGGCGCGTCCAGCACGCCGATTCGCTGCAGCAGCAGGCGGTCCCAATTATAGGGATCGGAGCGGAAATTCATCGTCCCGTCGGGTGAGGCGAAGGCGGTCCAGTAGAAGATGAACACCGGCACCGGCTGGGTCAGCCGCGCACGCACCGTGTCGCCCTTGTCGATGGCCGCGGCGACGGCGTCCGGCGTCCATCTCGGATCATTGCCCAGCAGCGCCTCGGCTAGCGCCCCGGGCTTCTCCAGCCGCACGCAGCCGTGGCTCGCCTGGCGGCCATAGCGGGAGAAGGTGCTCTGGGTCGGGGTGTCGTGCAGGTAGACGCCGTAGGGATTGTCGAAGTCGAATTTGTAGCGGCCGAGGGCGCTCTTGACGCCGGCCTTCTGCTGCAGGCGCGAGCCGCCGTCGTCGGTCTTGATGACGACGAAGCCGTTGCGGGCCAGGTAGCCGGGGCTCTTCTTCTCCTTGGGCCACAGCTCCTTGGTGGCGATGGAGCTGGGCACGTTCCAGGGCGGGTTGAGCACCACCGAGTGGATTTTCGAGAACAGCATCGGCGTCTCGTCGCCGGGCCGGCCGGAGACCGCCTTCATCGACAGCACCGGCCTGTCGTCCTGGAACAGGGTGACGATGGCCGCGCCGGAGTTCACCTGCACCCGGCTGGAGGGCATGCTCGGCGGCAGCCAACGCCAGCGCTCGAGATTGGCCAGGATCTGCAGGACGCGCTGGCCGACGGGCTGGTTGAGGGCGTTCAGCGTCTCGGCGGTGACCACCCCGTCCGGCTTGAAGCCGAACCGCCGCTGGGCGCGGGCGATCGCCTCCTGCAGCGGGGCGTCGACTTCGGCCGGGCCGTGGGCGGCGACGGCCGGGTCCTCCGCCGCCAGCCGGGCCCGCAGGGCGGCGGCGCGGGGACCTTTTTCGCCCAGGCCGAAGCTGGGGCCGGCGGGGACCGGCTTCCAGCCGCCCCTGGCGGCGATCGCCCGATAGGCCGCCAGTCCGCGGCGCAGGGCCTCGTAGCCGGAGTAGGGCGGCGGCAGGCTGTCGAGCCAGGCGCCGAGACGGTCGGTGGTGACGGCGGCGGCGAACTCGGGGCGCGGATCGTAGGGCGCGGGGCGCACGCCCCACTCGTTCAGGAAGTCGCCGGGCGCAAGCCGGCCGACATGGACGTCATGGGCATAGCGCAGCAGCGCCTGGGCGATCCGCTCCGGGGGGTCGCCGACGCTGAACGTCTGGCGCGCCAGGCCGTGGGTGTCGGCCTCGTTCAGGGTTCGCACGGCGAGGGCCGACTGCGCCTGGCTGAGCGGCGGCAAGGCAACCGGCGGCGGCGCGGGCGGCGGCGGCGTGATGAAGGGGATCGAGCTGTCCTGCGCGTGGGCGCAGCCGGCGACGAGAAGCACCGGGGCGGCGACCAGCAGGGCACGACGGCTGCAGGTCGGGCGGGCGGAGGGAGGTGACATAGAAAGCTTCACGCCCGCAGATCGCGTCAAAAGTGAGTCGCCCAACAGATATGGGATTCGCGCGCCTGTCTTCCAGCGTCTCGGCCGGCTGGCGCAAGCCGGCGCCAAAAAAAGAAATCGCCGGGCGGCGGAACCGCGCCGAGGAGGGTGGTCGCCGGCGCGCCATGCGGCGCTCAAATAATTCATACGCAGAACTATTCACCGGGAATTCACTTGGAGGCTTGAACATCGCCAGCGGCTGCGGAATGAAGGATTTCGACCGGGCCGACGATCGTTTTCGCCCGGATCAAGGGGTGCGGCAGGTGAGCAAGCCCAAGACCGTCAAGGCGTCGGCTGGCGGCGAGGTCCGCCTCGATCCGAACATCGTCGCAGTGATGCGGCTGTCGGCCGACCTGCAGCGCGGGTCGAGCCGGCATTTGAAGCGGCTTTGGCGCGAGAAGCGGCTGACCGAGCGGGGGCTCTATATCCTCGAGCTGGTGAACGCCGGGCTCGATCGCCCGAGCAAACTGATCGAATATTTCGATGTGCTGCCCAGCACCATCACCTTCGAGACGGAAAAGCTGGTCTCGGCCGGGCTGCTGGCGCGCGAGTCCCTGCCCGCCGACCGCCGCGTCGTGCAACTGAGCCTCACCGACAAGGGCCACGAGGTTCATCGCGAGACCACCGAAACGCTCAACGCCTTCCTGCTGCCGCGCCTGGCCGCGCTGGCGCCGGGCGAGCTCGAGACCTTCCTGAGGATCTTCCAGAAACTGGTCGAACCGATCTCGCCGGTCGGACAGGCCGAGGATGAGCTCTCGGCGGCGGGGGCGCGCCGTCGCGCGACCTGAGGACGGTCGGCTAATCCGGACGCTTGACGGTGGTCGGCTCGTCGCCCCCGGAGGGTGGACGCGCCGGCCGTCACACCCCCATGCAGAGGTATTTGATCTCCATGTAGTCATCCAGGCCGTGACGGGAGCCTTCGCGGCCAAGGCCGGACTGCTTCACCCCGCCGAACGGGGCGACCTCGGTCGAGATCAGGCCGGTATTGATGCCGACCATGCCGGCTTCCAGCGCCTCGGCGACGCGCCACACGCGGCTGATATCGCGGGCGTAGAAATAGCTGGCCAGGCCGTATTCGCTGTCGTTGGCCTGGCGGATCGCCTCGGCCTCGTCCTTGAAGCGGATCACCCCCGCCAGCGGGCCGAAGGTTTCCTCCCGGGCGATCTTCATCTCGGCGGTGACGTCGGAGATGACCGTCGGCAGGAAGTAGCTTTCGCCCAGGCTGCTGCGCTCGCCGCCGACCAGCACCTTGGCGCCGCCGGCGACGGCGTCCTGCAGATGCTCCTCGACCTTGGTCACCGCCTTGGCGTCGATCAGCGGGCCGACCTCGGTTCCGGCGTCGAGGCCGTAGCCGACCTTGAGCCTGGCGACCCGGGCGGAGAGCTTGCGGACGAACTCGTCATAGACGCCGTCCTGGACGTAGAAGCGGTTGGTGCAGACGCAAGTCTGGCCGCCGTTGCGGAACTTCGACACCAACGCGCCGTCGACCGCAGCGTCGATGTCGGCGTCGTCGAAGACCAGGAAGGGGGCGTTGCCGCCGAGCTCGAGCGACAGCTTCTTGATGGTCTCGGCGCTGTCACGCATCAGCTCGCGCCCGATTTCGGTGGAGCCCGTGAAGCTGATCTTCTGCACCACCGGGTTGCGGGTCATCTCGCCGGCGATGGCCCGGGCGCTGCCGGTCACCACGTTGAACACCCCGGCCGGGACGCCCGCCTCTTCGGCCAGCACGGCCAGGGCAAGGGCGGAGTAGGGGGTGGCCGACGCCGGCTTCAGCACCACGGTGCAGCCGGCCGCCAGCGCCGGCGCGAGCTTGCGGGTGATCATCGCCGAGGGAAAATTCCACGGCGTGATCGCCGCGACGACGCCAATCGGCTGCTTCAGGACGAGGATGCGCTTGTCGGCGGCGTGAGCCGGGACCACCTCGCCATAGGCCCGCTTGCCCTCCTCGGCGAACCATTCGACGAAGCCCGCGGCGTAGGCGATCTCACCCTTGGCCTCGGTCAGCGGCTTACCCTGTTCACGGGTCATCAGCTCGGCGAGCGCGTCCTGGTTCGCCATCATCAGGTCGTAGAGCTTGCGCAGGATCTTGGCCCGGGCGCCGGCGGTCAGCGCTCGCCAGGCCGGCAGCGCCGCCTCGGCCGCGGCGATGGCGCGCGCCGTCTCCGCCGCGCCCATGTTGGGCGCTCGCCCGAGGGTCTCGCCGTTGCCCGGATTGGTGACGGTGATCGTCGCGCCGCTGTCCGCGCCGCACCAGCGCCCGTCGATGTAGGCGTCTTCTCGGAACAGGCTGCGGTCGGTCATGGCTTTCGATCTCTCGGTTCGTTCGGTCGAGCGGCTGCGCCAGCCAAGGCCGGCCGGGTGGTGGCGACACGCGCGACGCGCGTCGTCGCGCGTGGGATCCCCGCCTCAGGCGCGGCTCACGCGATAGCATCCTATCGCGGCTTTGGGCAAACCCGGGCGGAAACGGCGGCCACGGGATCCCGAGAGCACCCGCAAGGCCATCCTCGAAGCCGCCCGCACGGCTGACGATCGACGGGCCGGAAGGGTTAGCCGGCCTTCACGACGAGGGGCGCGCACCTCGCAGGGCCTGCCCCACCAGCGCCTCGATCGCCCAGCTGCGGACCTCGCGCGCCTTGGCGTCCGAGAGGCGCAGCACGTCGCGGGTCGCCACGAAGCTCTCCGTGCCGATCATGATGGCCAGGGCGGCGACCAGCGTGTCGTGAATGTCGGGCGCGAGGCTCTCGCGCACGGGCTCCAGCGCCGCTTCGATGAGCGGTGAGCGGCGGTTCTGGCGGGCGGGCAGGTCGGCATCCGTCTCGCCGCTCACGCTCCGCTCGAGGGTCCGCGCCAGCATCAGCCGCAGCGCGCCCTCATTCGTCCGGATCATCTCGTCGAACGCCGCGTCGACCCTGCAGACCCGCGCCACCGGATCCGCCGGCGGGGCGTCCTGCAGGACGCCGAGGTCCGGGGCGGCGAGGTGAAGCGACGCCTCCAGCAGCAGCGCCTCGATGCTGGGGAAGTAGCGGTAGGCGGTCGCGCGGGAGACGAGGGCCGCCTCCGCCACCTCCTCCAGGGTCGGTCGCTGGCCTGCGCGCGACAGCCGGGCGGCGGCGTCCAGCAGGTCCTTGCGCGTGCGCTGCTTCTGGTTGGGGCGGCCGACCTTCAGGGCTTCGGTCACGTCAGTCCTGCGGCAGCTGCTGCAGTATCGAGGCCAGGTCGATCCAGACGTTCTCGCGCTTCATGTCGCCGGCCTCGTCGAATTCCACCACGTGCAGGAGGCGGAATTCCAGCTCTCGGCCACGCCCTTCCAGGCCGAACGGCCGGCCAGGGGCGGCGCCGCGCCAGACGCTGTCGTCGACCAGGAAATTCTCCCCGTAGAGCCGCCGCAGACAGCGCACCTTGCCGTCCGAGAGGTCGCCGAACAGCGCTTCGTAGAAGCCCCGGGCCGCCTCGCGCCCATGCGTCGGGCCGGTGGGCCAGCCGACGATATCGTGTTCGGCGTCTTCCGCCAGGGTGGCCAGCACGCCCGAGATGTCGTCCCTGGCCTCGAACCCGAAATGCTCGTCCATCTTGCGGTCCATCTGCTCGCGAGTGATCGGCATGGCCATTCTCCATTCATGCGGGCTAGCGCGCTCTTGCACTCCAATATCATGATGAGACTTCCGTCTCATTGAAAGAATAATATCTCACAAAATCGTGTTCGCCCCGTTCAGGTCTGCCGCATGCCGGTGGCGTCGGTGTCCTTGAAGACCGCGATCGGCTCGGCGGCCTTCATCATTCAATTCGCACGACCCGCCGAGGGCCGCGCCTGCGGGTGATGCGCGATCAAATTTACCGAAGCAGAAACTTACGGCTCGCTTCCGGCCGTGAGATGTGGGATGAGTGAGGCATCGATTTGCGCTTGGCTTCGGTTGCTCTCCACGCTTGATCCTCTGGGTCGAGCTCCGGGCCTACCAAAAACCTTTCCGACAATTTGATCTCACGCCTCACCAGAGGCGCGCGAATACGATTTATCTCAGGAGATAATCTCATGACGACCGGCACCGTGAAGTGGTTCAACCCGACCAAGGGCTTCGGCTTCATCCAGCCCGACGACGGCGGCCAGGACGTTTTCGTCCACATTTCGGCGGTTGAGCGTTCGAGCCTCGGCTCGATCCACGAAGGCCAGAAGCTCAGCTTCGAGCTGGAGCGCGACCAGCGCAGCGGCAAGATGTCCGCCGGCCAGCTGCAGGCGGCCTAAGAACGCATCTCGTCGGCCTGGCCGACGGGACGGAACATCGGCGGCCGGCCTGGAGCCGGCCGCCTTTTCGCGTGTTGAATTGACCCCATGACCCCATCCACCATCGAACGAGCTTTCACCCTGGCCCGTAGCGGCCGCTACGCCACCCTGGCGCAGCTGCAGACGCAGCTGAAGGCGGACGGCTGCCGCGCCGTCGAGGCGCTGCTGGCGCCGCGCTCCATCAAGGACCACCTCGTCGCCATCTGCGCCGCGTCGTCGAAGGCGGCCCGGGTGGACAGCTGACCGTGAGGGCTGACATGAACGACAAGCTGAAGACCGGCTACGCCGACCGGCTGAAGGCGGCCGCGGCCGCCAAGCAGGCGCTGGTCGACAAGCTGCGCCCCAAGCCGACGCAGATCGATCCGCAGCATGCCGAACGCGCCAACATGCGTGCGGCCGAGCTGGATGCGGTGCGGGCGCGCCGCGCCGAGGAGAAGGCCGCCAAGCGGCAGGCCGCCGCCGACGCGGAGGCGGAAGCCCAGCGCGCACGGGAGGCCGCCGAAGACGAGGCGCTTGAACTCAAGCGCGGTGAACGCAAGGAGCGCAAGGCGCTCTCCGCGGCGGAAGCCAAGGCCAAGCGCGACGCCAAGTACGCCGCCCGCAAGGCGCGCAAGTAGATCCGGCCGGCAAGGAGACGCCATGGCTCGTAAGCCGAACTACCAGTTCGAGCGGATGGAACGCGACCGCGCCAAAGCCGCCAAGCTCGCCGAGAAGGTCGCCCGGCGGCGGAGCGCCGACCAGGACGCCGGCGACCTGTCTGCCGGCGAGGCGACCCTCGACGCACCGCCGCCGGCAAAGGCCGAGGACTGAGCATGCCGGCCGGCGTCAGCTACAACCACCAGACCGTCGTTGTGGACGGAGAGTCCTTCAAGGATTGCGAATTCACCGCTTGCCGCCTGGTCTATTCCGGCGGCGAGCCGCCGCAGTTCGACGGCTGCCGCTTCGACGACTGCGAGTGGAAGCTCGAGGCGGCGGCGAGCCATACCCTGGCCTACCTGCGCCTGATGTGGACCCTGGGCGCCAAGCCCGTGGTGCAGACGCTGATCAAAGAGATCACCGCCGCCGGACGCTGACCCCGACGCTCACATCCAGCGAGGGCCTTTCGGCAACCCCAGCACCCGTTCGGCGATGATGTTGCGCTGGATGTCGGCGGCGGCGCCGGCGACCGGCTGGGACCATTCGGCGAAGGCGACGCGAATCATCGGGCCGCCGGCGTTGGGCGCCGAATCACAAACGCCCGGCGCAGGCCGGGCGTTTTCGCATCAGCTCAGAGGCTGGATCAGCCTACTTGATCTTGCCTTCCTTGAACTCGACGTGCTTGCGCGCGATCGGGTCGTACTTCTTCAGCACCATCTTGTCGGTCTTGGTGCGGGCATTCTTCTTGGTCACGTAGAAGAAGCCGGTGTCCGCCGTCGAATTCAGGCGGATCTTGATTGAGGCGGGCTTCGCCATGGGCAGTCCTCGGCCGGGCCGAGCGGATGCGCCGCCGGCAGGTGTTTCGTAAGAGGCGCGGAAAATACGAATCCGCGGCCATAAGTCAATGGTGTGACGCGCCGCGAGGCTAGAGCACCGCGCGGCTCGGGTGGCTGAAGCCCTGTTTCAGGAACGGTCGCGGCCGATCGGGGTCGGCGAGGCGCGCGGCGGCCTCGTCCAGTACGAAACGCGTGATGTTCGCCAGCTTCAGGTCGAGCGCCTCGGCGAAGCTGACCCAGGCGATCTCGTCGAGTTCGCCGCAGTCGGCCTGGCGCTCCAGGCTGATCAGTCGCTCGGCCTCGGCGATCAGGAACCAGGTGTCGAACCGCTTGCCGATCGAGGGCGGGGTGATGGCGCGGGCGACGATGTCGATGGCCGCGAGATCGGCATGGACGCCCCGGCCGAGGAACTCCCGCCAGGGCCCGGCGCCGGGCCGCGCCGGCGCGGGGCGGGCCAGCAGCAGGCCTGCCTCCTCCCAGGTCTCGCGCACCGCCGCCAGCGCCAGGGCGCGGCCGAGGCCGGGGCGCAGGTGGGCGTCGAACACCGCCTGGACCTCGGGACGCAGTTCGCCGGCGGCCGGCGCCCGATAGTCGCCGCGGTCGACCCGGCCGCCGGGATACACCCACAAGCCGGGCATGAAGTCGTGGCGGCTGTTGCGCCGCCCCATCAGCACGCGCGGCTGCGGCCCGTCGCGGCGGACGAGGATCATGGTGGCGGCGTTCTTCGGGCGCGCGGCGCGTTGGCCGGGCGCGCGCGGCGGTCCCTGGGGGATGGCGGCGTCGGCGAGGGCTTCGGACATCGAATCCACGTCTAGGCCGCTGCGCGCGCCGCGGAAAGGGGCTCAGCGGCCCTTGCGCTTGCCGCCCGTCTTCTGCTTGCGCCCGGTGCGGATGCCGGCGGGGCGGCCAGGCTTGCCAGGCGCGCGGGCGGGGCCGCCGGGCCGGCGGTCGCCGCGGGCGCGCATGCCGAGCCGTGGCCGGGGCGCGGCGGGATCCGGCGGCGCCGGATCGCTCAGCATCTCGAACAGCAGGCCGCCGGTCACCGGCGTGGCCTCGGTCAGCCGCACCCGCACGCTCATGCCCAGCGGCCAGCGCGCGCCGGAACGCTCGCCGACCAGGGCGTGGGCGCGGTCGTCGTGGATGAAATATTCGCCGCCCAGGGTGGAGACGGGGACGAGGCCGTCGGCGCCGGTCTCCAGCAGCCGCACGAACAGGCCGAAGCGGGTGACGCCGGTGATCTTGCCGTCGAACTCCGCCCCCACGTGGTCGGCGAGGTAGGCGGCGATGTAGCGGTCCATGGCGTCGCGCTCGGCGGCCATAGCGCGGCGCTCGGCGAAGGTGATCCGCTCGGCGGTGTCCTTGATCTGGGCGAGGTCGCGGTCGGTCAGCCCGTCGTCGCCGAGGCCCAGCGCCCGGATCAGCGCCCGATGGACGATCAGGTCGGCGTAGCGGCGGATGGGCGAGGTGAAGTGGGCATAGCGGTCGAGGTTGAGGCCGAAGTGGCCGATGTTTTCCGCCGAATAGACCGCCTGCATCTGGCTGCGCAGCACCACCTCGTTGACGATCTCGGCGTGGGGCGTCTCGCGCGTGAGCGAGAGCAGGCGGTTGAAGCGGTCGGTGCGCGGCGCCTCGCCCTTGCTCCAGCTGATCTCCAGGGTCTGCAGGAAGTCGGCGAGCGACTGCAGCTTCTCCGGCGAAGGCGCGTCGTGGATCCGGTAGATCAGCGGCGAACGCTTGGCTTCCAGCGTCTCGGCGGCGCTGACGTTGGCCTGGATCATCATCTCCTCGATCAGCTTGTGGGCTTCGAGGGCCGCGCGCGGCAGGACCGAATCGACCCGGCCCATCTCGTCGATATGCACCTTGCGTTCAAGGCTCTCGATGGCCAGCGGCGAGCGGGCGTCGCGGCCCTTCTTCATCGTCGCATAGGCGGCCCACAGGGGCTTGAGGATGGTCTCCAGGATCGGCCCGGTGGCGTCGTCGGGCTGGCCGTCGATTGCGGCCTGGGCCTGTTCGTAGGAGAGCTTGGCGGCCGAGCGCATCAGGCCGCGGGCGAAGCGGTGCGAGCGCTTGCGTCCATCGGCGCCGAACACCATCCGCACCGCCATGCAGGCGCGGTTCTCGCCTTCGCGCAGCGAGCAGAGGCCGTTGGAGAGCCGCTCGGGCAGCATCGGCTCGACCCGGTCGGGAAAGTAGACGCTGTTGCCCTTGTCGCGCGCCACCTCGTCCAGCGCCGAGCCGGAGCGGACATAGGCGGCGACGTCGGCGATGGCCACCCAGACGATCCAGCCCCCGGGGTTCTTCTCGTTGGCGTCGGCCTCGGCGTAGACGGCGTCGTCGTGGTCTCGCGCATCGACCGGGTCGATGGTGATCAGGGGAACGGCCCTCAGGTCCTCGCGGCCGGCGAGCGTCGGCGGCTGGGCGGCTTCGGCCTCCGCCACGGCCGCCTGGCTGAAGCCCATCGGAATGCCGTGGGTGTGGATGGCGATCAGCGACGCGGCGCGGGGATCGTCCTCGCGGCCGACGACCTCCAGCAGCTTGCCGCTGTGCGGGCCGTAGCGGTGCTCGGCGGGGCCGACCTGGGCCAGCACCAGGTCGCCGTCGCGCAGGGCCGCGCCCTCCTGCTCGTTGAGCAGCAGGCTCTGCTTCGACTTGCGGTCGACCGGCTCGACGCGGATCTCGCGCCGCGCCTTGCGGATGACCCCCAGCACCCGGTGGGCGCTCTGGCCCAGGCGCTTGATCATCCGCGCCTCGTAGTCGCCGCTCTCCAGCTTGGTGAAGCGCACCAGCAGCCGGTCGCCCAGGCCCGGCGCCTGGCCGGCCTCGGCGGTGCGGTCGGGCGACAGCGGCACCACGGGGGCGTCCTCGCCCTTGGTCAGCCTGACCAGCAGGTCGCCGTCGGGATCGCGCTCGACGACGTCGACCACGCCCACTTCGGGCAGGGCTCCGGCCTCGGCGAAGCCCTTGCGGCCACGGCGGCCCAGGGCGCCTTGGCTCTCCATCTCCTGCAGCGTCTGCCGCAACGCGCGCCGGTCGGCGCCCTTCAGGCCGAATGCGCGGGCGATGGCGCCTTTGTCGGATTCCCCGGTCTCGCGCAGGAACTTCAGCAGGGTCTCGCGGTCCGGCAGGCCCTGGGGCGGGCGAGTCAGCTTGGGCGAGCGGGGCGGTTTGACCATGGCCTTGCTTAGCAGTTTTGCGGGCTGAGTCTGAGATGGAGCTTCGCGTACGGGCCCCCAGAAGCTGCAGCCGCCGGGAACAAAACGAACCGCGCGAGGAAGGTTGGAACCACGAAAAACACGAAAAACACGAAAGCGCGGATGGACCGCCCCCCTCTCGTGAGACAGCTTAATAAGCCACAGCAGTTGTAGTTGCCGTGGTCCGCGGGACGCGGTCCACGGGGCTGTGGATAGCGTGGATAAGTCTCTGGTCGGCTTCGTGCTCCTCGGGTGAGCGGTAGCGCAGCGCCGAGTGCAGGCGCTGGCCGTTGTAGATGGTTTCGAGGAAGTGGCCGATGCGGGCCCTGGCGTCGGCCAGGTCGCGATAGGCGGAGCCGTCCACCTCCTCGGCCTTCAGCGTCTTCATGAAGCTTTCGGCCATGGCGTTGTCGTAGGGGCAGCCGGCCCGGCTCATGCTGGGCTGGATCCCGTGGGCCTCGAGGCGGGCGATGTAGTCGCCGCAGGCGTACTGCACGCCGCGGTCGGAGTGGTGGACGAGGCCGCCCGGGATCACCGCGCGGCGGCCCAGCGCCATCTGCAGCGCCTCCAGAGCGAGGCTTATTTCAACGTCTCAGTGGAGGGGGGCAATCCACTGCCCCTTTCGTGTTTTTCGTGTTTTTCGTGGTTCCAAATGAGCGAAGCTCAGTCGCCCTCGTCGTCTCGGAACGTGCCCAGCATCGTCAGCCCGTCGATGGTCGTCGCGCCGTGGCGCTTGACGACCGTGCGGACGGCGCCGGCGCCGGTATCCTCGATCGCCTTCGCCAATCGTTCAGAGTGGGTGACGAGCCAAAGCTGTGTCCGTTCGGCGGCCCGCACGATCATCTCCGCCAGGGGGTTCATCAGGTCGGGGTGCAGGCTGGACTCCGGTTCGTTGAGCGCAACGAACGGCGGAAGTCGGTAGGCCATCAGCGCGCCGGCGAGACCCAGGAACCGAAGCGTGCCGTCGGAGAGCTCGGGCGCTTCGAACTCGCGTGTCTCGAACTCGGGAAAGCTCATGGAGAACTCAGCCTTACGTCCGGGATAGGGGATGTTGAGCGTCGCACCCGGGAAGGCGCGGTCGATCATGGCTCTGAGATCGACGGTGTCTTCGCGAACGCCGGCCAGGGTGACGAGCACCGCTGCGAGGTTCGAGCCATCGGAAGCGAGCGTCGCGGCCGGCACGGCGACACAGGGTCTTCGCAGAGGCGAGTCCGCATCGGTGCGCAGCCCGTGGTAGAAGCGCCATTCGAGCAGAGTGCGGCGAAGCAGATCCAGTATCGGATAGCGTGACGGGTCCTCGAGCCGGCCAAGCACGGTTTCGGAAGCGAGAATGTCGATGTCGATGGTCTCGGCGCGGCCATCCTCGTTGCGGGCCATGACCTGCAGACCCTCCCGCTTCATCATCCGCACACGACGCCGACCGGCGATGTAGGTCAGAGCTTCGGACTTGATCTCCGGCGCCAGCGGGAAGGGCGGAGGCGTCGTGCCGCCGGGCGGCAGGCCGACCTCGACTTCGTAGCGATAGGAGGCCTCGGGCCCGTTTGCTTGCGCGAAGCTCGCCGCGAGCTTGACCCGCCTTGGTTCGCTCGTCCGCGGGCCGGCCCACATGGCGAGGTCCAGGCCTTCGCGCGCCAGCTCCTCGCCCAAGGTATTGGCCGCCGCCGCGCGAAGCAGCTCCAGCGCGCGGTAGAGGTTCGACTTGCCGACGCCGTTGGCGCCCACAAAGACGTCGAGGCGCGACATCGGATAGTGGATCCGCTGCAATGAGCGGTAGCCCGAGGCGGAGAATTCGCGAACCGGCAGACCCATGTTCGCGCTCTAGCATGCGAACGAAAACGGAACAACGGCGTTGCGGTGCCGCTGTTCCCTCGGCGTCACACTTCTTCGATGGTCTTGGCCGCCTTCTTCGCGGCCGGCTTCTTGGCGGCAGGCTTTTTGGCCGCGACCTTCTTCGCCGCCGGCTTCTTGTCCGCCGTCTCGGCCTTGGCCTTCACCGCCCGCGCCGGCTTCTTCTTGGCCCCGCCGCCCTTGGCCTCGCGCTCGGCGAGCAGCTTCACCGCCTCCTCCAGGGTCAGCGCCTGCGGGTCGGCGCCGCGCGGGACGTTGGCGTTGGTCGCGCCATGCTTGATGTAGGGGCCGTAGCGGCCTGAGAGCACGCGCACGGGGGCGCCGTCGCCCGGGTGGGCGCCCAGGTCCTTCAGGGCCGCGGCTTCGCCTCGGCGCGCGCCGCCGGCGCGCTTTTCGGCCAGCAGCGAAACCGCCCGGTTCAGCCCGACCTCGAAGACCTCGTCGACGCCCGAGAGGTTGGCGTAGGCGCCGGCGTGCTGGACGAAGGGGCCGTAGCGGCCGATGCCGGCCAGGATCGGCTGGCCGTCCTCCGGGTGCACGCCCACCTCGCGCGGCAGGCGCAGCAGCCTCAGCCCCTTCTCCAGGTCCATGGCCGGCGCCGACCAGCCCTTGGGCAGGCTGGAGCGCTTGGGCTTGTCGCCTTCGCCGAGCTGGACGTAGGGGCCGAAGCGGCCGGACTTCAGATAAACGGTCTCGCCGGTCGCAGGATCGGTCCCCAGCTCGCGGTCGCCGTTCTCGCCCGCGCCATTCTCGCCCTCGGCCTGGCCGATCGGGCGGGTGTAGCGGCACTCCGGATAGTTGGAGCAGCCGACGAAGGGGCCGAACCGGCTGGTCTTCAGGCTGAGCCCGCCGGTCCCGCATGTCGGGCAGACCCGGGCGTCGCCGCCGTCGGCCTTGGGCGGATAGAGGAAGGGGGCCAGCGCGGTGTCGAGCGAATCCAGCACCTCGCGGGTGCGCAAGTTGCCGATCTCTTCGGTCTTGGCGTGGAAGTCGGTCCAGAACTCGCGCAGCAGCACCTTCCAGTCGAGCTCGCCGGCCGAGACCAGGTCGAGCTTCTCCTCCAGGTCCGCGGTGAAGTCGTATTCGACGTATTTGCGGAAGAACTCCTCAAGGAAGATGGTGACCAGGCGGCCCTTGTCCTCGGGGATGAAGCGGTTCTTCTCCATCCGCACATAGGCGCGGTCGCGTAGCACCGAGAGCACCGAGGCGTAGGTGGACGGCCGGCCGATCCCCAGCTCCTCCATCTTCTTGACCAGGCTGGCTTCGGAGTAGCGCGGCGGCGGTTCGGTGAAGTGCTGGTCGGCGCGGGCGGCGGCGACGCGGGCGTCGGCGCCCTCCTTGACCTGCGGCAGACGGCCGCCTTCCTCGTCGTCGGCGTCGTCGCGGCCTTCCTCGTAGACCGCCAGGTAGCCGTCGAACAGCACCACCGTGCCGGTGGCGCGCAGCCCGGTCTTCCCGTCCTGGCTCTCCAGGTCGATGGTCGTCCGCTCGATCCGCGCCGATTCCATCTGCGAGGCGATCATCCGCTTCCAGATCAGCTCGTAGAGCCGGCCGAGGTCGCCTTCGAGGCGCAGCTTGCCGGGGTTGCGGGCCAGGCTGGTCGGGCGGATCGCCTCGTGGGCCTCCTGAGCGTTTTTCGCCTTGGTCGAATAGATCCGCGCCTTTTCGGGCACGTATTCGCGGCCGTAGATGCCGCCGATCACCTGGCGCGCCTCGTCCAGCGCCTCGGGCGCGGTCTGCACGCCGTCGGTCCGCATATAGGTGATCAGGCCGACGGTCTCGCCGCCGATGTCGACGCCCTCGTAGAGCCGCTGGGCGGCCTGCATGGTGCGCTTGGCGTCGAAGCCGAGCTTGCGGGAGGCTTCCTGCTGCAGGGTCGAGGTGGTGAAGGGCGGGGGCGGGGAGCGCCGGCCCGGCTTCTTCTCGACCGCGGCGATCTTGAAGGCGGCGGCCTTGACCGCGTCGCGCGCGGCGAAGGCCGCAGCCTCGTTTCCAAGGTCGAACTTGGTGAGCTTCTTGCCGTCGTGCTTGACGAGGCGGGCCAGGAAGGGGTCGCCGCCGGCGCTGACGTCGGCCTCGACGGTCCAGTATTCCTGGGTCCGGAAGCGCTCGATCTCCAGCTCGCGGTCGACCACCAGCCGCAGCGCCACCGACTGCACCCGTCCGGCCGAGCGCGAGCCCGGCAGCTTGCGCCACAGCACCGGCGAGAGGGTGAAGCCCACCAGGTAGTCCAGGGCGCGGCGCGCCAGATAGGCGTCGACCAGCTCCATGTCGATGTCGCGCGGATGCTTCATCGCCTCGGTGACGGCCGACTTGGTGATGGCGTTGAACACCACCCGCTGGACCGTGGCGCCCTTCAGCGCCTTCTTCTTCTGCAGCACCTCCAGCACATGCCAGGAGATGGCTTCCCCTTCGCGGTCGGGGTCGGTGGCGAGGATGATGGTGTCGGCGCCCTTGGCGGCCTCGGCGATGTCCGCCAGCCGCTTGGCGGCCTTGGCGTCGATGTCCCAGGACATCGCGAAGTCCTCGTCCGGCCGCACCGAACCGTCCTTCGCCGGCAGGTCGCGGACGTGGCCGTACGAGGCCAGGACCTTATAGTCCGAGCCCAGGTATTTGTTGATGGTTTTGGCCTTGGCCGGGCTCTCGACGACGACGACGTTCATCTATTCTCTGGCGTTCCGCGGGCGGAGCGCCCGGACCTTGCTGAAGTGGCGGGAAGGTGGGGGTGGCGCCTCACCGATGTCAACGGCCCTCGCGAGCCTAGTTTTGCGAGCCCCTAAAGGGGCTCATCCTGAGCACACCATGCCGCCGGGAAGCAGCTCGGCGCGCCCGGCCAGCGACAGCTCCACCAGCACGGCGAAGACCGCCGCCGCCGGCGCACCCGCGGCGCGCACGATTTCGTCGCGCGAAACCGGAGTCGGCGAGAGAAGCTCCGCCACGCGTCGCAGCAGGCCGGGGACCAGTTCCACCGGCGGGCCGGCGTAGCTCGGCCGTTCGCGCTCGTGAAAGCCGCGCAGGCTCTCCAGCGCGCGCAGCACGTCCTCCGCGCCTTCGCAGATCGCCGCGCCCTGGCGCAAAAGGTCGTTGGTCCCCTTGGCGCGGGGGTCGAGCGGCGAGCCCGGGACCGCCAGCACCTCGCGACCCTGCTCGCCCGCCAGGCGCGCGGTGATCAGCGATCCGGAGCGCAACTCGGCCTCGACCACCACCACGGCGCGCGAGAGACCGGAGATGATCCGGTTGCGGCGCGGGAAGTCGCGGGCGGTCGCACCCTTGCCGGGCGGGCTTTCGGAGATCACGCAGCCGGCCTCGACGATGCGGGCGTAGAGCTCGCGGTGGTCCGGCGGATAGATGTCGTCCACCCCGCCGCCGAGGACCGCCGCCGTGCCGGTCGGCAGGGCGCCTTCGTGGGCGGCGCCGTCGACGCCGCGGGCGAGGCCGGAGACCACCACCAGGCCCGCCCCGCCCAGGTCGGCCGCAAGGCCGCGGGCGAACCGCTGGCCGGCGGCGGAGGCCACCCGCGCGCCGACCACGGCGACGCAGGGGCGGTCGAGCAATTCGGGCCTGCCGCGGACCCAGATCAGCGGGGGCGGCGGGTCCAGGGCGGCCAGCGCCTGCGGGAAGTCGGGCTCGCAGGAGGCGATCAGCCGGGCGCCGATCGCTTCGCCGTCGGCCAGCTCCTTGTCGACCTCGGCGGCGCTGGGGATCCGCAGGCCGCCGGCGCGTCCGCCGCGGCGGGCGAGGTCAGGGATGGCCTCCAGCGCCTCGGCCGCCGAGCCGAAGCGGTCGATGAGCTGGTCGAAGGCCACGGGGCCGACGTTTTCGGTGCGCGCCAGCGCCAGCCAGTCGCGCCGCTGGCGTGCGGAGAGCTTGCGGATCACGCCTCCGCGCGCTCCGACGCCGCCGCCTTCGCCCCGATCCGCGGCTCCTCGCCCTTCAGCAGGCGGCGGATGTTGGCGGCGTGGCGGATGTAGATCAGCACGCCCATGAAGGCGGCCAGGGCGGCGATCACCGGCCGGCCCAGCAGCAGGGCGTAGAGCGGCGCCAGCAGGGCGGCGGTGAGCGCGCCCAGCGAGGAGAAGCGCAGCAGGAAGGCCGCCGCCAGCCAGGTCGCCCCGGCCGCCAGCCCCACGGGCCAGGCGGCGGCCAGCAGCGCGCCGAAGAAGGTCGCCACGCCCTTGCCGCCCTTGAAGCCCAGCCACACGGGGAACAGGTGGCCCAGGAAGGCCGCGCCGCCGGCCAGCGAGGTGGCCAGCGCCTGGGTCTGCAGATCCGCCTGCCGGGTCGCCAGCCAGGCGATCAGCACCGCCACGGCCGCCTTGCCGCCGTCGCCCAGCAGGGTGACCGCCGCCAGCCCCTTGCGGCCGCTGCGCAGCACGTTGGTCGCCCCGATATTGCCCGAGCCGATCGCCCGCGGGTCGCCGGCGCCCGCGGCGCGCATCACCAGCACGCCGAACGGGATCGAGCCCAGCAGGTAGCCGCCGACGACGGCGAGCCCGATCTGCAGCGGTGTCAGCATTCGGTGTTCCCCCAGTGTTCCGGTTTTCTAGCGCGTCGAAGCGTCGCCGTCACCCTTCCCCTCCGGTCACCCCGGTGGGCACGGCCGGTGTGGTTTTATCGTCCACGAAATACACGAAATACACGAAAGGGCTGCGTCGAGAGCGCATGCGCCTGCATCGCCTCGCAAAGTCATGACCGGCCGCAGGCCGGCGCTTCCGCTCATGCGAGCGCCCCAGCGCGGCCAAGGTCGGCGCTGTTTCTTTTCGTGTATTTCGTGTTTTTCGTGGTTCCAAATAGGGCCACGCCGCCGCGCGACGTGGCCGTCAGTCCGCCCGATAGACCGTCCGGCCGTCGACGAGCGTCCTCAGCACCTTGCCCTGCAGCCTGCGGCCGTCGAACGGCGAGTTCTTGGATTTCGAGAGCAGCTTGTCGGCGTCGATGACCAGCGGGGCGTCGAGGTCGCAGATCACCAGGTCGGCTGGCGCGCCCTTGGCCAGGCGCCCGGCGGGCAGGCCCAGCAACTCGGCCGGTGCGCAGGTCACCGTGCGGATCAGGTCCAGCAGCGGGATGCGGCCCTCGTGATGGAAGGCGAGCAGGGCCGGCAGCAGGGTCTGCAGGCCGATCGCGCCGGGCGCCGCCTCGTCATACGGCAGGCGCTTGTCCTCGGCCGGCGCCGGCGCGTGGGCCGAGACCACGACGCCGATCGGCCCCGAGGCGACGGCTTCGATCACCGCCTGGCGGTCGTCCTCGGAGCGCAGCGGCGGCTCGACCTTGCAGAAGGTGCGGTAGTCGCCGATGTCGATCTCGTTGAACGACAGGTGGTTGATCGAGGTGGTGGCGACCACCGGCAAGCCCTTGTCCTGGGCGCGCTTCAGGCTCTCCAGCGCCGCGGCGGTGGTGATCTGGTCGACGATCAGCCGGGCCCCGGTCATCTCGACGAGCGCCAGGTCGCGTTCCAGCATGATCTTCTCGGCGATGGCTGCGACGCCGGGCAGGCCCATGCGCGCCGCGAACTCGCCGGACGTGGCGGCCGCGCCGGCGGAGAGCCAGGGATCGGCCGGCCGATGGGCGACCAGCACCCCGAAAGCCTTGGCGTAGGCCAGGACGCGCTGCAGCACCTTGGAGTTGGCGATCGGCCGGTCGGCGTCGGTGATGTAGACGCAGCCGGCGTCGTGCATCAGGCCGATCTCGGCCATCCGCTCGCCCGCGCAGCCCTTGGTCGCCGCGCCGGCCGGATAGACGTGCACCAGTTCGATATCGCGGGCGCGCCGCAGGATGAAGTCGACCACCGCCGGGTCGTCGGCGACCGGGTTGGTGTCCGGCTGGACGACGATCGAGGTGACCCCGCCGGCGGCGGCGGCGAGGCCAGCGGACTTCAGCGTCTCCTTGGGCTCCGCCCCAGGCTCGCCGGTCTTCACCCGCAGATCGACCAGGCCGGGCAGCAGGGCCTTGCCGCGGGCGTCGACGACCTCCAGGTCGGGCGACAGCGCGCCGGGATCGTCGCCCTTCACCACGTCGGCGACCACGCCTTCGACGACGATGACCGCGCCTGGGCCGTCATAGCCGCTGGCCGGATCGAGCAGGCGGGCGTTCACGAAGGCGATGGGACGGACGGTCATCAGGCGTTGTCCAGCCGTGCGGACAGCGAGGCCAGCACCGCCATGCGGGCGGCGACGCCCATCTCGACCTGGTCCTGGATCAGGCTGACGGCCAGGTCGTCGGCGACCTCGGAGTCGATCTCCACCCCGCGGTTCATCGGGCCGGGATGCATGACGCGGACATGCGGAGCGGCGAACGCCAGCTTCTCGCGGTCGAGGCCGTAGAAGCGGAAGTACTCGCGTTGGGAGGGGGCCATCACCCCGTCCATGCGCTCCAGCTGCAGCCGCAGCATCATCACCACGTCGCAGCCGGCGACGCCCTTGCGCATGTCGTGGAACACCTCGACGCCCCAGCGCTCGGCCTGGGCCGGCATCAGGGTCGGCGGCCCGACCAGCCGCACGTTGGCCCCCAGCATCTGCAGCATGCCGACGTTGGATCGCGCGACGCGGCTGTGCAGCACGTCGCCGCAGATCGCCACCTTCAGCCCGGCGATGTAGCCGAAGGCGCGGCGCATCGAGAGCGCATCGAGCAGGGCCTGGGTCGGGTGCTCATGCTGGCCGTCGCCGGCGTTGATCACCGAACAGGTGACCTTCTGCGACAGCAGGGCCGCGGCGCCCGAGGAGCCGTGACGCACCACCAGCAGGTCCGGCTGCATGGCGTTCAGCGTCACCGCCGTGTCGATCAGGGTCTCGCCCTTGGAGATCGAGGAGGAGCGTGGGCTCATGTTGACCACGTCCGCCCCCAGCCGCTTGCCGGCCAGCTCGAAGGAGCTCTGGGTGCGGGTGGAGTTCTCGAAGAACAGGTTCATCAGCGTGCGACCCTTGAGCAGGTCGAGCTTCTTCGAGGTCTGGCGGTTCAGCGCGACGAAGCCGTCGGCAAGGTCGAGCAGGTTGGCGACCTCGACCTCGTTGAGATCCAGGACGGAAATGAAATGGCGCCTCGGGAAGGGGAAGGTCCGGCCAAGGACCTCGTTCAGACCGGGCGCCGGAGTGCTCATTAAAGCCGCCTTCTAGGCATGTTCGGGCGCCGGCGGAAGGATTTTGTCCGCGGGTCGCACAAACAAGGAAGAGCTAACCACGGAAAACACGGAAGGCAGGGAAAGGGCGATCCGGCTCGCGCTGCTGGTGCGGCAGGGTCGGGAGAGAAGGGGTCCACGAAATACACGAAATACGCGAAAAAAAGACCTCTCACGGCGCCCTGCGAATGTTCGCGACCGGCCTTCGGCCGGCCCATTCATTTCTTCAGGAACTCCAGGGACGCGCTCTCGGCTCGGCCATTTCGTGTATTTCGTGTATTTCGTGGACAATATTTCTTCAGTGTTTTCCGTGCTTTCCGTGATTAAACTCTTAAAGCAGCCGTAACCGCTCCAGCGCCCCCTGGAGGATCCACGCCGCGGCCGCCTTGTCGACGACCTCGGCCCTGCGGGCGCGGGTGACGTCCATCTCGTCGATCAGCATGCGGTTGACCGCCATCGTCGACATCCGCTCGTCCCAGAAGGCGATCGGCAGGTCGCGCAGCCGCAAGAGGTTGCGGGCGAAGGCGCGGTTCGACTGGCAGCGCACGCCCTCCGTGCCGTCCATGTTGACCGGCAGTCCAATCACCAGCCCAGCCGCCCCGCGGCTTTCCATCAGCGCGAACAGCCGCTTGGCGTCGTCGGTGAACTTGGTCTTGCGGATGGTCTCCATCGGGCTGGCCACCGTGCGGGTGGCGTCGGAGACCGCCACCCCGATGGTCCGCTCGCCGAGGTCGAGGCCGACGACCGGCGCATAGGCCGGCACGGCGGCGGGGAGTTCGGTGAGATCGAGGACGGCCATGGCGGCCTCTTAGCACGGTCTTATCCTGGTTAGGGGCGGCGGCCGGCGAACTTGGTTATTGGCCGTGTCAGAGACCGTGGTTATGAGCAGCCAAGCTTGTTCTGGGAGGCTCGAGATGTCCGACATCAGCACCGCGTGGCCGAAGAAGACCCGCGACATCCACAACCATCATATGGACTCCACCATCTGGGATCGTTTCGTGTTCCGCGACGACGACGTGGTCGTCGCCACCTACGCCAAGTCGGGGACGACCTGGACCCAGCACATCGTCGGCCAGCTGATCTTCGGCGGCGACCCAGACGTGCGGATTGCCGAGGTGTCGCCCTGGGTGGACCTGCGCATCATGCCGCCGAACCTGCTGGATCTGCTGGAGGCCCAGACCCATCGACGGGTCGTCAAGACCCACCTGCCGCTCGACGCGCTGACCTTCTCGCCCAAGGCCAGGTACATCTACATCGGCCGTGATGGCCGCGACGTGGTTTGGAGCCTCTACAACCACCACGCCAGCGCCAACCAGCTCTGGTACGACGCGCTGAACGACACCCCCGGGCGGGTCGGTCCGCCGATCGAGCGGCCGGACCCCGACATCCGCCGCTACTTCCAGACCTGGCTGGAGCAGGATGGCGCGCCGTTCTGGGCCTTCTGGGAGAACGTCGCCACCTGGTGGGCGGCGCGCGACCTGCCGAACGTCAAGCTGGTCCACTTCAACGACCTCAAGCGCGACCCGCAAGGCGAGATCCGCGCCATCGCCGGCTTCCTCGGCTGCGACATTCCCGAGGACCGCTGGCCGGCGATCCTGGAGCACTGCAGCTTCGACTGGATGAAGGCCCACGCCGAGCAGGTCACGCCGCTCGGCGGGGCGATCTTCGAGGGCGGCGCGCGCAGCTTCATCAACAAGGGCGTCAACGGCCGCTGGCGCGACGTGCTGACAGCCGAGGATAACGCGGCCTACGAACGCCGGGCGCTCGCCGAGCTGGGGCCGGACTGCGCCCGGTGGCTGGCGACCGGCGCGATCGTCGAGTCGGCGCGGGCCTAGGCGGGAGGGGCGCCAATTCACCTTGGTCGTCGCCCGGCTTGTCCGGGCGGCCTTCCGCGACATTCTCCAGGGACTGCTTGCAAAATCGGTCCCGGCGCGGCTAACCCACCCGCCTGAGATTAGGAGGGATGGCATGTCCATCGACGCCGCAACCGTGCGCAAGGTCGCCAGGCTCGCGCGGATCGCCGAGCCGGAAGAGCGCCTGGAGCCTCTGGCCAAGGAGCTGTCGGGAATCCTCGACTGGATCGAGCAGCTGGGCGAGGTCGACACCGACGGGGTCGAGCCGATGACGTCGGCCGTTCACACGCCCCTGCCGATGCGCGAGGACGTGGTGACCGAAGGCGGCGATCCGGGCCGGGTGCTGTCGAACGCGCCGAAGACCGTGAACAACTTCTTCGTCGTGCCGAAGGTGGTCGAATAGATGTCCGAGCTCACCTCGCTGACGCTGAAGGCCGCCCTCGACGGTCTGGCTTCGAAGGCCTTCTCCTCGGCTGAACTGACCCAGGCCCACGTCGAGGCCGTCGAGGCCGCGCGGGCGCTGAATGCCTTTGTCGTCGAGACCCCGGAAAAGGCGCTGCAGATGGCCCAGGCGTCCGACGCGCGCCGCGCCCGCGGCGAGGCCGGTCCGCTCGACGGCGCGCCGCTGGGCGTCAAGGACCTGTTCTGCACCGACGGCGTCTCCTCGACCGCCGCCTCGAAGATCTTGGGCGGCTTCAAGCCGACCTATGAGTCCTCCGTCACCGCCAACCTCTGGCGCGATGGGGCGGTGATGCTGGGCAAGCTCAACATGGACGAGTTCGCCATGGGCTCGTCGAACGAGAGCTCGGCCTACGGCCCGGTGGTCAATCCCTGGCGCCGCGAAGGCTCCAACGTCGCGCTGACGCCGGGCGGTTCGTCGGGCGGCTCGGCCGCGGCGGTCGCCGCCGGCCTCTGCCTGGGCGCCACGGCGACCGACACCGGCGGCTCGATCCGCCAGCCCGCCGCCTTCACCGGCACGGTCGGCATCAAGCCGACCTATGGCCGCTGCTCGCGGTGGGGCATCGTCGCCTTCGCTTCCTCGCTGGACCAGGCGGGGCCGATGGCGCGCACGGTCGAGGATGCGGCGATCCTGCTGAAATCCATGGCCGGCCACGACCCGAAGGACTCCACCAGCCTGCCGGTCGAGACCCCGGACTTCCCGGCCTTCGTCGGCAAGTCGGTGAAGGGTCTGCGCATCGGCGTGCCCAAGGAATACCGCGTCGACGGCATGCCCGCCGAGATCGAGGCGCTCTGGCAGAAGGGCGTCGACTGGCTGAAGGAGGCCGGCTGCGAGATCGTCGAGGTGTCCTTGCCGCACACCCGCTACGCGCTTCCGGCCTACTACATCATCGCCCCGGCCGAGGCCTCCTCGAACCTTGCCCGCTACGACGGCATGCGCTTTGGCCTGCGCGTCGACGGGGCGAACCTGACCGAGACCTACGAGAAGACCCGCGCCGAGGGCTTCGGAGCCGAGGTCAAGCGGCGGATCCTGATGGGCACCTATGTGCTTTCGGCCGGCTACTACGACGCCTACTATCTGAAGGCCCTGAAGGTCCGCCGGCGGATCGCCGACGACTTCGATCAGGCGTTCGAGAAGGTCGACGCCCTGCTGACGCCGACCGCGCCCTCGGCGGCCTTCCAACTGGGTGAGAACGCCGACGATCCGGTGGCGATGTACCTGAACGACATCTTCACCGTGACCGTGAACCTCGCCGGCCTGCCCGGAATGAGCCTGCCGGCCGGCGTCGATGCGGCCGGCTTGCCGCTCGGCTTGCAGCTGATCGGTCGCCCTCTTGACGAGGGAACCCTATTTTCCCTGGGCGGCGCGATCGAAAAGGCGGCGGATTTCCGCGGCCGTCCGCAGAAGTGGTGGTGAGCCGATGAGCGAAACGGCCGAGAAATCCAAACTGATCAAGGGCCGCACCGGGGATTGGGAAATGGTCCTCGGGCTGGAAATCCATGCCCAGGTGGCCTCCAACGCCAAGCTGTTCTCCGGCGCCGCGGTGGGCTTCGGCGCCGGCCCCAACGAACAGGTCAGCCTGGTCGACGCGGCGATGCCGGGCATGCTGCCGGTGATCAACGCCCACTGCGTCGAGCAGGCGGTGAAGACCGGCCTCGGGCTGAAGGCCCAGATCAATGCCTGGTCCCGCTTCGACCGGAAGAACTACTTCTACCCGGACCTGCCGCAGGGCTACCAGATCAGCCAGTTCAAGGACCCGATCGTCGGCGAGGGCGAGGTGCTGGTCGAGCGTGACGACGGCACGACATTCACCGTGCGGATCGAGCGGCTGCACCTCGAGCAGGACGCCGGCAAGAGCCTGCACGACCAGGACCCCAACTCCACCTACGTCGACCTCAACCGCGCCGGCACGGCGCTGATGGAGATCGTGTCGCGGCCGGACATGCGCTGCGCCGAGGAGGCGGCGGCCTATGTGAAGAAGCTGCGCACCATCCTCGTCTACCTGGGCACCTGCGACGGCGACATGGAGAAGGGCAATCTGCGCGCTGACGTGAACGTCTCGGTGTGCCGCCCCGGCGCCTACGAGAGGTTCCGCGAGACCGGCGACTTCAGCCATCTGGGCACACGGTGCGAGATCAAGAACGTCAACTCCTACCGCTTCATCCAGCAGGCGATCGAGTACGAGGCGCGCCGGCAGATTGAAATTCTGGAGGACGGCGGCTCGATCACCCAGGAGACCCGGCTGTTCGACCCCACCAAGGGCGAAACGCGGTCCATGCGCTCCAAGGAAGAGGCGCACGACTACCGCTACTTCCCTGACCCCGACCTGCTGCCGCTGGTGCTCGACCCGGCCTGGGTCAAGGCGATCGAGGCCAACCTGCCGGAGCTGCCGGACGCCAAGAAGGCGCGCCTGCAGTCGCAGTACGGGCTTTCGGCCTATGACGCCGGCGTGCTGATCACCGAACAGGCCCGAGCCGACTTCTACGAGGCCGCGGTCAAGGGCCGCGACGCCAAGCTGACCGCCAACTGGGTCACCAACGACCTGGCGGCCCGGCTTACCGCCGCCGGCCTCGACATCGCCGACTCGCCGATCGGCCCCGGCGCCATCGCCGAACTGGTGCAACTGATCGAGGACGGCGTGATCTCGTCGAAGATCGCCAAGGACGTTTTCGAGCGGATGTGGGCGGGCGAAGGCGCGGCCGGCGAGATCGTCGAGACGCAGGGCCTGAAGCAGGTCTCAGACACCGGCGCCCTGGAAAAGATCATCGACGACCTGATCGCGGCCAACCCGGGCCAGGCCGCCGCCGTGGCCGAGAAGCCCCAGGCGCTCGGCTGGTTCGTCGGCCAGGCGATGAAGGCGACGCAAGGGAAGGCCAACCCCGGGGTGATCAACCAGCTGCTGCGCACCAAGCTCGGCGTGGGCTGAGAGCGGCTCCCGTGGGGGAGAACCTGGAGCACATGGAGGGTTCGAGTCTGGCTCTCGTCAACCCGCCCTAGTCGCCGATCACGTCGAAGATCTGCCCGGTCGCGCGCGAGACCAGCATGTAGCGGTCGCCCATGTGCACCCAGGCGTAACCGGGGGGCGGCGGGCGCAGGCGGTGACGGGCATAGTCCGGGACCTCGGCGCCGCGGAACTGCGGCGGCGCCATTCCGCCGCGGCGCAAGCCGAAGACCGGCGGCGGCCGTCGGGCGTAGTTGGGGGGCGCGGGCGCATAGTAGCGGTCGACAGGCCCTTCATCCCAGCGCTCGCGGGGGTCTTCGCGATAGTCGCGTCGGTCGCGGCCGCCGCCGCGGTATTCCCGATAGTCGCCAGGGCCGGGCCCGCCGCGGTCCTCGCGGTAGTCTCGCGGGCCGCGCTCGTCGCGCGACTCGCGCCGGTCCTGCCGCCACTCGCCGCGATCGTGACCGCGCCCATGGCCGCCCTCGCCACCGGCCAGCGCGTCGCCCCCCGCGAGCAGGGTGCTCGCGAAGGCGGCGATGGCGGCGATGTGCAACAGCAGCTTCATGACCCCGATCTACTCCAGACCCGACCTATCGCAGGCATGCCCCTCGATAACCTTACGATCGCCGAGCCGGCGTGAACTGACGCTGAACGCCTGATCCGGGGCAAGCCATGCCCGAAATCAGCGTGGCCGCAGGTTGCCCTGCGCCGAAGCCACGCCATCTAAGGTCCCTCGCCTCAGCAACAGGGAAGCCATCATGGCCCAGCCGATCGAGCTGCACTATTGGCCTACCCCGAACGGCCACAAGATCACCATCGCGCTCGAAGAGATGGGCCTGCCCTATCGGGTCCGCCCGGTGAACATCGGCAAGGGCGAGCAGTTCCAGCCCGAGTTCCTGGCCATCAGTCCGAACAACCGCATGCCGGCCATCGTCGACCCCGACGGGCCGGACGGTCACCCCATCTCGGTCTTCGAATCCGGCGCCATCCTGCAGTACCTCGGCCGCAAGAGCGGCCAGTTCTATGGCGAGACCGAGCGCGAGCGGGTGGAGATCGAGCAATGGCTGTTCTGGCAGATGGCCGGCCTGGGGCCGATGGCCGGCCAGGCGCATCACTTCCGCGGCTATGCCCCGGCCATCGTCGCCGACCAGCGCCAGGTCGCCTACGGCGCCATTCGCTACACCAATGAGGTGCATCGGCTGTACGGCGTGCTGAACAGGCGGCTCGAGGACCGCGACTTCGTCGCCGGCGGCTATTCGATCGCCGATATGGCGGCCTGGCCGTGGGTGACGCCCTGGCGGGCCCAGGGCATCCGGCTCGACGATTTTCCGCACCTGAAAGCCTGGTACGAGCGCATCGAGGGCCGCGAAGCCATCCAGCGCGCCCTGGCCCACGCCGAGACCGTTCGCAGCATAAACCTGGCGACGGCGGGGCCCGAGGCCGATGAGCAAAGGCGCATCCTGTTCGGCCAGCGCGGCCGCTGAATCCTCGCCAGATCTCCCGCCGGCTATTGCGGGCGAATGCTTGACGCGGGATTCATGCTGAAGGCCAGACATCTGCGCCTTAACCGTGTGTTCAGGCAAGATCGGCTTTCCTGCAGACCTGAAGACGGGGTTGAGGGCTCCAGAACGGAGCGCTTCCCGTTTGCAACAGGGATGAAGGACGATGCTGCCCCGTTTGGAAGTCGCCAACGAAGGCCTGCCGCTTCCCACGTCGGAGGCCACGGGAGACGAGTTGTTCCGCCTCGGTCTGCTCTATTCGACCGGGCAGGGCGGCGCCCCGCTGGACTATGTCTCGGCGCACATGCTGTTCAACCTGGCGGCGATGCGCGGCTCGGTCGAGGCCAAGGTCTACCGCAAGGAACTGGCCGACGAGATGGCGTCGGACCAGGTCGCGGAAGCCCAGCGCCAGGCTCGCGAGTGGCTGTCGCACGGCTGAGGTCCGGTTCCAGCGCCACAGCCTCGCCAAGCGGACCTGGGCGAGTGACGCTGATCTGACCGGCGGCCCGCGGCGATGATCAGCGCTGCGTCGCGTCGCCGCACCCTGAAAATCGTCCGACGGTTTTTTTCCCGCGCGCACCGTTGCCGGCGGGCGCGCGCTTCGGCTATGAGGAGCGTCCCTCGCGGCCCGAGCCGGGCGTGCGGGGGGCAGGGGGGCGCCCCGGACAACAAACGTGCTGGTGACGTGGCCGAGTGGCTGAAGGCAACGGTTTGCTAAATCGTCATACTCGAAAGGGTATCGAGGGTTCGAATCCCTCCGTCACCGCCATCTTTCCAAAAATTTTCTTTGGCGAAATCAATTCGCTGAGCCGGCTGGGGACCCCAGCGGCGACGCTGCGTGCACGGTACGGGCAATAACGCCGTTCTCTGAAATCAAAGGCGCCCCGCACAGACGGACTCGCGAGGGCTCTTAGTTTCAAGAAAGCGGGGGACGCTGCGGGTCCGGCGAAGCGACGGGAGAAGCCGCGGACGAGCGCTTCCCGGAAGCGGACGCTCCGAATGTTGGTGGAGGGTGGTGGGCGGTCTTAAGCGGTCGCTGCGCGGCGGAACAGGGCCAAGCCGTCAGGAATTGGAGTCTGGGGCTCGCGCCTTGAGGACACGCCCATGAACGCCGAAGAGGAGCGCACCCGGTCTCTGTGGATGGAGGTGGATGCGCCGAGACTAACGCCCCTCGCCACCGACGCGGAGACGGAGGTGCTCGTTATCGGGGCCGGCATCGCGGGCCTCTCCACGGCCTATGAGCTTGCCCGCGCCGGCCGCCGGGTCATGGTGGTCGATCGCGGCCGCTTCGGGCGCGGCATGACTGCCCGCACGACGGCGCACCTGGCCTTCGAGATCGACGACTATTTCCAAGAGCTGGCGAAGGGACACGGCCAGGACCGGGCCCGGCTCTGGTATGAAAGCCAGGCCGCGGCGGTGGACCGGATCGAGGCCATTTGCGGGGAAGAGGCGATCGACTGCGACTTCGCCCGGTTGGACGGCTACTTGATCCCCGCACATCAGAAGGACGTCGACTATCTGCGCAAGGAGCTGGAAGCTGCGCGGCAAGCCGGCTTCCATGACGCCAAATGGTTGGACCGCGGCGCGCCTGTGGTTGGAACGGCGGCGATCCGCTTTCCCCGTCAGAGCCGGTTCCACCCGACGAAATACCTGAATGGCCTGGTCGGGGCGCTCCAGCGGATGGGCGCCCAACTCCATGACTGGACCGATATCGCCGAACTGGACGAAGGAAGCGGCTGGATCACGACGAAGACCGGGGCTGGAGCCGCGATCCGCGCCCGCCAGGCTGTCGTGGCGACCAACACCCCCTTCCACCTGCGCATCCCGATCCATACCAAGCAGGCCCCTTACCGCACCTATGTCGTCGCCTTGCCGACGCCAAAAGGCGCTGTCCCGGACGTGCTCCTGTGGGACACCGAGGAACCCGGATACCACTACGTTCGGCTACAGCCGGGCGCCTCGGAAGACCTGCTCATCGTCGGTGGCGAGGACCACAAGAGCGGAACGGAAGATGATGGCGCACAGCGCATCGCGCGGCTGGAAGCCTGGACGCGCGAGCGGTTCCCGATGGCCGGGCCCGTGCGTTACGCCTGGTCGGGTCAGGTCTACGAGCCCGCAGATTATGTGAGCTTCGTGGGCCGCAGCCCCGAGCATCAGGAAGTCTACGTCGTCACCGGTGACAGCGGCCAGGGCATCACCAACGGCGTCATGGCCGGCCTACTGCTGCGCGACCTGATGGCTGGCGCCGACACCCCCTGGGCGCGGCTCTATGCGCCCTCGCGCCAGATGCATCGGGGCCTTGGCGAATACGTGAAGGAGAATATGGAAGCCGCCAAACACTGGATCGAACTGGTTTCCGCGCACGAGGGCGCCTCGACCGACGAATTGCAGCCTGGCGAAGGCGGCCTTGTGCGCCTGCAGGGCAAGCCGGTCGCCGCCTATCGGGACGACGCTGGCGATCTCCATCTACGCTCGGCGGTTTGCACCCACGCTGGCTGCATGGTGCACTGGAACAGCCTCGAGCGTTGCTGGGATTGCCCCTGCCACGGCTCGCAGTTCGGACCCGACGGCCAGGTGCTGAACGGCCCGGCGGCCCAGCCCTTGGCGGCGGCCGATGCGGGCGAGGCGCGGCGCCCGTCGCCTGAGCGGCGCGGAACCGATCGGCCGCACGCGTGAAGCGTCAGGAAGCGAACCTTGGGAACGGGCTAGAGGGGTGGAAGGGGGGCCTAAGCGCTCGCGCGATCATGGAACACGGCTTCGATGTTATGGCCGTCAGGATCTAAAACGAATGCGCCATAGTACCCGGGGTGGTAGTGCCGACGCAGGCCGGGGCCACCATTGTCGGCTCCGCCGGCCAGGAGTGCTTCGCGGTGGAATGCGTCAACCACTTCGCGGCTCTCGGCTTGCAAGGCCACGTGCAATTTGCCCGACGTCGGATTGTGCTCGGCCACCCAGAACCACGGCCTGGTGTCGCCATAGCCGGTCACCTTCACAGGCGAATTCTCGCTGTTGAAGAGCCGGCGGACACCCAGTGGCGCGAACGCCCGATCGTAGAACAGGATTGAACGATCGAAATCGGAAACGCCGAAGGTCAGGTGGTCGATCACGGGCTTCTCCATCGCCGCAATTCGTCAGCCACTCAACTTAGCCGCGTCGCCGTCCGCCCTAAACCCAAGCTATCTAATAGGACTAACAGAAGCGCTCACGCAGCGGCGAAGCTGAGCAGGGTCACCCACCCGCCACCGGACCTTGGAGAGGTCTTAGAAGGGTCGTTCGTGCGAATTCGATGCGGTCCGCCGAGCAGACCTCTCAACGTCCGCTTTGTGGCCGGCGACCTCGCGCCGAGGGGATAACCGCCACTTTCTGCAGTAAAATCAACCTGCCGCCTCGCGGTACAATCCGCGTTCAGGCCCGCGTGGGCGGTGGCCGCTTCGGGGGCTCCCGCCGCCGACTGAGCTTTAGCCTACTCTGCGGGCGGGTCTTCGGGCGGCTCCGGGTTCGCCTCCGCCGCTTCGGCCGTGAGCGCGACGATCTGCAGGTCGAGCTCGCGCCGCAGCCAGATCAAGCCGCTCATGATCTGGTCGCTTGGAGCGGACGGGTTGGTGGCAAACTCCAACAGCGACAGGTGGAGCTGTTTGAGGCGCTCTTCGTAAGTCATCGGCGGCTCCGTCGACGGCAAAAACGCGCGAACCGGCGAAAGGTGGGCCGCCTCGGCAGGTGGACGCCGTCAGAACGGGTGCGAAATCTCCACGCCGATGGTTCGCGGGCGTTGTGGCGTGGCCGCAGCCTGCGTGCGGAAACTGAACGGATTGCCGAAGGCGAGGGTGTCGCCATGCGCGTCGAGCAGGTTGCGGACGAACAGCCTGGCGCTGAGGCCCGGGCTGGACAGGGTCGCCGCGGCGTCGAGATCGCCGTAGCCGCCCATGGCCGCGCTGCTGACGGCGTCGAGGGCCAGCTTCGAGCGCCCGACGTAGGTGAAGCTGGTCCTGAGCTGCAGGCCCCAGTCGTTGCGCAACGGCAGGCTATAGGCGGCCGAGAGGACGAAGGCGCGGTCGGGCATGCCGGGCAGGTCCGAGCCCTTCGGAAGGCCGAGGCTGGCGGTCGGACGGCGAAGCTCCGAATCCTGCTGCACGACATTGCCGCCGAGCTCGAGTCGGCCGCGGACATAGCCGACTTCGGCCTCGACGCCCCGGCTGCGGCCGTCGCCGAGGTTGGCGGTGAACTGCAGGCCCGAAGGCAGGATCTGGTTGGCCTGGATGTCGGTCCAGTCGGCCTGGAAGGCCGCCACGCGCACCGACAGGCCCAGCGCAGACGAGCGCCAGCGACCCCCGACCTCGTAACTCCACAGCTCGTCGCCGGCGTAACGGCGCAGCGGCTGCACGCCGCCCGGCTCGGAAAACCCCTGGTCGAGCGCGCCGGCGGTGTTGAAGCCGGGTGTCCGGTAGCCCTCGGCCGCCTGCGCGTAGACGGTGAGTTTCGCGCGCGGCCGGTAGGCGGCCAGCAGCTTCGGTGCGAATCCCTTGTAGCTGCTGCGGCCGGTGAAGGCGCGGACCGGGCCGTCGAGGCTGATGCGGGATTTGGTCTCCAGCCGGGAATCGAACAGTCGCCCGCCAGCGGACAGAGTCAGCCTGGAGGTGAGGTCGTAGGAGGTCTCGCCGAAGACGGCGCGCTCGCGCAGATTGTCGCGGCGGACCTCGAGATAGCCGCCGGCCGGTTCGGCGACCAGCTTGCCGTCCAGCCGCTGGTCGCCGATCGCGGCGAAGGCGCCGATCGTCCAATGGAAGCGGCCGGGACCGGTCGAGGCGATGCGGGTCTCGGCGACCAGGGTGCGGATCTCGTTGAGGTCCTGGAAGGTCCGCGGACTGGCGCCGGGCGCCGCCAGCGCAAGCGGGGCGTCGGTGGCGTCGTAGGTGGTCCCCACGTCGTGATCGAGCGCGCCGAGGCTGGCGCTCACCCGCCCCCAGCTCGGCTCCCAGTGCAGGCTGAGGTCCAGGGCCAGGAAGTCGTTGTCATGCGGCTCGGCGACCGCGGAGCGGCGCGCCAGCGGTCCGACGGCCCGGTCGGCGTACTGGGCGTCGCGGGTGTCGATATTCTGGTCGACGAAGGTCAAGGCGAGGTCGAGGTCGGCGGCGGGGCGCCACAGGGCGGCCAGGCGCAGGCCGTTGCGGCGGCTTCTGTTCACGTCCTTTCGGCCGCGCTCGGGATTGTCGATGTAGCCGCCGGCCAGATCGGACCAGGCGACAAGGCGAACCGCGGCCGCGCCGCCGGCGAACGGCAGGTTGTAGACGCCCTGCAACTGGCGCGACGGCGCGCCATGCGCCGTCGCCGACAGCGAGGCTGTGGCCCGTCCGCCGCGCGTCCGCGTGTCGGGCGGATTCGGCGTGATCTGCAGCACCCCGCCGATCGAGCCGGCGCCGTAGAGCGAACCTTGCGGGCCGCGCAGGACCTCGAGCCGTTCGACGTCGATCAGCGGCAGGTCGGGATCGGGGGCGTTGTAGGTCAGCCGAAGGTCGCCGAGGTAGAGGCCGACGGTCGATTGCGTGTGGCCGGTCAGCGGCCCGTCCGAGAGGCCGCGCAGCAGGATCTTGTCGCGCCCTGGGCCAAGGTTGGTCACCGTCACGCCGGCGGCGAGCAACGGCAGGTTCTCGGTCTCCGCGACGCCGGCGCGGGCGAGCTGGGCGCCGGTCGCCGCGGTGAGGGCGTAGGGCGCCGCGGAGAGCAGCCGCGGGGTCTTGTCGGCGGTGACGACCAGTTCGGCGAGGGTCCGCGGCTCCACCGTCTCGGCTGGCGGCGGCGGAGCGACGGCTGGCTCAGCCTGCGACGCCGCCGTCCCGGCGGGCCGCGGGCGGATGACGATGGTGCGCGCGTCCGGCCGCAGGGCGCGGCAGGCGGAACCGGCCAGCAGGCGGTCGAGCGCGCGATCCACGCTGATCGCGCCGGAGACGCCGGCCTGGCCGCCGCAATGCGCGTCGGGCGCGAAGCCGAGCGACAGGCCGGCCTGCTGCGCAAGCGCCAGCAAGGCGCTCTCGCGCGGCTGTCGCGGAATGGCGAAGACCGGGTCGGACGCGCGCGCCGTCGCCGGCAGGCCCAGCACCAGGCTTGCCGCCAGCCCGATAGCTCGCGGGCCGCGCGGCCTCTTTCCCATGACTCGTCCGACGATCTGACGCGTCTAGCGACGCAGGCTGAGTCGGAGTCTATCGGTTCGCCGCTCGACCTGCACCGGGAGGAAATCGGACAGGCTGCGCAGCATCTCGTCTTGCGAGCCGATGTTCAGGCTGGCGGTGACGCGCAGATCCCTCGCGTCCGGGGCGACCTCGATCGGTCGGCCGCCATAGCGGGCGAGGGTGGTCGCCACCTCGGACAGCCGTTCGCCCTGGAACACCAGCCGCCCGGTGGTCCAGGCCAGGGCGGCGTCGGGGTCCGCTGCGCCGACGGCGTCGCTGGCCTGGCCCACGCGATGGGTCAGCGACTGGCCCTTGGTCAACCGCGCCAGCGGCCCGGCGTCGTGGGCGCCCTTGGGACGCACCTCGACCACGCCGCGCCGCACGGTGACCTTCATGGCCCCGCCCTGGTGCAGCACATTGAACTCGGTCCCCACCACCCGGATCTCCCGGTCGCTGGCTTCGATGAGGAAGGGCCGGTCGGGGTCCCGGGCGACGTCGAACGCCGCCTCGGCGCTGGCCATCACCACCCGGCGCTCGCCGCGGCCGAGGGTGGCGGTCAGGTGAGAGCCGCCGTTCAGGGTGATGTGGGTGCCGTCCGCCAGCGCCACCGTGCGGCGCTCGCCGAGCGCGGTGTCGAAGGTCTCCGTCCGGGGCCGGCCGGCCCACAGGCTGAGGCCGCCGAAGGTCCCGCCGATGACCACCATCGCCAGAAGGCTGGCGGCTAGGGCCCCCAGCCAGGCCGGTTGCCGCCGCGCCGCTCGCGCCGCCCGCGGGACCCGGGGCGCGACGTTGGAAGGCGGCGGGGGCGAGGGGGCCTGCGACGCCGCCGCCAATACCCCAAGGGCGTCGAGGTCGGACCACAGCTGTTCGACGGCCTCGTAGGCCCGCAGGTGGACCGGGTCCCGCGCCAGCCAGGCCTCGAAGTCGAGCCAGTCCGCGTCGCCGGCCCGGTCCGAGCCCAGGCGCACGTGCCAGGCCGCCGCCCGCTCGCGGACGGCGTCTGGAATCGGCGATCTGTCGGACGGCCCTGTCATGGGTTTGCGATGGACTCCTGGGATCTAGACGACGCGGCCCGGCCGGCTCCGCAAGTCATGGCTCATCTTCCGAGGTCAGGGTGCGCAGCGCCGTCATGATGTACTTCTCGACCGAGCTGCGCGAGACGCCGAGGCGCTCGGCCACCTCGCTGTGGCTCAAGCCGTCGAACTTGTGCAGCCGGAAGGCGGCGGCGACCGTCGGCGGCAGCCGGTCCAGCCGCGCGACCAGGCGCTCCAACCGTTGACGCGAAGCCACCGCCTCATCCGCGGCCGGCTCCTGCGCGACCGGCTCGGGGCCGTCGCCACCGGCCGCCTGGCTCCAGGCGTGGTCGCGGGCGGCCCGCCGGCGCTGGGCCTTGTTGCGATCCAGCATCAGGTTCGAGCCGACGCGATAGAGGAAGGCCTCGGCGCTGCGCATGTCCGGCGGCGGGGCCATGTCGCTGATCTTCACGTAGAGATCCTGGACCAGATCTTCCGCCGTCGCCGGCGAGCCGGTGCGCAGGGTGAAGAAGCGCACGAGGTCCGCACGCTTGCGCATGTAGGCGGCGATCAGCGGCGGCGGATCGGCCATGAGGGCAGGGCGGCTCCCGGAAAAACGTGGCGAGACTGTTCGGGCATTCGACGCGCCGGCGCAATCGCAGGATTGAGGGAGGTCGTCGCCGGCGTCGTCTACGCAGCATGAAGATCGGATTCCTCTTCAACCACGACCAGGTCCACCAGGTCGCGCACAGCCTGCCGATCGCGCTGGCCCTGGCCGACGCCCAGCCGGCGGTGGAGATCGTCGTGGCCACCACCAATCGGCGGCTCAGCGCGGAGGTGATCCGGCTGGGGCAGGGGTTGATCGGCTCGCGGATCCGCCTGGTCGAGCTTGGCCTCACGCGCGCCGCGAGCCGGCTGGCGAGGCAGGCGTTCGAGGGGATTGCGCCGGCGGCCAAGCTGCTGGTCTACGGCGACAACCTGGAGTTCTTTCGCGCCCTCGACGTCTTGGTGGTGGCGGAGAAGACCTCGCTGATCCTGAAGACCCACCACGGGCTGAAGAATTTGCGGATCGTCCACACCCGCCACGGCGCCGGCGACCGGGCGATCGGCTTCGACAGGGCCAGCGCCGGTTTCGACCATGTGATGGTGTCGGGGCCCAAGATCCGCGACCGGCTGGTGCAGGAGGCGGGGCTGGATCCCGCCGCCATCTCGATCGTCGGCTACCCCAAGTTCGATCTGGCGCCCGGTGGGCCGGTGCATCCTTTGATCGACGACGGCCGGCCGGTGGTGCTCTACAATCCGCACCTGTCGCCGCATCTGTCCTCGTGGTTTTCAATGGGCCGGGAGGTGCTCGACTGGTTCGTCGAGCATGATGACCATCACCTGATCTTCGCGCCCCATGTGATGCTGTTCGAACGCCGCTTCGTCCTGACCATCGACAAGTTCCGCCTGGACCGGCCGGGACGCATCGAGGAGCGCTACCTGCGTGCGCCCAACATCCATATCGATCTCGGCAGCCGGGCCTGCACCAACATGGCCTACACCCACCGGGCCGACATCTACCTGGGCGACGTCAGCAGCCAGGTCTACGAATTCCTGCTGCGGCCGCGGCCGTGCGTCTTCCTCAATCCCGGGCGCCACGCCTGGGAAGGCGACCCCAACTTCGCCCACTGGCGCGCCGGGCCGGTGATCGAGACCGTGGGCGAACTCGGCGGCGCGCTGCTGTCCGCCCAGCGGGAGCACCAGGACGTCTATCGCCCGATCCAGCAGATGCTGTTCGAGCGCAGCTTCGACCTGACCGACGAGCCATCCTCGGTTCGCGCCGCCCGTGCGCTGGCCGTATTCTGCGGCTTGCCGGCCCGGGGCCTGACCCCGGCGCCGGCGCTGCCGGAGGGCGCGCTTGCCTGAGGCTCCGATCCCTCCGCAAATCGAACGGCAGACGTTCGATCGTCGCGCCGTGCTGGCCGGCCTGGGGGGTCTCGTCAGCCTTGCGGCGGCGCCCGCATTCGCCGCGGCCCGCGCCGCGGCGCCCGACAGCTTCCTGGCGCTGGGCGACTGGGGCCAGAACGGCGCGCCCGTGCAGCGCGCGGTCGCGGCCTCGATGACCACGGCGGCGCGCGAGCTCGCCAGCCGCTTCGTCGTCTCGGCCGGCGACAACTTCTACCCGGGCGGGGTGGAGTCGGTCTCCGACCCCCACTGGCGCCAGTCGTTCGAGGACGTCTACACCGACGCGGCCCTGCAGGCCCCGTGGTACGTGGCGCTCGGCAACCACGACTATCGCGGCGATCCGCGGGCCCAGGTGGCCTACACCGGTCTCAGTCATCGCTGGCGGATGCCCAGCCGCTACTACCAGGTTTCGGGCGCCCAGATGGGCGTCGCCGACCTCGATCTCTTTGTCATCGACACCACGCCGATGGTCGACGCCTTCGATGTCAACGAACGGGTGCAGCAGCTTGGCCGCGGCCACTGGTGGCGCGAAGACGCCGACGCCCAGCTGACCTGGCTGCGCGGCGCGCTGGCCGCCTCGCAGGCGCGCTGGAAGATCGTCGTCGGCCACCATCCGATCTACTCGGGGTCGACCAAACATGGCGACTCGCCGGTGCTGATCGCCAAGGTCGCGCCCTTGCTCGAGGCGTTCGGCGTGCAGGCCTACATCAACGGCCACGACCACGACCTGCAGCACATCCGGCGCGGCCGCGTGAACTACATCTGCACCGGCGCGGGCGCGGAGAGCGGAACCGTCGCTGCAACCCTCGGCACGCAATTCTGCGCCGGACGTCCGGGTTTCGCGGCCTTCCGGCTGGCCGACGAGGCGATGGAGCTACAGTTCCGCGACCCGGCCGGCCAGACGATCTACAGCGCCAGCCTGCCGCGCGAGACCGCAAGCAAGCTCTAGCCGCTCAGCGTGCGAGCAGCGCGTCGGCGCGCGTGTTGAGGTTGGCGACCAGGGCCTGGGGCCCGCCGCCGGCGAGCGCGGCGGCGAATTCCGAGCGCTGTCCGAGGATCGAGCTCACCGCGCCATTGTAATAGACGTCGATGATCTTCCAGGCGCCGCCGGACTGCCGCATGCGGTAGCTGAGGCTGGTCGGAACGGCGCCCGGCGACGCCAGCGTCGTGTGCACCAGCTTGTCGGGCCCGCGGGTCTCCACGGCTCCGAGCTTGAAGCGTTCGCCGCCGTAACCTGAGAAATTGTGGGCGTAGGTCGCCACCGTCATTCGGCCGAAGGCCTGCACCAGCGCATCCTGTTGCGCCGGCGTCAGGGTGCTCCACCGGGAACCGACGGCGAAGCGGGTCATCGTCGCGAGGTCGTAGGCGTTGCGGACGATCGGCTCCAGCCGGTCGTACCGGCCCTGGGGCCCGAGGCGCTTGGCGTCTTTCATCACGCTCAGCAGCCCGTCGTCGAACCGCTCGATCTGGGCGGCGGCAGGGTCCGACGCCTCGGCCTGGACGCCGACGGGGGCGGCGGCGAGGAGGAGCGCCATCAGGCTGATTGCAGATCTGCGCATGCCTTCAATCGTTCATCACGGGGCTGGCCTCCACAACGCGCACGATGTCCGTTGCGTTCAACCCAGCCTGGCATATTGCCTGTGCCGATCGCCGGCAACTGGCCGCGATCGAACTGCCGCAACTGCGGCGTCAGAGGGACGCCGGACGCCGTCGAGCAGAAGCCCTTTGTGCCCGGAGAAATCTTCTGCCAGTGTCGGGGAGATCGAGCCAAACGGCCGATCGACCTCGTGCTTGCGGCTGCTCGGTGGAGATGCTCGATGCGGGTTGTCCTGGCTCAGCCTCGCGGCTTCTGCGCCGGCGTGGTGCGAGCCATCGATATCGTCGAGCGGTCGCTCGAGAAGTTCGGCGCGCCGGTCTACGTGCGGCACGAGATCGTCCACAACAAGCATGTCGTCGATGGGCTGAAGCGGAAGGGCGCGCGCTTCGTCGACGAGCTTGACGAGGTGCCGGTCGGCGCGGTGACCATCTTCAGCGCTCATGGCGTGCCGCAGGCGGTGGTCGACGACGCGCGCGGACGCGGACTGCCGGTGCTGGACGCGACCTGCCCGCTGGTCTCCAAGGTTCACGCCCAGAGCCGCCACTATGTGGCCCAGGGCCGCAGCCTGGTGCTGATCGGCCACGCCGGGCACCCCGAGGTGGAGGGGACGGTCGGCCAGGTCGCAGCGCCGGTGTCTATCGTCGCCACCGAGGCCGACGTGGCGGCGCTGGCCATCCCGCCCGAGACGCCGATCGCCTACGTCACCCAGACGACCCTCAGCGTCGACGAGACCCGCGGGGTGATCGCCGCGCTGAAGGCGAGATACCGCGACATCGTCGGGCCGGACATTTCCGACATCTGCTACGCCACCCAGCATCGCCAGACCGCAGTGCGTGATCTTTGCCGCATCGTCGACGTGCTGCTGGTGGTCGGCGCGAGCAACAGCTCGAACTCCAACCGGCTGCGCGAGATCGGAGTGGAGGCCGGCGTGCCCAGCTACCTGATCGCCGACAGCCGCGCGCTGGATCCGGACTGGGTGAAGGGCGTCAAGGTCGTCGGCCTGACCGCCGGCGCCTCGGCCCCCGAAGAGCTGGTTCTCGAGGTGATCGCGGCCCTGCGGCAGGTCGAGGAGGTCGAGGTGGCGCAGATGAACGGGACGCGCGAGGACATCGTCTTCCGGCTGCCGCCCGAGCTTCGCGATATGCCCGGCGACAGGTCCGGCGACGGGCCGAGCAGCGAGTCCGGCCGCGCCGGCGCGGCGACTGGCGTCTGACGAAAGGGCATAGGCGTGGGTATTCCTCTCGGCCAGGCGGCGCGGATCGGCGCCTATGTGCTCCGGCAGCATCTCGCCGGGCGCAAGCGCTACCCGCTGGTGCTGATGCTGGAGCCGCTGTTCCGCTGCAATCTCGCCTGCGCCGGGTGCGGCAAGATCGATTATCCCGACGAGATCCTCAACCAGCGCCTCAGCTATGAGGACTGCATGGCGGCGATCGACGAATGCGGCGCGCCGGCGGTGTCGATCGCCGGCGGCGAGCCCCTGCTGCACCGGGACATGCCGCGGATCGTCGAAGGCTTCGTCGCCCGGAAGAAGTTCGTCATCCTGTGCACCAACGCCCTGCTGCTCGCCAAGAAGATCGACCAGTACAGGCCCTCGCCCTTCCTATCCTGGTCGATCCATCTGGACGGCGACCAGGTGATGCACGACGCCTCGGTCTGCCAGGGCGGCGTCTATGACAAGGCGGTGGAGGCGATCCGGCTCGCCAAGGCCAAGGGCTTCCGGACCCAGATCAACTGCACCCTGTTCGACGGCGCCGATCCCGAGCGGGTGGCCCGGTTCCTCGACGCGATGCGGGCGCTGGGCGTCGACGGCGTCACCATCTCGCCGGGATATTCCTACGAGCGCGCGCCCGACCAGGCGCACTTCCTGACGCGGACCAAGACCAAGACGCTGTTCCGCGAGATCTTCAAGCGCGGGCGCGGCGGCAAGGCCTGGTCGTTCACCCAGTCGGGCCTGTTCCTCGACTTCCTCGCCGGGAATCAGACCTATGCCTGCACCCCCTGGAGCATGCCGGCGCGCACCGTCTTCGGCTGGCAGAAGCCCTGCTACCTGCTGGGCGAGGGCTATGTGAAGACCTTCAAGGAGTTGATCGACGGCACCGACTGGGACCGCTACGGCGTCGGCAACTATGAGAAGTGCGCCGACTGCATGGTGCACTGCGGCTTCGAGGGCACGGCGGTGCTGGACTCGTTCAAGAACCCGCTGAAGCTGCTGACGGTCACGGCGCGCGGGGTGAAGACGGACGGGCCGATGGCGCCGGAGATCCCGCTCGATCGGCAGCGGCCGGCCGAATACGTCTTCTCATCCCACGTCGAGCGGGCGCTCGAGGAGATCAAGAAGACCCAGCCCCGGCCCAAGAAGGCGGCGCGCGTCCGCTAGGGCGCGGAAGGCGGCGCCGGCCTCCAGCCCGGTGCGGATCAGCGCGGGAAACTGACGCGGATCCCGCAGCAAGCCTGCCAGCACCGCGCCCACGGCCATGCCGCCGTCGGGCCGGACGCCGACGCTCACCGCCGCCGGCAGGTTGCGATCGGCCGCGTCCGAGATCACCCGCGCCGCCGCAAACGGCAGGCCAAGGCGGCGTGCGATGCGTGCGGCCATGTGGGATTCCATGTCCACGGCGATCGCGCCGGTCGCGGCGTGCGCCCGGCGCTTGTCGGCGGCGCGCACCATCATCGTGTCGGACCCGAGGAAGCGGCCGGTCCTTGCGGCGGGCAGGCGGGCCGCCAGCGCCGCGCGCCAGGGCGGATGGACCGGCGCCGGCTCGCCATCGACCAGCACCGCGTCGGCGACCACCCAGTCGCCCGGGGCCAGCCCCTCGGCCAGGGCGCCCGCCAGGCCGATGCTGACGATCCCGGCGCAGTCGCCGGCCGCCGCCGCCAGCGCCCGTTCCAGCGCCTCGCTCCGCCCGCCGCCCGCGACGACGACGACGCCGGCGCCGGCGAGGATCTTCGCTTCGCGCAGCAGGCCGGTGGCGGCGAGCAGCTTCACATGCCGAACCCGACCTGGGCGCTGTTGGCGCGGATCAGGTTGCGATAGCGGGCCAGCGCCCACAACGGGAAGAACTTCGAATAGCCGTGGTAACGGAGATAGAAGACCCGCGGAAAGCCGCCGCCGGTGTAGGGCGCTTCGTCCCAGAATCCCTCGGCGTTCTCGGTACGGATCAAATAGTCGACGCCGCGCGCCACCGCCGGGTCGTGAACGAGGCCGGCGGCCATCAGCCCCATCACCGCCCAGGCGGTCTGGGAGGCGACCGACGGAAAGGCCTCGTGGCCGTCGTAGTCCAGCCGGTAGCTGTCGCAGCCCTCGCCCCAGCCGCCGTCGGCGTTCTGGATCGAC
>Ga0068858_100000220_pt1 | contig 61714 bp, 75 predicted proteins | sample KBSSwiS12_FD_66589 | JGI IMG/M metagenome (GOLD analysis project Ga0068858, IMG submission 66589) | Switchgrass rhizosphere microbial communities from Kellogg Biological Station, Michigan, USA - KBS Switchgrass S1-2 | ecosystem: Host-associated > Plants > Roots > Rhizosphere > Soil ...
TCCATTGTCGCGGTCATGATCCCAGAGTGGCGAGGGTCCGCGCCGCGCGGCATCCGGCAGGCCGACCGGTGCCGGTGGGGGTAACCCCCGCCAACGGCGAGTCGGTCGCGAGTCGACGCTCAGGAGCTCGTGCCCCCGACCGTCTGCGTCATGGCCGTTTGACCGATCTGAGACGGGGTATTCGAGTGCGTGTGTTCAAAGACGAGCACGGCGGCGATCGTCAACAAGACGGTCATGACCAGGCTGACCGCTCCCAGGACGATCCCGGCGATCGCCTGCCCGCGGCGACGGCCCCCGGGGGAGAACCGGCGAACACGTCGAAGGGCCGCGATCCCGACGATGATGCCGACCGGGGCGAGGCACAGGAACCAGCCCACGAGGATGCCGGCGAAACTGCCGATGGACAGGACGAGCGACAGCGTCGCCATGGTGTTGTTCGGCGACGAGACCGGCTCACCCGAGCCGTATGAGCCGACCGATGGGATCGACTGGGTGAGTGGCACAGCGGGGGTCGCGTGTGCAGTCCACTGAGTGCCGTCCCACCACCGCAACAGCGACGGATCGCGATTATCGGGATACCAGCCGGGGACGATCTGGGGCGCGACCGCAGTCGTCGGCTCAGAGGAAGCGGCAATGGCGGATGTCTCCGCCGGAACGATCTCGGCTGCGGCCACCGGAGCAGAGTGCTCGACCGGCACCCGTTCCGACGCACCGAAGCCGAAGGCGGCGACCGACACCGGTTGCTCGAACGCCACAGCAGCGGGAGCTGTCGACTGCGTCTGGTCGGTCCACTGGGAACCGTCCCACCAGCGCACGAGGTTGGCCTCGTTGCGATCCGGGTACCAGCCCGCCGGCGGCACGGTCAGCGCCTGGGCATCGCTCACGTCACCCACCCCCGGTCGTTGCTCCCCGGCACAAGACGCTACCGGGATGCACAGCCCCAACTACTCGATTCCGACACAATCTCACCCCTACTGGGGGCAGGACGCCCCCATCTCTCGGTACCGTGGTGGCATGCGTCCCGCTCAAGCGAAGATCATCGCCACCTTGAACGTGAAGCCGACAATCGATCCCGCGACCGAGATCGAACGCCGGATCGCTTTTCTCGTCGACTACCTGACCACGACCGGCGCGGCCGGCCTCGTGCTGGGCATCAGCGGCGGCCAGGATTCCTCACTGGCGGGGAGGCTCTGCCAACTCGCCGTGCAGCGGCTCACGGCATCCGGCACTCCCGCGCAGTTCATCGCGGTACGCCTGCCGTACGCGGTGCAGGCCGACGAGGACGACGCGCAGCTCGCGTTGAGCTTCATCCAGCCCTCCGAGGCGGTGATCTTCGACATCAAGCGCGCGGTCGACGGGTTCCAGGCCGAGTACGGCGACCGGTTCGACGAGCCGATGCTCGACTTCACCAAGGGCAACGTGAAGGCGCGCGCCCGCATGATCGCGCAGTACGCGATCGCCGGGCAGGGCCGGATGCTGGTGGTCGGCACCGACCACGCGGCCGAGGCCGTTACGGGGTTCTTCACCAAGTTCGGGGATGGCGGAGCCGACATCCTGCCCCTGAGCGGACTCACCAAGCGCCAGGGCCGCGCCCTGCTCGAGCACCTCGGCGCGCCCGAGCGGCTGTACCTCAAGGCGCCGACCGCCGACCTGCTCGACGAGAACCCGGGCCAGACCGACGAAGCGAATCTCGGCCTCAGCTACCGCGACATCGACGACTACCTCGAGGGCCACGAGGTTCCGGATGCCGTGGCCTCAGCCATCGAGGAGCGTTACCTCGCCACCGAGCACAAGCGCGCCGCGCCGGTCACCCCGTTCGACACCTGGTGGCGGAGCGACGCCGACCCCTGGGCGCTGTAGGTCCATCAGCGAGCCCCGACTCGCGCGTCCCCCAGATGGGGGACTCGCGCCCCGCAGATGGGGGGTACTACTGTGAGCGCGAGCCGAAACCCGAATCCCCCTCAGCGGCTCGCCCCTCTCAGCAGGAGTTCCCCCATGAACAGCAGCACCGTCGTGACCCCGACAACCTCGGCCGCGCCCGCCGGCTGGTACAACGATCCGCTCGGTATCCCCCAGCTCCGCTGGTGGAACGGCATCGGCTGGACCAACCACGTGCAAGAGAACCGCGCCGAGTTCCAGTCGTGGGGCGGCCAGTCCGTCTCGGTCGCGTAAAGCACAACAGCACTACCAGATCAACGATCGCATCAGCACGATCGCGCTAGCAGCCGACTCGCGGACCTGCCGGGTTTCTCAGTCCCGGTAGGTCCACGAGCCCGCGACCATGGTCGCGTGCACGGGCATGCCTCGAAGCTGCTCGCCGCTCGCCCCCACCGGGTTCAGTTCGGTGACGACCAGGTCGGCGGGGCTCCCCTCGGTGAGATCGCCCGCGCCGCCCCATGACGCGCGCAGCGCCGCCTCGATCGGGAGCGCCTGCTCGGGATGCCACGGCGGGCGGCCGTCGCGGCTGCGGGTCACCGCGGCCGACAGGGTGACCCAGGGGTCCAACGGCGCCACCGGGGCGTCGGAGCCGAGCGCGAGCTCGGCGCCCGCCTCCCACAGCGCGCGGTAGGCGAAGGCCCGCCCGGTGCGTCCCGCCCAGTAGTGGTCGGCAACATCGCGGTCATCCATGGCGTGCTCCGGTTGCACGCTGGCGCGCACGCCGAGAGCGGCGAATCGGGTCAGGTCGGCGTCCGCGACCAGTTGCGCATGCTCGATGCTGCCGCCCGAGCCCGCGACGCGCGGCGGCAGCGGGCCGAGTGCCTCGAAGGTGTCGAGGGCGAGGGTGGTGGCCCGGTCGCCGATGGCGTGGATGGTCGGGACGAATCCGCGCGCCAGTGCGTCGCGGGCGAGGCCGAGCAACTCGTCGGCCGAGTGGATCGCCAGGCCGGCAGCATCCGGGCCGGCCAGTCCCGGGTAGTCGTCGTAGCACCACGCGGTCCGGGTATTGAGCGAACCGTCGGTGAAGAGCTTGAACGGCCCGCCGACCAGGAGGCCGTCGGTGCCGGGTACCGCCCGGCCGGTTGCGATCCCCGCCGCGGCGACGGCCTCCAGATCGTCCGGATAGACCCCGGCCCGCACGCGCAGGCCGCGGAAGCCCGCTCCGAAGCGGCGCTGCCACGCGGCGACGGCTCCGCTCATCTCGAGGTCGACCACCCCGACCACCCCGCGCGACGCCGCGGCGGCCGCCGCCTCGAGCGCCCAGGCATCGAGCTGGGCGTCCGGCACGGCGCTCAGCCGCACGTTGAGGTCGAAGGCCTCCTTCTCGCGCAGCAGCCAAGCGTCGGCCGGGAGGCCGAGCGCGCGCTGGGCGGCCGCGTTGATCCACATGCAGTGGACGTCGCCGCTGACCAGGGCGACGGGAACGCCGCCGAACTCGAGCAGCTCGCGGGTGGGCGCGTCGGGCCAGAGCCCGTCACGGAAGCCCTGGCCGATCAGCACCTCACCGGGCGCGGGCGGATGCTGCGCCAGCTCGTCGCGCACGCGCGCGGCCGTCTCGGCCGCCGAGGCCGCACCGCTCACGTCGAGTCGTCGCGACACCAGCGTCCACTGACCGAAGTGGACGTGCGAATCCCACAGCCCGGGGCCGACCCAGCGGCCGTCGAGGTCGAGTTCTTCGCCAGCTGGTTTCGAGACGCGGGCCGTCGGCTCGCTCCTCACCCGGTTCAGGCGACCGTCTTCGATCAGGAGGTCGACCCGCGTGCCGTCGTAGCGACGCCCGTTGCGCAGCAGGGTGCTCATTCGCGCGGCTCGAGCCGCTCCATCTCGTCGGCGAGCGCGGGATGAGCGTAGGCGCCATCACCGTGCAAACCCTCGATGATGGTCGCGCGCACCTCGTCGGACTTGTTCTGACTGAGCTTGAGGCGGGCGTCCACCCGGGTCACGCGGATGCGGAGGCCCACCGTGCCCTTGGCGATGCGGCGCGCGGTCTGCTCGTCCTGGTCCAGGGAGACCGGATGCGGCATCCGGCCCTCGAAGTGATCGACCAGCTTGCCGAGCACGGCGAAGTTCTCGTCATCCGACAGGATCTCGGGCACCCCGTAGAGGTGCGCGGTGACGTGATTCCAGGTGGGGATGAAGTCGTCCCTGTCGTACCAGGCCGGCGAGATGTAGCCGTGCGCGCCCTGCACGATGACCAGCATCTCGTGCTGCCCGACCTCGTGCAGTTCGTCGTCGGGGCGGCCGAAGTGGGTGAGGATCGTGATGGCGGCTGCGTCGTCGCCGCGGTCGTCGTCGCCGTCGTGGTGGTCGTCGCCGTGGTGGTCGCCGCCGGCATCCTCGAGCAGGGTCGGGTAGTGCGAGGCGACCAGCCCGGTCGAGGTGTTCGACACGTAGGTCGCCCACGGGTTCTCGCGGATCAGGCGCCTGATCTCGGCCTGGTCGGTCGTGGTGTAGTGCGGCGTCTTCCTCATGGCTGCCCGTCAGGCCTGATCGACCGGGCACCAGTACAGCTTGCGGCCGCCCAGTTCCTGCATCAGGATCGGCGTTCCGCAGACACGGCACGGCTCGCCGGTGCGGTGATAGACCCAGTGCCGGTCGGCGCGCGAGGCCAGGGCCTTCTGGTAGTCCGCATCGGAGAGATCGTCCATGGTGAGCATCTGCCCGGTGGCGACGCCGATGGTCAGCAGCTTCACCCAGTCGCGCCACAGTGCGCGCACCACCTCCTCGCGCACCTCCTTGCCCGGCGTGAACGGGTTCTGCCGCGCGCGGAACAGCATCTCGGCGCGGTAGACGTTGCCGATGCCGCTGACCACCGCCTGATCCATCAGCAGCAGCGCGATGGGAGTGGGCTTCTTGCGCACGGCGGCGACGAACCGCTCTTCACCCACCGCCGGGTCGCCGACCAGCGGGTCGGGGCCGAGCTTGGCGATCGTGGCATCCACCTGCTCGGGGGTCTGGACCTCGCACGCCGTCGGCCCGCGCAGATCGGCCACCGCGCGGTCGGTCAGCAAGCGCACCCGCACCGCGCCGATCGGCTCGGGTGGGAAGCTCTCGATGTCGTCTTCGACCTTCTCCTGCTCGCTCATGCGCAGCCGGGTCAGGCGCGGCGCGCCCATGGACGAGAGCGAGTCCTCATGGGCGGCGAGGTCGGTGCCGCGCGACTCGGTGCCGCGCGACTCGGTGCCGCGCGACTCGGTGCCGCGCATCGCAGTCTGACCCATGCGCCCATTCGCGGATGCCGTCGTCGCATCCACCGTGATGTCGCCCGCGAAATCCCAGGCGCCGTAGATCCCGAGGTGCACCCGCAGCCACAGACCGTGGTCGAACTCGAGGAACATCTGCTTGCCGACAGCCTCCGAGCGCACGATCTCGTGGCCGTCGAGCTGGGCCGCTCCGGCCGCGAACCGGCCCTGCGGCGAGGTCACCGCCACCGGCGTGTGCTCGAAGTGGCGCTCGAACTGCCGTGCGATGCGGTGGACGGAGTGACCCTCGGGCATGCCTGACCTCCCGGCTCAGTCGTCGATCTGGTGCCCGGCGATCTTGCCGGTGGTCTCGTACTCGGCCAGCTGCGCGATCCGCCGGGCATGCCGTTCCTCACCGCTGAACGGCTCGGCCAGGAAGGCGTCGATCAGTTCGATCGCGACCTCGAGCGAGTGCTGACGGGCGCCGATCGCGATCAGGTTGGCGTCGTTGTGCTGGCGCGCGAGCAGAGCGGTGTCGTGGTTCCAGACCAGGGCGGCGCGCGCTCCCTTCACCTTGTTGGCTGCGATCTGCTCGCCATTGCCCGAGCCGCCGAACACGACGCCCAGGGTCTGGATGCCGGCCGCCTGATCCCGCACGACCGCCAGCGCCGTGTTGATGCAGAAACTCGGGTAGTCGTCGAGCGGATCGAAGGTCTTCGGGCCGTGGTCGACGACCTCGTGGCCGGCGTCGCGCAGATGCTGCTGCAGGTGCTGGCTGAAGTCGAGGCCGGCGTGGTCGGTGCCGATGTGGACGCGCATGCTCACCAGGCTATTCGCGCCAGAACCCGACCGTGCACAGCAGCCGGGTCTCGGCGTCGGCTCCCTCGGGCGGCGTCTGCTCGGGCGGGAACGCCCCGTAGGCGCGCAAGGTCGGCACGGTGGGAACGATCAGCTCGTCGAGCCCCGCGATCAACTCGGGCGAGAGGTGGAAGTCGATGCCGAGCAGCCGCGCGATCTGCCAGGCCTGGAATGCCCGGTACGAGGTGGGGTGCAGGATCCCCTCGGCGAACGGGTAGTCGCCGTAGCTGAAATGGATCGTCATCGCGGGGTCGAGGGCGGGATCCGTCATCGCCGCGGTCGCCGCGTCGTTGAGCGCGTCATAGGCCGCGATCGGGTCGGATCCGAGCAGATCGCCGCTCCAGCGGTCACCGACCTCGTCGACCGTGCGCCCGGCCAGCAGGTCGGGCACCCAGGCCTCGTCGTAGGCGTGCCGGGCCACGATGTCGCGCATGGTCGCCGAGGCGGACCGGTGGCCACTGCTCCACTCCGCGGGGACGGGACGATCGAGGTCTGCCGGGGTTAGGCGATCGATGACCGATCGCAGCGCGGCATCCGACTGCAGGAAGAGTTCGCGGGCGTCCATGGTCGCGAGACTACTTGTCGTGACCGACACGGCGGAGGATGATGAAGTGACACCGTGAGGCAAGCGAGGTCGATCATGCGAGGCGCATCCGTCACTCCCCAGCTGGTCCCGACTCTGTCGGCCGGACGCCATCGATCGGCCCGCGCCGGCGCGTGCTTCATGGAGTTCGCGTCGTTCCTCGCCGGCGAGCGGTGGAGCGATCACCCGAGCTGCACCGATCCGACCCTGGGCACCCTGGCGCGCGCGGTGAACGACACCCTGACCGACGGACGCCGCGGCGACTTGGTGGTCGACATCCCGCGCGTCATCGGCCTGAAGGGCGACGAACTGCGCCTCGGGCTCCTGGTGGCTCTGCGGGCCGCGACCGTGGCCCTGCCGGTGGCCAGCATGGAACGGCAGCGCGCGCTCGCCGTCGGCGTCATCGCCACCCTCGACGCTCTCGCCGAATTGGGCATCAACAATCCCCTCGCGCGGGCCGACGCCGAGGTCGCGCTGTCGGAGGTCCCGGATGCCGCGAGCTGGGCACGCGCGCACCTCGCGGACTGGCGCGCCCGCCCGGTCGACCTGGCGCGACACGGCTGCGGAGCCATCGTGCGGACCTCCGCGCTCGGCGTCGCCCAGGCCTGCATCGACGACCCGGACACGCTTCTGGTCACCATGCTGCACGCGGCGATCGACGACGCGGAGAAGTTCTTGGGTCGCACGGCTCAGGGTGTCGACGCTCGCGCCGCTGTCCCGATGGCCGCGATGCCTGAGCAGGTATTTGCTGCGGCGCGACGCTGACGCGTCGCGCACTCGCGCTAGATAGGCTGATCGACGGACACAATCCGTCGTTCCACCCTGTCGCAGCCGAAGGAGTTGCCGCGTGCCCGGAGAGAATCTCACCCGACTCGAAGCCCAGGAGCGCAAGGCGGTCATCACCGTCGACTCCTACGTCATCGACCTCGATCTGACGACCGGGCCGGACACCTTCCGCTCGACGACCACCGTCGCCTTCACGGCGCAGGGGGCGTCGTCGACGTTCCTGGATGCGGTCACCGCGAAGGTGCACTCGGTCACCCTCAACGGCGCCGAGCTCGCGGGCGCGGCCGGCGGGGACAACATCCGCATCCCGCTCGAGGGGCTCGCCGAGCACAACACGGTCACCGTGGTGGCCGACTTCGCGTACACCAACACGGGCGAGGGGCTGCACCGCTTCGTCGACCCGGTCGACGGTGAGGTGTATCTCTACTCGCAGTTCGAGGTGCCAGACAGCCGCCGCGTATTCGCGGTCTTCGAGCAGCCCGACCTGAAGGCGACCTTCCAGTTCACCGTCACCGCGCCCGCCGAGTGGCAGGTGATCAGCAACTCGTCGACGCCCGAGCCCGAGCGCGTCTCGGACGGCGTGGCGCGCTGGGCGTTCGAGGCGACTCCGCGCATCTCGAGCTACATCACCGCCCTGATCGCGGGCCCGTACCAGGCGGTGCACTCGGAGGTCACGAGTTCGAGCGGCCGCGTCATCCCACTCGGTCTGTATGCGCGCAAGTCGTTGTTCGAGTACCTCGACAGCGACTACCTCTTCGACATCACCCGCAAGGGCTTCGCCTACTACGAGGAGAAGTTCGGCTACCCGTACCCGTTCGCCAAGTACGACCAGCTGTTCGTCCCCGAGTTCAATGCGGGCGCCATGGAGAACGCCGGCGCCGTGACGTTCCTCGAGACCTACGTGTTCCGCTCGAAGGTGACCGACGCGATCAAGGAGCGCCGCGTCGTCACGATCCTGCACGAGCTGGCGCACATGTGGTTCGGCGACCTGGTGACCATGAAGTGGTGGAACGACCTGTGGCTGAACGAGTCGTTCGCCGAGTGGGCGTCGACCATCGCGACGGCGGAGGCCACCGAGTGGACGGAAGCCTGGACCACCTTCCAGGCGATGGAGAAGAGCTGGGCGTACAAGCAGGACCAGCTGCCCTCGACGCATCCGATCGTCGCGACCATCAACGACCTCGAAGACGTGCAGGTGAACTTCGACGGCATCACCTACGCCAAGGGCGGCTCGGTGCTCAAGCAGCTGGCCGCCTGGGTCGGCATCGACGAGTTCTTCGCCGGAGTGGGCAACTACTTCCAGAAGTACGAGTACGGCAACACCGAGCTCAAGGACCTGCTGGCCGAGCTCGAGCTGACCAGCGGACGCGAGTTGACCGCCTGGGCCGCGACCTGGCTCGAGACCGCCGGCGTGGTGACCCTCGCGCCCGAGATCGAGACCGATGACGCCGGCGTCATCACCGCGTTCCGGATCTCGCAGACGGCAGCACCCGATTACCCGACCCTGCGTCCGCACCGGCTGGCGATCGGGTTCTACGACCACACCGGAGCCGGCACCAAGCTCGAACGCACGCACCGGCTCGAGCTCGACATCGACGCCGACGGCTCGACCGAGGTGCCCGCCCTGGTCGGGATGACCCGGCCCGCCTTGGTGCTGCTCAACGACGACGACCTGGCGTACGCGAAGATCCGGCTGGATGCCGCGAGCCTGCCGGTCGCGCTGGCGGAGCTCTCGCAGATCGAGAGTCCGCTCGCGCGCGCCCTGGTCTGGGGCGCGCTGTGGGACATGACCCGCGACGCCGAGGTCGCACCGCGCGACTACGTGCGGCTGGTGCTCGAGCACATCGCGTCCGAGTCGGAGTCGACGACCATCCGCCTCACGCTGTCGCAGCTGCTTCAGACCGTGCACTCGTACGTCGCGCCCGAGACGCGGCCGGCATCCATCCGCGAGGTCGGCGACCGGCTGTGGAGCCTGGCCCAGGATGCCGACGCGGCTTCTGACGAGCAGTTCCAGTTCGTCAAGTTCTTCGCCGCGATCGCGTCGACGCCCGAGCACGGCGCGGCGTTGAGCGGATTGCTCGACGGCTCGATCAAGCTGCCCGGGCTGGAGATCGACTCCGACCTGTCGTGGGAGCTGCTCGAGGGCCTGGTGCTGGTCGGGCAGGCCGGCGAGGCCGAGATCGCGGCGGCGCTCGAGAAGGACAACACCGCCAAGGGCCAGCAAGCCGCGGCGGCCGCCCGCGCGGCGATCCCGACTGTGGCGGGAAAGAAGGCGGCGTTCGAGTCGGCCCGTGACGACACCACGATTCCGAACCTGGTGCTGCGCAATGTCGGCCTCGGCTACGGGCACGTCAACGACCCCTCCGTCTTCGACGGGCTGGTCGCGCCGTACTTCGATGCGCTCACCAGGGTGTGGACGACCCGCACCTACAAGATCGCCGAGACCTTCGTCACCTGGTTCTACCCGGGTGCGCTGGTCTCGCAGCAGCTGGTGGATGCCACGAAGACCTGGCTCGACGCGAACCCGGGCGTCCCGGCGCTGCGCCGCATCGTGATCGAGAACCTGGCGGGCGTCGAGCGGGCGCTGGTGGCGCAGAAGCGCGACGCGCAGGGGTGATCTCATGACCTGGGACGACTTCGTGAGCTGGGGCACCGCGTTCCTGAAGGGGCCGTGGGGCACACCGGTTCGCGTGCTGTTGATCCTGGTGGTCGCGTTCCTCATCCGAGTCATCCTGCAGCTCGTGATCCGGCGGGTCGTGAATCGCGTCGTCAACGGCGCCGCACGCCTGCAGGATCGGGAGAGGGAGCGGGACTCCCCGGTCGCGGCGGTGCGGATCGTGCAGCGCACGAAGGCCCTCGGCGGCGTGCTGAGCAGCGCGGTCACCACGCTGATCGTGATCGTCACGATCGTGCTGATCATCGCCAACATCTCCCCCGCCGCCAGCGGCGCGTTCTCTCTGATCACCGCAGCGCTCGGCGCGGGGCTGGGTTTCGGCGCGCAGAACATCGTGAAGGACGTGCTCAACGGCCTGGCGATGGTCGGCGAGGATCAGCTCGGCGTCGGCGACGTGGTCGACACCGGGTTCGCGACCGGCGTGGTGGAGCAGGTCGGCATCCGGATCACGCAGGTGCGCGACGTCAACGGCACGCTCTGGTACGTGCGCAACGGCGAGATCCTGCGGCTGGGCAACATGTCGCAGGGCTGGGCGCGCGTCATCATCGACCTGGCCGTGCCGTACAACGCCGACATCGACGCGGTGCAGGCCGCGATCCTCGAGACCGCGACGGCGATGCAGCAGGACGCGCGCTGGAAACCGGTGATCCTCGAACGCCCCGAGGTGTGGGGCATCGAGTCGGTGTCGGCCGAGGCGATCGTCATCCGGCTGGTGGTGAAGACCCGGGCCGGCAGCAAAGACACGGTCGCCCGCGAACTCCGCGCGCGCCTGAAGAAGACCATCGATGCGCTCGGCATCACGCTTCCGGCGCTCAACTCCATCCTGCTCAACGGCTACGAGGGTGGCATCCCGAGACCGCGCACGGCGCCCGCTGCGAAGCCAGCGAAGCCGGCAGCCAAGCCGACCGCCAAGCCCGCGACCACGTCACAGACGCGAGCGACTCGGTCCGCCGAATGAGCGACCTCACCCTGCGCATGGGCGCCGGCGGCGACCCGGTCGGCGGCAGCTTCTGGGCCGCGGTCGGCGGACGCCCTACCTTCGAGAAGCTGGTGCGAGCGTTCTACGCCGGCGTGGCTGGGGATCCGGTGCTGCTGCCGATGTATCCCGAGCAGCCGGATCTCGAGGGGGCGATCCAGCGCCTCACCGGATTCCTCGAGCAGTACTGGGGAGGCCCCGGGACCTACAGCGAACAGCGGGGACACCCGCGGCTGCGGATGCGGCACCTCCCCTTCGCGGTCACCCCCGACGCGCGCGACCGCTGGCTGCTGCACATGCGCGCCGCCGTCGACACCCTCGAGCTGTCGCCCCTGCACGAGTCGATGCTCTGGGACTACCTCGAGCGCGCCGCGCACGCGATGGTGAACGCGGGCTGAGCCGGTCGGCCCGACGCGTTGAGCGGCCGCCCGTAAGGATGCGGGGCGAGACCCGGACAGCACCTGGCAGGGGTCGGCAGGGTCGTTCTGTCTCATTTCAGTTCGCGCTCAATTGCGCGCGAAGTGAAATGAGGATTGGGGGCAGCTGACGCCGGGAGCTCAGACGTGCCGAGCCATCTTGCGCTCGGGCTTTCGTGCCACGGCGCCCGAATCGCGGCCGCGAGCTCGGCTGACTTGCGCGCTCCCCAACCGACTACTCTGAGCAGTGCTGAGGATCGTTCGGAGGGGAAGCTGAATGCCCGACACCAAGAAGCCCGAGGCCGACGCCATCGTGATCGGGGCGGGCCTGGCCGGACTGGTCGCGACGGCCGAACTCGTGGCCGCCGGCAAGCACGTCATCGTGCTCGAGCAGGAGCCCGAGGCGAGCTTCGGCGGCCAGGCCTGGTGGTCGTTCGGCGGACTGTTCCTGATCGACTCCCCCGAGCAGCGCCGCATGGGGGTGCACGACAGCCACGATCTGGCCCGTCAGGACTGGTTCGCCAGCGCCGAGTTCGACCGCGACGAAGACGAGTGGGGCCGCCAATGGGCCGAAGCCTATCTGGCCTTCGCCGCCGGCGAGAAGCGCGAGTGGCTGCACGCGAAGGGCGTGCGGTTCTTCCCCGTCGTCGGATGGGCCGAGCGCGGTGGGTACACCGCGACGGGTCACGGCAACTCGGTTCCGCGGTTCCACATCACCTGGGGCACCGGGCCCGGCATCCTCGAGCCCTTCATCAAGGAGGTGCGGGCCGGCGTCGAGGCCGGACTGGTCGAGCTCAAGTTCCGGCACCGGGTCGACGAACTGACCGTGGCGAAGGGCGCCGTGGTCGGCGCATCCGGCTCGATCCTGGCCGACGACCCCGCCGAGCGCGGCGTCGCGAGCAATCGGGATGTCACCGGCGACTTCGCCCTGAAAGCCGGAGCCGTGATCGTGGCCAGCGGCGGCATCGGGGGCAACCACGAGCTGGTCCGCGCGGCCTGGCCCGAGTGGCTCGGCACCGCGCCCACCACGATGCTGAGCGGCGTACCGGCGCACGTCGACGGGCGCATGCTCGCCATCAGCGAGAAGGCCGGGGCGAACTACGTCAACAGCGACCGGATGTGGCACTACGTCGAGGGGATCACCAACTTCGCGCCGGTGTGGGCGCAGCACGGCATCCGGATCCTTCCCGGCCCGTCCAGCATGTGGTTCGACGCCACCGGCAACCGGCTGCCCATCCCCCTGTTCCCCGGGTTCGACACCCTCGGCACGCTCGAATACCTGCGGACGACGGGGCACGATCACAGCTGGTTCGTGCTGACCCAGTCGATGATCGAGAAGGAGTTCGCCCTCAGCGGCAGCGAGCAGAACCCCGACCTCACGGGCAAGAGCATCCGCCAACTGCTGAAGCAGCGGTTGGGCAAGGGCGCCACTCCCCCGGTCGAGGCCTTCAAGACGCGGGGCGCCGACTTCGTGGTCGCCGACACGCTTGACGAGCTCTTCACCGGGATGCGCAAGCTCTCGCCCGAGGTCGAGCTCGACACCCAAGAGATCCGTCGCGAGATCGAGGCGCGCGACCGCGAGCTCGACAACCCGTTCAGCAAGGATGCCCAGCTCACCGCGATCCGCGGCGCACGCGCCTATCTCGGCGACAAGCTGATCCGCGTGGCCAAGCCGCACAAGATCCTCGACCCGAAGCACCGACCGCTGATCGCGGTCAAGCTGCATGTCGTGACGCGCAAGACGCTCGGCGGGCTGCAGACCGACCTGCAGTCACGGGTTCTGGATGCCGCGGGCTCGCCGATTCCCGGGCTCTACGCCGCCGGGGAGGTCGCCGGGTTCGGCGGCGGTGGAGTTCATGGCTACCGCGCCTTGGAGGGCACCTTCCTGGGCGGCTGCCTGTTCAGCGGACGCGTCGCCGGGCGGGCGGTGGCGGGCACGCTGTGACCTGACCCGGGCTCACGCGGCTCAGCGGGCGAGGGTCCACGCCTTGCGCTTCACCAGCACATGGCCGCGCTTCGTGGTGAGGCGGGTCCAGGGGCCGGTCTCGAACATCCGCACCTCGTCGTCGCCCAGGAAGCCCAGGCCGAGCGCCGCGAACGCCGCGCCGGCGGGCACGTGCTCGAGTCCGGTGATGCCTCGGCTCCACACCTCGGAGCGCACGCGGCGCACGATCTGCTCGCCCACCGCATCCGGGACCGCGCCGGCCACCTCGTCGATGCCGGCGCGCGCGGCCCGGTCGAGCACCTCGGCCGAGGTGCCATCGATCGGCCGCCATCCGCCGCGCGGGGGCGAGATCGCCGACCAGGTGACCGTGTTGACACCCATCGGGAGCGAGATGGTCACCGGCCCGGTGATCGTCGGGTCAGCGCGTCGTGCCTCCTGCGCCGCCTCGAGGCGCCCGAGCAGCGAGCGGATCGGCACCACCACGTCGAACTCGTCGTGACCGCCGTCCGGGCCGGAGCCGCTGTTGCTCAGCGCCACCGTGCGCAGGCCGAGCACGGTCGGGCTCTCGTCCAGCAGACCCTGCGGGTAGAACACCGCGGCGTACACCGCGAGCACCCCGCTGCCCGCGATCAACCGGACCGTGCCCTCCTCGATGCGCGCGGCGCGAGCGAGAAAGACCTGGAGATCGTCGAGGGAGGGGGTGTCCGCCAGAGTGAAGGAGCTGCCCATGTGCCTCCTAAACTACAACGCATGACCGACCCTTTGGCGGGACTTCTCGCCGCGCTCGATCTGACCGACACCGGAGCCCGGACCAGCGAGGACATCTTCACCGGGCCGAGCCAGTGGACGCCGGGCGGGCGGGTCTTCGGAGGGCAGGTGCTCGCGCAATCGCTGGTCGCTGCGATCCGGACGGTTCCCGAGGATCGGCCGGTGCACTCCATGCACGGCTACTTCTTGCGGCCGGGCGACGCCGAGCAGCCGATCACCTTCTCGGTCGACCGCATCCACGACGGCCGGTCGTTCACCACGCGCCGCACCCAGGCCTACCAGGACGGCAAGCCGATCCTGTCGATGATCGCGTCGTTCCAGACCGAAGACGAGGGGCTCGACCACCAGGTGGCGATGCCGACCGGCCTGCCCGATCCCGAGTCCCTGCCGAGCACAGCCGAGGTGCTGCAGGGCAACAACCATCCGGTCGCCCAGTTCTGGGCGAATCGCCGGGCGTTCGACCTGCGGCACATCGACTCGCCCATCTACTTCGAGGTGGCCGGCGAGCCGGTCGCCCATCAAGCGGTGTGGATGAAGGCGGTCGGCCCCCTGCCCGACGACCCGAATCTGCACCGGGCGGCCCTGGCCTACGCGAGCGACTACTCGATCCTCGAGCCAGTACTGCGCGGACACGGAGTGCCGTGGGGCACACCCGGGCTCAAGGTCGCCAGCCTGGATCACGCCATGTGGTGGCACCGGTCCGGACGCGCGGATGAGTGGCTGCTCTACGTGCAGGAGTCACCCAACGCGATCGGCGGCCGCGGGCTGTCGCTCGGCCGGATCTTCAGCCACGACGGAACGCTGCTCGCGAGCGTCGCGCAGGAGGGAACGATCCGGGTGCCGGCAGCGGCCGAGGCGGGCTGAGGTCAGCGGCGCGTGAAGGTCAGCGGCTCGTAAAGGTCAGCGCCTCGTGAAGGTCAGCGGCTGCTCGAGGTATGCCACCCACTGCTGGCGCAGTTCGGCCGGGATGCGCGTCGGGCGGCCGGATGCGGCATCCACCGTCACGATCTCGGTGGCGGCCCGGGCGTAGAGCACCCGCGGCTCGACTCCGATCGGCGAGTACAGCTCGAAGCAGATGTCGAGGCTCGCGCCGCCCAATCGTCCGATCCACACTTCGACGTCGATCGGCGCACGCGAATAGGGCATCGGGATGAGGTACTCGATCTCGCTGCGCGACACCAGCGACCAGATGGTCGAGTCGGCCGCCAGATCGAGCACGGCCGTCGGAGGCAGGCCCGAGCCGCCCACGCCCACCGGGTCGCCGCCGCCCACCGGGTCGCCGCCGCCCACCGGGTCGCCCCCGTCCACCAGGTCGCCCCCGCCCACCAGGTCATCGGCGCGCCAGAACGATCGCACGCGCGCCTCTTCGAGCAGACGCAGCATCTCGACGTTGTTGATGTGCCCGTAGGCGTCGAGATCGCCCCATCGGAGCGGGATCGGGATGTGCAATCTGGTCACTCTCGGCCCCTTCCGCTCCCGTGAACCGGGCCCGAGACGGGCTCGGCGATTGATCGCGCGGCGGCCAGAAATGGCCCCCGCTCCGAGCGAATCAATCGCGCGTGAGCTTGCGGTACACCGAGGCGTGCGGCTTGGCGGCCTCCGGGCCGAGGCGCTCGATCTTGTTCTCCTCGTACGCCTCGAAGTTGCCCTCGAACCAGTACCAGTTGGCCGGGTTCTCGGCGGTGCCCTCGTAGGCCAGGATGTGGGTCGCGATCCGGTCGAGGAACCACCGGTCGTGGGTGATCACCACCGCGCAGCCGGGGAACTCGAGCAGCGCGTTCTCGAGGCTCTGCAGGGTCTCGACGTCGAGGTCGTTGGTCGGCTCGTCGAGCAGCAGCAGGTTGCCGCCCTGCTTGAGCGTCAGTGCGAGGTTCAGCCGGTTGCGCTCACCGCCGGACAGCACGCCGGCCTTCTTCTGCTGGTCCGGTCCCTTGAATCCGAACTTGCTGACGTAGGCGCGCGACGGGATCTCGACCTTGCCCACCGTGATGATGTCGAGGCCGTCGCTGACGACCTCCCACAGCGTCTTGCTCGGGTCGATGCCGCCGCGATCCTGGTCGACGTAGCTGATCTGCACCGTCTCGCCGACCTTCAACTCGCCGCCATCGATCTGCTCGAGGCCGACGATCGACTTGATCAGGGTGGTCTTGCCGACGCCGTTCGGCCCGATAACGCCGACGATGCCGTTCGGCGGCAGCGTGAAGCTGAGTCCCTCGATCAGCTCGCGCCCGTCGAAGCCCTTCTGCACCTTCTTGGCCTCGACCACGATCGACCCGAGGCGCGGGCCCGGCGGGATCTGGATCTCTTCGAAGTCGAGTTTGCGAGTGCGGTCGGCCTCGGTCGCCATCTCTTCGTAGCGGGCCAGGCGCGCCTTGGACTTGGCCTGCCGACCCTTGGCGTTGCTGCGCACCCAGTCGAGTTCGTCGGCGAGTCGCTTGGCGAGCTTCTGGTCCTTCTTGCCCTGCACCTCGAGGCGCTGGGCCTTCTTCTCGAGGTAGGTGGAGTAGTTGCCTTCGTAGGGGTAGAGGTGACCGCGGTCGACCTCGGCGATCCACTGGGCGACGTTGTCGAGGAAGTACCGGTCGTGGGTCACCGCGATGACGGCGCCCGCGTACTGCTGCAGGTGCTGCTCGAGCCAGAGCACGCTCTCGGCGTCGAGGTGGTTGGTGGGCTCGTCGAGGAGGAGAAGGTCCGGCTTCTGCAGGAGCAGCTTGGTCAGCGCGACGCGGCGCTTCTCACCGCCGGAAAGGTTCTTGACACTCGCGTCGCCCGGGGGCGTGCGCAGGGCATCCATCGCCTGTTCGAGTTGGGAGTCGAGGTCCCAGGCATCGGCCGCGTCGATCTCGGTCTGCAGTTCGCCCATCTCGGCGAGCAGGGTGTCGAAGTCGGCGTCCGGGTCGGCCATCGCCGCCGAGATCTCGTTGAACCGGTCGAGCTTGGCCTTGATCGGGCCGACGCCCTCCTGCACGTTCTCGAGCACGGTCTTGCTCTCGTCGAGCTCGGGCTCCTGCATCAGGATGCCGACCGTGTACCCGGGGCTGAGCCGGGCCTCGCCGTTGCTGGGCTGGTCGAGCCCGGCCATGATCTTGAGGATGGTGGACTTGCCCGCGCCGTTCGGGCCGACCATTCCGATCTTCGCCCCCGGCAGGAACGACATGGTCACATCGTCGAGGATGAGCTTCTCGCCGACCGCCTTGCGGGCGCGCACCATCGAATAAATGAATTCGGCCATGGGGTCAGTCTACGGATCGCGCTGACGGGTCACCTGACCGGGAGGACGCCGGGGCGGCGGCCGCGGCGCCGGCTACCAGTCGATCGTGCGCGTCGTGCCGACCAGGCAGCGGCCGGTGGACAGCAGCTTCTGCGCGGTGCTCGCGTAGCCCGTGTTGCCGTACTGACCGATGAGGCAGGTCTTGCCGAGCCGGACCGAGAACGAGATGTTGTCGGCCGCGAGATTGACCGTCGTGCGGTCGGGGGTGACCTCCAGGTCGGACTTCGGGAAACCCGCCTTCACCAGGTTGTCGACGAACGGACGACCGCTCAGATCGCCGCCCTCGTCGATGAACTTGTTGTTGACGTAGTCGAAGTAGGCGCGATTCTGCTGTGCGGTGCCCTGCAGGTCGAGGGTAGGTGCGGCGGTCGCCGAACTGGTGGGCTTGGCGGTCGGTGTCGACGCGGGGGTCGGGACGCATCCGGCCAGCGCGCCGACGGTGAGGGCTGCGAGACCGATCGCGGCGAGAGCGGCCGGGAACGCGGAGCGCTTCGGGCCTGGGACGCGGCGCATGATCCTCCTCGACCGGCCACCGGATGCGACGCGGGTCGCGATGATTCTAGAACGGCAGGCTGCAAGCCGAGGCCGCTCCGGCTGCCCAGGCCGCGTCGGCTCAGCTGCGGAGCGCCGCCGTCACGTAGGCGATCGCCTCGGCATCCGGAATGCCGAGCGTGCGGATCCGGTCGGCGAAGGAGCGCGCAGCCTCCTGCGCCTGCTGGTGAGCGGGGTCGCCCTGCGGCGTGACGAAGGAGCCGTTGCGGCCGCGGGTGGCGATGAAGCCGTCCGCTTCGAGTTCGCGGTACGCCCGCGCCACGGTGTTCGGCGCGAGTCCCAGGTCATCGGCGAGCTTGCGGACGGTCGGCAGCCGCGCGCCGCCCGCGAGCTCGCCCGCTGCGATCCGGCTCACCACCTGGGCGCGCAGCTGCTCGAACGGCGGCGTGGTTGACGTGGCGTCGATGTGGAACATGTCCCGACTGTAGCCACCGACGCGGAGCCGTTCAGAACGGAACGGCGACCTCGATCGGCCGCTTGGCGCGGGCGGCGGCGAGCTCGTCGCCGGGTTCGCTGCCGGGCTGGGCGCCGGGCTCGTCGCCGGGTTGGCCGCCGGATTTCCCGCCGCGCTCCCCCGGCTCGTCCGTGGTCGCGGACGGGTCGTCGCCGTCCTCGAGCACAGCGGCCCGGTCGCTCGGCAGGTCGGCGTCGTTCGCGACGGTCGACGAGACCGAGCGGGTGAAGACCGAGGTGCCCCAGGCGAGGTCGTGACCGAGGGCATCCGCGTCGACCTCGACGGTGGTGCCTGCGCGGTCGCCGCTCTCCCAGTCGCGCACGCGCAGCTTGCCCGAAACGACCACGCGCTGCCCCTTGTTGACCGACCCGACGACGTTGACGGCCAACTGGCGGAACGCGGTGACGGTGTACCAGTTGGTCTCGCCGTCGATCCATTTCTGGCTGCCGCGGTCGTAGCGGCGCTGCGTGCTCGCAAGCCGGAACGAGGTGATCGGCAACCCCTCGCTCGTCACGAGGTGACGCGGGGTGGTGGCGACGAGGCCGGTCAGGGTGATGCTGTCGGTCATGGTGTGCTCCTTCGAAGTCGAGAGGTGATGACTTCAGGGTGCGATCCGGCGGCGATCGGTCGGGGGGACGGAGCCCGAGTGGTGGATCCGCCCGTGAAGACGAGCCTGTGGACGAGCGGGTAGCGTCGGAGGAATGAGCCGCATGCGCACGGTGAGCATCGGCGGCCGCGAGGCGCGGCTGAGCGAGCATCCGCTGACGATCGGCGGCATCTCGGTGATCTGGATGCTCGATTCCGCCGTGTGGGAGGACGGCACTCCGGTGCCGCCCGACGAGTTGCGCGCGGCAGGGATCCGGGTGCCCCGCAAGCTGCTGGCTGACGACGACTGAACTCGGATGCCGGGCGCGGCGCTCGTGCCGGAAAGCCGCCCCGGCATCCGATCACCCCATCGTCGCCAGCCGCACGCGACGGCGGGCGCCGTCCGCCACCGAAGTGGAAGGGACCGCGCCCGTCGCGCGTGCGGAGGACAGGCCGCTGCGGATGCGGCCGATCAGTGCTCGCGGAACTCCGGCCAGTTCGATCCGGGCGGCATGCTCGCGTGCATCGCGCTCTTGGCGACCTCGAGCGTCGGGTAGACGCCCCGCGGCTCCTGGTCGGCGAGCAGCCGGACGGCATAGCCGTCGCCGGTGTGGGTGATGGTGCCGGTCGCTCCGGAGTCGCCGAAGGCGACCCAGCGCTGGCCGATCATGGTGCCCGTGGAAGCGGTCGAGCTCATCGTTGAGCTCCTTTCTTGTCGGTACCCGGTCGACGCTACGCCTCCCCGCTGCGTGCCGCACCCAGCGTCCGCTCAGGCCCGCCCGGCTCGTGCCGCAGAACCGTAGGCTGGACGCATGCCCACGCCGCAGAACCCGTCATCGACCGTCTACGTCGCCGACGACGACCGCTACGACGGCCGGATGCCGTATCCACGCGTCGGACGCAGCGGCCTGAGGATCCCCGAGATCTCGCTCGGACTCTGGAACAACTTCGGCTCGGACCGCCCGCTCGAGACGCAGCGCGCGATCCTGCGCCGCGCGTTCGACCTCGGCGTGACCCACTTCGATCTGGCCAACAACTACGGCCCGGTCAACGGGGCCGCCGAGCGCAACTTCGGCCTGATCTTCCACGACGACTTCGTGCCATACCGCGACGAACTCGTCATCTCGACCAAGGCCGGGTACGACATGTGGCCAGGCCCGTACGGCGAGTGGGGTTCGCGCAAGTACCTGCTCAGTTCGCTCGACCAATCGCTGACGCGGATGGGGCTGGACTACGTCGACATCTTCTACTCGCACCGGCCAGACCCCGAGACGCCGATCGAGGAGACGATGGGGGCGCTGGCGACGGCCGTGAAGTCCGGGCGTGCGCTCTATGCCGGCATCTCGAACTACGACCCGGAGCAGACCAAGGCCGCATACGTCGCGTTGCAGGCGGAGGGCATCCCGCTGCTGATCCACCAGCCGCGCTACAACATGTTCGACCGGCACATCGAGCACGGACTCTTCCCGGTGCTCGACGAGATCGGCGCGGGCTCGATCGTGTTCTCGCCACTCGCCCAGGGCATGCTGACCGACCGCTATCTGCACGGCATCCCGGATGACTCCCGCGCCGCCACCGGCCGCTGGATCACCGAGAAGAACATCAGCGAGACCTACCTGGAGCGCGTCCGCGGGCTCGACGCCATCGCCCACCAGCGCGGCCAGACGCTCGCGCAACTCGCCCTGATCTGGGTGCTCCGGCATCCCCAGGTCACCAGTGCCCTGATCGGAGCCTCGAGCGTCGCCCAGCTCGAGAGCAGCCTGGGCGCCGCCCAAGCCGCCCCGCTGACCGAGGCCGAACTCGCCGCCATCGAGCCGTTCGCGGTCGACGGCACCGAACAGCGCGGCTGACCTGGCCCGGCTGCCACCACATGGGATATCTGTTCGCGCTGCTGAGCGCCGCCCTCTTCGGAGCGAACGGCACCACCACCAAGCTGCTGGTGCTCGGCGGGCTCCAGCCGCAGCAGCTCACGCTGTTCCGCTCGCTGGGCACCGCGATCATCGCGGGCGCCGTGCTGCTGGTGGTCAACCGCAGGGCGTTCAGGATGCCGCGGCGGCAGCTGCTGACGATGGCCGTTCTCGGCATCACCGGCATCGCCCTGCTGCAGGCCTGCTACGGCGGGGCGCTGGGCCGACTGCCGGTCGGGATCGCTCTGCTGCTGGAGTACACCGGCGTGCTCTTCGTCGCGCTGGTCGGGTTCTTCGTGTTCAAAGAGAAGGTGAAGGCCCGGCTCTGGGTCGCGATCGGCCTCGTGCTTGCCGGCCTGGTCGTCGTTGCGCAGCTCTGGAACAGCACCCTCGACCCGCTGGGCGTCGTGCTCGCCCTCGGGGCCGCCGTGATGCTCACGGTGTACTTCGTGGTGGGCGAGCGGCAGGTCGCAGCCACGTCTCCGCTGGCCGTCGCGTTCTGGACCGGCCTGTTCGCGGCGGCATTCTGGGCGATCTTCAGCGGCTGGTGGACGATGAGCCCGACGATCCTCGTGAAGCCGGTCGACATCGGCGGATCGCACGGCCACCTCGACGTTCCGCTCTGGCTTCCGTTGACCTCGGCCGTCGTGCTGGGGTCGTTCCTGCCGTTCCTGCTCGGCTTCTGCGCCCTCAAGCACCTGCCCGCGACCGCCGCGGGCATCGTCGCATCGTCGGAGGTGCTGTTCGCCTTCCTGGTCGCCTGGCTGTGGCTGGGCGAGGGGCTGGATGCCGTCCAGCTGCTGGGCGCCGCCGTCGTGCTGGTCGGCATCGTGCTCGCCCAGACAGCTCGGGTCGGCAAGGTGGTGGATGCCGACCTGGCGCTCCCGCCGGCTGAGGCGGCATCCCGGCCCTGATTGTCGGGCCTGGATGCCGGGCCTGAATGCCGGGCCCGAATGTCAGTGGTCGAACATATGTTCGAACCATGGAACTTCTCGAGCGCGCGATCCCTCTGCCGCTGGCGTCCGCGCATCCCGGTATCACGGTGCTGGCGCTGCACGGGCGGCTGTGGCGCGCGACCCGGCCCGATGGCGCGGTGCTCGGCTACGTCGAGTTGCTCGACACCCCCGATGGCGAGCGCTTTCTGAGCAAGCGGCTGCGGCCTCGAGCCCAGGGGTTCCTGCCGGTCGGCGAATTCTGGACGGCCGACGAAGCCATCGAGTCGCTGCGCGGCTGACGTCTGAGCGCTCCCTCAACCTCAACCTGAGAGTTTGAACGACGCGCGACGATTGCTCGGCGATGCCGATCAGTCGGCGTATCGTGCCGCCCATGCAATGGTGGAACGATTTTCTGAACTGGATCCAGTCAGACGCCGGCTGGAAGATCATCTCGACGGCGGTGATCCCCTTCGTCGCCATCATCGTGGCCGGCGTCGTCGGCGCCGCCATCGGACGCGGTGCCACTCGCCGCCTGATCGCCCAACGCGACCACGAGATGCGGGCATCAGCCGTCGCCGCCCTGGTCGCGGCCGGTCAGGGCGCCGCCACCTGGCACAGTCAGGGACCAGCCGCCAAGGAGCACGCCGAGCTACTCGCTCGGCAGGCCGATGTGGCCGTGCGGCTGCTGCCGATCGCCGGAGCCGACCTGGCCGCCGACTGGGCGAGCCACCAACTGCGCGACATGCGCACCAACTCCGTCAGCTACAGCTACCAGGCCGAGCAGACGCTCGACGAGTACCGCGATCGTCTAGTCGAGTGGCTGCATCGGCCCAACCGTGCCAAGAAGCTGTTCGCCGCCGACCTCGACCGCTGGGACTACAGCGACGACGCGGCCGACCCGCTGGTGCTCGAGCAGCAGCGCTGGGCCGAGGAGCAGTACTCCGCGGTCAACCACGAGCCCGCCCCGAAGGCGCACGACATGCCCCTGACGGCACCGATCCCGATGGTGTCGGGCCTCGTCGTGCCGTCGGACAAGGTGACTTCGTAGCCCCTCGAGTCGCAGCCGCTCGAGTCGCAGCCGCTAACGGTCGATCTTGATCACCTTGGCCGACCACGGGCAGTAGTCCTTGCTCGTGACCGTGCCGTCTTCGACGTAGGACGGCAGGCCGTCGCACACCTCGATGGTGATCTGGGCGAACTCCAGCGTCTTCGGATCGATGTGCCACGACCACGGCTTGTTGACACCGGGAGAGTCGCGTACGACCCTGCCGAGCGGGATGGCCGCGACATCCTCGCCCTTCAGGAGCTGCTCGGCGTGCTTCACCAGTGCGGGTGTGTCGAGTTCGATCTTGTACGTCTCGACGCCGGCCACCTCGAAGGTGGCGACAGGATTCCGGTGCGCGGGGGCGCATCCGGCCAGGAGCAGCAGTGCGGCGGCAGCCATCACCGCGAGGCCGGCGACCCGGGAGCCGGTGAGCGGATGCCGTAACACGGGGCCACTCTAGCGAAGGGCGATTGCCCGGGCCGCCTGATTAGACTTCTGCTCGAGCCGATCCGGGTGGACCCCCCGTAGCTCAGTGGATAGAGCATCCGGTTTCTACCCGGCTGGTCGGGAGTTCGAATCTCTCCGGGGGGACCATGCGCTCGACCGGCTAGACCGCCCTCGCCAGGGCAGTCAGCACCTGCGGCAGGGTCGGCACGCCCTGGGCGCGGAACACCTCGGAACCGTCCGACGCGCGCACGATGACGGTTGGCGTCGCGACGATGCCGTCGGACTCGGCCTGCGCTTCGAATGCCACCACGTCGCGCTCGACGATCCGCGCGGCCGGGACCAGCCGGGCGGCATCCGCCAGCACCGCTCGCGTCAGGTGGCAGGGCTCGCAGAACGCGGAAGTGTAGAGGTCGACGATCACAGCAGGGGCAACCGGATGCCGCGGGCCACGATTCCCGCCGAGCTGCGCCCGGCGTGCCGTCGGCGGGCTTGGGTAGGCTGACCGCGTGGCTGCACAACCCGATGCTCTCGTCTGGATCGACTGCGAAATGACCGGTCTCGATCTGGCGATCGATGAACTCGTCGAGGTGGCCGTCGTCATCACCGACTACGAGCTGAAGCCTCTCGACGCCGGGTTCAACATCGTGATCAAGCCCGACAAGTCGGCGCTCGACCACATGGGCGACTTCGTCACGCAGATGCACACCGAGAGCGGGCTGCTGGCCGAGATCCCCGGCGGCGTCACGCTTGCCGAGGCCGAGTACGAGGTGCTGGAGTACATCCTCAAGTTCGTGCCCGACGCCGGCACCGCTCCGCTGGCGGGCAACACGATCGGAACCGACCGGTCGTTCCTGGCGAAGTACATGCCCCGCGTCGACGGTCACCTGCATTACCGCAGTGTCGACGTGTCGTCGATCAAAGAACTGGCGCGCCGCTGGTACCCGCGGGCGTACTTCCAGGCCCCGGCCAAGAACGGCGGGCACCGTGCACTGGCCGACATCCTCGAATCGATCCGCGAGCTGGACTACTACCGCAAGGCCGTGTTCGTGGCCGAGCCCGGCCCGACCAGCGAGCAGGCGCAGGCGGCGTCCGTCTCGACGGTGGAGTCATGGGCATCCCTCGTGCGGTAATATCGTGTGGTTGCCCGCCCTCCGGGAGGAGGGTGGTGCACGCATGGTGGTTGTAGCTCAGTTGGTAGAGCGCTGGCTTGTGGTGCCGGATGTCGCGGGTTCGAGTCCCGTCATCCACCCCATGGACGTGGTGTCGAATGCGGCATCGTCAACCGATGTCGAGCGGGAGGCCGCGACGACGTCACGCTCCGCGCCCGACCTGCCCTGGCAGACCGTGGTGTGGAACGATCCGGTCAATCTGATGTCGTACGTGACGCACGTGTTCCGCAGCTACTTCGGCTACTCGAAGCCCGAAGCCGAGCGGCTGATGCTGCAGGTGCACAACGACGGGCGCGCGATCGTCGCCACCGGTCCGCGCGAAGAGATGGAGCGCCACACCGAGGCGATGCACGAGTACGGCCTGTGGGCGACCGTCGACCGGATCTCGTGATGGCGATCGCATGAGGATCGAGCCCGAGATCACCGGCGTGCTGATCGAGTTGACGCCGATGGAGCGCCGACTGCTCGCCACGCTGCTCGCCCAGTACGACGAGCTCGTGCACGACCAGCTCGACGAGAGCGACCTCTCGGGCGACCCGGCGCTCGCCCGCCTCTTCCCCAATGCCTACCCGGATGACGACGAAGCCGCCGCCGAGTTCCGCCGGTACACCCGCGACGGCCTGGTCGAACGCAAGACCGCGAACTCCGGGCTGATCTCGGCGGCGCTGACCGGGGCCTCCGACGATGGCCGGCTCACGGTCGCCCGCGACGACGCGGAGCACTGGCTTCCGGCACTCACCGACCTGCGCCTCGTGCTGGCGGAGCGCCTCGGCATCCGCCGGGATGACGACCCGCTGCCCGAGAACGAGCTCGCCGACGTCTACCAGTGGCTGGGCGAGTTGCAGTGGTCGCTCGTCGAAGCCCTGGACTGATGGCGGGGGGCTGACGATGCTCGACCTCGACCGCGCCGCCTTCGAGAAGCTGGTGATCGACGAACTCGACCTGCTGCCCGATGAGATGGTGGAGGGCATCGAGAATGTGGTGTTCGTCACCGAGGACCGGCCGGAAGACGGCTCGCTCGGCCTGTTCGGCCTGTACCAGGGCGTGGCGATCACGCACCGCGAGCGGTACGGCTTCGGCGAACTGCCGGACCGGATCGTGATCTACCGCGAGCCGATGTTGCACGCCTGCCGCACCATGGACGAGTTGCGCGACCAGGTGCACGTCACGCTGGTGCACGAGATCGGCCACTACTACGGACTCGACGACGAGGAACTGCACAACCTCGGCTGGGCCTGACGATCTGGTGCCGTGTCGTGTCAACCCCGACGGGCCGTTCGCGCGTCGAAGGGATATGAACAGTCGTCTCGCAGCCCTCATCCTCGTCCCGGCCGCCTTGGTGGCCGCCCTCACCGCCTGCACGCCGGGAGGTGGCGGAACGGGCGGGTCGGGCGGCTCGGCGCACGGCGCAGACACGCGCTGCGTCACCGGGACCTGGGATCTCGACGTGCAGGGCACGGGCGACCAGATGAGGACCTACCTGACCGGCAAGGGCATCCCGATCTCGTCGGTGACGGGGACCGGCCCGATCACGCTCGAGGTCGCCGGCGACGGCACCATGACCTACACGACCGGGGCGACCTACGTGATCAACGCTCAGGCCAGCAATCTGCCGATGGTGATCACGCAGGTGCAGTCGGGCTCGAGCCACGGCCACTGGTCGTGGGCGCACGACCGGGTGCTGACCATGGACTTCAGCGGCTGGGTCAACGCGATCACCTTCGCCTCGACGGTCACCGTGGGCGGGCAGGCCGCGGACATCCCGTTCGACGTGCCGAACCAGGGGCCGGGCTCGACGCCGCTCGGGGTGCACTGCTCCGCGCACTCGCTGACCTTGAAGGCGAGCGCGTCGCCGTTCACCCTGGCGTTCACCCGGGAATAGTGCCCGGTGCCGCGGGCTCGGCGATCACCAGGTCGGCGAGCCCGCGTGGACTCTCGCGGGCGATGAACTCGTCCTCCTGAGCCGCCCAGTCGTCCCAGTGCGGCGCGAAGAGGTCGCCGTCCCGGTCAAGGGCCCGGAGGCGGCGCTCCTCGGCAGCGAGTTCGAGCCAGATGCCGAAGGTCGCCCGCGCCCGGTTCGCGCGGCTCAGGGCGCCGCATCCCTCGACGACGAGCGCCCGGCCGGGGTCGACGGGATGCCAGTTCGCCGGTCGCCCGGCCGCCCAGTCCCAGCGCACCCACCCCGGGTCCCGCGCGCGCAGCACGGTCTCGTGCACCGCGTCGGACCCGGCCGCGAGCCCGCTCCACCCCGGATACAGGTCGTCGAGGCTGACCAGTTGCGCGTCCAACCGGGGAGCGAGGAGCTCCCCCAGCACGCTCTTGCCCGACCCGGAGCGGCCGTCGATGAGCACGACCGGGCGGCGCGAGCCCGCGGCATCCCGGATCGCGGTCACCACGGCCTCGAGTCGCGACCCCGGATCGGCCGACCAGGTCTCAGCCACCGATGAACGCCCACTGCCCGGTCAGCACCGCGAGGACCACCGCGGTGGCCGCGATCAGCGCACTCAGCACGATCAGCAGCATCTCACGCCTCCCGAACTGCGACGGCCGCGCCCAGGTTCGAACGCCGGTGCCGCCGAATCCGCGCGCCTCCATCGCGGTCGCCAGCGCGCTGCCTCGGCGGATCGACAGCACGAACAGCGCGAAGGCCATGCCCGCGAAGCGGCGCAGTCGGCCGCGGTCGGCGACGCCTCGCGCGCGACGGGCGAGCTCGAGGGCGCGCCAGTCGTCGCGCATCAGCCCGACCAGCCGGAGCGCGGCGAGTCCGCCGAGCACGAAGCGCGCCGGGAGGTGCAGCACCTGGGCGAGCCCGTCTGCCAGGTCCGTCGGATCGACGGTGGCGAACAGCACCACCGCGGGCAGGGCGAGGGCCAGCACCCGGAGCACGGTGACCAGAGCCAGGTGCAGCGACCCGTCGGTGACCTGCACGAGGTACCAGCCGAAGTAGAGGTGACCGGACGCGCGGCCGTAGAGCGCGATGGTGAGTCCGGCGAGCGGAGCGGCGATCCAGACCGCGGCGGTGCGCCGCCAGAACACCGACCAGCCGACGCCGGCGAACGGGATCAGCACGAGTTCCACGGCCAGGGCGACGCCGGCCGAGACGGCATCCACCGAGAGAGCCAGCGTGAACGCGATGAGCAGGGCGGCGATGAGCTTCGCCACCGGGTTGATCGTTGCGACGGCGCGGCGCATCAGCTCGGGCCCCCGAGGTTCAGTTCGCGTGCATCCATCGCGGTAACCAGCAGCGGGTCGTGCGTGGCGGCGACCACCGCGGTACCCCGTGACCGCAGCTCCTCGAGCAACTCGACCAGCGCGGCCCAGGTGACGGCATCCTGACCGAATGTCGGTTCGTCGAGCATGAGCACCCGAGGCCGGGTCGCGATCACCGCCGCGACGGTCAGCCGACGCTGCTGCCCACCCGAGAGCGTGAACGGGTTCGCTGCAGCGATCGCCTCGAGACCCAGTCGGTCGAGCAGCTCGTCGACTCGTGCCGCCACCTCGGTGGGAGCGAGCTTGAGGGCGCGAAGCCCGATCGCGAGTTCGTCCCGCACGGTGGCCGCCAGGAACTGGTGCCCGGGTGTCTGGAACACCGACCCGATGCGCGTCAGGAGTTCGCGCGAGCGCCACCGGATCGGCAGCGGGTCGGCACCGGCCGCAAGCTCCGGGGCCGCCCGGACGACACCAGCACCGGGCGGGATCAGCCCCCCGAGTGTGAGCGCCAGGGTCGTCTTGCCCGAACCGTTCGGCCCGGTCAGGGCGAGCACCTCGCCCGCGTGGACCTGCAGGTTCAGCGGGTGGGCGACCGTGGCGGCGAGAGGCTGATCCGCCACGCGCGCCAACGTCAACGCCTCCGCCGCGAGCAGGGTGGTGCGGTCGGCCGGTCCCGGCCGACGGGTGATCTTCGGTTCGCGGCCCGGCACCCAGACGCCGGCCGCCGCGAGCGCGGCGCCCTGCTGCGCGAGAACGGTCCGCGGTTCCCCGTCGGCCACGATGGTGCCGTCCGCGCCGAGCACGACGATGCGGTCGACGACGTCCAGCCAGGCCTCGACCCGGTGCTCGACGATCACCGCGGTCGCTCCGGTGCGCGCCAGCACGGCGTCGACAGCGTCGCGCACGTCGATGACGCCCTCCGGATCGAGGTTGGCTGTCGGCTCATCCAGGAGCAGCAGCCCTGGCCGCATGGCCAGGGCCCCGGCGAGGGCCAGCCGCTGCTTCTGACCGCCGGACAGGGCCTCGGTCGGATGATCGAGCGGCACCGCGAGCCCGACCAGCTCGAGCGCCTCCCGCACCCTGCTCCAGAGCTCGTGACGCGGAACGCCCAGGTTCTCGCAGCCGAACGCCGCGTCGTCGCCGACGCGCGACATGATCACCTGCGCATCGGGATCCTGCAGCACGAGCCCGGCCGCGCCCCGGGCCGCGCGCGGATCGAGCCCGCCCACCGTGAGCGTTCCCGTGCTGTCGCCCTCGTCGTCGCCGCCGAGCACCCCGGCGAGCGCCGCCAGCAGGGTCGATTTGCCCGAGCCCGACGGCCCGAGCAGCAGCACCCGCTCCCCGGCGCGCACGGTCAGGTCGAGGTCGTGCAGTGCCCAGGCCCGGCGGGAGGCGTGCCGCCACCCCCAGCCGTGCGCGACGACCTCGACCGCTGGGGCCGCCCGGTTCGGCGATGCCGAGTGCGTGATCGGAGCGCTCCTAGACGCGGGTCGCGGCTCGACCGGAGGCGAACCGGTCGAGCGCACCGGTCGCCGCCGCGGCGCGCGCGATCAGCCACGACAACAGCCCACCCAGCAGCGCACCCGAGACCGCGAAGCTGATCAGATAGATCAGTGCGAGCGCCGGCGGATATCCCCGGTAGTAGACGACCAGATCGATGATCGCCCCGCCGACTCCCGCCAGGGCACCGGCCAGCAGCGCGACCACCAGCCGCCAACTCGCGTAGAGAAACACGGCGAAGACCAGCTCGGCCCCGAGCCCCTGCACCAGCCCGTAGACGAGGTCGATCGGGCCCCACTTGGCGCCCACCAGGGTCTCGACGCTCGCCGCGATCAGTTCGGCGAACACCGCGGCACCCGGCTTGCGGATGATCAGGGCCGCGAGCACACCGGCGATCAACCACACCCCGGAGGGCAGGGGCTGTGTCCCCGGAAGCACCAGGCCGAGCGCGGTCGAGGGGATGTCGTAGATCAGGCCCCATGCCCAGTACACGACACCCCCGGCGACGCCGATGACGGCGGCGACCACGATGTCGACGACGCGCCAGCGCCAGACGATCTTCGAGCGAATGCGGGTGGATGTTGCTGCGGTCATTGCGTGCCTCTCGTGAGTGAGTGAGGGCACGGGATTCGAGATGGGCGGTGGAGCCCTGGCCTCCCTGCGCCGGCATGATCCGGATCAGGTTCGACGGTCGAAGCTTGGATCAGCTTCCTCTCAGCCCGGCACACCGGACTCCCGTGTTCGGCATCCAGCTTAGTCGATAGGCTGTGCCGCACTCGATCCGAGTCACCTCCAGGCCGCCGACCCGAAGGGAGCCACGTGGACCGCCGCCGCTTCCTCACCCGCGTCGGTCTCGGCGTGCTCGGCCTCGGCCTCGGTGCTGCGGCGATCACCGCAGGCGACGTGGTGGCCGGCGGACTGCTGCCCGCGCCGCATCCGCGCGGCGTCGGCGCGCCGCGCGCCGAACCGCGTCCGCTGCCCGACGCGGCGAAGCTCCCGCCCTACTTCGAGCCGCCGCACCTGACCAAGGTCGCGCTGCCGGGTGCCACGCTCTACGGCCTGCCCGGACCGGGCAACCTGATGGCGCTGACCGTGGACGACGGGGCGAGCAGTGAGGTGGTGGCGGCCTACACCGAGCTCTCGCGCCGCACCGGCATGCGGCTCACCTTCTTCGTCACGAAGCGGTTCCCCTCCTGGGCCGAGAACGCCACCGCGATGCGCCCCCTGGTCGAGAGCGGCCAGCTGCAGCTCGGCAACCACACCGTGAGCCACCCCGACCTGACCAAGCTCTCGACGGGCGCGATCCAGGCCGAGCTGCTCGGCTGCGGCGAGTTCATCACGAGCACCTTCGGGGTGGATGCCGCCCCCTACTTCCGACCGCCGTACGGCTACCTCGACGCTCACGTGCGCGAAGCCGCGCGCGCGATCGGCTACTCCCAGCCGGTGCTCTGGTACGGGTCGCTGTCCGACTCCGGGCTGATCACCGAGGCGCAGGTGATCCAGTTCGCGCAGACCTGGTTCCTGGCGCAGCACATCGTGATCGGGCATGCGAACTTCGACCCGGTGACGCACGTGTTCGATCAGCTGATGCAGCTGATCCGGGATCGGGCCCTGCAGCCGGTGACGCTCGACGACGTGTTCACGCGCTGAAGTCGTGTTCGGGGCGGGTCTCGATACGCCATGCGGCGACTCGACCGGCTAGCTGCGGGCTTCGCCGGGGAGCGGGACGTCGACCGGGCTGTCGTCGATGAAGCCGATGGCCGCGAACTCCAGCTTCGAGAAATCGACGGAGGGATCGCGGGTCAGGCTGTTGTCGATGACGTAGGCGATATTGATCGCCAGGTCTTTCATGCCGGCGCGGAACGACTCGCCGACCAGGCGGGTGCAGATCACGATCCCCTGCACCGCGATCAACTCGCCGCGCGCGTCGCGGGTGAGCGATTCGGGGTGCACGTGCGACGGGTCGAATCCGGCCGGGGGGCGGAACGGGATGGGCCGCTCCACGTAGCACAGCACGTAGTCGGCGCGGTCGGACCCCGGCATCACGCGGATCACCCGCGCGCGCAGCGGCAGGACCGCCGAGAACTCCTCGGGGCCGGCATCCAATCTCGTGATGACGAAGGAGGGCATGAGACCAGCGTGGCAGAGGCGGGAGGCTCAGCGGGGCTTATTCCCTGCGGCGCGCCACCACCGGTGCCGCCAGCAGGGACACCAGGTTGGCACCGCCCTTGGTCGACTGGCGGCCGACCTCGACGAAACCGAGCCGGGTGTGGAACGCGAGCGAGCCCGGATTCGGCGGCTCGATATTGACCTCGCACAGCACCTCGTCGGCCCCGACCCTGCGCGCCTCGGCGAACACGGCCGCGTACAGCTGCGGACCGAGGCCGCGGCCGCGCAGGTGCGCGGCGAGCACGATGCGGTCCACATAGACGAAGGAGGTGCCCCGCTCTCGCGCCCGCGACGAGAAGAAGAGGTAGTTCTCGCTCTGGTAGCTCAGGCCAGGGGGCATCCCGAGCACGAAGCCCGCTGCGGACCTGTCGTCGACCACGACGACCACCGAGCTCATGCCGATCAACTCGGCCAGTTCGGCGGCGGGGGTGAGCGGAACGGCCGGGTAGGCCGCGTCATTGACGGCGACCAGCCGGTCGAGGTCGCGGTCGTCGTAGTCCCTCAGCGTGGGACGTGAGGTCGGGTCGGTCACCCGGCCAGGCTAGCTGGCGGGCGTGTACGGCACGTTCGCGTATTCACGGATCCAGACCAGCGAATCGATGAACGTGCCCGAGCCGTCTTCGACGCCGAAGTGCAGATGGGCTCCCGTGCTGGCGCCCGTGCTGCCGACGAGTCCCACCAGTTGGCCCCTGGTCACGTGCTGGCCGAGCGACAGGCGCAACGATCCGAGCTCCATGTGCCCGTAGAGCGTGCTGAAGGTCACGCCGTCGATGTCGTGCCGGATGATCGCGTACACGCCGAAGCTGCCGGAGGGGTTGCCGACCTCGGTGACGACGCCGTCGGCGACAGCCGCGATCGGCGTGCCCATCCCGGGATCGAAGTCGGTGCCCTGGTGGAATGACGAGCAGCCCGCGCACGGCGGCACCCGGTAGCCGAAGCCGTCGGCGACCGGGGTCGACGGGTCGACGGGCCACTGCACGGTGGTATAGCTCGACACCTCGTATGCGTCGCGGTTCAGGTCGATCGGCTGCCTGACCGAGGTCGACACGGCCAGGCTCTGGACCCCGGTCACCTGGTTGAGCAGCTCGTGAGCGGCCGCCTGCGCCGGCAGTTGGTGGATGCCGATGGCGATGGCCGCGAACGCCGACGCCGAGATCGCGAGCACCGATCGGTGCACCCGCAGGAAGCCGATCAGCGGGTTGTCGGGGCGCGCGGAGGCAGACTTCGGGAACATGGGGGCACGTGCTTTCGAGTCGGGCGTGGCGAAAACGCGCACGCAGAACGCCTAGGTTGCGTTCTCATCTGGAGCGGACCCACGTCGCCGTTCTGCACGGTGGATAACTTCACACCGGAACCAGCGGGGTCGGAACCATGCTGTTTCATGAACCTGGGCGGACCCTGGCAAGAGCGGCGGGAAGCTCGATCGGCCCCGAACCGATCCGGTCGAACCGGTACCGTCGAGAGCATGCAGCTCTGGCCAGGCACCGCCTATCCGCTCGGTGCGACCTTCGACGGCAACGGCACGAACTTCGCCCTGTTCAGCGAGGTGGCGGAGGGCGTCGAACTCTGCCTCTTCGACAGCGAGCTGGTCGAGACCCGGGTGCAACTGACGGAGGTCGACGGCTACGTCTGGCATGGCTACCTGCCCGGGGTGCAGCCCGGGCAGCGCTACGGCTACCGGGTCTCCGGCCCGTGGGATCCGAGCAAGGGCCAGCGCTGCAACCCGGCCAAGCTGCTGCTCGACCCCTATGCCAAGGCGGTCTGCGACGACATCCACTGGGGTCAGTCGCTGTTCTCGTACGAGTTCGCCGACCCGACGAAGATCAACACCGACGACTCCAGCCGCGACACGATCCACGGGGTCGTCGTCAATCCGTTCTTCGACTGGTCAGACGACCGGCAGCTCAAGATCCCGCTGGCCGAGAGCGTGATCTACGAGGCGCACGTGAAGGGCCTCACCGAGCTGCATCCCGATGTGCCGGATGCGCAGCGCGGCAGCTACGGCGGCCTGGCGCATCCCTCGGTGATCGCCCACCTGCAGAAGATCGGCGTCACGGCGGTCGAGCTCATGCCGGTGCACCAGTTCGTCAATGACGACACTCTGCAGAAGAAGGGCCTCAGCAACTACTGGGGCTACAACACCATCGGATTCTTCGCTCCGCATGCGGCATACAGCTCGGCCGGCGCGCTCGGCCAGCAGGTGCAGGAGTTCAAGGGGATGGTGCGCTCGCTGCACGCGGCCGGGATCGAGGTCATCCTCGACGTGGTCTACAACCACACCGCGGAGGGCAACCAGCTCGGTCCGACCCTGTCGATGCGCGGCATCGACAACGCCTCGTACTACCGGTTGGTCGACGACCAGCCCGAGTACTACATGGACTACACCGGCACCGGCAACTCGCTGAACGCCGGCAACCCGCACACCCTGCAGCTCATCATGGACTCGCTGCGCTACTGGGTCACCGAGATGCACGTCGACGGGTTCCGCTTCGACCTGGCCGCGACTCTGGCGCGGGAGTTCTACGAGGTCGACAAGTTGTCGGCGTTCTTCGAACTCGTGCAGCAGGATCCGATCGTCTCGCAGGTCAAGCTGATCGCAGAACCGTGGGACGTCGGTCCGGGTGGTTACCAGGTCGGCAACTTCCCTCCGGTCTGGACCGAGTGGAACGGCAAGTACCGCGACACGGTGCGCGACTTCTGGCGCGGTCAGCCGGCGACGCTCGGCGAGCTGGCATCCCGTCTCACCGGCTCCTCCGACCTGTACGAGAGCACCGGGCGCCGGCCGGTCGCATCGATCAACTTCGTCACCGCCCACGATGGCTTCACCCTGCGCGACCTGGTCTCGTACAACGACAAGCACAACGACGCCAACGGGGAGGACGGCAAAGACGGCACGAACGACAACCGCTCGTGGAACTGCGGCGCCGAGGGCGACACCGATGATCCGGCGATCATCGCGCTGCGCGCGCGTCAGCAGCGCAATTTCCTCGGGACCCTGCTGCTCAGCCAGGGCGTGCCGATGATCCTGCACGGCGACGAGCTCGGCCGCACCCAGGACGGCAACAACAACGGCTACGCGCAGGATTCCGCGCTCACCTGGGTGCATTGGGACCAGGCCGATCAGGCGCTGATCGAGTTCACGGCGGCGATCGCGCGGCTGCGGCGCGAGCATCCCACCTTCCGGCGCAGCCGCTTCTTCGACGGACGCCCGATCACCCGCGGGCAGGGCGAACCGCTGCCCGACATCGAGTGGCTGAAGCCCGACGGCACGGCGATGAGCCCCGACGACTGGGAGGCCGGATTCGGCCGCACCCTCGGGATGTACCTGAACGGCCGCGGCATCCACGGCGTCGACGCGCGCGGGCAGCAGCTGACCGACGTCAGCTTCATCGTGTTCTACTCCGCGCACGACCAGCCGGTGCCCCTGGTGCTCCCGGACGCCGACCACGGCGCCTCCTGGGACGTGATCGTCGACACGGCGGGCGACCACGTCGACGGCGACACCCTGGCCGCGGGCGCCTCGTGCAGCGTGGGTGCGCACACCCTGCTGGTGCTGCGCGAGCACACCGAGGCTGCCGCGGGTGACGCCGCGGTCAGCGCGACGCTCGCGCCCCCGAGCACGGTGACCCCTCCGGATCGTTCGAAGGAGTAACGGTCAGGGCCTGCCAGGTCAAGGCCCTGGTAGATCCCAGCCCGTCGTGGTGGAGTATCCGTGGGCCCAGCGACGGGCAGACAGGAGGCAGCCATGGGTCGCGCATTCGCGGAGCTGGAGAAGCCCGGATCATCCGAACGAGCGCGCACGGACGTCGACAGCGACGTGGCCGATCCCGCCGCCGAGCCGGCCATCAGCGTGGTCGAGGTGATCGCCGGCATCCATCGCGTCGCCCTCGGCGAGTCGACGCTCGGGTACGTGCAGTTCACCGGTGAGCGCTTCGTCAGTCTGCTGGGAGCGGTGTACAACACCTCGGTGGAGGTCGCCCAGACGTTGAGCCTCGACACGGCCGTCCGGAGGCTGCTGCTGGCCTGAGCGCGGGACGGCATCCAGCGCCTAGGGTCGATCTCATGAAGTCGACGTTCCTCCATGCCCCCGGCGACATCCGAGTCGAGGAGGCGCCCGATCCGGAGATCCTCGCGCCGGGCGACGCGATCGTCCGGGTGACCGCGGCCTGCGTCTGCGGCTCGGACCTCTGGCCGTACCGCGGCGTCCGGCAGTTCGGCCATCCGATCTCGATGGGCCATGAGCTGATCGGCGTGGTCGAGGCGGTCGGCGCGGATGTCACGACCGTGAAGCCGGGCGACTTCGTCATCTCGCCCTTCAGCTTCAGTGACGGCGCCTGTCAGTCGTGCCGCGCCGGCTTCCCGTCGGCCTGCGATCATGTCGCGTTCTTCGGCTCGACCGACTCGGCCGGGCTGCCGACGGTCGGCGCGCAGAGCGAGCTCGCGCGCATCCCGATGGCCGACGGATCGCTGGTCGTGGTACTGGAGCCGTTCGACCAGGCGCTGGTTCCCGACCTCCTCACGCTTGCCGACGTGATGTCGACCGGCCACCACGCCGCCGTCTCGGCCGGCGTCGGCCGGGGCGACGTCGTGGTGGTGGTCGGCGACGGCGCCGTCGGACTCAGCGGCGTGCTCGCGGCGTCCCGCCTCGGCGCTGAACGGATCATCGCGATGAGCCGCCACCAGGACCGCGCCGACCTCGCGCGCACCTTCGGCGCGACCGATGTGGTCGCCGAGCGCGGAGACGAGGGGATCGCCGCGATCCGCGACCTGCTCGGCGGCGACCAGGCCGACGCGGCTCTCGAGTGCGTGGGCACCGAGGAGTCGATGGATCAGGCGATCGGCGCGGTGCGCGGAGGCGGCCGGGTCGGCTATGTCGGCGTCCCCGCCGGCGGATCCCGCCTGCCCATCGGGGTGCTGTTCTCGCGCAACATCACCGTGGGCGGAGGCATGGCGCCCGCTCGGCAGTACATCCCCGAACTGCTGCCCGACGTGCTGAGCGGAGCGATCCACCCCGGGCTGGTGTTCGACCTCGAGCTGCCGCTCGACGGCGCCGCCGAGGCCTATGCGGCGATGGATGAGCGGCGGGCCATCAAGACCCTGCTGCGGCCGTAGCCCCGCGACTGCCTAGGCTCGTCGTCATGACGCGGAAGGTCTCGGGGCACGACGGCGAGTTGGTCGTGAACGACGCCGTCGAACTCGAGGGCCCGATCACCGGAGGGCTGGTGATCGAGCCGGGTGGCTCGGTCGTGATCCACGGCTCTCTCGCCGGTCCCACCGTGTCGGTGAGCGGTCACGACGGCGATCCGGACGATGACGAGCACGACGGGCCTGTCGACGTGGCCGGTCACGGGCCCCATGATCGGCGCGAGCTCGACGGCGAGCTCGGCAGCGTCATCTCCGACATCCCGTGACGTCGGCGCGGCGCGGCCGGCTCAGCCGTTCCAGGGCAGGAAGGCGCTGACCAGCGGCGAGCGAGCGACCTGGCCGACCACTGGATGCAGCAAGGCGCCATCGAAGCCGCCCCGGTCATCCGCCGCCCGCAGGGTCCTCTCGAGCGAGCCCGGCACTCGGCGCTCCGCCCGGGACGCCGAGCGGGCCAGGGTCGCCGGCTCGCTGGAGAGCGGGCGCTCCCCGGTGCCGGAACCACGACTCAGCTCCTCGTAGATCGCGGCGCGCTCGGGCTCCGAGAGTTCGGCGAACGCGTCGGCGTGCGCCTGCTCGATGGACTCGATCGGCGCGCTGCCCACGAGATGGCGGTAGCGCGACAGCACCGGATCGTCGTCCGTGGTCGCCGCGCCGAACAGCCGCGCGAGAACGCCCATGCCACCCTCCTTCCGCCTCCTCCGTCACGGTAGGTCGGCGATCTGAGCGAGGGCTGGGTTGCGACCCCGAGACGCCTTCGCGTTTGCCGAGGAGGCGGCGGGCTGTGTTTCGGGCTTTCAGGACTCCGCAGGGCCGTTCGGGATGACCAGCCAGCAGATGGCGTATGCCAGCAGCTGGGACCCGGGCAGCAGGATCGACACGAGGGCGAGCACCCGCACGGTGGTGACGTTCCACCCGAACCGGCGGGCCAGGCCCGAGCAGACGCCGGCAATGACGCGATCGCCGCGGGGGCGGAACAGGCTGGGGGTCGAGGTGGCGGTTGTCATGCGACCAGCCTCTCCCGGCGAGCGCATCGGCGCCAGGGGGTTAGCCCCCGAAGCCGACGAGGAGCATCCCGTCGACCAGCAGCTCGCGTACCTCTGCCACGGTCGCGCGGCGCAGTTCGGGCAGGTCGCAGTCGAGCAATTCGGCGACGGCCGCCACGATCGTGCCGAGGGTCAGCTCGCCGTCGCACGCGCCGACGATGGCGGCCAACTCGGTGCCGACCCGTAACTCGCGGCGGAATCCACCGCCCTGCCTCAGCACGAGGACGGTCGGGTCGGGCTCCCCCGGCCAGTGGCTGCGCTCCTCGGTCACGTCGCCGGCGACCACCAGTCGAGCCGCGAGCACCTCGTCGTCGCTGCGGGCCGCCTGCCAGTCGGCAGCGGCCAGCGCCGACCCCAGATGGCTGCCGAGGCCGGCGGTTCCGCGGCCGAGCGGAGCCTCGAGGCGCTCGACCCGGCGCAGGCGCGGTGCGGATGCCGTCGCCGGCCGGCGGAGCACCAGGTAGCCGAACCCCACCCCGGTCACGCCGCGCGCCGCGAAGTCGTCGAGCCACGCGGCGCACAGCCGCTCGAACTCCTCGGTGCCGACCCGGGTTCCGCCGTCGCGGATCCAGGTCTCGGCGTAGCGCGCCGGGTCCTGCCGCTCACGTTCGATGATCCAGGCGTCGAGTCCGGCGGCATCCGCCCAGCCCGCTGCTCGCTGCAGGCCGTCGGTGCCGACGCCCGGCGGATCGGCCCGGTACTCCCAGTTGCCCAGCAGCTGGGCGATCCCACCCGGCGCCAGGTGCTCGTGCACGCCGGTGACGACCGCCTCGACCAGGCTGTCGCCGACCATCCCTCCGTCGCGGTACTCGTACTCCGGCACCCCGGTCGAGCGCGGCGTGATCACGAAGGGCGGATTGGAGACGATCCGGTCGAAGCGCTCTGCGCCGACCGGTTCAAACAGACTGCCGGATCGGAACTCGATGGTGGTGATCCCGTTGAGCGCGGCGTTCAGCCGGGCGAACGAGAGCGCTCGCTCGGAGATGTCGGTCGCGACGACCCGTTCCGCCCAGCGCGAGACGTGCATCGCCTGGATGCCGCACCCGGTGCCCAGGTCGAGCGCAGACGCCACCGGGTCGGGAATGAGCAGGCCGCTCAGCGTGACCGATGCGCCGCCGACCCCCAGCACGTGGTCGGTGCGCAGGGCTCGGCGGGTGGCCAGCTCGCCCAGGTCGCTGGCGATCCACCACGAGCCGGCCCCCTGGGCATCGAGGAAGTCGTACGGCCGTAGGTCGACCAGCGCGACGACCCGTTCGTCGCGCACCTCGCACAGCCCCAGCTGCTTCGCCCCGGCGAGGGTGAGGTTCGCGAGCGCGGCCTCGGCAGCGCCGATGCGCACCGGTGTTCCGAGCACGAACAGCGCCGCCAGGGTCGCGAGCGGGGAGTCGTCGCTGTCGAGTGCGCGCAGGGCGGGAACTCGGTTCCCGCGCTCGAGGGCGGCTTCGGCATCCTGGCCCCAGAGCGCCCCGAGGGCGTCGACGGTGTAGCGGGCGCCGGTCAGGTCTGCGCGCAGTCGTTCGATCAGCGCGAGGTCCACGGCTCCATCTAAGCCGAGGAGCCGGGTGCCGACCCGCTCGGACGCGGGCCGGCTCAGTTGCAGAGCACCGACAGGATGTTGCCCGCCGGATCGAGGAACCACGCGATGTCGGGCCCCATGTTGGCCGCCTTGCCGCGCGCGATGCCCTTGTCGTCTTGGTTCGTCCCGGGATACTTCTGAATCTCGATGCCCGCTGCCACCAGTTCGTCGACCGCGACATCGATGTCGGCGACCTCGAAGTTGAGCACCGTGAACTCGGCGGGCGCGTGGTTGGGCTTGTCGTAGACGAAGACCGGTGCTCCACCGGTGACGTCGAGTTGGATCCCCATCCCGGTGTCGAGCACCTTCACACCCAGCGTGTCCCGGTAGAACGTGACCGCCGTGGGCAGGTCGTTGACCGAGAACCCGCTGAAACCGCCTGATGTCGTGAGCATGATGCCCTCTTCTCGCCTGCGTCGAACGCCATTGTGTACGCTGTTCACAATGTCACACGCGGGCGACCGCGTCCAGCGGCTGGATTGAGATCTTCGGCGGAGGAGCCACGATGTCGATTGCCCCGCGCGCCAACTACCGCCACGGCGATCTGCGGCAGGCCCTGCTCGACGCGGGGCTCGACATGGCTCGCGAAGGCGGCCCCGACGCCGTCGTGCTGCGCGAGGCCACCCGACGCGCCGGGGTGTCGCCGAATGCGGCGTACCGCCACTTCGCCGACCGCACTGAACTGGTCGAGGCGGTCAGCGACGCCGCGCAGTCGCTGGTGGCCGGGGCGATCGAGGCCGAATGGGATGCGGTTCCCACCCGGCTGAACGCTGCCGACGCCGCCCATGCGCACCTGGCCGCCGTCGGCCGGGGCTACCTGGGGTTCGCGCGCGAGCATCCCGGACTGTTCCGCGCGGCCTTCACCGTGCCGGGCGACCTCGAGACGGCCCTCGACCCGGCGAAGGCGGGGCCGGGCGGCCGCACCTCGTTCCAGCTGCTGGCCATGGCTCTCGACGAGTTGGTCGCGGTCGGCGCCCTGCCGGCAGTACGGCGGCCCGGTGCCGAGTTCTCGGCCTGGTCGGCCGTGCACGGGCTCGCCATGCTGGTGCTCGAGGGACCGCTGCGCAACCTCGATCCCGAGGTGGCGCGCGCGGCGGGATCGCGGGTGATCGAGATGGTCGACCGGGGGCTCTGAACCGGCTGGGCGGGCCGGCCGAGGGCGGGGTTAGGGTGGAATGGATGAAGCCCCTCACCGATGCCGAGATCCGCGACTCGCTCATCAACGCGGGTCCGGTCGATGCCGATCGGATGCCGCTGCCCGGCCTGCACGAGGTGCTCTGGTCGGAGCGCGAGTACCTGGGCTGGCGCGATCCGGCATCCCCGCAGCGCGGCTACCTCGCCTATTGGCGCGACGGACGAGCGGTGAGTGTCGTGCTGCGCGCGTCGGAGGTGCGGCTGCAAGCGGGCTCCGCGATCTGCTCGCTGTGCAACACGCCGCAGCCGGCCGGCCAGGTGACCATGTTCACCGCGCAGCGCGCCGGCCGGGCCGGCGAGCGCGGCGACTCGATCGGCACCTACATCTGCGCCGACCTGGCCTGCTCGCTGCTGATCCGGATGGCGCCTCCCGCATCCGAGCTGCTGCCGAGCCCCGACCAGGTGGTCGCCGCCCGCGCCTCGCGGCTGACCGAGCGGCTCGACGGGTTCGTGTCCCGCATCCTCGAAGACGCCTAGAGCGAGAGCCGGTCCGACCAGATCGGGCCCGCGGGCTCAGGCCGGCGACCTCAGGCGGCGATGCTGGCGAGCGCCTGCTGCGCCGTCGGGTACCGGCCGATGACGCGGCCGCGGGCATCCCGCACGGTGTAGCTCTCCCGTTCGCGGGTGACCGTTGCCTGGATGCTCTCGGACGACTCGTCGAGGATCGTCCACACGCCCAGCAGCATCGTGGTCGACGAGACCGAGGTCATCGCTGCTCCAGCACGGCGCTCTGATGCCGGCGCACGTCGTCGACGGCCGCCGCCAGGGTCGCCCGCTGGCCGACCTCCACCGCGAACTGCGGGCAGTCGCCGACGTGCGCGACGTAGACCGGCTTGACGTACTCGACGTAGCCCAGCACATCGCCGCGATCGGAGAGTTCGAGAAGGCCATCCGGTCGCAATCGGACCGCGACCCGTGTCGCCTGAGCAAGGACGGAGGCGAGCTCGGAGAGCCAGCCGGTGCCGTCGTCGATGGCCGATCGGCCCTGCGTCGTTGCAGTTCTCATGTCGCGCGCTCCGCCCCCTGTTGCCCGGAGCATATCCCCCGAACGGGGGGCCGGGCTATGGGGTCTTGCTGAGAGCTCGGTGAGAGGAGCCTTCCGGCTCAGGCCGCGCCGACCCGTCTGACCTCGTCGACCAGGCCGACGATCACCCGGCGCATGTAGGCCGCCCACGCCGCGCGCACGATCAGCGCGACGATCCACCCACGGCCCCGGCGGCCGAAGAAGGTGTAGCTCCAGGTGATGCGGGTTCCGCCCTCCGCCGGTTCGAAGTGCCACTCGGCGCGCGCGTGGTGCACCAAGGGGCCGAACACCTTGGTGAAGTCGGTCAGTTCGTATGCGAAGAAGCCGGGCCGCTCGACATCGGTCGTGGTCTCGAGCACCGAGCTGCCATCGGACAGGTGCAGCGTGCGGGTCTGTCCCACGGCATCCCACGCGCCGGTCTGGCCGGTGACCGACACGACGGCCGGGATCACGCGGAAGCGCGGGTAGAAGCGGGTCGGATCGCTGGGAGTCAGGATGTCGAAGGTGCGCGCGGGATCGGCCGGAGCGATCGCCTGCACCTGAGCGCCGTGCCCAGCCGGTCCGTGCTCTGATCCTGCCATGACGGGGATTCGACGCCGCTGCACAGTCGGTTCGGCTCAGTCGGTCGGCTCGGCCGGTTCGGCTAGTCGGTCCGGGACAGCAGGTGGAACGGGATCGCCAGCGAGATGACGACGGCGATGATGCCCGAGAAGAAGAGCCACGGAGCCCACACGACCGGCACCGAGAAGGCATAGCCGAACAGGAAGAGCGCGCCGATGAAGAACGCGAACGCCACGAGGAAGACGAAGACCTTCATGCGCACAGCCTACCGGCGCGGGGCGCGACCATCGAGCGTGACGGGACGCCGCATCCTGCCGGCGGGTAGGGTGCCGTCATGCCAGCGCTCTCCCCCACCCTCCCCGTCGGCAGCCCGGTCTGGGCCGATCTGAGCAGTTCCGATCTCGACACGTCGACGGCGTTCTACGCCGCCGTGCTCGGCTGGACGCGGCGCGATTTCCCCGAGTTCGACGACTACGCAGACTTCCGGTCGAACGGCAAGGAGGTGGGCGGCCTGGCGCCGAAGGTCGGCGACGCGGCGGATGCCTGGACGGTGTATCTGAAGGTGGACGACATCCAGGCCACCGTGATCGCCGCGGCGACGGCAGGTGGACGTGTGCTGCACGAGCCCGCGGCGGTCGCCGGGATGGGCGAATGGGCGCTGCTCGAAGACCCGTCGGGTGCCGAGGTCGCGGTCTGGCAGGCCGCGCCGTTCGCGGGATTCGAGGTCGTCAACGAGCCCGGCGCACCCTGCTGGTTCGAGCTGCACACGACGGACTTCGCGGCCGCCGTTCCGTTCTACGAGCAGGTGTTCGGCTGGACGGTGACCTCGATCGGCGACAGTGACGACTTCCGGATGGTGGTGTTCGGCGAGCAGGGCTCTGCGGGTGCCGGCATCCTCGACGCGGCACGGATCCCGGCCGACGAGACCTCGCGCTGGATCGCATACTTCGCCGTCGCCGATGCCGACGCTGCGGCGGCGCTGGTGACCTCGCACGGCGGCACCGTGTTCGACGGTCCCACCGACACCCCGTTCGGCCGGATGTCGCGGGTCGCCGATTCGACCGGGGCGCGACTGTGCCTCATGCAACTGCTCGACCGTGAACAGAGGAATTGAGATGCGGGCCTTCCGCACCGTGCTGCACCAGCAGGGCAACAACGTCGGGATCGTGGTGCCCGACGAGGTCGTCGCCGAGTTGGGCGCGGGCAAGCGTCCGCTGGTGAAGGTGACGATCGACGGCACGTACTCCTTCGTGTACACGATCGCCGTCATGGGCGGCAGGAACATGATCGGCTTCAGCGCGGCGCACCGGGCCGCATCCGGATTCCGCGGCGGCGACCAGGTCGAGATCGCCCTGGAGCTCGAGACCGCGCCGCGCGAGGTCGACATCCCGCCGCAGCTGGCAGCCGCTCTGGCGGCCGACCCGGTTGCAGCCGCCGCCTTCGACAAGCTGTCGTACACCTTCCGCAAGGAGCACGCGCGGGCGATCGCCGAGGCGAAAGCCGACGAGACCCGCCAGCGCCGGCTGGACAAGATCCTGGCCTCGCTGCACGGCGCATAGCGGCGCGCTCGCTCCGCGGAGACCCCGGGCCCTACGCTGACACAATGGGCTCCCCGCACCTCGTGGTGTACGCCGTCGCATCCCGATACGCCTGGGATGTCGTCGAGTCGTGCTGGCGCGCCGACCGCGAGCCGATCTGCATCGACAACGTCGGCGGTGCGGACCCTGAACTGCCCAACCTGAGTCGGACCGGGGCGACCGGCGGGTTCGTGCTCGGTCTGTCGTCGGCGGGCGGCCGTCTGAGCGCAGCCCGGGCGGCGGTGGCGGCCGGCTTCGACGATCCGGTCGTGCTCGTCGACCCGAGCGCGACCGTCGCCCGGACCGCGGCGCTGTCGCATGGCGTGTACGTGAACGCGGGAGCCGTCGTGGCGGCGAAGGCCGTGGTCGGCTGCCACTCGAACATCAATCGCTCCTCGTCCATCGGTCACGACAACCGGCTCGGCGTGTCGGTGTCCATCGGCCCCGGAGCCGTTCTCGCTGGATCCGTCACCGTGGGAGACGTGGCATTCATCGGCGCCGGGGCGACGGTGCTTCCTGAGATCGTCATCGGCCGGCACGCGATCGTCGGCGCCGGCGCCGTCGTGACGACCAACGTCGGGGCGGGTGACGTGGTGGTCGGAAACCCGGCACGGGTGATTCGCAGCGTCATGGTCGACGAAGGGGGTGACCGGTGCCCGCATTGCTCGACCAGCTGAATCGACCGGCTCCCATCGTTCTGGCGCCCACCGGCATGGTGCCGACTCGTGCCATGACCCCCTATGTGCCCCTCACTCCCGCCGAGATCGCCCGGGACGTCGCCGCTGCCGCGGCTCTCGGCATCACCTCGGTCCATCTGCACGCCCGCGATGAGGATGGCGCGCCCACCTGGGATCGGAACGTCTACGCGCGCATCGTGGGTGCCGTCCGCGACGCGGCGCCCGAGGTCCTGATCAACGTCAGCACCAGCGGTCGAACCTGGTCGGAGCTGGAGAAGCGCGCCGATGTCTTGGCGCTCGATGGTGACGTGAAGCCCGACCTCGCGTCGTTGACGCTCTCGTCGTTGAACTTCGTGACGTCGGCATCGCTCAATGCACCGGACACCATCAGAGGCTTGGTCAGGATCATGCGCGACCGGGGCATCGTTCCCGAACTGGAGATCTTCGATCTGGGCATGCTCAACTTCGCCGGCGTTCTTCAGCGCGAGGGACTGCTGCTCGGCCCGCTCGTGGTGAACCTGTTCTTCGGCAACATCGCCGGAATGCAGCCGACCCTGTCGGAGATCGGGCTCGCGACCGAGCGGATCCCCGGGCCGCCCGGCGCGCTGTGGTCGGGCGCCGGCCTGGGCGACTACCAGTTGATCGCGCAGACCGTGTCGCTGGCGGCCGGCGGTGGGGTGAGGGTCGGTCTGGAGGACGGGATCTACCTCACCCGATCACGCGAGAAGCTGGCGACGAATGCGGCGCTGGTCGAACAAGTGCACGGAGTGCTCGACCTGCTCGGTCGACAGGCGATGAGTCCGGCGCAGTTCCGATCGGAACTGCGTGGTGAGGGTCAGGCATGAGCCCTGAGACTGGCGTTCCTGCCGCGGCTCCGACGCGAATGGGCGCGGACGAGGCGGATGCGGTGCGCGCCGCCATCGCGCAGGTCGTCTCGGAGGGCCCCTGGATCGGTGGCCCCGCCGTCGAACGTTTCGAGAGCGATTTCGCGCGGGCGTCGGGCTCCGGCCACGTGATCGGCGTCGCGAATGGCACAGACGCCCTGGCTCTCGCGATGCTCGGCCTGGAGCTGCCTCCGGGGTCTTCCGTCTTGATGGCTGCGAACGAAGGCGGATATGCCGCGACGGCCGCCCGCTCCGTCGGCCTCCGCCCGGTGCCGACCGATGTCGGCACCTCGATGAGCATCGACGTCGACGCGGCGAGCGCCGCGCTGACGAGCGACGTCGCTGCCGTCGTCGTCACTCATCTGCACGGCGATGCAGCGCCCATCGGCGCTCTCGATGACTGGCGCAGACGCCACGGGCTGGCCCTGATCGAGGACTGCGCCCAAGCACACGGCGCCCGCGGCGAGGTCGGGCCGGTCGGCACGAGGGGCGACGCGGCGACGTACAGCTTCTACCCGACGAAGAATCTGGGCGCGATCGGCGACGCGGGGGCCGTTGCGATGACGGATCCGGCCCTCGCCGAACGCGTGAGGAGTCTTCGCCAGTACGGCTGGGATGATCGCAGGCGGATCGTGTTCTCCGGCGGACGCAACTCGCGGATGGATCCCCTCCAGGCCGCCGTGCTGAGCGCCCGGTTGCCGTGGCTCGAGTCGCGCAATGCTCGCCGACGGCAGATCGCCGGCGACTATCGCACCGCGGTTGCGGGAAGCGCGCTCCGCATCCACGGGGATCCGAACCGGACGGTCGCTCACCACGCCGTCGTGATCACCGAACGGCGCGACGAACTCGCCGAGTTCCTGCGGGCGCGCGGCATCGGCGTCGCGATCCACTATCCCTATCTGCTCGACGAGATGCCCGGGCTGCAGCTCGAACCCGGCGACTTCCCGCTCGCGAGCCGCCTCCGGGATTCGATCTTGAGCCTGCCGTGCTTTCCCGAGATGACCGACGACGAGATCGATCGCGTGATCGTCGCCCTGACCGACTGGATCAGCAGTGAATGACTCCGTTCCGGCTGTGACCACGCACAGCGACGCACGCGGCGACCTCGTCGCGGTCGAGTTGCCCCGCCTGCCTTTCGATGTCCGCCGCGTGTTCATCGTGCACGGGCCGGAACAGGGCGCCGAGCGCGGCGACCACGTGGTGCCCTGCGATCAACTCATGGTGCTGGTCCGCGGATCGGTCGAGGTCACGGTGGGAGCCGACGCGGCGCACGCCGGGACGGCTGTGACGCTGGACGTTCCCGGGATGTCGGTGCCGCTCCCGGCCGGCCATTACGTCCGGTACCGGCTGACCGCGCCGTCCTGCGTGATGGTGCTCGCCGAGCAGGGCTACCAGGGGCCGGACCGCTCGTGACCCGGGCGTCCATCCTGGTCCCGACCCACGACCGGCCGAGGACGCTCGCCCTGGCCGTCGAGAGCGCCCTCGCCCAGACGACGCAGGATCTCGAGGTCATCATCATCGGGGACGGCGTCTCCCCGGAGTCGCGCCAGGCCGCCACGCAGCTGGCGTCCGACGACAGCCGGGTGGTCTTCCTCGATCTGCCCAAGGGCGAGCACCACGGCGAGGCGCACCGGGACGCGGCGATCCGGGCTGCACGCAGCGACGCGATCTTCTACCTCTGCGACGATGATCTGCTGCTGCCGGGGCACGTCGCGGACCTCCTCGCCCTGTTGAACGACGGGCACACCTTCGTGCAGAGCCTCAACGGCTATGTGGGACCGGAGGGCGATGTCCATCGCTACAGCGGCTCGCTCTCCGATCCCGAGGCGGTCCGCTGGACGTTGCGCGACGACCTGCGCTACAGCTTCGTCAGCATCACGGGCACGGCCCACTCCCGGCGCTTCTATCTGGAGCTCGACCGGCCCTGGTCGACGACCCCGGGCGGGGAATGGCCCGATCACTACCAATGGCGGAAGATGATCGGCCAGCCGGGATTCTCGGGCGCCACCTCGGCCCGGATGACCGCGCTGCAATTCCCGGCGACGCAACCGGAGCGTCGGGACTGGACCGAGGACGACCAATTGCGCGAACTCCGCACCTGGGCCGAGTTCATCCGGACCCCCGGCGCGCAGGAGCAGATCGATCGCCTGACCGCGGAGGCCACCGAGCGGGAACTCGCCCACAATGTTCGCGAGTTGCTCACGGCCATCGCGGCACTGCGCGGGCTGGAGGCGTGGCGAGCCGGGGTGACGAACTCCCTCGCGTGGAGGGTCTCGCGGCCGCTGCGGGCGATTCGTCGTCGCGTGACCAAGGCCGGGTGACCTACCGCCAGGACTTGGGCCCGTTCGATCCCGCCGGGTAGCTGTCGAGGGGCACCGCGTTCTTCCTCCAGGCGGCGAGCACCGGCGTCACGATGCGCCAGCACTCCTCGGCGACGTCGCCGCGGACCGACAGCGTCGGATCGCCCTCGAGCAGCTCGGCGAGCACCTCGCCGTAGGCACTGAGCTCACTCGGGGCGAACTCGGAGTTCATGGTGTCCCACTCGAGGTCGAACGGGTCGTCGCGCCCGTTCGTGACCAGGTCGAACTCGAGCACGGCCGGATTGACGCCGATCCGGAGCCTGGCCGGCCGCGAGGGACCGCTGAAGCCGGTGGGCAGGTGCGGCACGTCGCGGAAGGTGAAGATGATCTCCTGACGCGGGTCGCCGAGCGCCTTGCCGGAGCGCAGGACGAACGGGACGCCATCCCAGCGCCAGGTGTCGACCGCCACCGTCATCTCGGCCAGCGTCTCGGTCTTGCGAGCCGGATCCACGCCCTTCTCGGAGGCGTACGCCGGCATCGTCCGGCGCCCCACCTTGCCCGCCGTGTAGCGGGCGCGGCGGCTCTCGGTGCCGTTCGCCAGCCACGGCCGCGTGGCACGGAGCGCCTGGGCCATCGCGCCGCGCAGGTCTTCGGAACCGATCGACGAGGGCGGTTCCATGGTCGCCAGGGCCAGCACCTGCAGCAGGTGGCTCTGGATCATGTCCACCAGGGCGCCCGCCTTGTCGTAGTAGCCCGCCCTGCCTTCCAGGCCCAACGCCTCCTCGATGACGATCGAGACGTGCGACACGTTCTGCGCGCTGAGCAGCGGTTCGAAGATCCGGTTCGCGAACCGCAGCCCGAGCAGGTTGAGCACCGTCGACTTGCCGAGGAAATGATCGACCCGGAACACCTGCTCCTCGGCGACGAAGGTCTGCAACAGCCGGTTCAGGGCGCGCGCCGAGGCCAGATCGGTGCCGAACGGCTTTTCGAGGGCCAGGACGATCCCGGCCGGCATCTTCTCGCCGGCCAACGCCGCGCAGGCCAGCGCGGCGACCGCGGGGGGCAGCGCGAAGTAGAGGGCGACGCGCCCGGTGGCGGCCGCGATGGCGCGCATCAGATCGGCGGCGCTGGTGGCGTCGCCCTGCAGGTAGAACGACTTCTTCCTCACCCGGTCGGCCAGCGCCGACGGAGACCCCGCGAACGCCTTTTCGACCAGTGACTGCCACCGGGCGTCGGTCATCGGGCCGCGATCCACTCCCATCAGTTGCAACTGCTGGCCGCGCGACGAACTCAGGAGCGACGCCAGCCCGGGCAGCAGCAGCCGCGAGGTCAGGTCGCCGCCGGCTCCCAGGATGATCAAGGTGTCGATGCCCGATGCCGCCATGGTGCGAGGTTATCGCGCCGTCTCCGCGTCGTGGATCGGAGACGGCCTTCCTGAATGTCACCTGGATGGGGGTAGACCGGGCAGTAGCGCAGGCGTACCGTTTTCTGCACCGGCAGGGATCAGGGGGTGATCGGCCGTGGATCAGGGGGAACCGACTGACGGCGTCATCGCGCCGTCCCCCGGCTGGCTGTCGCCCGCGCGCGCCCTCCTTCTGCTGCTGGGCGCGGTGCTCGGCGGGGTCCTGCTGTCCCTGGCCCTCGGCTCCTCCCCCGCGCACGCGGCCGACGGCGACGGCGCGTCGTCCGGCTCGAGCCCGCTGACCACCGCCACGCGATCGGTGGCTCAGGCCGCCCTGGCCACCGTGTCGTCCACGGCCGGCACCAGCATCCCGGCAGCTGAGCACACGATCCAGCGCACGATGGATGCCTCTGCCGCCACCGTCGTCGCAGCGGTCCCGCCGGCGGCCCCGGTGATCGCACCTGCTGTCGCGTCGGTCGAGTCGACCCTCGCCGGAACCCTGTCGGCGACCGCGCGAGCTCTGCAGCAGCTGACCGCTCCGGTCGCCGGCGCGCTCGACCCCTTCGGCTTCGCGGTGGCCGCTCCGCGCGCGGCAGCAGCGGCTGCGGCCCTGCAGCAGTCGTCCGCGGGCGCCGATCCGGGGGGCATGGCGGCGACGGCGACTCGTCCCGCCGCGCAGGGCGGCTCCGGCGCAGACGGCGCGCTGCCGGGCTCTCTGGTGAGCTCCAGCACCTCCGCGCCCCCCGCGGCCGTCGGCGTGCTTCTCGCCGCCGTCGCCCTGGTGCTCCTGGCCGCACGCCGCCGAATCCTGCAGAACGCACTGCCTGCGTCACCGGTCTTCGACACCGACACCTCGCCCGCCTGAGGCGCGTCCCGCCGCCGCATCGCCGACGGACACGCGCTCGAACGTCCTCGGACGTCATGCATCGCCGCGCCCATCCGGGTCCGGCTTCGATCAGGTATGCAAGGAGACACAACCATGCAGTCATTCATCTGGAAGGCACTCATCGGAGTGGCCTTCACCGGGGGCCTCATGGCCCTCGGGGCCGGCGTCGCATACGCCGACAACACCACATCGGGCGACGACGGAACAGGCTCGGGAAGCCAGGCGGTCGTCGGGCTGAACCTTCCGATCACCCTGGGCGGCAACGCCATCTCGGTGCTCGGCAACTCGTCGAGCGCCGGCTCGTCGGCCGCCCCGACATCGGGAGGATCCGCGCCGAGCGGAAACACCAACGGCAACACGTCGCTGCTCGGCGGCACCCAGGCGCTGGCCGACGCGCACGCGCCGGTCACGGTGAGCGGCAACGCGATCTCGGTGATCGGCGACAGCGGGACGGCCTCGTCGTCGGTGGGCTCCGGCTCGGCGGCCGGGGCGACCGGTTCGGGCGTCGGCAGCACCGGGACCACCTCGGGCGACCACTCGGCGCTCGGGGGCACCCAGGTGCTCGGCGGCGCGTCGGCGCCCGTCACGGTCGGCGGCAATGCGATCAGCGTGGTCGGTGACTCGAGCTCGAGCGGCTCCACGGCGGGTTCGTCCGCCGGCCAGTCGGCGACGGGATCGGGAACCACCGATCCGTCGTCCGGCGCCACCACCTCGGGCGACAACGCGATCCTCGGCGGAACCCAGGTGGCTCCCGCGGGGGGAGCACCGGTCACGGCGAGCGGTGACGCGGTCAGCGTGATCGGCGACTCGAGCTCGGGTGGCGCATCCGGTGGCGCGACGAGCGGAACCGGGGGCGGCTCGGTCGGAGGCATCGACACCGGCCTCGCCGCGGTCACCACCTCGGGCGACCAGGGCGTCCTGGGCGGATCGCAGATCGCCCCGGCGGTCAGCGCCCCGATCACCGTCGGCGGCGACGCCGTCTCGGTGTTCGGAGACAGCTCGACCACGCCCGGCGATCCGGGATCAGGTGATGGATCGGGTGGTGGTTCGGTCGGAGGCGTTGACACCTTCCCGCCGGCCACCTCGACCGCCGCGCTGTCGGTGCAGGCGCTCGCCACGACGGGCATCGCCGCCGTTCCGGCGCTCGCCCTCGGCATCCTGCTGCTGATGGCGGGCATCGGAGTGATGCTGCACCGCGTCGCCGCGCGTCGCTAGGCGCGCATCCAGCCGGGACCGGTGGCGGAGATCACGGGGACTCCGCCACCGGCCCCTTCCGCGCGCTCGCGGGGGACGGGCTGGCGGGGACGGGTTCCGCCTCGACCGCGGCGGCGGCCTCCGGGTACGCTCGCCGCATGACCGCGATCTCCGGCACCGCCCCCGTCGCTGCCGTACCGGCCGCCGCGCCCCGCAACCGGCTCGGCGTCGCGGCCTTCGTCTTGGCGCTCTTCGTGGTCGTGGCGCCGGCCGTCGTCACGATCGTGACGGCGATCGTCGGCACGGCGACCGGGTCGACCGGTGGATCCACGGCCGACGCCGCCGGATGGTCGATCCTCGGCGGCTTCATCGTTGGCGCCATGGCCGTCGCCGCCGTGTCGCCGTTGGCCGTGATCGCGGTGGTGCTCGCGGTCGTCAGCCTGTTCCGCCGCCGCGGCCGCAACGGCCTGGGTGTCTGGGCGCTGGTGCTCGCCATCCTGCCCGCGCTGATCGGGCCGTTCCTGATCCCGGTCACGCTCGACACCCTGTTCTAGGAGGCAACGGCCCATGGCCGGCACGCACCGCATCCCCGTCCGTTCCTCGGTGATCGCGACGGTCGGTTACGACCCCGGGACCGCGGTGCTCGAGGTCGAGTTCCGCAGCGGCGACGTGTACCGCTACTTCGCGGTGCCTCCGTCTGTGCATCATGCGCTGATCACGGCCGACAGCCCGGGGGCGTACTTCAACCGCCACATCAACGACCACTACCCGACCCGGCAGCAGTACTAGGTTGGGTCTCGATACGCCGCCGAGAGTGGTATTGGGTCGGGTCTCGATACGCCGCTACGCGGCTACTCGACCAGCAAAGAACCGTCTAGCCCCATAGGGGTGCCACCCGAAGACGCGATACCCCCGCGAATCCGCGCTCGACACACTGGAGCAGACGCCCCGGCGGGGGGCCGGGGCGTCCATCTCAGAGGGGCATCACAGTGGCAGCGGGGGATTCTGCCGCGACCGAAGCGGAACGGCAGCGCAGGTTGGCCGATGAGCATGCCCGGTTGGCATCCATCGCCGGTCAGATGGCCCGCAATTTCGCCTCCGCTGCGGCGAGCGAGAACCGCCTGGCGCGCACCCTGATCGAGCTGGAGCCGCTCGGCTACACCCTGCTCGCCGACCGCCGATGGCCGGGGTCGGCTCGCGCGAACATCGATCTGATCCTGGTCGGACCGGGCGGAGTCATCATCGTCGACGCCAAGGCGTGGCGCGAGGTGACCGTCGCGGCCGGGCACGTGTTCCGCGGCGAAGCCGATGTCACCGACGAGATCGAGCAGCTGGCCGATCTGGTCTTCCGGGCTCAGACCGGACTGGCCGAGATCGGGCTCGCCGCCGGCGAGGTCAGCGCGATGGCGGTCTTCACCAACAAGGTGCTTCCGCGTGCCGAACTGTTCGGCGTGACGATGCTCGGCGAGGCGGCAGCGGTCACCGAGATCGCCAAGCGCGGGAGCCGGCTCACTCCCGAGCAGGTCGCCAAGGTCCGCACCCAGTTGGACCGGCTGTTCCCGCCGATGACCACCGGCCCGATCGATGTCATCGCGCCGGCCCAGCTCGACACCAGCGTTCCGGAGCCCGTGCTGCCCGCCGACATCCCGGCGTCGTCACTCGTGGACTTCTCGTCGCTCGACAACCTCACGACGCAGCAGATCCAGGATGCGCTGCTCGAGGGCATCCGCAAGGCGCCGATCGAGGAATGGATGGCCTTCCTCGACCCGGCCCAGGCCCGCCTGGTGCGCAGGAACTTCAACGGGCCATCGCGCATCCGCGGCGCCGCAGGAACCGGCAAGACCGTGGTCGCGCTGCATCGCGCGGCGTACCTCGCCCGCACCATGGAGGGCCGCGTCCTCGTCACCACCTTCGTTCGCACGCTGCCGCGGGTGATGTCGGCCCTGATGCAGCGCCTCGCCCCCGATGTCGTCGACCGGATCGACTTCCGCAGCGTGCACCAATTCGCCCGCGACGTACTGGTGCAACGCGGCCGCCCGGTCGTCATCGACGCCGTCACCGCCGACCGGGTCTTCAAGGATCTCTGGGAGCGCGAGGGCAAGTCCGGCCCGCTCGGCAAGATCGACCCGGCACCCGCGTACTGGCAGGACGAGATCGCGCACGTGCTGAAGGGGCGCGGGTTGAGCCGCTTCGAGCAGTACGCCGCGCTCCCCCGCACCGGACGCCGCCGACCGCTCAGCCGCGAGATGCGCGCCGAGGTGTGGGGACTGTATGTCGCCTACGAGGAGGCGATCGCGCAGCGCGGCATCCTGGACTGGGAAGACGTCGTGCTCGAGGCCGAGAGCTCGCTGGCCGAGACCCCCCTGCGCGGCTACGCGGCCGTCGTGGTCGACGAGGCGCAGGATCTGTCGTGCGCCATGATCCGGATGCTGCACTCCGTGGTCGGAGACGAGCCCGACGGATTCAACCTGGTCGGCGACGGCCAGCAGACGATCTACCCCGGCGGCTTCACGCTCGCCGAGGCCGGCGTCGCCATCAGCGGACGTGGCGTGGTGCTCACCCGCAACTACCGCAACACGGTCGAGATCGCGGCCTTCGCCGCCGGCCTGGTCGCCGACGACGAGATCATCGACATCGAGGGCGGACCGGCGCGGTCGGAACCGGCCGAGATCGTGCGACGCGGACCCCGCCCGGTGTACACGGTGTTCCCCTCGCGTTCTGTGCACGACAAGTCGCTGGTCGAGCGGGTGCGGCGCATCGTCGCCGACTCCGAGGGCGCGACCGGCTTCGGCGACATCGGTGTGCTCGCCCTCTACACCTGGCACGCGCAGGAGGCGGCAGACGCGCTGGCCGAGGCCGGCATCCCGACCATTCAGCTCGACAAGTACGACGGGCACTCCGTCGACGCAGTCAAGGTCGGCACGATCAAGCGTGCCAAGGGCCTGGAGTTCAAAGAAGTGCTCGTCGTGCGCACCCCGCCGCACCTGGTGCAGACCGAGCTCGACCCGCGCGCCGACGACGCGGCCCTCGAGCGCCGCGACCTGCAGCGCCGTGAGCTCTACGTGGCGATGACGCGCGCGCGCGACGGACTCTGGGTGGGCGTGGCCTGAGTCGCGGCCCGACGCGTTCGGCCCGCTCGACGCGCCCGCAGGCGACCTCCCGTGGGCGCCATTTCACTTTGCGCTCAATTGAGCGCGAACTGAAATGAGGGAATCGCCTCCCCGCCCGACCCGCGGCGAGCCCGGCGACCCGACCGACTACCCGACCGCCTACCCCGGAGCCTTCTTGCGCGGACTCGCCAGCTTGAGCGCGGTCTCTTCGGCGTCGATCGCGGCGAGCACCGCCTCGATCGCCGGTTCCTGATACCGGCCCTCACGCCGTGCGCGCAGCACGGCGGAGCGCTCGGCACCGATCATGAGTTTGCGCAGCCGGTTGTATGCGGCCAGGGTCGGCTCGACGCCATCCTGTTTCGGCTGGGCGATGGACTCCTCGAGGAAGACCGAGTTCAGCCGCAACCGCTCGATCACCTCGTCGGAGTCGGTCGGAGAGCGATCGGCGAGCAGCTTGTCGACCCCGGCCTGCTCGGCCTCGGCCATCAGCGCGAAGCGCTCCTGATGCTCTTGATCGTAGTTCGGCGTGGGCAGCTTCAAGGCGCGGATGATGACCGGCAGCAGCAGTCCCTCGAGCAGCGTCCCCACCACGACGACGAGCGCGAGGAACCGCAGGAACTCGAGCCCGTGCGTCGAGCCCGGCAGCAGGAAGACCGCGATCAGTGTCACCACCCCGCGGATGCCGGCCGAGCTGACCGCGACTCCATTCCGCCAGCTCCAGCTGCGCCCGCGCAAGAAGCGCGGACCACGGCGGTAGAGCAGGGTCAGCGTCATCACCCAGACGAAGCGCGAGACGAGGAGCGCCCCGAGGATGCCCGCGCAGATGCCGATCGTCGGCCACAGTCCTGGGCTGTGCGCCAGCGCACCCTGGGTGATGTCCACCAGGTTCAGCCCGATGAACAGGAACACGGCGTTCTGCAGCAGGTAGTCGACGGTGCGCCAGTTCAGCCGTTCGGCGATCCGCGCCTCGGCCGACTGGATGCTCGGCGAGCGGTAGGCGAGGAACAGCCCCGCGATCACCACCGCGAGCACCCCCGAGCCGCCGAACGACTGCGCCACGATGAACGCCAGGTACGGGGTGATCAGAGACAGACTGGTGTCGAGCACCGGAGCCCGCAGCTGCTTGCGGATCATCGACAGGATCCAGCCCAGCGCCAGCCCGACCGCCACACCGCCCAGGACGGCGATCACGAAGTCCCCGACCACCAGCCACGGGTTGACCACCGAGACGATCGCGACGATCGCCGCATTGAGCGCGACCAGTGCGGTCGCGTCGTTGAGCAGGCTCTCGCCCTCGAGCACGGTGACCAGTCGGCGCGGCAGCGGGATGCGGCCCGCGACCGCGTTCACCGCCACCGCGTCGGTCGGCGCCACGACCGCGCCGAGCGCGAAGGCGGCGGCCAGGCCGATCGCCGGCATCAGCGCCCAGGCGACGAAGCCGACCGCGACCACCGTGAACGCGACCAGGCCGACCGACAGAGCCAGGATGCTGTCGTTGCGGGCGCGCACATCCCGCACCGACGTGCGGATGGCGGCCGCGAACAGCAGGGGCGGGATCACGCCGTAGAGCACGAGTTCCGGGTCGATCCCGATCTGCGGGACTCCGGGCACGAGCGACACCAGCGTGCCGACCAGGATCAGGGCGATCGGGGCCGACCAGCCGACGCGACCGGTGAATCCGGTGATCGTCACGGTCACCACGACGAAGGCGACCGCCCAGATCACGGCGATGCGGGTGTCGACCTGCGTGCCCGCGGCGGCGAGCAACACGGGATGCAGCGCGATCAATGGAGCCGCGATCAATGCAGTCGCAATTGCCAGTCGGCGGGCACCCGTCCGTCGGGGCCCGGCACCGGTTGATCCTGCGGGTGGCACACCGGCGGGGCGAGCTCGGGGCCGTCGGCGTAGGCCTGCGTCCGGTAGTCCCAGAACCAGGTCTCCCCCGGCTCGAAGCTCCGGATGACCGGATGCCCCGATTCGGCGGCGTGGTGCGATGCGTGCTGCGACGGCGAGGAGTCGCAGCATCCGATGTGGCCGCACTGCGCGCAACGCCTCAGGTGGAACCACCAGGCGGAGGGATCGGGCAGGCACTCGGCGCAGCCGGTTCCGCTCGGCTCGGCGGTGACGTCGATGGAGGTCTCAGCCATGCTGACAGGGTAACTACCCTGGAAGCGTGCCGCTCCTTCCGGATGCTCCGCTCCCACGACGCGTGATGTCAGCCGATGGGGTCGGCATCGCCACCTACGAATGGGGCGACCCGGATGCTCCGACGGTGGTGGCCGTCCACGGCTTCGCGTCGAGCGCGGTCGCCAACTGGCACGTCACCGGGTGGACGCGCGAGCTCACCCGTGCCGGGTGCCACGTGCTCGCGTTCGACCAGCGCGGGCACGGCGCGAGCGACAAGCCGAGGCATCCTGCCGACTACTCGATGCCGATCCTGGTCGGCGATCTGCTGAATGTGGTCGATACCCATCTGATCGACGAATTCGCGCTGCTCGGGTACTCCCTGGGCGCTCGGGTCGGCTGGCACGCCGCCCTCGAGCTGCCGGAGCGGCTCACGCGAGCCGTGCTCGGCGGCATCCCCGACGGCGATCCGCTGACCCGCTTCGAGGTCGACGAGGCGCGCGCCTTCATCGCCGGAGGCCCGCGCTCGGGCGATCGGCTCACCATGAGCTACCTCGACATGGCGGCCGGGATGCCGGGCAACGACCTGGTCGCGCTGGTCAGCCTGGTCGACGGGATGCGCGGCGGTGCGCAGCCGGATCCGCGGCATCCCCCGCAGCAGCCGGTGCTGTTCGCGACGGGCAGCGATGACCCGATCGTCGACGCCTCGAGGCGGCTCGCGGCGGCCGCGCCGCATGGCGAGTTCTTCGAGATCCCCAGTCGCAACCATTTCAACGCGCCGACCTCGAAGCTGTTCCGCGAGCGCGGCACCGCTTTCCTGCGGGCGTGAGGAGCAGACCGGTCAGTGCACCCCGGCGGGACGTGAAAGGATCGGGTCACCCCGACCCTGCCCGCCTTCTCGCCCGACCGGAGCCCGCGTGACCGCTGACGCCGCGAACGAGGGTGGATCGCGCCTGCTGACCCTGCGGATCCGGGGCCGGGCGGTTCCGGTGACCGTCGTGCTCGTCGTGGCGTACCTGGGCGCGCGACTGCTCAGCACCGGGCTGCTCGCACTGGCCTGGTGGCTGTTCCCGGACGGGCCATGGGCACACGCCTACTTCGCGAGCGAACCCGGGTTCCTCGGCTTCCTGAGCTCGTGGGACACCCGCTGGTACGAGCAGATCCTGCAGCACGGCTATCCGTCGCGGCTGCCCATCGACGCCGTCGGCGACGTGAAGTACAACACCTGGGCCTTCTTCCCGGTGTTCCCGGCCCTCGTCGCCGGCGTGACAGCGGTCACCGGCCTCGGCTACAACATCGCGAGCATGGCGGTCGCCACGGTATTCGGCGGTGCCGCGACGGTGGCGCTGCACCGGGTGCTGCTGAACCGGTTCCGGCGCACCCAGGCGCTGTGGGGCGCGCTGCTGTTCGCCTTCGGGCCGATGTCGTTCCTGCTCCAGCTGGGATACGCCGAGAGCACGTTCCTGTTCTTCCTCTTCGTCGCGCTCGTGTTCATGCAGCGCAAGCGGTACCTCGCGATGATCCCGTTCGCGCTGGTGGCGTCGTTCACGCATCCCGGCGCGCTGGCGCTCGCGGCGGCGATCGGCATCCAGGGGCTGCACCGGCTGTGGCGGCGGCATCCGATCGCCCACCGCGAATGGATCACCGGAATCGCCGCGATCACGGTGATCGTTGCCGCCGCCCTGTTCTGGCCGCTCCTGGTCACCGCGATCACCGGCGACCCGAGCGGATACTTCGACACCGAGCTGGCCTGGTGGCGCGCATACCTCGGACGCGTGATCTTCGTGCCGTTCACGCCGTTCTTCCTGTTCTACGGCGACCTCTGGGGAGTCTGGGGCATCCTGCTGGTCGCGCTGGTGCTTGCGGCCGTCGTGTACTGGCTGACCCGCGGCTCGACCATGCGGGTCTACGGCGCCGACCTCTGGACCTTCACGGCGTCGTACATCGCCTACCTGGTCGCGGTGTTCCTGCCGACGCAGAGCCTGATCCGCCAGCTGCTGCCGCTGTCGCCCCTGCTCGGGCATCCCGGACTGTCGCGCAGCCGGCGCCGCCGGATCATCACCCTCGTCGCCGCAGTGGGGCTGCAGGCGGTGGCGATCCTGCTGCTGTGGGTGGTCTACCCGCCATAGCCGTGGACCATCACGCTCTCCTGTGGGATCGGGACATTCGCGCACCCGGTGTGCATCAACCATGTCGCACTCCCTTGGCATCCGACCGTGGCGCACTCCCGTTCTGTCTCCCGTTCTGTCTCCCGTTCTGTCTCCCGTTCTGTCTCCCGTTCTGTCTCCCGTTCTGTCTCCCGTTCCGGAGCTCGCGCGCGGGACTGCACCACAACGGGAGACGCAACGGGAACGCGGCGGCACTATGACGGGGCCCGCGATCGAGGTGGCCGCCGATCGCGGTCTGGTGCAAGGGTGGATGCCATGGGCACCCTGATCTACACCGGCATCACCTCGCTCGACGGCTACATCAACGACGCGCACGGACGCTTCGACTGGGCGGCGCCGAGCGACGAGGTGCACGCCTTCGTGAACGAACTGGAGCGCGGTGTCGGCACCTACCTCTACGGCCGGCGCATGTACGACACGATGACCTACTGGGAGACGCCGTCGCCCGAGATCGACGAATCGCCGGTCACCCGCGACTACCAGCGCATCTGGGCGGCGGCCCGCAAGATCGTCTACTCCTCGACCCTGGATGCCGTGGCTAGCGAGAACACGACCATCGAGCGCGTCTTCGATCCCGAGATCGTCGCCGGGGTGGTGGGCCGGGCAGACACCGACGTGAGCATCGGCGGCGCGCATCTCGCGGCGCACGCCCTGCGCGCGGGGCTGGTGGGCGAACTGCGGATGTTTCTGAACCCGGTGGTGGTCGGCGACGGCACGCCCTTCCTGCCCGACGGCTATGCCGATCGACTCGAGCTGCTCGACGAGCGGCGCTTCGACAATGGCGTCGTCTATCTGCGCTACTCGGTGGGCTGAGAGCCGAGCGGAATAGGCTCGCGCTATGCCTGAGCCCAGCGAATCCCGTGTCGGCGTCTACATCGACTTCGACAACGTGGTGATCTCGCGGTACGACCAGCTCTGGGGCCGCGGCGACTTCATGCGCGACCGCGCGCGCCAGGCCGACACCGAGGCGCTGCGAGCCAAGCTCGAGCAGGCCAAGGTCGACATCGGCGCGATCCTCGACTACTCGAGCTCGTTCGGCACGATCGCGGTCAGCCGGGCATACGCAGACTGGTCGGCTCCGGCGAATGCGAGCTACCAGCGGCAGCTGATCAACCGGGCCGTGGATCTCGCCCAGCTCTTCCAGGTGACCTCCGGCGGCAAGAACGGGGCCGACATCCGCCTCGCCGTGGATGTCGTCGAAGAGCTCTACCGCCTGCCCGATCTCACCCACGTGGTGATCGTGGCCGGCGACTCCGACTACATCGCCCTGGCGCAGAGCGCCAAGCGCCTCGGCCGCACCGTCATCGGGATCGGCGTGGCCGGCGCGACCAGCCGCGCCCTGATGGCGGCCTGCGACGAGTTCACCGACTACGACGAGCTGCCCGGTGTGACTCCGTTCGTGAAGCCGGAACCCGCTGCCCCGGCGAGCGCGCCCAAGCGCAAGCCGGCGAAAGCCGCAGCGGCTCCCGAGAACGAGCCCGATGCGCACTTGACCCAGGACGCCGCGACCGATCTGCTGGTGCGTGCGCTGCAGATCGTCGAGAACCGGGGCGACGAGGACTGGGCGGGCAACTCGCAGGTGAAGAACCAGATGCTGCGCATGGACTCCTCGTTCAAGGAGAAGTCGCTCGGCTACAAGTCGTTCACCGATTTCGTCGCGTCGCGCTCGAACGTGGTCGAGGTCAAGGAGGGCGCGCCGACCAACCAGCCGCGGTTGCGACTGCGGGCCAAGGGCTAGGGCTAGGACGCCGCGAGTTCCGCGGCCTGCTTCTCGAGCGCATCCCAGAGCTTCGCGCCCTCCGCGGGATCGAGGGCCTGCTTCGCGACCCGGCGATCGCGGGTGTCGTCGTCGACGTAGCTGCCGGATGGCGCATCCACCGTTCCGTCGAGCAGCCCGATCAGCGACAGCGCGCCGCGTTCAGGCGAGCGGAGCACGCGCTGGATCAGCGGGGAGAGCGGGCTCGTGTTCAACTCTGCGAACCCGGTGGCCACCGCTCCCGGGTGGAACGAGGTCACGTGCAGTGCCGGCCCCCGCCGAGCCAGTTCGCGGGCCAGCATGATGTCGGCCCGCTTCGCGGCCCCGTAGGCGGGAGCGCCGCGCAGCCAAGCCTTGCCGTCGCGGCCCGGGTTGGAAACATTCACGCGGCCCCACCGGTGCGCTTCGCTGCCCGTGAAGACCACGCGGGCCTCCGACTCGATCAACCGCGGCAGCAGAGCCTGGGTCAGCACGAAGGGCGCGAGTACGTTGTGCTGCCAGGTGCGCTCGACACCGTCGGCGCTGAGACCGCGTGTGGCGATGATGCCGCCCGCGTTGTTGCCGAGCGCGTCGATGCGCGGGTAGGCGGCGAGCAGTTCGCGGGCCAGCAGGCGCACATCCGAGAGCTTGTCGAAGTCGGCGAGGAACGCCGTGCCGCCGGTCTCGCGCGCGACCTCGTGGGTGCGGAACGGGTTGCGGCCCACGATCGCGAGCTCGTGGCCGCGCTCAGCGAGGGCTCGAGCGGCGGCGCGGCCGATCCCCGAGCTGGCTCCGGTTATGACGATGAGCATGAGCCTCAGCCTAGGTGGGCGGGTCGCGGCGAATCGACGACGAGGCTACGAGCGCTCCAGGATCGCGGCGGCATCGGTTCCGCGCGGCAGCTCGCCGTAGAGGCGGCCGCGGCTCTCGCCCAGCCGCGACTCCACGAAGGCGTGCGCTACGGCGGCCGGCGCCGTGCGCAGCAGCAGCGAGGCCTGCAGGGCGAGGGCGAGGTTCGCGACCAAGGAGCGGGCGGATGCCGCGGCATCCCGTTCGTCGGAGGCCACAACGTCGGCGACCTGGTGCCGGGTCGCGGCCAGGTGCGCATCGAACACGGGATGCTCGCCCGCCGCCCGCGCCACCTCGGCGTCGAAGGCCTCGGCCGAGCCCGGCTCGCGGGTCAGTGCACGCAGCACGTCGAGCGCGATCACGTTGCCCGAGCCCTCCCAGACCGTCATCACCGGCTGCTCGCGGTAGCGGCGTGCCAGCGGGAACGCCTCGGTGTAGCCGTTGCCGCCCAAGCACTCGAGGGCTTCATAGGCGTGGCCGGGTCCGCGCTTGCAGATCCAGTACTTCTCCACCGCGGTTGCCAGCCGCCGGAAGGCCGCCTCCTCGTCGCTCGCGTCGGCGTCGTGCGCGCGGGCCAGCCGCAGCGCGGTCGCTGTGGCAGCCTCGGTCTCGAGCGCGAGGTCGGCGACCACGGCGGTCATGGCGGGCTGGTCGACCAGCAGCGCGCCGAATGCGGCCCGGTGGCGCACGTGCCAGAGCGCCTCGGCGGTCGCCTGCCGCATCCCGGCCGTCGTCCCCAGGATGCAGTCGAGCCGCGTGCCGGCGACCATCTCGATGATGGTCCGGACCCCGCGGCCCTCTTCGCCGATCAGGAACCCGACCGTGCCATCCAACTCGATCTCGCTCGAGGCGTTCGCGCGGTTGCCGAGCTTGTCTTTCAGGCGCTGGATGCGGA
>Ga0068858_100000221_pt1 | contig 61670 bp, 46 predicted proteins | sample KBSSwiS12_FD_66589 | JGI IMG/M metagenome (GOLD analysis project Ga0068858, IMG submission 66589) | Switchgrass rhizosphere microbial communities from Kellogg Biological Station, Michigan, USA - KBS Switchgrass S1-2 | ecosystem: Host-associated > Plants > Roots > Rhizosphere > Soil ...
AGGTCCCAGTTGACCCGCCCCGGATGGTGCTTGGGGGTCTTCGAGTGGCCGCGCGTGGTCTGGCTGCCGGGGCCGAACGAGAGCACCTCGAAGCCCACCAGGGACTGCAGATCCGCGCCCGAGAGCAGCGCCTCGTAGAACCGGACGCCGAACTGATTCAGGCGGAGCGAGGGAACCGAGATCATGGCCACCTCCTACGAGGACGCCCGGGGCACCGCGCCCCCCCGCCGCGGCCACAGAACGCTTCGCGGGGCCCGGAAAGGGTATACCGGGGTCCTCCTACTTGGAGCCAACTTTCAGAGGGACATGGAGAAGGGGGTAGGTCGGAGGGGGGGAGAGCCTTCGCCCCTGGCACCTATGACCGATGACCCATGACCGACCGACCCCCCTACGGGGGCGAGACCGACTTCCAGTCCTGACCGTCGATCATCTGGTCGTGGATCTGGCCGGCGCCGATCAGGATTCCCTTGAGCTCGGCGGTCAGGATCCCGGCGAGCTCCGGCAGGGCGTCGGAGTGCGCCACCGGCACCGAACACTCGACCGACTTCTGTCCGAGGGAGGCGAAGAACGGGGAGGGGCGCCGCGTCCAGTCGGAGTCGCTGCGGCGGTGCTTGGTCATCAAAAACGCCGCGAGCCGGCGCTCGTCCCACGGCTCGGTCATGGCCCAACGGAAGTTCGCCCGCAGGCCCTTCTGCTCGATCTCGGGAGAGTCGCTGGCCAGGGAGATCGACATGGAATGGCATACACGATAGCATCCCGCCCGTTCGATCCGACAACGTGAACGCCCTACTCCAACCCGGTCTCTGCCTGCTCCTGCTGGCGAGTCCGTCCGCACCACCGCCGGCCGAGCCCGCCTCCTACGCCTCGCACCTGATGGTCGATCAGGAGGTGGTGATCAACTCGCGCATCGGCGGCATCGTCGAGAGCATCGCCGTCGACCGCGGCGCGGCGGTCACGCTGGGGCAGACCCTCGCGACGCTCGACCCGCGCGAGGCGGACGCCAACGTCAGGGAGGCCAAGGAGGACATGGAGCTCAAGCGGGCCGACTTCGAGCGGTCCAGGTCCCTCGCCGCCTCCAAGGTCGTGAGCGCCGCCGACCTCGACGAGAAGAAGGCTCAGTTCGAGGTGGCGCAGGCGCGCTGGGAGAAGGCCAAGACGCTCCGCGACTACACCGTGATCCGCGCGCCGTTCGCCGGCATCGTCACCGAGAAGTGGGCGCGCGTCGGCCAGAAGGTCATCGAGGACAAGGACGACCCTCTGTTCAAGATCACGGCGGTCGAGCCGCTCCTGGCCCGGATCTACCTGCCCGAGGAGGAGCTCCTGCGCGTCAAGGTCGGGGACCGCGTCGAGGTCGTTCCGGACCGATTCCCCGACGCGCGCACGACGGGAGAGGTCCAGTTCATCAGCCCTGCCGTGGACGCCGCCAGCGGCACTTTCCAGGTGGTGATCCGCGTGCGCCGCGAGCCCGCCCGCGTGGTGCTGCGGCCCGGCATCGCGGTCAAGGTGCGGTTCGCCCCGAAGACCGCCGCCGCCGCGCGCTGACCCCGCCGACCCGGCCGATGGGCGATGGCTGACCGTTCCCGCTTCTCGGCGCGCCTGCGGGGGACGTTCGATCGCGTGCTCGTGCACGACATCAAGAACATGTCGTTCCGTCTCCGGCTCCTGCTCTCCAATCTCGACGAGCACTGGGACGACCCGGAGTTCCGGCGGACGGTCCGGGACCTCCTCGCGTCCTCGGTGGAGCGGCTCGAGGACATCATCGGGCGGTTCGTGGCGCACGAGAACGCCCTGATCATCAAGGTCGAGCTCGACGTGAACGGGCTTCTCCGGCAGATCGCGGAGCGCCCGCCGCGGCGCTCCTCGGGTAGGGCGAGCGCCTCGTCGCCGCCGGTGACGCTCGCCCTCGGCGCGGTGCCGCGCATCTGGGGCGACTCGCACTACCTGGGGGACGCCTTCGGAAGCCTCCTCGAGAACGCCCTCGAGGCGGCGGCGCCGGAGGGCAAGGTCGTCGTTCGCACGTACGCCGGGCGCTCCGCGCGGCGGCCGCGGGCGATCGTCGAGATCATCGACAACGGCGCCGGCATGTCCGCGGAGTTTCTGCGGGACCGGCTCTTCCGTCCCTACCAGACGACCAAGCCGCAGGGCGTGGGTCTCGGTCTCGCGACGGCGAGCCAGATCGTCCGCTTCCACCGCGGCACGATCCGGATCCTTTCGCAGCCGGGCGGGGGGACGCTCGTCCGGGTATCGCTGCCCGGCGTCGCGGAGCCTGCGTGACGGTCCCGACGGCTTCCCTGTCGGATCTCGGCCGGATCGTGATCGTCGAGGACGATCCCGAGCTGCTCGAGCAGCTGACCTGGGCGCTGAAGGGCAAGTTCGCCGTCTCCGCGGCGCGCGACGCCACGCACGGGAAGGCGCTGTGCGAAAGTGATCCCGACCTCTACCTCTTCGACATGCGCCTTCCGCCGTCGGGACAGGTCCAGGAGGGGCTCGATCTGCTGAAGCACGTCCGCCGGCGTGACCCCGAGGCGACGGTCGTGATGATGTCGGGAGAGGGGGAGCGGCGGGACGCGCTGCGCGCGGTCGCGCTCGGCGCGTTCGATTTCTTTCAGAAGCCGATCGACACGGCGGAGCTCATGGTGATCCTGAATCGCGCCCTGGAGCGCCGCCGGCTCCTCTCCGAGAACCGCGAGCTCCGGAGGACCGCGGCGGAGCCGGAGCCGGCGGGCGGGATCGTCGGCCGGAGCGCGCCCATGCAGCGGCTTCTGCGCGACCTCGAGCGCGTCGCGGGGAGCGACGCCACGGTCCTGATCGTCGGCGAGAGCGGCACCGGCAAGGAGCTCGCGGCGCGCGCGATTCACGCGCGGAGCCCGCGGCGCGACCGGCCGTTCGTGGCCGTCAACGCGGCCGCGCTGCCGGAGTCGTTGGCCGAGGCGGAGCTGTTCGGTCACGAGCGCGGCGCTTTCACGGGCGCCGTCGGCTCGCGTCCGGGACGCTTCGAGCTCGCGGAGGGCGGGACGCTGTTCCTCGACGAGATCGGCACGCTCTCGGCGGCGGTGCAGTCGAAGCTCCTGCGCGTTCTCGAGAGCCGCGAGATCGAGCGCCTCGGAGGCCGCCGGTCGATCCCCGTCGACTTCCGCCTCGTCTCGGCGACCAACGAGGACCTCGAGGCGCGCGTCGCCGCGGGCACGTTCCGCGAGGACCTCTACTACCGCATCCATACCGTCCCGATCGCGATCCCGCCGCTGCGCGAGCGCGCGGGAGATCTCCCCGTGCTCGCGGAGTACTTCATCGAGCTCTTTGGCAAGCGTCACGGCAAGCCGGGACTTAGGCTGTCGCCGGCGGCGCTCTCGCGCCTCGAGGCGCATCCCTGGCGCGGGAACGTGCGGGAGCTGCAGCACGTGATCGAGATGCTGGTGCTCTTCTCGGACGCCGAGGTCATCGACGAGGCGGACCTGCCCCGCGCACTGCGTCGGCCGACCCCGGGCGTTTCGCCGGCTTCGGGGCCGGCGGCCTCGGCTTCGACTTCTCCGCGGGGCTTCGCCGCCGCAGTCGAGGACTTCGAGAGGACGCTCCTGAAGGACGCCATCGCCGCGGCCGGAGGAGTCAAGGCGGAGGCCGCGCGACGGCTCGGCCTCGACGCCAACCAGATCAAGTACCTCTGCCGGAAGTACGGTCTCTAGAGAGGTGAAAAAATCATCCGCGGTTGAAGAAGGATTCAACCGCGGCGCCTTCTTCCGGAGCCGTGTTTAGCGCAAACCCTTGGCCAGTCTAGACTTCGTGGACGGCGATCCTCCTCGCGACGTTGGCCCGACGCTTGCCTCTAGGAGATGGCATTAGGGAGGGAAAGAGATGTCAAACGAAGTGAAGATCAAGCTGACCGACGCCCAGAAGGCGAAGATCAAGGAAGCCACCGGTAAGGACCTGCCCGAGATTCGTGTCGAGTCCTTCGGCGGCGCTCCGGCCGCGGCGCCCGTGACGTCGCGGGCGACCACGAAGGCGCCTCTCCGCGCCGGCACGAAGGCTCCGACTCGCGCGGGCGCGAAGGCTCCGACTCGTGCGGGCGCCAAGGCTCCGACTCGCGCGGGCGCGAAGGCTCCGACTCGCGCGGGCGCGAAGGCTCCGACTCGCGCGGGCGCGAAGGCTCCGACGCGTGCAGGCGCGAAGGCTCCGACGCGCGCGGGCGCGAAGGCCTCGTTCAAGGCCTCCTTCAAGTCCATCTAGTCCCCGACTCGATCGCGATTCCAAAGCGCCCCGCTCCGGCGGGGCGCTTTCATTTGGGACCGCCTACCAGATCGTGGACTGGGCCCAGCGCTTCAGGACTCGCCAGGCGCGCGAGGCATAGGACGCGCGCCGGCCCAGGATCTTCGCGTTTCCCGTCATCCCCGCGACGAGGCCTCCATCGGCGTTGTCGAACACCGCGACGGCGACGAACTGCTCCGGACGCGCCTGGGGAGCCGCGGGATCCGAGGCGCTCGACGCGGTGGCCGGCTGCGCCAGCGCGGCGGGGGCGAGCGAAACGATCCGTCCGCGGACCGGCGCGGGATGGCCTCGGAAGAGGGCCGAGACCGGCGCATTCGGCTCGAGGTCGTCGAAGAGGCGCTCGGAAACCGGGAGGTCGGCGGCGACCGTTCGATCCGCTCCCACCTCGGCGAGGAGCGATCCCCCGAGGACCGCCCGTCCCTCGAGGTCCCCGAGGCGGGGCGTGAGCACGCGTCCCGCGATGGGGCTCCGCACGGTCAGCAGTTCCTCCCGGGCGCGGCCGCTGCGGAGCGCCGCGTCGATCGAGGCGCCGCGGGTCTCGGACTCGAACACCCTGCTCGCCTCCGCCCCCTCTCGCCCGCGGGCGAGCTCCGCGCGCATCCGCTCGCGCTCGGAGGTGAGGCGGACGTGTTCCTCCGCACTCTGAGGGCTCACCAGCTGGAGGACGGGTTGGCCCGGCTCGACGCGCTCGCTCTCCTGCACCAGCACGCGCGCGACGACGGCGTCCTCCGGCGCCTCCAGCCGCACGGCCGTCAGCGGGCGCAGCGTCGCGGGTGCGCCGAGCGTCCGGCGGCTCCACGGCACGAACAGGAGGACCGCGAGAAGGACGGCGGCGACGATCAGCGGCCGGCGGAACTTGGCGGACATGGTGAGCTCCTTCTTGTCCAGGTATACGAGGCGGAGCGTTCGCATGAGCAGCCGCACGCGCTTGCGGAAGATGGCGTAGAGCGTGACCAGCAGGAGGACGACCGCCCAGTTGGGGAAGTAGTGGTAGTAGAGGTTGTAGAAGATGCCGGCCACGAACCGCATGATGACGACGACCCACGCGAGGGCGAGCGTTCCGTAGATCCAGTAGATCCGGCGCTTCCGCCGCGACACGACGGGGACCTCGACCGGGAGCCGCAGCACGTACCGCTGGAAGGCGGCGCCGACGTAGGCGAAGGACTCCTCGCGCAGCGAGGGGACCTCCACGAGGGTCGTCAGGGCGTAGTAGCCGTCGATCTTGATGAGCGGGTTGATGTTCAGGAAGATCGTCGACACGCCGGTGTAGAGCATGGTCTTGAAGGCGAAGTCGTGGAGCACCGTGTCCGGGTAGGACACGACCCAGCCCACCGTCGCCAGCGAGCAGATCCACGCCTCGATGTAGATGCCCGCCGTCGTGACCCAGAGCTCGTGCCAGCGGTTCGTGAAGAGGAGCGAGTCGGTCGTGTTGCAGTAGAAGGCCGGCGTGGCGTAGACGAGCGCGATGCCGATGTCGTGGACCTCGCCGCCATAGAGGTGCGTCACGTAGCCGTGGGCGGCCTCGTGGAACGCCCCGATGAACGTGATGATGAGGATGAACTGGACGATCTCGAGGAAGGGCTTCTCACCCAGCGCGTAGACGACCTTCGTGCCGCCCCAGACCTCGCCCCAGTGGACGACGATGACGCCGACCGTCCACGCGAAGAAGACGCAGCCGGCCGCCACCACGGCCGGTGACCAGAGCCAGCGCACGTACTTCAGCGTGCTCTGCAGGAAGTCGTAGGGGTCGACGACGTGGAACAGGATGAAGAAGGGGTTGAAGCCTTCCGCCTTCTCCTCGGCGGCGCGTTTGCGGGCCGACCGGGTGCCGGCGAGGAGCTGCAGGTTTCTCTCCGCCGCCGACTTCTCGATGAAGTCGATGCTGCGCAGCATCTCCTCGTATTCGGGAACCAGCGTCGGGTCGAGCGGATCGTTGGGAAAGAGCGCCTGGTAGTCGTGATGGATCTCCGCCGGCGTCCGCGTGCCGTCGAACAGCTGGATCAGCCCCCACTGGCCGTCGTCGAAGTTGTAGTACGCGGTCGCGACGGGGTCCTTCACGACCCACTTCACCTCGCCCATCTGGACCAGGCGGCGGATCACCAGGTCCTTGCGGAGCGCGGGCCGGTTTCCGGCGGCGCCGTGGCGGGCCGCCAGCGCGGCCGCGGTCTCCTCGAGCCGCGCCGCGGCGATGAGCCGGCCCTTGGGGGCGGCGGCGGCGTCGGTTACGGCAGGAGCGGCCAGATCTTGTTCCAGAGGTAACGCGCGGGGCGGCGGAAGAGCGCCGTGAACACGCTCCGCGTCCCGACGGACACCTTTCCGGTGCCGAGCATGCCGGTCTTGAGAGCGCCGTCCGGATTCGGGATCGAGACCTCGGCGATCAGGAATCGCTCCTCGCCGTCCTGCCGAAGCCGCGCGCCCACGCGGTCGACCGAGCCGCGGAAGAGACGGCCGGGGTAGGGATTGAACTTGAGCGCCGCCTTCTCGCCGGAACGGACCAGCGCGACGTCGGATTCGGGCACCGCGACCTCGGCCGTCACCGTCTGGAGGTCGGCCACCACGCAGAGCTCCCCGCCGCGCGGCAGGTGCTGGCCGACGCGCTCCTCGATCCGCGGCGTGACGATGATCCCCGAGGTCGGAGCGGTCAGACGCGTGCGTGCGAGGTGATCGCTCGCGAGCGCGATCTGCGCCGCGGCCTCGCGCTTGCGGGACTCGCCGTCGAACACCGCCGAGGCGTCGGCGAGCTCTCGCGCTCTCGCCACGTCGCTCTCCGCGAGCGTGAGGGCCGAGCGAGCCTGCGCCAGCGCGGCCTCGAACGGCTCGGGCTTGAGCGCGGCGATGATGTCGCCGGCCTGCACGCGATCGCCCTCGCGCCGATAAACCTTGGCGATGACTCCGTCGACGAGCGAGGTCACGGCCGCGCGGTGGCCGGGGAGGACGCGGGCCGGTCCGGCGACCCGCAGCGGCCAGGGCACGACGAACAACACCACGGCGGCGACCAGCAGGCCGATCGCCCAGGCTCGCTTGCGCCGCGCGGGGATCGCCGCGACCTTGCGCCGCTTCTCGAGGAGGGGCTTGAGGAAGCCGGCGAGGGGCACCTGCTGATACAGCTGCGCGTTGCGCACGGCCACGGTCGCCTGGTTGACCAGGATCGAGAGCAGGTCCCTCGTCCCTTCGTCGAACGAGAACGGCTCCCTGCTCTCGAAGGCGAGCGCGCCGAGCTTCCCCTCCTCGTCCTTCAGGACCACGCCGAAGAACGAGCGCAGCCCGGTCTGCTGGAAGACCGCGCGGAACTTCTCCTCGGTCTCGGGCCGGTCGGCGAGGATCACCCCCTCGTCGTCCTGGTGGACCGACGCGTCGCTCCCCGAGAGGAAGACCCACTGGAGGAGCTCCTCCATCCGCTTCGCATCCGGGTTCTTCCGGTCGACCTCCGCCGCCCCGGACAGCGCGCCCAGGCGCAGGCGGCCCTTCTCCTGGATCGCGATCCCGCACCGGTCGTAGGCGATCAGCGCCGAGCTCGCGTTGACGACCGAGTTCATGACCTTGTCGAGGTCGAGCGTCGAGGTGATCTCGCGGCTGACCGCGAGGAGGGCGTCGAGCTCCTGGACCTTCTTCTCCGCTTCGTGCTGCCGCGCGGTGCGAATGGCGCGGACCGCCTGCCGGCAGAGGTCCTGGAGGAGCTCCTCGTCCTCGGCCGAGAACTCGGGGTGGCGCCCGCGCTTGTTGACGAGGACGAGCGCGCCGACGCTCGCCTCGTCCTCGATCAGCGGCACGGCGAGACAGGAGTGGATCGCGTAGCCCTCGCTCTCGGAGGAAAGGGGGTCGGATTCGGGGATGCGGTTGCGCCGGATCGCGGCCTGGTCCGCGATCACGTCCCCGACGAGATTCATGCCGACCGCGGCGGGCGCCTGGACGTCGTAGTTCTCGTTGACGCCCGTGCCCGCGAGCGTGACCTCGCCGCCCTCGCGGTCGAGCAGCCAGAGGGAAGCGACCTCCGCCGTCGCGAAGTCGGCGGCCTTGCCCACGATGAGCCCGGCGAGCTCGTCCACGTCGATCGTGGAACCGAAGGCCTTCGAGAGGTCGTAGAGGTTGGTCAGCCGCTCGATCGCGTGCAGCATGCCGACGGTCTTGCGTTCGGACCGCAGCGCGCGGCCGAGCGCGGGAGCGGCGTGATGGAGGAAGCCCTCGATCCGCGTCAGCGTCTCGTCGGCGTCCGTGCTGTGCGCGAAGAACAGCGCCAGCAGGCCGACGACGATCCCCTCGGCCTGGAGCGGGACGGCCAGGCAGGCCTGGAACTCGGGGGGCACGTCGCGCAGGAACGGATCCTCCGAGGCCGAGATCTCGTCGCGGTCGAGCGCGATCGCCGAGCGGTCGCGGACGAGGTCGTGGGCGAGCCCATGGTCCCGGGGGACCGAGCGCCGGAGGATGCGCTCGAGGCCCCGGCCATGGGCGCCGATGCAGAGGAAGAGCGGGTGCACGGTGTCGGGCGCCCAGAGCAGGACTCCGTCGGCGCCGGCCATCGAGGCGCTCCAGCGCGCCGCCCAGCCCGAGGTCTGCGAGAGGTTCTCGCAGAGCGCGAGCTCCGCGAGGACGGACGCCTCGGTTTCGTCGGAAGCCGTGACTCCGCCGGACTCTTCGTCCGGATCTTCGGAGGGCTCGTCTTCCGTCGCGACCGTTTCGTCGTCCGGGTGTTGGGGTTCGTCCGCCATCTCGCGGTCTCCTCTCGGTTACGGCGAGCCGAGGGATCGGAGGTTCAGAAACTCGAGACCGCGGCCTCCAGATCGCTGTGAAGTTCGAAGACCGAATCCAGCTTGGTCATCTGGAGCAGCTTGCGGACCTGCGGACCCGCGTTCAAGAGCTTGGTCTGGCCGCCTTCCTTCTGCGACTGGGTCAGCGCGCGCACGAGCGCGCCCAGTCCCGAGCTGTCGAGGAAGCCGACGTTCGAGAGATCGACGAGGAGATTGACGCGCCCCTCCTCGAGGAGCTGGGTCACGGTCTTCTTGAACGTGGTCTCGGGCTCGCCGATGACGAGGTCGCCGGTCACCGTGAGTATGGTGATGTCGCCGTCCTCGCGGCTCTTGAGCTCCATAAGGTTGGCGGATTATGTCAAAAAATCGGTGGGACGCCAGCCCCGGCCCCGGCGGGGCGAAAAACCGCGGACGTATGATCCGCGCCATGACGACCATCGACCGCCGGTCTCTTCTGACCCTGAGTGCCGCCGCGCTGCTCGGGCCGGGGCTCGCGCGGGGGTTCCCGGCCCCCGAGAAGGCGCCCGCCGCCCCCGGCAAGACCGAGGTCAAGACGGCCGGGATCCGCCTGATCCCCGTGGACGGCAAGTACAAGGTCTGGACCAAGAAGGTCGGGTCCGGACCGATCAAGCTTCTGACGCTTCACGGAGGACCGGGCTTCGGCCACGAGTACTTCGAGTGCTTCGAGGACTTCCTGCCTCAGGCCGGCGTCGAGTTCTACTACTACGACCAGCTCGGCTCCTCCTACTCGGATCAGCCGAACGATCCCAGCCTGTGGACGATCGATCGCTTCCGCGAGGAGGTCGAGCAGGTGCGCGCGGCCCTCGGGCTCGAGAACTTCTACCTCTACGGGCAGTCGTGGGGGAGCATGCTCGCCATCGAGTACGCGCTCAAGTACCAGCGGCACCTGAAGGGCCTGGTGCTCTCGAGCATGACGGCGTCGATCCCGTCCTACATGGCGTACACCGCCAGGCTCCGGGCCGCGCTGCCGAAGGACGCCGTCGCGACGCTCGAGAAGTACGAGGCGACGAATTCCTACGACGCGCCGGAGTACCAGCAGGTCATCATGGACGTCCTCTACAAGCGCCACGTCTGCCGGCTCGATCCCTGGCCCGATCCGGTCGAGCGCGCCTTCAAGCACGTCAACAACCAGGTCTACAACACGATGCAGGGCAACAACGAGTTCGTCGTCACCGGCACCTTCAAGGATTGGGACCGCTGGGCGGATCTCCCGAAGATCACGGTGCCGACGCTCGTCATCGGCGCGAAGTACGACGAGATGGACCCCGAGGACATCCGCCGCGAGGGCCGCCTGATCCCGCGCTCGCGCACGCTGATCTGCGAGAACGGCAGCCACCTCGCGATGTGGGACGACCAGGAGGCGTACTTCAAGGGCCTGATCGGCTTCCTGCACGACGTCGAGAGCGGGCGCGGTCCGGCGCCGAAGAGCGCCTGACGGGCGCGGCGCCTCGGTGAGCGGCAACCGCGGCCGTCTCCTCGTCGTCGACGACGCGGACGCGCTCGCTCGCGAGGCCGCGGCCGAGCTGACCCGCATCGCGAAGAAATCCGTCGCCGCGTCCGGACGTTTCACGCTCGCCTTGTCGGGCGGCTCGACGCCCCGGCGCCTCTACGCGCTCCTGGCCGACCCCGGCGCTCCCTATCGGGGAGCGATCCCGTGGGAGGCGACGCAGATCTTCTTCGGCGACGAGCGCCACGTTCCGCCGGACGATCCGCAGAGCAACTTCCGCATGGCGAAGGAGACATTGCTCGCGCACGTGCCCGTTCCCCCGGCGAACGTTCACCGCGTCGAGGCCGAACGCGCCGACGCCGCGGAGGCCGCCGCGCTCTACGCGCAGGAGATCGCGCGCGTCTTCGCGCTCGCGCCGGGACAGTGGCCGCGGTTCGACCTGATCCTCCTCGGCATGGGACCCGACGGGCACACCGCGTCGCTCTTTCCGGGCTCCGACGCGCTCGGCGTCCGCGACCGCACCGTGGCCGCGAACTGGGTCGCGAAGTTCGACGCGTACCGCATCACGCTCACGCTGCCCGTCTTCGACGCGGCGTCCGCCGTGCACTTCCTGGTCGCGGGGGCGGACAAGGCGGCGACGCTCTCCGCCGTGTTCGACCCCGCGTCTTCGCCCGACGCGCCCGACGCGTTTCCCTGTCAGCGAATCCGCCCGCGATCGGGCGAGCTCCTGTGGCTCGTGGATCGCGCGGCGGCGAAAGCGCTCCCGCAGACCTAATCCCTTGTCTGTCAGGGAAATCGATCCCCGACGAGTCGGCCCATCCTGCGGGCCTCGCGCTCGCGAACATGAACCGAACATGAACGAGCGCGCGAGGGAAATCCATCGAGGCCGAATTTTCGTATCAGCATTCGAATGAGGTGGAACATCGCGGGTCGGCGACGGCGTGCGATTCGCACGTAAAGGTTGACGCGGGATCCGAATGGTGAAGATAAGATTCGCCAAACCGCGGCGGTCCCCGCTCAGCGCCCGGGCCGCCACCCTGAATCGGAACGAGTAACTCGGTGCAGCCATGTCGGCTCATCGGGCTTGGGGATCCCCGGTAGCGGGGAAGGAAAGGAGACGTTGATGAAGAAGGGTGATCTGACCACGAATGTCCTGGGTCTCGCGATCGCCGGCGTGCTCGCCGGTTCCGGCCTGGCGCTCGCCAAGCAGGATGCGGCCAAGCCGGCCGAGAAGAAGCCCGCGGCGGGCGAAGAGAAGACCGCCAAGGACAAGTCGGCTTCCTCCGACAAGCACGTCTGCAAAGGTCAGAATGCGTGCAAGGGCAAGGGCGGATGTAAGTCCGGCGACGGCGGCTGCGCTGGCAAGAACTCTTGCAAGGGCAAGGGCGGCTGCGCCTCGGCCGACGTGAAGCACTCTTGCAAGGGCATGAACTCGTGCAAGGGTCAGGGCGGCTGCAAGACCGGCGATAGCGGCTGCGCTGGCAAGAACTCTTGCAAGGGCAAGGGCGGCTGCGCGGTTCCGGCGAAGAAGGCGGCCTAAGTCTGTCCATCGGCCTGGGGGCCACGGCACGAATTCGTCGCCGTGGCCCCCAAGCTTTTTTCACGGTATTTTTCGACCTCCCATGAAACCCGCAACCCCATCTCCCCGCAACCGCTGGGGATTTCCGGATCTCGGCATGGGCGTCGGGCTGCGCACCGTCCACTATCCGCACATCCTCGAGAAGCGCCCGAACGTCGATTTCTTCGAGGTCCTCTCCGAGAACTACATGGACACCGGCGGCCGCCCGGCGTGGGTCCTCGACCAGGTCGCCGAGGCGTACCCCGTGGTGCTCCACGGCGTGTCGCTCTCGATCGGCAGCACCGATCCGCTCGACCGCGAGCACCTGACGAAGCTGAAGGCGCTCGCGGACCGCACGAAGGCTCTGTGGGTTTCGGACCATCTCTGCTGGACCGGGGTGTCGGGACGCAACACCCACGATCTGCTCCCCATGCCCCTCACGGAGGAGGCGCTGTCCCACGTCGCCGGCCGCGTGAAGACCGTCTCGGACTTCCTGGAGCGGCCGCTGATCCTGGAGAACGCCTCGACCTACGCGGAGTTCACGGCCTCGTCGATGCCGGAGTGGGAATTCTTCGCCCGGCTCATGGAGGAGGCCGACTGCGGCATGCTCCTCGACGTCAACAACGTCTACGTCAGCTCCTACAACCACGGCTTCGACCCGAAGCAGTACCTGGACGCGATCCCTCCGTCGCGAGTGACGCAGTACCACCTCGCGGGCCACACGAACAAGGGCACGCACATCATCGACACGCACAACGACTACGTCATCGACCCGGTCTGGGAGCTCTACCGCCACTCCGTCGCTCGGACCGGCAACGTGTCGACCCTGCTCGAGTGGGACGCGGACATCCCGGCCTTCGAGGTCGTCCACGCCGAGGCCCTCAAGGCGCGCGCCTTTCGTAAAGAGGAGTCCCGCGAGGAGAGCCGCCTCGAGGAGAAGAAACTTGAAGCCGCAGCCTCTTGATCTGCCGCTCCTCCAGGTCCAGCGCTGGATGCAAGCGGTCATCGAGCATGCCGGGACGGCGGAGGAGGCGGTGCAGTCGCCCGCCGCACGCACCGAGCTCGACCCGGAGAAGATCGGGGGCGTGATCCTGCCGTCGAAGACGCTCTCGTCCGTCGAGCGCGTCGGCGTCTACCAGGGGATGTATCTGCTGCGGATGATCGAGGCGCTCGAGGGCGACTATCCCGCGGTGGCGCACTACCTGGGGACCGACGGCTTCGCGGAGCTCGTGGAGCGGTATGCGAAGGCGCATCCCTCCCGGAGCTACACGTTCAACCGTTTCGGCGGGAAGCTTCCCGAGTACATCCGCGAAGCGCAGTGGCTCCGCCGCCGCGCCGTCCTGGCGGACCTCGCGCGGCTCGAGCGGGCCGTCACCGAGGTCTTCGACGCGCCGGAGTCGCCGTCGTGGCCGGCCGAGGCGATCGAGAAGACCTCGCCCGAGGCCTGGGAGACCGCGGTCCTCCAGCCGATCGCCGCCTTCCGCGTCCTCGCCTTCGCGTATCCCGTCAACCCGTACCTCCAGTCGGTCAAGACCGACGACCACGACCATCCGGGTCTCCCGCGCCGCGCCTCGTGGGTCGCCGTTTACCGCAAGAGCTACGAGGTCTGGCGGCTCGACCTCGGGAGGCCGGCGTATCGATTCCTGCACGCGCTCGCGAGCGGACGCCCGTTCGGCAAGGCGGTCGCCGAGGCCGCGCGCGGCCTGCAGGGCAATGCCGGCGATCAGATCTTCCGCTGGCTGCGCAGCTGGGTCGCCGAGGGCATGTTCCAGTCGGTCTCCTAGCCCGACGAGTCGGCCCGATCCTTCGATAGGCTTGGGCCACTTGACGGAAGAACTCGGCGCTCCCGCGACCTCGGACGAGTCCGTGCCCATGACGGGCGACCTCGCGCGCGAGTGGCTCGAGGCCGACGGCCTGGGCGGCTTCGCCTCCGGCACCGTGCCCGGCGTGCGCACGCGCCGCTACCACGCGCTGCTGCTGACGGCGCGGAGGCCGCCCACGGACCGCTTCGTGCTGGTCAACGGGTTCGACGCGTGGGTGGAGACGCCGGCGGGGCGCTTCGCGATCAGCTCGCAGGCCTACGCTCCGGGCGTCGTCTCGCCCGACGGAGCGGCGCGGCTCGAGGCGTTCTCGCTCGACCCGTGGCCGACGTGGACGTTCGAGCTCGAAGACGGCACGCGCCTCACTCAGGAGCTCTTCGTGGCCCGAGGCTCGTCGGCGGCGGCCCTCTCCTGGCGGGCGGTCCGCCCGGTCGGCGCGGGACCCGCGTCGCTGGAGGTCCGTCCCTTCCTCTCCGGCCGGGACTCCCACGCCCTGCACCACGAGAACCCCGCGTTCCGCTTCGACGCCGAGCCCGAGGCGGGCGGCTTCGTGCACTTCCGTCCCTACGCGGAGGTGCCCGCGATCGCGTTCCGATCCAGCGGCGTCTACACGCACGCGCCGGACTGGTACCGCAACTTCCTGTACGCGATGGAGGCCGCGCGCGGCCTCGACGCGACGGAGGACCTGGGCTCTCCGGGAACGTTCCGCTTCGCGCTGGGCGATGCCGAGGGCGATGGCGAGGCGGTGCTGCTGATGGCCGCTGAGGGCCACGACGGCGCGCTCGCCGGGGATTCCGCGGCCGACGCGCTCGCGACGCTCCGGCGGGGAGAGCGGAGGAGGCGCAAGGGCCTGGGCTCGCGGCTTGAGCGCTCCGCCGACGCGTACCTCGTTCGGCGGGGCGCCGGCCGGACCATCGTCGCGGGCTACCCGTGGTTCACGGACTGGGGCCGCGACACCTTCATCGCGATGCGCGGCCTCTGCCTCGCCACGGGCCGGCTGGCGGAGGCCGGACAGATCCTCGTGGAGTGGTCGGGCGCCGTCTCGGAGGGCATGCTCCCGAACTTCTTCCCCGACTTCGGCGCGGCGCCCGAGTTCAACGCGGTCGACGCCTCGCTGTGGTTCTGCGTCGCCGTGCACGAGTACCTGGCCGCCTGCGCGGCCGCGGGGAAGTCGGTCGCGCGCGCCGACCGCGTGAAGCTGCAGGACGCCTTCGGCGCGATCGTCGCCGGTTACGCGCGCGGAACGCGGTTCGGCATCCGCGCCGACGCGGACGGCCTCCTCGCGGCCGGCGCTCCCGGCGTGCAGCTGACCTGGATGGACGCCAAGGTCGGCGACTGGGTCGTCACCCCACGCATCGGCAAACCGGTCGAGGTGCAGGCGCTCTGGATCAACGCGCTGCGGATCGCCGCGGGCTTCACGGAGGAGTTCTCCGGGCACCTTCGGATGGCAACGGAGTCGTTCGCATCACGTTTCTGGAACGCGGAGGCCGGCTGTCTCCACGACGTGGTCGACGTGGACCACGTCGCCGGCACCGTGGACTCCCGGTTCCGGCCCAACCAGATCTTCGCCGTCGGCGGTCTCCCGTTCGCCCTCGTCGACCCCGAGGGCGAGCGCGCCCGCCGCATCGTGGATGCGGTCGAGGCGCGGCTGCTCACGCCGCTCGGTCTGCGCACGCTCTCGCCCGACGACCCCGACTACCGCCCGCGCTACGGCGGCGGCGTCCGCGATCGGGACGGCGCCTACCACCAGGGGACCGCATGGCCCTGGCTCGCGGGAGCGTTCGTCGACGCCTGGGTGCGCGTGCGCGGGAACACCGACGAGGCGCGCGACGAGGCGCGCGCACGGTTCCTCGCGCCGCTGATCGCCCACCTCGACCGGGCGGGCCTCTCGCACGTGTCCGAGGTCGCCGACGGCGATCCTCCGCACACGCCCGGCGGATGTCCCTTCCAGGCCTGGTCCGTCGGCGAGACGCTGCGGATCGACCGCGTGATCCTCGCGCCGGCGGCGCCGGGGGAACCGCGATCGGCCGGCGCGAAACGCACGCGAGAGACGCGATAGGCTACGGCCGGCATCCCGAGGTCGACGAAAGGAGCCGTCATGCTCGCCCTGCGACGACTCATCCACCGCGTCAGCGCCGCGTTGAGGTGGCTGCCTCCGACGGTCGCGCGGCTCACGCTCGGCTGGATCTTCCTGGAGTCGGGATGGGGAAAGCTGCACAGCCTGCCGAAGGTCGTCGAGTTCTTCCGCAGCCTCGGGATCCCCGCGCCGGAGATCCAGGCGCCGTTTGCGGCGTCCATGGAGTTTCTCTGCGGCGTGCTGCTCCTCCTGGGCCTCTGCACGCGGCTCGCGAGCATCCCGATCATCGTGATCATGCTCGTCGCGCTCAAGACGGCGAAGGCGGGCGACATTCACGAGCTCTCGGACCTCTTCGGGACCTCGGAGTACCTCTACATCGCGCTGGCGCTCTGGCTGGGCGCCTACGGCGCCGGCCCGCTGTCCCTCGACGCGATCTTCGCGAAGCGTCTCGACCGCGCCGGGCCGCCACCGGCGCGGTGACCTCGCACCGGCCGTAACGGCCTCGCGTCTTCCGCTCCCCAGCGCGGTCGCGCGCGTCGTTTTCGCGTCGTTGACGGGGAAATCGATGTCTTAAGAAAAGTCCTAACGCACGCAAATCTCTGGAAACGCGACTGATCTTCGCGCGCGAATTTCGATTTGGGTTCTCGTAATCGTGACAATTCGATTCGCACGCCGGTAATCGCCGAAGCATTCCGGGCGTTCCCTCATTCAGGAGGCGGTCGAGCGGCGCACCCGTGGCCACGAGCGAATCGGGCCGGTGGCCATCGGTCGGCCCTGCGCGCCTCCACGTTCGATCGAGGCACGATGACCGGAGAGCGGGACCTGGGGATTCCGACACGGATGCTGCGATGAGGGCGCATTCCCGGTCGCGCCGGCACGAGGAGCCCGCGACGCCCGCAAGCGCGCCCGCGAGACCCTTCCCGGCGCCCACACACGTGTCGCGCCCGCCTGCGAGCGAGGGGCCCGAGCTCGTCCATGCCGCGGAGCTCATCCGCGCGGCGGAGGAGCTGAACATCCCCTGGGAGCGGCTGATCCGCGACGAGATCGTCGTGGAGCAGGTCCTGCGACGGCACAGCAACGGCCTCGAGGCGGAGATGCCGCTGGCGACCGCGCTCTCGCTGCTGCCGTCGTCTTTCCTCAAGTCGTGGCGGGTCCGCGACAAGATCCAGAACCTCTCGTGCGAGGCTCGCGGGGCGTCGTTCAAGGGGGCCATTGCGGAGCTGCGGGCCGTCTTCCGGCGCCTCATCGGGAAGTCCGAATCGGGACGCGGGCTCTACTCGGGCCACCTCTGGCTGGCCTATCAACGCGTGCTGCTCCTCCAGAGGGTCTGCCTCGCCGCGCGCCGGACCGCGGGGACGAACGCCGAGCGCATCGCCGCGATCTGCTCCCGCACGAAGTGCTCCTTCGACGACGCCGCCTGGGCGTTGTGCCTCGAAGACTCGCCGAGGCCCGGCCATCGCCTGGACGAGGCGGTGCGGAAGGTCCGCCAGGAAGGGTTCCAGATCCCCCGGGAAGCGACGGAGGCCAAGTCCTTCGCGAGGCTGCGTCGCGTCGCGCGCGCGGCTCCGGAGTCGCCGGTCCGCCGTCTCCGGCGCCGCCGGCGCCAGGGCCTTGCCCTGCCTCAGAGAGTCGAGCTTCCTTCGGACGCCGTTTAGCGGCGTCGCTTCGGACGCCGTTTCGCGGCGTCGCATCGGACGCCCGTTTCGCGGCATCGCTTCGGACGCCCGTTTCGCGGCGTCGTTTCCGCTCCCCACCGGCCGCGTCGCGCATCGGTCGCCGCCGGTCGGTGTACCCGCGTGAGGGCATTCTCGAGGCGCCCATCCCGGCCCGGTCTTGCCCCCAGCAGTTGCCATTCAAATTTTCAGAACCCCCTCCATTTCCCTTGATTTCGTCCTCGCTTTAATGCGACTCGTCCTCGTTGCAATTGCTCTGAGCACGAGAGATGCGTGGTTTTCTGCAGTGTGGCAATTCGATTGCTCTCCGCCTCTGCGGCCGTTCGATATCCGGGCGGCCCCAAGGAGGAAGGGATGAAGTCAGTCAACCGATTTAGCTCGTGGGTGCTATTAGCGGTCGGCCTTCTCCTGATCGCTCCGGTCGCCTTTGCGCAGACGACCGGCGAGATCACGGGGACGGTGTCCGGGACCGATGGTCGCCCCCTGCCGGGAGTCACCGTCGAGGCCTCGAGCCCCTCGCTGCAGGGGACACGCGTCAGCGTGACGGGCAACGACGGGACGTTTCGCTTCATTTCGCTGCCCCCGGGGTCCTACAAGGTCAAGGGCAGCCTGTCCGGCTTCACCACGGTCGAGAAGCTCGCGACCGTGAAGCTGGACTCCGCCATCCAGGTGCAGATGCAGCTCCAGGTTTCCGCGAAGGAAGAGCTGGTCGTCACCGGTGAGGCGCCGGTGGTCGACACGACGTCGGCCGAGTCCGGAACCAACATCCGCCAGGAGGTCGCGCAGAAGCTCCCGGTGGGCCGCAACTACTCGTCGGTCGTTGCGATCCAGCCGGGCGTGAATACCGACCAGGCGGAGACCCAGGGCCGCGGCGGTTCCACGAACCCGACCGGCGGCGGGTGGACGATCTACGGCGCGACCTCGGTCGAGAACTCCTACCTGGTGGACGGGGTCAACACGACGAACGTCATCAAGGGGTTCCAGGGCAAGCAACTCTCGCAGGAGTTCATCGAGGAAGTCCAGGTGAAGAGCTCCGGATACGAGGCCGAATACGGCCGTTCGACCGGCGGCGTGATCAACGTCATCACCAAGTCGGGCGGCAACGACTTCCACGGCGACGCGTTCGGCTACTTCAACACGAAGGGCCTCACCGCGAACTACAAGGGCTTTTCGGACATCCAGTTCAACGCGGACGGCACCAACTTCGTGAACAACGGGACCGACGGCGAGGCCGTGGTCGATCGCAGCCAGCAGGACCGCCAGGACTACGGGGCGGACCTGGGCGGCTACATGATGAAGGACCACATCTGGTTCTTCGGCGCGTACAACAGGGTCACCTACAACAACAGCCAGGTCGTCAGCTCGGGCTCCGAGGCCATCTTCGGCCCCGCAGTGGCCGGCGTCGACCACCCCTTCGACTCGACCGCGAACATCTACTCCGGTAAGGTGACCGGCCGCTTCGGCCAGGGAACGACGATCGTCGGCACGGTCTTCGGTGATCCCGAAACGCGCACTGGCAATCTTGCCAACCTGACCTCGGCCAACCCGATCATCCGCAACGCCGTGCGCGACGTGGGCGCGGTGGACTACTCCGGAGCGCTGACGCAGCTCTTCGGAAGCTCCGCCCTGATCACGGCACGGTACGCGCGGCACCAGGACACCTTCCTGCTGTCGCCGGATCCGGCCGCCAACGCTCCCCAGATCATCGACTTGTCGAGCGGATCGATCATCCGATCGAACGGCTTCGGCTCGATCTTCGGGCCCACCAACAACAACGACTCGAAGCGCGACGCCTACATGCTGAACGGCACGTTCTACGTTTCGAACCACGAGATCAAGGTGGGCGGGGACTACGAGAACAACAAGACCTTCACGACCTCGTACTACACGGGCGGCACAGAGCTCCTGATCGAGCCGTGCCCGACGACCGGTACGCACCTGTGCACGGCGGCGGCGCCGCTCAATCCCAATGGCAACGGCCAACAGGTCTACTACGGCCACGCGTTCTACACGAACAGCACCACGGACCCGACGAGCGCGATTCTCCCGGGCGGCAACGTGGCCAATCCCAAGAGCATCCGCTACAGCGCGTTCGCTCAGGACAAGTGGACCATCATCCCGTCCCTGACGCTCTCCGCGGGCATCCGCTGGGACCAGGAGGACATCAAGGACTACACCGGCTCGACGATCTTCTCGCTCAAGAACGAGTGGCAGCCGCGCATCGGCGTGGCGTGGGACGTCATCGGTGACGGTTCGAGCAAGCTGTCGGCTTCCTACGGCCGCTTCTACTTCGCGGTGCCGACCGACCTCAACGTCCGCGCGTACGGCGCGCAGACGACTGCCCAGGTGTTCAACTACGATCCCGCCTTCACCTCGATCTTCCAGGATCCGACTGCCCCGAAGAACACCAACGTGCAGGGCGGACCGTTCACGGAGCCGGTGCAGGGTTTCACGCCCGGCTGCGGACAGAGCGGCAACCCCGCCTGCCAGTCGACGCTCAAGGGCATCTACAACGATGAGTACAGCCTCGGCTTCGACAAGGCGATCGACCCCACGTTTGCGGTCGGCGTGAAGGGAACGTACCGGCACCTGGGCCGCACGATCGAGGATCGCTGCGACCTCGACGCCGCCTACCCCGAGGCCAACCAGAGCACGTGCGTCATCATCAACCCGGGCTCGAGCGACGCGTTCGCGACCGGCGACTTCCACGGATGCCTCGGATTCGACGCGCCGGGCTCGTTCAACAACGTGGGCTCGCCCAACACGGCCTGCAACAGCCAGGCGACGACGCCGATCTCGCAGCCGCTGCCCCCGGCCGGCGTCTACACATCGGCGGTTCCGGCGGCCAAGCGCAACTACTGGTCGGCGGAGCTCGTGGCCAAAAAGCAGGTCGGCCGCAGCTTCTGGACCCAGGTCTCCTACATCTGGTCGCAGCTGCACGGCAACTACGACGGCGCGGCCCGGCAGTCCAACCTCGGTCAGACGGACCCCGGCATCAACGCCGACTTCGACTATGCCGCGTTCCTGAATAACGCCGACGGCAAGCTCTACCTCGACCGGCCGCACTCTTTCCGGCTCGACGCGGCCTACACGATGGACTTTGGTCTGACCTTCGGCTTCACGGGGTTCGTGCGCACCGGCGCTCCCAAGGATCAGATCGGCTACTTCAACAGCCAGTACGGCACCGAGCTCTTCCTGATCCCGCGCGGCTCGTTCGGCCGTCTCCCGACCGACTACGAGATCAACGCGTCGCTCGGCTACACGCTCAAGATCTCCCCGGTGGACATCACTCTGTTCCTCCAGGGCTTCAACCTGATCAACCGCCAGACCGTGATCCAGGTCGACAACGAGTACACGCAGGACCTCGCGGGCACCCCGGACGAGTTCTACGGCAGCTTCGACAAGGCGCTCGCGCGCCGCTCGCCTCGCTCCATGACTTTCGGAGCCCGCATCAGCTTCTAAGCGACTTCGCGACTCCGTTTCTCCGGGGGGAGGCTTCGGCCTCCCCCTTTTTTTTCCGGTCGGCAGGAGAGCGACGATCCTCGGGAAAATCTGAGGACCTCACAATTTTTTCCTGAGGACGATCCGAGCCGAGCCGAGAATTCTCCAACAACCTCCCGCGCGCGTCCGCATGTCCAAAAAGGCGAACGCGGGCTCTCCGGCTTGCTCCCGCGCGCGGCCGAGTCCGCCGCGGATCTCGCCTCGGCCTCTCGGACGAGGCCTTCGTCATCGCATTCCTGCTCGTCCTCCGCTTCCATCGCGTTGATTCTCGATCCGGAGTTTCGAATCGCGCGCGACGCGCGTCGCGGCGCCGCGATTCTCGTCCACGCGTCGCGCGAGTTCGTCCCGCCCCCGCCGGCGTTCGGCACCGAGGCACCGCGCGCGCTCGAGGAAGGGTCGTGGCACCGCGGTTGCTCTCCGTCTCGCTTGCGCCGGAGCGCGAAACGCGCGTCGCGGCGGAAAGGAGGAGAAGCGAAAGGTCGCGATCCCACCGTCTCCATCGCAATCAGCAACTTCTTACAGAGAGGTTTGAAAAGCATGAGTTCCAACACGAACAGAACGAGAGGGAGAGCATGGGCGTGGGCGCCCCTACAGATCGCCGCGCTCCTCGTCCTGCTCTGTCTCGCTCCGGCGCTCAGCGCGCAGCAGCTGGTCGGCAACGTCTTCGGCTACGTGACGGACGAGCAGGGCGGCCGGCTTCCCGGCGTCACCGTCACGCTGACCGGCGTCGGCGCGCCGAAGACGCAGACCACCGACTCGCGGGGCGAGTACCGGTTCCTCAACCTCGATCCCGGCACCTACACGCTGGCCTACGAGCTGCAGGGCTTCACCAAGGTCACGAAGCCCGACGTGCAGGTTTCGGTCGGACAGAACACGAACACGAGCGCCGCGCTCAAGATCTCGAGCGTCGAGGCGACCGTCACGGTCAAGGGCGAGGCCTCGCTGCTCGACACGCGCAAGGTCGAGAACGGGGCCGTGGTCGACCAGGAGCAGCTCAAGTCGATCCCGACCGCCCGCGACCCGTGGGTCATCCTCCAGACGGTGCCGGGCGTGCAGATGGACCGCGTCAACATCGGCGGCAACGAGAGCGGCCAGCAGAGCAACTACTCCGCCCGCGGCTCGCAGGCCGACCAGAACGCGTGGAACATCGACGGCGTCACGATCACCGACATGAGCGCGCTCGGCGGCTCGCCCATGTACTACGACTTCGATTCGTTCGAGGAGATGCACGCCTCGACGGGCGGCAGCGACGTCACGGCCGCCGCGCCCGGCGTGCAGCTGAACCTCGTGACCAAGCGCGGAACCAACGACATCCACGGCTCCGCGCGCATCTTCCTCGCCGAGGGGGACTGGCAGTGGGACAACCTGCCGGCGGAGGCCGAAGCCCAGGGCGTGCGCGGTGGAAACCGCGTCGACGAGGTCCAGGACTACGGCGTCGAGGTGGGAGGCCCGCTCATCAAGGACCGGCTCTGGCTGTGGGGCGCCTACGGGCGCAACCAGGTCAACCTCTTGAACGTCAACGGCAACCCGGACAACACGACGCTCAAGGACACCAACGGCAAGCTGAACGCCCAGCTCTTCGACTCGACCGCGCTGGCGGGCACCTTCACGGACGGCAACAAGATCAAGGCCGGCCGCGGCGTCAGCCCGCTGCGTCCTCCTCCGGCCTCCTGGAACCAGGATGGCCCCTCCCGCGTCTGGAAGGGGGAGCTCTCGCAGGTCTTCTCCTCGAGCCTCTTCATGACGGCCTCGTACTCCCACGTCGACAACCAGTTCTCGCTGCTCCCGCAGGGCGGCACGGACTACAACCAGCTCTTCATCGACCCGAACGGCGTGTTTACCGGCAGCTACCTCGCATACACGACGGTCCGTCCGCAGGAGCAGGTCAACGCGAACGGCTCGTTCTTCTTCTCGACCGGCCAGATGGGCCATGAGCTGAAGTACGGGTTCACCTACCGCAGCACGGGGGTCGACTCGACGTCGGCCTGGCCGGGCGCCGGCAACTACGGGGACCTGGCGGACTTCAACGTTCCCGCCGCGGCGCTGACCCGCCAGGCGGTGACGAGCGTCGGCCTCAAGTACTACAGCGGTTACCTCTCCGACACCCTGACGCTGGGCAACATGACGATCAACGCCGGCGTGCGCTACGACAACCAGAGCGGAAAGCTCGACGCCGTCACGATCCCGGGCAACCCGGTCTTCGGGGACCTGCTTCCGACGATCAATTTCAACGGGTCCCAGAAGCCCTTCACCTGGGATGACGTCGTCCCCCGCATCGGCCTGACCTACGCCCTGGGCGAGGACAAGAAGACCCTGCTCCGCGCGAGCTACTCGCAGTACGCCGATCAGCTCGGCAGCGGCACGATCTCCTTCGCGAACGCCGGCGCTCTGTCGGCGGAATTCTTCCCCTGGAACGACGCGAACGGCGATCACGTCGTCGACCGCGGCGAGGTCGACCTCTCCCAGCTGCTCTACTTCTACGGCCTCGATCCGGCCCACCCGGCCAACACGGTCTCGCCCAACGTCATCGACCCGAACCTCAAGGCCGGCCGGACGCACGAGGCCACGGCCGGCATCGAGCGCGAGGTCCTGCCCGAGTTCGTCGTCGGCGTGGCCTACACGTGGCGCCGGTACTCGGGAGCCATCTATCCGCACCGCACCGGACTCACCGCCGGCGACTACGAGGTGGCGGGATTCCTGGACGGCACCCTGGCCGACGGGTCGACCTTCCACCAGCCGTACTACTCGCTCAAGCCGGGCGTCGACATTCCCGCCGGCGTCACGCTGAGCAACCGGCCGGACTGGCACACGCTCTACAACGGCGTCGACCTCAACTTCCAGAAGCGCCTCACCAACAAGTGGATGGTCCGCGGGGCCGTCACCTGGCAGGACTGGAAGCAGAAGGGCGGCCTCAACTCCTGCTACGACCCCACCAGCAACCGCGGCGGCAACGCCCTTGTCTGGCCCGGAACCGCGATCCCGGTCGCGACGGGCACGACCTGCGCGCTCGACGACATCGCGGCCGCGCCGGCCGGAGCCTACGGCAGCAAGACCGAGGTCTTCCTGAACTCGCGGTGGCAGTTCAACGTGGGCGGCCTCTACCAGCTGCCGTGGGACTTCGCGATCGCCGCGAACGTGTACGGCCGCGAGGGCTATCCCTACCTCCAGTACGTGCGGTTCGATCCGGGTGACGGCCTCGGCACCCGCGACAACATCATCGGCGCGCTCGGCGACCACCGGTACAAGGACGTGTTCGACGCGGACCTGCGCCTGGAGAAGGTGATCCAGGTTCGGCCGCTCCAGATCACGCTCTCGGCCGACATCTTCAACCTGCTCAACAGCGGCACCGTGCTCCAGCGCAACGCGCGCACGCCCGGGACCGCGACCGCCAACGACGGAACCGTCACGGCAGTCGACTCGGCGACCTACAACAACATCTTCGAGCTCCAGAGCCCGCGCCTGGTGCGCTTCGGAGCCCGCATCTCGTTCTGAGTCACCTCCCTCCGGTATTCGGGCGGGCCCTCGGGCCCGCCCTTTTTTCGTCTCCCGGCGCAACCCCGAACGGACGCCGCCGTAGTCCGAGAGAGGAGGATCCCCCCATGAAGCGATCGGCGTCACCCGTGCTGGCGCTCGCCTTCGCGGCCGGTGCTCTGGCCGCGCCCGCATCGGCGGTTCCCGAAGGCGGCGGCGCGAAGGATCCCGAGACGGTCTTCGTCACGTACCACGTGCGTCCGGGCAAGGAGGCGGACATGGAGAGGCTGATGCGCGAAGACCATTGGCCACTCCTGCGCCGGCTGGGGCTCGTGCGCGAGACGCCTCACGTGCTGGCGCGCGGGACCGAGGCCGACGGCAAGCCCTTCCTGCGCGAGGTCCTGACCTGGCGCGACCACGACACGCCGGACAACGCGCCGCCCGAGGTCGAGGCGGTCTGGAAGCACATGTACGACTTCGTCGAGAAGCGGGGCGGCTCGCCGGCGATCGAGATCCAGGAGGTGGACCTGCTCGTTCCGGCGCCCTGACACCGCCGTCGGGGCCGATTCGTTCGTGGCAAGATACGGCTTCTGAGCCACGAACCCACCGAGAGTGCGGCCGACGCCGCCGTTGCCCCCGCCCGCGGGTTCGACGTGTTCTGCCTCCCCATCATCGAGTGGGGTTTCCGCTTCCAGCGGCCCCAGCAGTTGCTCCTGCCGTTCGCACGGGACGGCCACCGCGTCTTCTATGCCCGGACCGGCTTCCTGGGCCTCGATCGCGAGCCGACGATCCACTCCGTCGAAGGAGTCGAACGGATCTACGAGGTCGGCCTGCCCGGGGAGTTCGACTTCAACCTCTACGAGGGGCAGCTCGAGGGGGAGACGCTGGAGCAGGCCGCCGAGGCGGTGGACGCGCTCGCGGGCCGCTACGGCATCGCGGAAGCCGTCTGCCTCGTCCAGTACCCCTCCTGGGAGCCTCTGGCCCGCCGGCTTCGCGAGCGCCTCGGCTGGACGGTCGTCTACGACTGCATGGACGAGCACACGGGGTTCGGCACTCACGGCCCGACCACCGAGAGAGACGAGGCGCGCCTCGTCGCCGAGAGCGACCTCGTCCTGGCGACCTCGGCGCCGATCCTCGAGAGGCTCCGAAAGACACGGCCCGATGTGCTACGACTCCAAAACGCCGCCGACCTCTCGAACTTCTCGCGGCTGCCGCCGCGGGAGACGAGTCCGCTCGCGCGGCTGCCGCGGCCGGTCGTGGGCTACTACGGCGCCATCGCCGAGTGGTTCGACGCGCAGGGGATCGCGCTTTCCGCGGCGAGACGCCGCGGAGCCTCCTATGTCCTCATCGGCCGCGAGAGCGGGGCGGACCTGTCGGCCCTGGACGGGCTGCCCAACGTTCACCGCCTCGGCGAGGTGCCGTACGCCGGGCTGCCCGAGCACCTCGCGGCGTTCGACGTGTGCACGATCCCGTTCCGCCGGACGCCGCTGACCGAGGCGACCAACCCCGTCAAGCTCTACGAGTACCTGGCGACGGGGAAGCCGATCGTGGCGCGGCGGCTCCCCGAGATCGAGCCGTTCGCCGGGGCCGGCGCCGACGCCGGCGGCAGGCTCATCGAGCTCTACGACCGGCCCGAGGAATTCGACGCGGCGCTCGAGCGCGCGCTGTCGCGCCGCCCGGACGAGGAGGCGATCGCCGCGCGAAGGCGGCAGATCGCGCGCGAGAACACCTGGGAGATCCGCTATCGGACCCTCCGCGAGCGGCTCGACTCCCTGCCGAAACGCCCATCGTCCCGCCCCGCTCCCGCCGCGCGAGGCGAGTCCGATTCCGCCTCGTCGGCCTTCTCCGTCGCCCGCCGCGTCAAGGAGATCCGGCGGCTCTCCGGGATCGTCGCCGAGCAGCAGGAGGGGATCGCGTTCCTGCGCGGCGAGGTCTCGACGCGCGACCGGATCCTCGCCGAGACCGACGCGGCGCTGCGCGGCGAGATCGCGCGCGTCCAGGCCGAGCAGGACCGCATCGCGGCCGAGTCGGAGCTGCGCCGCCGGCACCTCGAGGAGGCGCTGGCGGAGCTGCGGCGATGGGAAGAGTCGCGGCTCGGCCGCATCCGGCGGCGAGCGCAGAAGACCAAGGACGCCGTCGCCTCCGCGCGCCACGCGCTGGGCCGGGCGACCGCGCCGGGGACGCCGCTCTTCAGGGTCGGGCGCGCGCTGATCCCGCCGCCGCTCGCGCGCTATCTCCGGCGGACCCTCGCGCCGGTGAAGCAGAGGGACAAGATGGTCCGGCTCGATCCGCGGGCGTCCCGCGGGCGGACGACGGACGCTCTCCCCGCGAGGTCGAAGGGGAAGTACGACGCGATCGTGTTCTCGATCATCGACTGGGACTTCCGCTTCCAGCGCCCGCAGCAGCTCGCGACGCAGTTCGGGCGTCACGGCCACCGGGTCTTCTACCTCTCGACGACGCAGTGGCTCGCGAGCGGGGAGGGAGGGCCGGCGTGGGACCTGGTCCGCAAGGCGCCGAACGTCGCCGAGCTGCGCATCCGCTCGCGCCGCCCGCTCGACGTCTACAGGGGCGCGCTCGACGCGGCGGACCTGGACGTCCTCGTCGACGCGTTCGACGCGATGGCCGCCGACCTCGCGATGGGGGACGCGGTCAGCCTCGTGCAGATCCCCTTCTGGGCGCCGCTCGCCGAGCGGCTGCGCGAGCGCTTCGGCTGGCCCGTCGTCTACGACTGCATGGACGAGTGGACCAACTTCCCGGGCTTCGGGCCGGAGGTCCTCTCGCGCGAGGACGCGCTGGTGCGCGGCGCCGACGCGACCGTCGTCTCCGCCGACCGTCTGTGGGAGAAGTGGAAGGGGACGGCGCCCCGGCTCATCCTCGCGAAGAACGGGATCGACTCCGAGCACTACCGCAGGCTCTACGCGCCGAACGACGTGCTCGGGGACGTCCGCCACCCGGTCATCGGCTACTACGGCGCGCTCGCGTCGTGGGTCGACGCGCCGCTGCTCGAGAAGATCGTCCGCCAGCATCCCGAGGCCACGATCGTGCTGGCGGGCGGCCACTTCGACGTGGACCTCTCCGGGATCGCGAAGGCGCCGAACGTGCGGCTCCTCGGCCAGCGGCCCTACGACGAGATGCCGAGGCTCCTCTGGAACTTCGACGTCTGCGTGATCCCGTTCCTCGTCAACGACATCACCGAGGCGACCAACCCGGTCAAGTTCTACGAGTACCTCTACGGCGGCAAGCCCGTCGTCGCGCCCGCGCTGACGGAGCTTCTGCCTTACGCCGAGCTGTCTTACTTGGCGCGCGCGCACGACCACGCGGAGTTCCTCGCGAAGCTGAAATCGGCGCTGGCGGAGCCGGCGGACGATCCCCGGCGCGCCGCGCGCCGGACCGTCGCCGAGGAGAACGACTGGGCGCACCGCTACGAGGCGATCGACGCGGGCCTTCGGGAAGTCGAGGCGTTCCCGCTCGTCTCCGTCGTCGTCGTCACCTACGGCGGGCTCGAGCTGACGAAGGCCTGCCTCGACTCGCTCCTCCACGGGGAGACGTGGCCGCGGCTCGAGGTTTTGGTCGTAGACAACGCCTCGACCGATGGCACCCCGGAGTACCTGCGCAATCTGGTCCTCGCGGACCCGCGCGTGCGGTGCATCCTGAACCCCGAGAACCGGGGCTTCGCGGCCGCCAACAACCAGGGAGTCCGCGAGGCGCGAGGCGAGGTGGTCGTCCTCCTCAACAACGACACGGTCGTGCCGCCGGGCCTGATGGGCCGGCTCGTGGCGCACCTGCGGCGCGACCGCACGATCGGCCTGCTGTGCCCGACGACCAACTTCTGCGGCAACGAGGCGCGGGTGGAGCCGTCGTATGACAGCGGCGCCTCCGGCGCCGTCCCTCTCGCGGCGATGTCAGCCTTCGCGGCGCGCCGCGCCCGCGAGCACCGCGGGAGGATCTTCGACATCGGCGTCGCCGCGATGTACTGCGTCGCGATGCGCAAGGGCGTGTCGGATCAAGTCGGACCGCTCGACGAGGCCTACGGCGTGGGCATGTTCGAGGACGACGACTTCGCCGTGCGCATGCGCGAGGCGGGCTACCGCGTCGTCTGCGCCGAGGACGCGTACGTCCACCACGTCGGCCAGGGCGCGTTCCGCAAGCTGTCGCCGGCGGAATACGACGCGCTCTGGAAGAAGAACCAGGCCTACTTCGAGAAGAAGTGGGGCGTCGCGTGGAAGGCGCACGTGCCGCGCAAGGGCGTCACGGCGGCGCGGTCGAAGATCGGGGAAGAGGAGACGTAGGGGCGGGGCTCGTCCCCGCCCGGCGCCGCAAGACGATCAGGGCGAACATCGCGACACGGTCCATGATCGGCGCCGCCGCAGCCTCGAGAGCCCGCCACAACCCGTAGGTGAATCCCGGCATGAGGCCCGGATACGACATGCCGCCCGAGATGAGGTACGCCACCGGCATGAAGGGCTCGATCCGCTCGATCGACCACTCCGGCAGCTCGCGCTCGAAGCGGGCGCGGTCCCGAGCGAACATCATCCACGGCAGCGCGTTGTTCGCGCCCGACACCGGCCCGCTCGACGGGAACTCCCACTCCGGCACGTCCGGCTCGAACGGTTCCTCGTGCAGGTGGCGGTAGACGAGCCGGGACCACGGGGTGACCCATGGCTCGACCATGGCGATCGCTCCGCCGCCGCGCGACGCCCGCGCGGCCTCGCGGAGGAACCCGCGCGCGTTCGGCAGGTGATGGAAGACGTTCGTCATCACGATCGCGCGGAGGCTGCCCGCCGGGAACGGCAGCGCGTGGGCGTCCGCGACGAGCGACACGCCCTGCCACGCCACGATCTCGGAGCTGATCGCCGACGGCAGCAGCTCCCGCAGGAATCCTCCGCCGGACCCGATCTCCAGCACGCGCCCGCCGCCGGCCGGAAGGGCCGCGAGGATCCGGCCGTACCAGTCGCGGTAGACGCTCCGCAGGAACGGCTTCCTTCGGAGCAGATCGCGGCGCGCGAGGGTCGTGTGCGGGTGATCGACGTCGAGTCCGCGGCGGCGGCCCGTCGCCATCAGACGAACTTGAGCCGGCGGGCGGCGACTCCCACCATCCGCAGGAGGAGCCAGCCGTGGCGCCAGCGCTGGATGTTGGTCTGGCCGTACGTGCGCTCGCGGTAGCGGACGGGCACGTCCACGATGCGCAGGCCGAGCTTCGCCGCGCCGAACAGCAGGTCGAAGTCCCCGAAGGGGTCGAAGTCGCCGAACGCTTTGCGATTGGCCGCGATCCGCTCGTAGTCCGTCTTCCAGAGGACCTTGGTCCCGCACAGCGTGTCGCGCACCGGCTGGCCCAGGAGCCACGAGAACGCCGCGCTGAAGAACTTGTTGCCCGCGAGGTTCGCGAGCCGCATGGCCTGGTGCTCCATGGGGTAGACGAGCCGCACGCCGTTGATGAAGTCGCCCTTGCGCGAGACGAGCGCGTCGTAGAAGCGGGGGAGGTCCTCGGGCGGCACGGTCAGGTCGGCGTCGAGGATCATGAGGATGTCGCCCTTCGCCTTCTCGAAGCCGAGCCGCATGGCGTCGCCCTTGCCGATCCCGGCCTGCTGGAAGGCCTGCGAGGAGACCCCGGGATGGCGCTCGCGCGCCGCCAGGATCGCCGGCCACGTCGCGTCCTTCGAGTGCCCCTCGACGAAGACGATCTCGGTTTCGCGTCCCATCTTCGGCACGCGCTCGAAGATGCCCTCGATGTTGCCCTCCTCGTTGCGCGCGGGGACGACGACGGACACCGACGGGCGAGCGTCGGCGGCGGCGGATGGCGCCCCGGAGCGGACCGTCATGACGTGCGCCAGAGCGAGGTGGCGGAAGGGCCACACGTGCACGACGAGCTTGTTGAAGAAAGGCGCGAGGAGCGGGACATTCAGCGGGAACAGAACCTCTTCGGTATCCCGGACCACGTCGAGGTTCGCAAGCCGCAGGAGGTTCCGGACGTCGTCGGGCGTGAGCCAGTTCTGGCGCAGCGTCGACTGCGCGGCCCCGAGCCGCGACGCCGCGCGAAGCGGGAACTCCCAGAGGTGGCTGAAGAAGTTGAGCACGAGTCGCGTGCGCGGGCCGACGAGCGGGGCGAGCTCCTCGAAGACCCGCTGGACGTCCCAGAGGTCGTTGACGAGGTCCGAGAGCACGACGAAGTCGAAGGAGGCCGAGGAAGATAGCGGCAGCGCGTGGGCGTCCGCCTCCAGAAAGTGGAGGCCCGGGTGCCGCCGCCGCGCCTCCCGGACCGCCGCGTGGCTGAAGTCGATCCCGACGCCGAACGACGGCTGGAGCGAGGCGAGCAGGTCCCCCGCCTCGCAGCCGACCTCGAGCACGCGCTGGCCGGGAGGGATCGTCAGGCGATAGATCTCGGCCAGGCGCCGCTGGTACGCGCCGCGCGCGCCGCCCCAGCGCAGCCGGCTCGACGCGATCCCATCCCAGTGTCCGATCCGCTCGCGGCGGTAGGCGTCTTCGCTCATGCCGCCGTACCCGGAATCGAAGGCCTCCAGAGGCGCTCCGCCGCCGTGCACATCACGACCGCGGCCGCCGGCGCGAGTTGGGCGAGAAGACGGGTGTAGGCGCCGATGATGTGGACGGCCATGTCCCAGTTCGTGAAGAGGAAGACCGGCGATTCGATTCCGATCGCCCCGACGACCGCCAGCGCGACCAGGGAAGGCCGCGCCTGCCTCCACGCGACGACGAGTGCCGAGGCGACGAAGAAGGCCGGCCAGAAGAGTCCCCACTCCTCGGGCGAGAGCAGGAGCCGCAGGCAGAGCGAGGCGACGAGGCGCACGCTGTGCAGGGCACGGAGGCGATGCTCCGCGTCGAAGGGTCCCCACGTGATGTCGTGAACGCCGGTCCAGCGGACGTATCCGACGCGCAGCGCGACGAACGCCGCGATCAGAGCGGCGCCGGCGCCGTTCTCCCGAAGCCGTTCCGAGAGGCGCCGCGGGCGCTCCAGGATCCACGAGAGGCCGATGGCAACGCAGGCGACGAGGACGAGGACCATCCCCTCCTGCTTCACCGTCGTCAGCGCGCCGATCAGCCAGGGGAGCGGCGATCCCACGCCGGGCCGCCGCGAGCCCTCCCGCAGGCTCGCCGCCACGATCGCGGCGACGAAGGCGGCGAGCGGCATGTCGACACACCCATCGGCGCTCGTCGCGGTCGACAGCTCCGGCAGCAGGGCGACGAGGAGCGCCGCGGCGAGGGCCCAGCGCCGCGAGCAGATCGTTCGTGCGGCGGAGTAGGTCCCGAGAAGGAGCGAGACGTACAGTCCGAAGAAGATCGGCTTGAGACGGTCGAAGTCGAATCCGCCGCGCAGGCGCGAGAACGCGGCCTCGAAGAACGAGATGTACGGCGGGTACGCGACCAGACGGACGTCGTACCCCTCCTCGGGAAACCACTCCCGCGTGAGGCCGCCGTTGACGGCGATCAGCTGCCCCTTCGTCGCCCAGACCTGCGCGCCGTCCCAGCCCTGCCCGGCGCGAATGTTCAGGACCCCGAAGAAGATCGCGATCGCGACGATCGCCGCGAGGAGCACGACCGAGACGGGATCCTCGGCCATCGCGGAGAGGTCGCCGTCCCACGGCGCCGAGGGAGCGGGATCGGCCGTCCGCCCCCTGCGGCCGAGCCGTCGCCAGAGAACTGCTCCGACAGCGATCGCGATGATGACCATCTCGAGGGTCAGCGCGTGGCTCCTCGCGAGCAGCGTGAGCGGGAAGAGGAACGCCGCGCACGCTCCGGATCCGATGAGGAACGACTCGTTCCAGGACGGCAGATCGCGGGAGCGTCGCCCGAGGAGCGCCTCTCCGACGGCGGCGAACCCCAGCGAGAGCAGCGCGGCGAGGAGCGAGCCGAGGGTCGCGTGGATCATGGGGCGAGCTCTCCGAACCAGGTCGTTCCCTGCAGGCCGGGGACGACGCCGAGGTCGATCTTCCAGAGGAACCCGAGGTCCTCCGGAGGCGTCCCGGCCGAGATCGCGAAGCGCGCGCCGTATTTCGCGCGCACCTCCGCGAGCCGCGGCTTGTCCCACGGCTGGACCACGATCGTCCGGAAGTCCGGGTACAGCGCGCGCTGCCACAGCCGCGAGAACCAGGCTTCCTGCCTGGCCGGGACGTAGAGGACGGAGGCTCCCGGCGGCAGCCTCGCCTTCACGGCGCGGACCTGCGCCTTGAGCTCCGGCGAGAAGACCGAGCGCGCCGGGCTCGCGGCGACGGGGAACTCCTTGACGATCGCGCTCACGCCGCAGAAGAGGGCGGCCACGGCGACGAGCACCGAGAACACGCGGCCGGTCAGGACGCCCGGCCAGCGCGGCGGCGGCGTCACTCGGCGAGGCTCCGCAGCCAGAGGCTGCCCCCGCCGAGGAACACGCCCGGAACCGCCGGGACGTAGGGCTTCAGCAGATCGGGGGCCGTCTTCTGGAGGTAGTAGACGCCCAGGAGGATCTCGAACTTCGTGCTGTTCGCGAGGAGCGCCGCGAGGACGTACTGCTCGTTCCAGTAGCAGAGCACCTCCTCCGCCCAGCGCTTCGGGTATTCGTACGGCAGGCAGATGTCGTGGACGTGGACGAGCACGCCCTTCGGCATCCTCGGCAGGATCCGCAGGAAGAGGTGGTTCACGTCGGAGCCCGTCTTCGTGATGTGCGAGCCGTCGATGAACAGGACGTCGTTCTCGCGCAGCCCCAGGAAGACGGAGTCCGGCGCCTCCTGCACGGGCGCGGCGACGACCTCGACTCCGTCGAGCGCCGAGAGCCATCGCGGCGCGTGCGGGTCGATGCAGAGGATGCGCCCGGATCCGTTGTCGCGGACGGCCTTGTGGGCCAGCCGCGTCGAGTGTCCGGCGCCGACCTCGACGATGCGCTCCGGACGGAACCTCCGGATCATCGAGTAGTAGAGCGAGGCGTCCGAGTGGCTGAACTGGTCGTTGCCCCAGTGGAAGGCGGCGTCGTCGTTCTCGCGGCGCTCGTAGGTGAGCGCCGACAGCTCCGCGGCGAAGCTCGGCGTCTCGCCCAGAAAGCGCCGCTGAGCCTCGAGGTCCCAGCGACCGCAGTGCGGGTACGTGCCGTCCCAGACCGACGCCGGCAGGTCCGCGGGCGCCCACACCGGCGTGTAGAAGAAGTCGGGGATGACCTGTAGGCGGCGGCGCCGCGAGTGCCGATGGAGCTCTCGCAGCGCGTCGGTCCAGCCCGGATGCTCGGTGTCGAAGCCCAGACGGCGGACGATCTGGTCGAGGAGCTCCTCGAGCCGGGGCTCGCCTGCGGGGGTCGCGGGGGCCGCGGCGTTCGCCGCAGACGGCGGCCCGGCGCTCTCGTTGAGGCGCCGCCAAAGGCCGGTCAGCCGCTTCATGAGGCTCGCCTCACGAAGACGAGGAGCGCGATTCCGGAGACCAGCGCCGCGGCCAGCGCGGGAGCCGTCCGGCGGGCCGGCGAGCGCGGCTCGAGGCCCTGGAGCAGGAGGGGCAGCGGATGGGCGAACGGCGTCAGGTCGACGCGCTTCCAATCCGGTGGCTGCTTCAGGCGGTGGAAGCTCCAGTACCAGCCGGTCGGCAGGTATTGCGGATAGTCCGCGCCTCGCCTCGCGCGAAGCCAGACACGCAGCAGTCGTCCGTTGAAGCGCACGTGATTCCAGGTCATGTCGCTCTGGAGCGTCTCCAGCGTCGGCGTGGTCGCCGTCGTCGCGACCGCCATGAGCGTCCCGTAATAGAACGCGACGCCGAGGAACGATACCGCCAACCCGATCGCCACCGCCAGGACGAGCGCGGGCTCCCGGCGAAGACGCAGGGGACGGTCCCGCTTCGACGCCGCGAGGCACAGGACCAGGGGAGCCACGGACGAGTGGAGGTAGCGGGGTCCCCACGTTTCGTCCGCCCACATGCCGAGGAGGGAGACCGAGGCGAGCCCGAGGAGCGTCAGAACGGAGAAGACGGCGACACGCGGCGCGACGCGAGCGGCGCGCGGCAGGGCGATCACGGCGAGCAGGGTCAGCGGAGCGTAGAGGAACAGGCCCTTGTTCGGCGAGGCGAGCAGGGCCAGGAGGTTCAGCAGCGGAGAGATCGGATCGCGCACCAGCCAGAGCGCCGCGAAGCTGGCGCCGCCGCCGAAACGGATCCAGGCGATGTGCCGGACCCAGGCGTTCGCCGCGAAGAGAACGACGACGAGGAGAAGGGTGGCGGCCGTCTTCGCGGCCGAGGCCCGGCTCGAGCCCGCTGATCCGCGGAGGAAGCACCCGGCGAGATAGGCGACCGCGGGGACGAGGAGCGCGCCGCCGGACTTCGCGCTTATGGCGATTCCCGCGCAGAATCCGAACAGGAGACACCGGGCCCAGCTCTGCGGTGCACGCGGCGGCGGCGAGGAATCGCCGAGCGCGAGATAGGCCGCCGCCAGGAGGAACACCGATTGCGTCGTCTCCAGTCCGATGGAGGCATAGGGCCAGAGGAGCGTCGCGAACCCCGCCGCGACCGCCAGCCAGAATCCCCACGCCCGGCTCTGTGCGAGGCGGGAGCCCCAGACGAAGACGAGCGTCACCAGCAGCGCCGTGGCGACTGCCGGCTGCCAGGACAGCCCGACGTCCTCCGAGATCGTGGAGGCGCCGAGGAAGGCGTCGCCCGCGGCCATGAACGGGCACTGGAAGAGCAACCCGGCGGCTCCGTTGCGGGGCCACTCGATCGGGCCGTGTCCTCCCAGGAGGCGAAAGCCGATCTGCCGGCAGGCGTTCATCTCTTCGCCGATGTAGCCCATCCCGGCGGCGCTGAAGGGGGAGAACGCGAGATACAGGAGAAGGATCGCGGCGAAGAACGCGAGAGTGACGAGGCGCGGGCTCGCGATGCTCACGCGGCTGCGGTTCCCGTGATGGGAAGCGCGTCACCCGCGGCGGCCGCCCATTCGCACGCGATCGTCAAGCCGGAAGCCCCGCCGATGATACCTCCGGCGCGCGTTCGCGCCGCCTCGAGACCCACAGCGAGACCGCCACGAGGACGCCCGCCAGCGACAGCCACGCTCCGACGCGGAAGCTGGCCGGGTCGTACACGATCCGCACCTCGTGGACTCCCGGCGCGAGCGCGACCGCGACGAGCGCGTAGTCCGCGCGCAGAAGCGGCGCGTCCCTCCCGTCCACGATCGCCCTCCATCCCGGGTAATACATCTGGCTCACGACGAGGAGGCTCGGTTCTATGACGCGCGCGGTCAGCGCGACCGCGTTGACGCCCTGCGCGTACGCGGTGACGCCGGGATTCTCGGCGGGCGTCCCGAGCCCCGTGGGAGGCGGCGCCGACGGCAGGATGACCGTCCTGCGCGGATCGAAGTCGCCCTCCCGGATCGCGAGAAGCTCGGGACGGTCGCCTCCCGGTATGACGCGGACTCCCCAAGTCGGCACCAGGAACGCGCGCGGAAGAGACCGGAGGTTCTCGAAGACCCGGATCGACACGTCGGAGAACACGAGGCGGAATCGATCGGGCTGCGCCGCGAGCAGCTGCGCGCTCGAGTTCCAGGTCGTGGCCGCGAGGTATTTCACGTTGGCGAGGTCCAGGATCCGCGTGTCGGTGGCGGCGACCTTCTCGGCGTCCAGGTAGGGATAGTCGTCGCGCATCCCGAGGGGCGTCAGGAAGCGCGTGAGGCGCCGGAGCAGGACGGTGTATCCCGTGGCCGACTGCAGGCCGTACATCCCCTCGAAGCTCGCCCCGTACGCCCGGCCGAGCGAGGCCACGCGGTGCGGCTCCGGATCTTTCCGGAGGAAGTCGAACGTCGCGGCCGGCGGGAAGATCTCGCCGGGCTTGCAGAAGGGCAGGAACGCGAAGCTCGCGGTCACGAGGTCGGCCGCGCAGAAGACCAGCGCGAGCGCGGCGAACCGGCGGCGCGGGAGCCGTGGGACGAAGGCGAGCGCCAGGATCGCCGTCGCGGCGCCCAGCGCGACCGCGGACGAGATCGGCGAGCGCAGCCACGTCCACGTCCCCGGCCCGCCGTCCCTCAGCTCCGGCCTCACGGAGGCGACCATGAGCGCGACGCCCGCGGCGCAGACGGCGAGCGCGAGCGCCGGGAGGATCCACCCGGCGCGCCGGGATGCCCCCGGATCCCGCGCCTCCGGCGTTTCCAGCGCCGAGAGCGCGAGCGCGGCGAGTATCGCGAGGCACAGGTCGGCTACGACGAGGAGACGCCCGTTGGGGAGGCCCCGGAGGACCGGCGTGACCAGCGAGAGCCAGTAGACGGGACCGGTTCCGTAGACGACCGACAGCGCGCAGAGCAGGAGCCCGCCGAAGAAGAGGACGTCGCGCCGGTTGCGGTGCAGCCAGGCCAGAGGCGCGAGCAGCAGCGTGAGCATCCCCGCGTACGCCGCGCTCTCGGGGATGGGGATGCCGGCGGTGTTGGGGCTCGAGTAGAGGTCGCGGGAGAGAAACGCCGCGATCTCGGAGAGCGGCTTGGGCCCCCACGGCATCGTGAGGCCGCGGTCGAGCTGCCCGATGAACTCGAGGCCCGGGAGCATCTGGATCGCGGCGAGGGTCAGGGCGAGCAGCCCCGCGGCGGCGAAGAGGACCGTGAAGCGGATCCTCGTGGTCTCGCGCGAGGCGGGCCAGGCGAGCCGGAAGAGGAAGAAGAGGAGCGCGACCAGCGTGACGTGCGCGGCGTTCTCGGGCTGCCCCGCGAGCACCGGAAGGGCGAGCGCGGCTCCGGCCAGCGCGACCGACGGGCCGCCTGGCCGGCGATGCAGCCGGTCGATGCCGAGGAGGACCAGCGGCAGCCAGAGCGAGGTGTCGAGGTGCGGACGCGTCTGGAAGGCCGTGACCCAGCCGCAGAAGGCGAAGATCACGCCGGCCAGGAGGGAGCCCGTCCGCGTGGCGCCCAGGCGGCTCGCGAGCAGCGTGGCGAGGATGCCCGCGAGAACGGTCCGAAGGAGGACGGAGAGCGACCAGGCGAGCGGCGTGGGGAGCGCGTAGTAGATCAGGTTCGGCGGATAGAAGAGGCCCGTCTGCATGTCCCCGAGAAACGGCGCGCCGATGAGGAGATCGGGATTCCAGAGGGGCAGATGTCCCGAGGCGACGATGCGGCGCGTGTAGGCCTTCCAGGGATAGAGCTCGGTGACGAGGTCGCCCATCTCGGCGTGGGGCGTCCCGATTGGGGGAGGGTTCGGCGCGACCGGCCGGACCGAGTCCCACGGCGGGAACTGCGTCACGAGCTTCGCGGGAAACGGAACCCGGCCCATGAGGATCGGCCAGTACATGACGAGGGAGAGCGCGCCGCACAGGAGGAGGCTCCTCTCGACGAGCCAGGCCGTCTCGGAGCGGGTCGTGCGTGAGGCGGAGCGCAAATGAAGGTCTCGCGCCGATGATACTGGACGCGAGCCGCGCGGCGTCCGTGTCGCGCGCGCCGGTAGGCCGGCCTACTCGCCCGGCGCGGGAGGCGTGGAGTAGGCGAAGGGAGGCGCGGCCGTCGCGGGCGACTGCGCCCGGAGGATGTCGCGGTCGCGCGCCCCGGCGTCCTCGGCCTCGAGGAAGAACGCCGCGATCCGGCGCGCGTGCTCGTCGAGCCGCTCGCCCTCGATGTTCGACAGCATCACGGTCACGAGCCGCGCCTGCGGCACGACGACGATCGCCGCGCGCCCGCCGACGCCGCGCCCGTCGTGCCAGACGTAGCGCCGGCCCTGCGCGTCGGTCTCGACGTACCAGCCCAGGCCGTAGCCGGTGCGCTGGCCGCCGCGCGTCTTCTGGGGCGTGAACATCGTCTCGAGGGTCTCGCGGCGGACGATCTCGCCGCGCAGCAGCGAGGAGACGAAGCGGACGAGGTCCTCGGTCGTCGAGACGAGGCCGCCCGCGCCGGAGCGGCAGCTCGTGTCGACCGTGCGCGCGGAGCGGAGCAGGCCCAGGAAGCCGCGCTCGTAGAACTGCGATCGGCCCGGCAGATAGCGCCGGGGGTCGTCGATGAGCGTCGAGGTCATGCCGGTCGGGCCGGCGATCGTCTCGTTCAGCAGGTCCGCGAACCGCTCGCCCGTCGCGGCCTCGAGCGCCGCCGAGAGCATCATGTAGCCGTACCGCGAGATCGAGAGCCCGGCGCCGGCCGGGCGGACGAACGGGTTGCCGCGGCCGAGCGACCGCAGCGCGTCGCGCGCGCCGGAGCACGGGCCGGGAACCTCCTCGCCCTCGGCGAGGTCGCGGACGCCGCCGAGCTGGGCCGCCAGAGCGCGCAGCGTCACCGGGACCGGACTCTCGCCGGCGTCCGGCAGGTAGCGCTGGATGGGCGCGTCGAGGTCGATGCGGCCCTCCTCCGCGAGCCGCGCCATGACGGTCGCCGTCAGCGGCATCGCCGCCTCGTAGATGCGGAACTGGGTCGAGCGCGAGACGGGCCGCTGGCGGTCCACGTCGGCGAAGCCGAAGGCCGTCGACCAGACGATTTCGTCGCCGACCGCGACCGCGACGGCGGTGCCGGGGTAGAGCTGGAGGACCTCATCGAGCATGGCTCGCGACTTCGCGATGGCCTGGCCGTACGCGGCGCCCCGCGGGCGGGCGTGGGCGGGGGAGGGCTGCAGGAAGAGCGCCGCCGCCAGCGCGAGCACGGCCGCACGGCGCAGGGCGGCGACCCTCGAGGGGGGTGCGGAAGAGGACGGCGATGACGGCGTGGAAGGCGAGGAAGCCGCCGGCGCATACGCCAATGGGAAACGCAGCGTCACCTCGCAGCCCTTTCCGGGCGCGCCCTCGAAGGCGAAGTCGTGGTCGCTCGCGTAGAGCAGCTCGAGCCGGTCGCGCGTGTTGCGCAGGCCGACGCCGCCTTCGCGGCTCGGGCTCTCGCGCCTCGGTCCGTCGGACGGCCCCGGCCCGTCGTCGCGGACGCGCAGGAGCAGCCGCCCGCCCTCGCGCCGCGCGAGGACCTCGACGCGCCCCGCGCCCGGCCGCGCCGCGATGCCGTGCTTGATCGCGTTCTCGACCAGCGGCTGCAGGATCAGGTTGGGCACGAGCGCGTCCTCGGCCTCGCGCTCGACGTCGAGCCGCACGGTCAGCCGGTCCTGGAACCGGGTCTCCTGGATCTCGAGGTAGACCTGCAGGACCTCGAGCTCCTTGCGCAGCGGGATGAGGTCGTTCGCCTCGTTCTGGAGCGAGAGGCGCAGCAGGTCGCCGAGGCGGACGACGGTGCGCGCGGCGGCGTCCCGGTCGCGGAAGACCAGCGGGAGAATGGAGTTCAGAGTGTTGAAGAGGAAGTGCGGGTGCAGCTGCATCTTCAGCGCCTCGAGCCGGGCCGTCGCCACGCGCGTCTTCATCTGCGAGGTCCGCAGCTCTCGCTCGCGGGAGAGCCGCGAGTAGAGGATCGTCCAGGTCGCGCCGACGATCGCGCAGTACGTCACGAAGTGCGTCGGGAAGGCGACCGGCAGGAGGCGCGTGACCGCGCCGAGCTGAACCGGGACGATGCACGGGAACCCCATCAGGAGCGGATACAGGAGCTGGTAGGCCACGAGGTGGATCACCGGAAGGGCGAGACCCACCGCGAGCAGCCGGGAGAGCGGCGCGACCCAGTTCGCGCGCGTCGGGAGCGAGTGCTTCGCCAGGACCACGACCGCCGGCGTCATCGCGGCCCAGATGTAGGACGCGAGCAGGCTTTGCGCGAGCGCCTCCCACAGCCCGAACTCGAGGCGCTGGCGCTGGAAGGGGTCGCTGAAGTAGCGGTCCGCCGCCCGGAAGAACCCGACGAGCGTCCATGCGGCGAGCACCCAGAGGAGCGTGCGCCACCGCCAGGCGGAGCGCATGCGCGAACCCAGCCGCAGCGGGCGGCGCCCGTCGAGGAGAGTGTCGTCGAGCAGGGTGAGGGACGTCGCGCTCATGCGACTCCCTGAACCGCCACGGGGATCGGGATCTGGGCCGCTCGCGGCGAGGCGGCTCCGAGCGGGATCGTGAGCTGCAGCTCGTGGCCCTTCTCGAGCTTGTCGGACAGCGCGACGAGGTGCTGGCCCGGGTAGAGGAGCTCGAGGCGCAGCTTCGTCTTTTGCACGAATGAGTCGTCGAGGTCGACCGGCATCGGCGGCTCCGCCGCCTCGGCGGGGCTCTCGTGCACCGCCACGCGCAGCTCGTCCGCGTCCGGCCACGCCTGGATCGTGATCTGCGCCTTGCCCGGCCGCACCGAGACGCCGTTCGCGATCGCGCTCTCGATCAGCGGCAGCAGGATCAGGTTCGGCACGGCGGCCTCGAGCGCTCCGGGATCGATGGCGAAGCTGACCGCGAGGCGGTCGCGCAGCCGCGTCTGCTCGATCTGGAGATAGAGGCGAATGTACTCGAGCTCCGTCTTGAGCGGCACGAGACCGGTCGCGTCGTTGTGAAGCGCGAGGCGCAGGATGTCGCCGAGCTGGACGACGGTGCGCGCGGCCGCGCGGGGATCGGTCCGGATGAGCGGCAGGATCGCCGCGAGCGCGTTGAAGAGGAACGGCGGGTGCAGGCGCAGCTTCAGGGCCTCGAGCTGCGTCTGGACGAGCTCGCGCTCGAGCTCCGAGGTCTCGAGCGCCTTCTCGCGGTAGGTGCGGTAGTCGTCGATGCCCCAGGTCACGCCGACGAGACCGAAGAAGGTCGCGAGGCGCGCCGCGCCCCCGAAGGCGAGCGTCGCCAGGAACATCGCGGCGAAGTCCCGGCGCGGCGCCGGGTCGACGGCGTGCCAGAAGACGTTGGTGAGGGTGAGGTGAATCAGGGCCGCGGCGGCGCCCGCGAGGATCAGGAGCGGCACGGAGCGCAGCGCCGTCCCCCGGCGCGGGCGGAAGCGGCGCGCGACGGCCATGATGGCCGGGGTCAGCGCCGCCCAGATGTACGCGGTGAGGAGGCTCCCCGCCAGGGACTTCCACCAGACGTTCTCGATCGGCTGCTGCAGCGACGGCGCGCGCAGGTAGCGCTGCGCCGCGAAGAAGAAGCCGACGCCGGTCCAGAGGAAGAAGATCTCCCGCACGTGCCGACGGCGGCGCCGCCGGAACGAATCCGTCGGCGTCGCCCCGGCGACTCTCCACGCGCTCGCGCGCAGGGCCGATGCGGTCACGCGGCTACACGGCCAGCCGCCGGAATTCCTTGAGCCGCTCGCGGTAGGTGCTCGAGAGGGTGAGCTTCGTCCCGTCCTTCAGCGTCACCGCGTAGTCGCCGTTGAACCACGGGTGCATCTCCTTGATCTTCTCGATGTTGACGATCGTGGAGCGGTGGATGCGGAAGAACTTCTTGGGGTCGAGCTTCGCCTCGATGCCCGACGTGGTCTCGTGGAAGACGTAGATCTCCTTGCCGACGTGCAGGCGCACGTTGTTGCGCGAGGACTCGATCCAGTCGATGTCCGCGACGCGGAGGAAGACGCTGCGGTCTTCCTTCTTGATGAGGAGCCACTCGGGGTACGCGCGCTCCTTCTGGATGTCCTCGAGCAGCGCGTGGAGCGCCGCCTTCAGGTCGCGTTGGGAGGTGCGGTCGATCTCGGCGCGGGCCCGGTCGACGGCGTCGTGCAGACGCTCCGGCGAGAACGGCTTCATCAGGTAATCCACGGCGTGCGCCTCGAACGCCTTGAGCGCGTAGCGGTCGAACGCGGTCACGAAGATCACCGCCGGGAGGTCCGACGGCTCGAGCGCCGCGAGCACGCCGAACCCGTCGAGGCCCGGCATCTGCACGTCGAGGATCAGGAGGTCGGGCTTGAGGTCGGTCACGGCCTTGACGGCCTCGAAGCCGTCGCCGCACTCCGCCACGATCTCGACATCGGTTTCTTCTTGGAGACCGTTGCGGACCCATTCGCGCGCCAGGGGCTCGTCGTCCACGATCAGTGCTCGGATTTTCATCCCCTACCTCCCTCGGATTTTTTTCAAAACCCGCAGCGTGATACGTAAGCCAACGCAACGAGTTACGAAAAGATGCCGGATCCTTTTGGCCCAAGAATCCGGACGAAATGTTCAAAAACCGGAACGCGTGCGCGGACGGCGGGACGCGGCCCTTGCGAACGGGGACGAAGGGGACGATTCGCGGGACGACTGCTCCCGAAGCCTGCCGAACCGGCGGAGTTCGTCCCGGCGATCCCGATTTCTTTGCGAATTCCGGACACGTCGGATCCGCCCCGCGTGACAATGATGGCGCGATGAGACCGCGGCTCCTGTTCGCCGCACCGGTGCTCCTGGTCGTGTGGCTCGCGTCGGATCACGCCGGTCCGGGCGGACCGAAGGGCGACGCCGCGAGCTCCCGGGCTCGCTACGACCCGTCCGAGACGCCGACGTCGCAGCCCGATTTCCGGCACGCGGCGATGGGCGTCGGTCCGTCCGACCCGACGCGGACGCCGACGGCGCCGCCGGAGGTCCCGGCGGCCGCCGATCCGGCATTCGCCGCGACGGTGCGTCCGATCCTCGTCAGCCACTGCGCGCCGTGCCACGAGCCGGGAGGAAAGATGTACGAGCGGCTGCCGTTCGACCGCGGCGAGACCATCGCCTCGCACCGGGAGGGCGTCCTGCGACGCATCAAGGCGCCCGACGAGAAGGCCGCGATCGAACGCTGGCTCGCGAGTCGGCCCTCTTCGTAGGGGCGGCCCTCGCGGCCGCCCGGGCGGGGACGAGCCCCGCCCCTACGATTTCTTCGCGTACATCCCGTCGAAGACGACCTGCCAGGTCCTGCCGTCGTCGGCGGAGCTCTCCCAGAGCTGGCGCACGCGGCCGCCGGCCTGCGGCGTCCAGGAGATGCGCTCGCGCGTCGTCCTCCCCGCGCCCGTTTCGGACGGCGCCGGGCGCTCGCCCTCGAGAACCATCTTCCCGCTCCGCCACTCGCCCTCGAGCAGCAGCACGAGGCCCTTGTCGTCGACCCACGTCTGGTGCCAGCGGCGCTGGGCCTCGTCGTAGACGTTCAGGCTCGTGCCCTTGCCGCCCCCCGCGCCGGTCCACTCCTCGCGCAGCGCGCACCCTCCGAGGACGCGCGTGATCCGGTTCGTGCCCGCGGCCCGGCCGGCCTCGCGGACCTCCCACTCGCCCTGCCAGAAGTCGAACTGCCGGTGCTCGGGGCTCGCGCAGGGACCCGCGGCCGCGCTCCGGAGGACCTTCAGAGCGGCCGCCGCCGCGGGCGCGCGCACGAGGCCGCCGTCCCCGACCGTCAGGGCGAGGACACCGACGAGAGCCGGGACGATCGCGGGCATCTTCGGGCTCCTCCGACGTACGCGCACACGCTAGAGAGCCTGGCGACTCGAGCGCAAGCTCCGGCGGACGGGACGGAGGATTCGGGGGACGAGCGTCTCAGCGGAGCCGCCGGAAGACGTGCGTCTTGACGGCGATCCACGCGGGCCGTCCCGGCGCCAGCTCGAGCTCCCGCACCGCCTCCTTCGTGACGAGCGCATTCCACTCGATGCCCTGGGCGCGGATCCGCGCCCAGCCGCTCGTCTCGCCGATCTCGAGCGCGACCACCGCGCCGGGCAGGACGTTGCGCGCGGAGATCCCCTCGAGCGGCCGGCTCGACACGAGGACGTCCTCGGGCGAGACCGCGAACACCGCGAGGGAGGACGACGGGTCCGCGTCCTCGGCCGGCACGACGAGGCGCGCCTCGCCCACGCGGAGCACTCCGGTCCCGCGGGAGGCGTCTTTACTTCCCGCATCGGGCGGGGCCTCGAGCCTCCCCGCGAGGATGTTGTCGAAGCGCGCCTCGGGGTCGCCCTGCGAGACCCACGCGAGCGCCTGCTCGGGCGCGCCGGCGAACACGACCGTCCCCTCGCGCAGCACGACGGCCTCCTCCGCCACCGCGCGGGCCTCGCCCGCGTTGTGCGTCACGTAGAGAAAGGGGACGTGGAGCTCGTCGCGGACGCGGAGCAGGTAGGGGAGGATGCGCCCCTTCAGCGCGACGTCCACCGCCGCGAGCGGCTCGTCGAGGAGGAGCAGCCGAGGCCGCGCCGCGATCGCGCGCGCCAGGGCCACGCGCTGGCGCTCCCCGCCCGAGAGCGTGGCGGGGAAGCGTGCGAGCAGGCGATCGATCTCGAGGATCGAGACGGCCTCCCGGAACAGCCGCTCGGCCGACTCCGCGCCCTCGCCCGACGACTTGTCGGAGCCGAAGCGCACGTTGCGCTCGACGTTCAGGTGCGGGAAGAGCAGCGCGTCCTGCGGGACGTAGCCGATCCGCCGGCGCTCGGGGGGAAGGGAGCGCAGCGCGCGGGTGTCGAGCAGAGTCTCGCCGTCGATGACGATGCGGCCCGAGGCCCCGGCGCGGAGGCCGGCGATCGACTCGAGCAGCGACGTCTTTCCGGAGCCCGAGGCGCCGAGGATCGCGACCGCGCGCCCCGAGAGCCGGCGGGCCACCCGGAGAGTGAAGCGGGCGAGGGGAAGGGTCAGGTCGAGGTCGATCACGCGGGACGCTCTCCCGCGCGCGTCCGCGCCTTATGCCGCGTGATGATCTCGGTCGTCCAGACGGTGACGAATGCCAGCACGACCGTCACGGCCACGAGCCGCAGCGCCGCGCCGTCCGCGCCGATCTGCGTGCGCTGGAAGATCGCGAGCGCGAGCGTCTGGGTGCGGCCCGGGATGTTCCCGGCGATCAGGATCGTGGCGCCGAACTCGCCGAGCGCCCGTGAGAACGCGAGGAGCGTTCCCGCCAGGATGCCGCGCCACGAGAGCGGCAGGGCGACGCGCCGGAACGCCTGGAGCGGCGTGTGGCCGAGCGAGCGCGCCATGGCCAGCAGCCGCGGATCGACCTCCTCGAAGGCGGCCCGAACCGGCCGGACGAGGAGCGGGAACGACATCACCGCCGTCGCGAGGACGACCGCCTTCCACGTGAAGACGATCTCGATCCCGGCGCGGTCGAGGAGGCGCCCGAGCGGGCCCGAGCGGCGCAGCGCCTCGAGAAGCAGCAGCCCGACCGCGGTCGGCGGCAGCACCAGCGGAAGGCTCAGGATCGTTTCGGCGAGCGTGCGGCCCGGGCCGGCCCGGCGCGCCAGGAACCACGCGACGCCGACGGCGACCGGCAGGATTAGGAGCGTCGACACCGCCGCGACCCGCAGCGTCAGCAGCAGGATCGAGCCGTCGGAGATCTCCATCTAGTTCTTCGCGAGAAACAGGAAGCCGTGCTTCTCGAACTCGGCCCTGGAGGCGGCGCCCCGCAGGAACTTCACGAAGGCCTCGGCGGCCGGGCGGTTCTTCGCGTTGGCGAGCGGGGCGACGACGTAGGTGATCCTGGGGCCGTTCGTGACCTCGAAGGCGACTTTCGCTCTCAGGGTCTTCTTCGCGATCGCCGCGTCGGTGCGGTAGACGATGCCCGCCGGCGCCGCCTCGCTCTCGACGGCGGCGAGCGCCGCGCGCACGTCGAGCGTCGGCACGACCCTGGGCTCCACCTGCGCCCAGAGGCCCAGACCCTCCAGCCACTGCCTGGCGTAGACACCCGCCGGCACCGCGGCCGGGTCCGCCAGCGCGATCCTCGGCAGGGCCGCGAGGTCCTGCGGCGTCTCGACGGCCGCGGTCGAGCCCGACGGCACCACGACGACGAGGAGATTCGAGAGGAGGTCGACTCGGTCCGCGGCCTTCACCATGCCGGTCTTCTCGACCTGATCCATCCTGGCCGCGTCCGCCGAGAAGAAGACATCGGCCGGAGCGCCGGCGGCGATCTGCCGCGCGAGGTCGTTCGAGCCGGCGAAGGAGAACTCGACCCTCGGCCCGCCCCCGGCCGTGAAACGGCTCCCGAGCGCCTGGAGGGACTCGGTCAGGCTCGCCGCGGCGAAGACGAGGAGCGAGCCGGGCTCCGGTTCCGCGGCGAGATGCGGTGCCGGCCCGAGAGAGGCCGCGGACAGGAGAAGAGTCGCCAGGGTCTTCTCAAGCACGGATCACCATCACCTCCGTGGCCTTGATCAGCGCGACCGCGGGCGAGCCCGGCTTGAGCCGCAGCTCTCGGGCCGCCGCCGCGGTGATGATGGAGGTCAGCGTCTGACCTCCCACGTCGAGGGCGACTTCCGCGAGAAGGCCCGACACGCGGATTCGCTTCACGACGCCGGCGAGCTTGTTGCGGCCGCTGATGGCATCGAGTGGAGCCGCCGAGGCCATGGACGAGCGGAGGGCGCCGGACGCTCCGAGCCGCGCGATCTCGGAGCGGGGGATCCGGTGGTGCCCGCCCGGCGTCCGCACCGAGCGGATCTTCTTCTTGTAGATCCACTGCTTGATCGTCGGATAGCTCACGCCGAGCGCTTGCGCGGCCTCGGTCGGCGTGAGAGCGGAGGAAGGGCCCTCGCTCATGGGAGGACGATTCTATATGACTTTAGTCGGTTTTCTTGCCCGAGACCGCCCAATTCGAAAGGATCCGGATACCGGCGGCCCCGTCGGAAGGGAGTAGCTCTCATGAGACTCGCATCGTCGGCACGGTTTCTGGGGGTCCTGGCGGTCGTCGCCGTCACGGGAATCGCCGACTCTCCCGCGATCCTGGCGCAGGACGCCGATGCGTTCGGCGGAGAAGACGCCGCGGCGCTTGCCGCCTCGCTCGAGGCCGTCTCTCCCGAGAAGCCCGCGCACGCGGGGACGACGCAGCACCTCTCCGATCTCTCGCTCGGCAACCTCTTCACCGAGGGTTGGAACCAGGAATGGGAGAAGTGGCGCCGCTACACCCCCGACATGGCGCTCCTGCGGGTGACGACGAACTTCCTCGAGAGGGAGCTGCGGGCCGACTACGCCAAGACGGAGGTCGCCAACAGCGCGACGACCGACTCGACCGACTTCGTCAACGTCCTGATGGCGTACGCGGTGAACCGCCGGTTGATGCTGGAGGTCATCGGAAACTATCAATGGAACGACCGGATCAACGGCCCGGTGATCAGCGGGGCCGGCGCCGCGTTCCTGGCGCGTCTCCAGCTCGTCGAGAACGCGGATCAGTCGTACTCGTTCCAGGCGAGGGTCTCCGCCCCCAACAAGGGCATCGGCGCGACCCAGACGTCGTTGCAGTTCGGCCTCGCCGGCTGGCAGGACGTGCACTCGTGGGTGCCGGCGCTCGGGAAGTTCGGCCTGTACTACTCGTTCCAGTACGAGAGCCTCGTCGGCAACGGCGCGGCCAACATCCTGAAGAACGACATCGGCTACGACGTCTCGTTCGCCGAGACGTGGACCACGCCGTCGACGCGATTCTTCGGCAACCTCACGACGTTTCTCGAGTTCTTCGGCCAGACCCTCCTCGACGGGCCGAGCTCGGGCAAGACGAACGTCACGGTGACGCCCGGTTTCCGTTTCTGGTTCATCCCCGAGAACTCGATCTCCTTCGGCGTGGACCTCCCGATCACGCACCTGCCGGCGGTTCACAACGTGTATCGCGCGACCTACATATTGAACTTCTGACGTCCTCCCCGACGACTCCGGGCCCGTCCCTTGCAAGACGGGGCGGGAGAGAATGGAGAAGGTGCGCGCTCTCTGGTCGGGCCTCGTTCTGGCTGCGCTCGCCGGCGGCGGCGCCCTCGCCCAGGCGGAGGCCGGCGGCGGATCCGCGCCGCCGGAAGGGTTTCTCGATCGCTACTTTCGGATGGTCGAGAAGACCCAGGACGCGCAGCCTCACTGGATCTCCCCACTCGTCACGACGACCCCGCGGCTGAACGAGCGCTTTCGCTACGACTTCGCGTGGCAGTCGCGCCCGAACGACGTCGACCTCGCGAATTACGGCAACAGCAAGGGAATTGAGCTGATTCTGGCGACCCGTGTGGCGATGACGTTCGGAATCCCGGGCTACGTCGTCCGCGATTCTCCGCGCGGGACACAGTCGGGCTGGGCGGACGAGACCTTCCTGCTGAAATACCGCTTCTTCTCCGCGAACGAGGAGAGCGGCAACTCCGTCTTCAGCGCCTTCTTGAACGTCTCCGTCCCGACCGGCAGCGACGCCTTCACCGCGGGCAAGCCCATCTACTCCCCGACCGTCGCCTGGGGTCAGGGCTGGGGGACACGGAAGGCGGGCTTCGACATCCAGAGCACGCTGGCCGTCAGCGTCCCGGGAGGGGACAAGGCGCGGATCGGCGTTCCGGTCGTCTGGAACACGGCGTTTCAGGGCCACGTCCTCACCGACTGGTTCTGGCCGGAGTTCGAGATGAGCCTCACGCACTGGACCGACGGACCCTCCGACGGGAAGTGGCAGGCGATCGCGACGGTGGGCGTCGTCGCGGGCCGCTTTCCGATCGCGGGCCGGCTCCGCCTCGACCTCGGCGTCGGCTACCAGTTCGCCGTCAGCACGTACCGCACGTACGACCACTCCTGGCTCGCCACGGTGCGCCTGCCGTTCTAGGACGGCGTCGTCAGGGTGCCGCCGGCGTCGCGACCGGGGCCGTTCCGCCTCCGACCTCGTAGCGGAGACGCGACTCGGCGACGCGGTACCGGTAGCGCGCCTCCGTGTTGCCGATCTCCGCGCGCGTCTGCTGGAGCTGCGCCTGCGAGAGCTCGACGATCGATGAGAGGCCGAGCTCGTACCGGCTGCGGGCGAGTTCGAGCGCCGCGTTCGACTGCTCGAGAAGCTGCGCGGCCACGTCGAGCCGGGCCCACGCCGCACCGGCGTCGAGCCAGGCCGTCTTGACGTCCCGCACGACCTCGTTCCGGAGCTCGAGGAGGCGCTGGCGGGAGGCCTCCGACCGGAGCTCGGCTTCCTTGGCGCGGGCGCCGAAGAGAAACCCGTTGAAGACGGGGATCTCGACGTTGACGCCGATGGCTCCGTACCATGGCGAGATGGCGTCGTTGCGCCAGGGCGCGCCGCCGGCGGCGCCGACGGCCCGGATGCTCGGCCGCTCGAGGTCCTCCTCGGCGAGCCGGAAGCGCTCGGCCGCCCGGACGTCGAAGTCGAGCGCGGCGATGTCGGGCCGGCGGGACATGGCCTCGGCGACCAGGGGCCCGACCTCCGGGGACGGCCTCGCGAGCGGCGCGGTCTCCTCGACGACCTCGATCGGCGGCCCGTCCGATTCGCCGAGGACCGTCGCGAGCGCGGCGAGCGCGGCGAGCCGGCTGTTGTCGGCGTCGACGAGCAGCAGCCTCGCCTCCGCCAGGTCCACCTCGGCGAACCGGGCGTCGAGCTCCGACCGCAGGTTGCTCTCCGCGAGCGCGCGGATGCGGTCGGCGACCTGCTGGCGCTCGGCCACGGTCTGCTCGGCGACCGCGCGCAGGGCCTGGGCCTCGAGCGCGTTGTAGAAGCTCTGGTCGACGGCGAGCACGACCTCTTCGATGGTCGCGGTCGCGCGCGCGTCGTCGGCCTCGGTCCGGAGCTTCGAGCTCTCGACGAGATTCGAGGTGCGGCCGAAGTCCGTGATGAGCTGGTTGACGGTCACTCCGCCGGCCGCGCGGTCGTAGATCGCGGGATTGCTCAGGCCCCCGGCGGAGATGCGCCCGCCATCGTGGGCGGCCACGGCGGTGAGGTAGGCGGTCAGCGTCGGATAGACCGCCGCGTGGACCTCGCGGAAGACCTGCTGCGAGGCGAGGGCGTTCAGGCGCTCGATCGAGATGCGCGGATTGTTGCGGCGGGCCAGGTCCTCGGCGCCGGCGAGGGTGATGCGGCGGGGCTCGACGGCCTGCGGCGTTGGAGTGCGCGGGGGCGGCGCCTGCGCCCTCAGCGGCGGCGGGGCGGCCGCCACGAGCGCGAACCCGAGGATCGGCGCGAATGCTCGCACGCCCGTCATGCCGAGGCCTCCGCCGGCGCTTCGTCGCGGCGGTGGAGAAACCGGTAGGCGGCGGGAACCAGATAGACCGTCGCGACGACCGAGACGAGCAGCCCTCCGATGATGGCCTGCGCCAGCGGGGCGTAGGCCTCGGCGCCCGTCCCCAGCTTCACCGCCATCGGGACGAGTCCGATGATCGTCGCGAGCGACGTCATGAGGATCGGGCGAAGACGGATCCGGCTCGCTCGCCGCACCGCTTCCTCTGCGGAGTGACCCTCGCGGCGGAGGATCCGCGTGAAGTCCACGATCAGGATGCTGTTCGAGACGACGATTCCGACCATCATGATCAGGCCCATCAGCGACATCACGTTGAGGGTGCTGCCGGCGAGGAGGAGGATGACGAGCACGCCGGCGAGGCCCGGCGGGATCGCCAGCAGAATGATGAACGGGTCGAGGAACGAGGAGAACTGCGCGACGAGAATCAGGTAGACGAGGGCGATCGCGAGGATCAGGCCGAGGCCGAAGCTGCGGAACGAGGCGCGCATGCCCTGCACCGAGCCGCGCAGGTCGACGCGGACGCCCTCCGGCATCTTCGTCTTCGCGAGGATGCGGTCGATGGCGGCGGTCAGCCGGCCGAGGTCTTCCCCGGACGGCGCGACGTAGACGTCGATGACCCGCCGGAGCTGGTAGTGGTCGACCTCCGTGGGGGCCTCGATCGGCTCGATCCGGACGACCGAGTCGAGGGGCGTGGGGTCGGCCCCTTCCGCCGCGCGCAGAGGAATCTGGCGCAGGTCCGACATCGATCGGATCTGGTTCTCCGGGTATTGCACGGTCAGCATGTAGTCGTTTCCGGTCCGGGGATCGACCCAGTAGCTGGGCGCGATCATCTGGTTGGACGTCAGCGCGGTGATGACGTTGTGCACGACCTCCTTCTGCGACAGGCCGACGAGGCTCGCGCGCTCGCGGTCGACGTCCAGCCGGAGCGAGGGATAGTCGAGGTCCTGCGGGATGAGCAGGTCGCTGATGCCGGGAAGACGCCGCACCTCGGCGGCGATCTCGAGCGCCGTGCGGTAGGTGCGCTCGAGATTCATGCCGCTGACCTGGATGTCGACGGGCGCGGGGAGGCCGAGGTTCAAGACCGCGTCCACGAGGCCGCCGGACTGGAAGTAGGCCGCGAGCTCGGGGAGCCGGTCGCGAAGCCGCCGCCGCACGCGATTCATGTACTCGTAGCTCCCGACCGCGTGCCCGTCGCGGAGGCTGACCTGCACGAACGCCGTGTGCGACGCGGAGTTGGGCGTGTAGATCGAGGAGAACCCCGGGGTCGTGCCGATGTTCGAGACGATCATGCCGAGGTCCGAAGGGGCGACGACGGCGCGAATCTCGGCCTCCACCTTCGCGACGCTCTCCTCGGTCAGCTCGAGGCGCGTGCCCGACGGCGCCTTCAGGTTGATGACGAACTGCCCGGGATCGGTGCGCGGGAAGAAGGAGGTGCCGAGGAGCGGCCAGAGCGCGAAGGCGAGCGCACACGCGCCCAGGATTCCGAGGACCGTCGCAGCCGGACGCGCGATCGCGCTCGTGAGCGTCCGGGCGTAGCGGTCGAGGAAGACCTCGAAGCGGTGGTTGAAGCGGTGGATCAGCCGGCCGAACGCCGAGCGCGTCTCGACGTGGTCCTCCTCGAGGTGCGCCCGCCGCAGGAACCGGGCGCAGAAGAGCGGGACGACGGTCAGCGCGACGACATAGGACGCGAGCAGCGAGAAGACGACCGCCAACGCGAGCGCGACGAAGAGGAATCGGCTGACGCCGTAGAGGAACACGACGGGGAAGAACACGACCATCGTCGTCAGCGTCGCGGCGAGAACGGGCAGCGCGACCTCGGCCCCGCCCCTCTCGGCGGCGATGTCGGCCGGTTCGCCCATCTCCATGTGCCGGAAGATGTTCTCGAGGACCACGACCGAGTTGTCGATCAGCCGGGAGAGCGCGAGCGCCAGGCCCCCGAGCACCATGGTGTTCACGGTCCCGCCGCCGGCGCTGATCGCGAGGAACGCCGCGAGCGCCGAAAGCGGAATCGATAGGAACACGGCGAGGGTCGCCCGGAGGCTGCCCAGGAAGAGCAGCACCATGACGCCCGTCAGCAGGAGTCCGATGCCGCCCTCGTGCAGCAGGTTTTCGATCGCCTTCCGCACGAACACCGACTGGTCGAAGACCACGCTCGCCACGAGTTGTTTCGGAACGTCCGTCAGGCCCGCGACCGCCTTCTGCACGCCGTCGACGACGGAGATCGTGTTGGTGTCGCCGCCCTGTTTCAGGATCGGCAGGTACACCGACCGCTGCCCGTCCACGCGGACGACGTTGGTCTGGATCGCGTGGGCATCGGCGGCATGGCCGACGTCCCGCACGAGCACGGAGGCGCCGCCCCGGGTCTTCAGCGGAAGGCGGTCGATCTCCTCGGTCGAGGGGAGCTGGCTGTTCGTGTAGAGGTTGTAGTCGGTCGGTCCGATTCGGACGTCGCCGGCCGGGAGGATGAGGTTGCTGTCGTTGACCGTCCGGACGACGTCCATGACCGAGAGCTGGTGGGCCTCGAGTTTCAGCGGGTCGACGTAAACCATGATCTGGCGGTACTGGCCTCCGAAGGGCTGCGGCACCGAGGCGCCCTCCACTCCCGCCACCTGGTTGCGGACGGCGTATTGGCCGAGGTCGCGCAGCTGCGTCTGGTTGAGGCCCTCCCCCTTGAGCGTGATGAGGCAGACCGGGAGGCTCGAAGCGTCGAACTTCAGGACGACCGGCGGCAGGGTCCCGGGCGGCAACTTGCGGAGATTGGCGAGCGCGAGGTTCGAGATCTGCGACAGGGCCGCGTTCGCGTCGGACCCCGGATGAAAGTAGATCTTGATGAGGCTCACGCCGGGCAGTGAGCGCGATTCGATGTGGTCGATGTCGCTTCCGAGCGTGAAGAATCTCTCGAATCGGCCGGTGATGTCGGTCTCGATCTGCTCGGGCGGCATGCCCGAGTAAAAGGTCGCCACGACGACGACGGGGATGTGAATCGCCGGAAAGAGATCGACCGGCATCCTGGCCAGCGTGGTCGTGCCGACGATGGCGAGGACGAGGCAGACGACGACGACGAAGTACGGATGCGAGATGGCGAAGCGCGACATCAGGAGCCCCCCTCCTCGTCGCGCGGCTCCTCGACCGTCTTGGGTTCGACGGTCTCGCCCGCCCGGAAGGTACTCCGACTCCCCACGACGACCCGATCGCCCTCGGAGAGGCCGGAGACGATCTCGATGCGGCGCGTGCTCTCGAGGCCGGTCTCGACGGGTCGCTCCTCGAGGCGGTTCCCGGCCGCGACCACGAGCACACGGGTGGATTTGCCGTCGCGGGAAACGGCCTGGATCGGAATCGACAGCGTGCCGTCTCTCTTGAGGAGCTCGAGCTCCGTCTCGGCGTACATGCCGGCGACGAGGTCGGCCTCGGGATTGGCCACGTCGATCTCGGTCTCCATCGTGCGGGTCTGGCGATCCAGGCTGTCGGCGAGCCGTGCGACCCTTCCCTCGAAGGTGCGATCGAGCGCGGGGACCCGGACGCGCACCAGCGTCCCGACATGGATGCGTCTCACCGCCGATTCGGGGACGGGAAGGACGAGTCTCAGTCGATCGTCCTCCGCGAGTCGAACGACCGGAAGCGCCTGGGTCGACGAGGAAGTCCCGGCCTGAATGAGGGCGCCGGTGTCCGCGTAGCGTTTCGTGATCACGCCGGCGAACGGGGCGAGGATCTGCGAGTACTCGCTCATCGCGGACGCCCTTCGCTGGCCCGCCTCCGTCTGCGCGACCTGGGCCTCGGACTCCTGATCGCGCGCGTAGGCGTCCTCGAGCTCCTGCGCGGCGATGAGACCGGGACGCGCCTCCGAGACCTTCTTGAGGCGGACGTACGCCGCGTGCGCCGCTTCATGCGTCGAGCGCGCGCGCTCGAGCGAGGCGCCGGCCTCCTGGAGCTGCGCGTCGAGCTCGGGAACCTCGAGCACCGCGAGGACCTGACCCGTCCGCACGCGGTCGCCGACGTCGACGGAGATCCGGCGGATGTAGCCGGCGACCTTCGCGTGGAGGTCGACCTCCTGAAACGGCTTGAACTCCCCGGAGAGCGTGAGCGTGCTCCGGAGAAGCGTCTTTCGCGCGATGGCCACGGGCGCCGTGCGCTCGGGCGCGGCGGCCGGGTCGGGACGCGGCGCCCGACCCTTGGCGAACACGCTCAGGGCGAGGACGGCCGCGACCGCGGCGCCGGCGATCAGGGCGATCCGTTTTCGATGCGTGATCATGTGTCCTCTCTCTGCCTGGACGGCGGCGGTCAGTCCGCACGTCGGGACCGAATGGGGTCGTCCGGCGCCGCGAAGGGCGCCGCTCGACCCGCGGGCTTGCGAGGCCCGTGTCTCTAGAGAGAGGCCGGTGGGGCGCGGAGGGGGTTGGCGGGAGAGCGTTCCTCGCCGACGTAGAGGGCGCTTCCGGACCTCTCGCCGAGGGGAAGCCGCGGAGGCTCGACGATGCCGGGGAGGGCCGCGATCGCCGGAGGGCTCAGATCGAGGTAGCGCTCCTCGGGCGGGGGCACCCTCACGGGATCGCCGTAGGAAGTCAGGATCTCCTGGACGTTGCGCGTGGGAAGGCTCTCGGCAATGCGGCTCTGGATGCCGACGAACAGAATGGCGGAGACGGTGAAGAGCACGAGAGCCGCGCGCCGCGTCCGAGCGCCGCCGCGGACCGAGCCTGTCCCGCCGGTTTTCTGGGGAATTGCGCTTCTCACCAACGTCGATTGTCCCGCCGCCGGAGCCTGCCGGCAAGGGGTGAACCGGCGGTGCCACCGCTCCATTCCGCCCGGAAGGCGCTCCGCGGCCCCGGGAAGGCCCTCCCGGCCGGCCCCGGGACCGTCGGCAGGCGGCGCCGGCTGGACTAGGGCCTCATCGTGGGGACCCGCTGCAGCTGGCCGTTCGCCCGCTTGAGCGGCGCGTCGAGGTCGCGCGCGAGCTTCGCGGGCTCCTCGTAGCCCTCGACCCTCAGCTCCTCGCTGATCATCTCGGGGTCCGGATCGAGAACGGAGAGCGTCGGCGTGTGCGCGACGCCGAGCGCGGTACAGACGTTGCGACCCATGGTCTCCTTCGTCGGATCGCTGCGGATCCAGATCGCCCGATCCGCGAGCGCGGCGAGCTCGGGGTTCTCGAAGGACGCGACGACCTTCTCGTGCCACTCGCCCCCGGGCGAGCCGAAGACGACGACCATCGCCTTGTTGCGCTCGACCGCCTCGCGGTACCCCTCCGCGAAGCTCGCGGACCACTCGATGCGCCCCGACGGGGTCCGGCTCGGGACCAGCGGCACTCCGGCGAAGGGATTGTAGGGTTCCGGAGTCGCCGCGGCCTTTTCCGCGCTCGAGGTCCCGGAGGCGCTCGCGGACGGCGTCGACGCCGTCTGCTCCGGCCGCGCCAGGATGCTCGCGACGAGACCGTGCGGATCGGGGGTTGCGGCGAGCAGGGGCGGGGCGGTGATCGCGGTCAGCGGCTGGTCGATCCTCTTCAGCGCCGGGTCCGTGGAGAGGGGCGGCATCGGCGCCTCCGCCCGGCGCCGGCAGGCGGCGGCGGAAGCGAGCGCGGCCGCGAAGAGCGCCAACGCGAGAATCCGTTCCCGGGAAGCGGGCCTGCGCATGGAGGGTGCCCTCCGGTGCGCGTGAGCCTATCCCGAAGGACTCCTAGGCGTTGATGCCGAACTTCACGGTCACCGTCAGGTAGACGGGTACCGCGCGGCCGTTCAACGTCGCCGGCCGGTACCTCCACACGCGAACGGCGCGGACCGCGGCCTCGTCGAGCAGGGGGTTCACGGATTTCAGGATGCGGACCTGCTGGACCTCGCCCGACGTCGTGATGGTGGCCTCGAGGATGACGGTGCCCTGCAGCCGCGCGCGGCGCGCCGACTCCGGATAGTCGGGCTCGACGCGTTGGAGCAGGATCGGCGCGCGGACGTCGCCGCCGACGGGAAGGATCTGCTCGCCGTTCCCGTCCCCGCCGTCTCCGCCGTCCCCGCGGTCGCCGTCGCCGGGGCCCGCAGCACCGCCGTCGGCGGCCGACTCATCCCGCTGTGGCGAGTCCGGCCCGGCGTCGGTGTCCATGAGGGAGGAAGCCTTCGCGCTCGGATCGCTCGGGAGGGAGACCGGCTGCGTCATCTCCTGATGCACCCGTGGACCCGAGGAGTGCGACGTCCGGTGCAGGTCGCCGCGTCCCGAAGACGCCGGGGAGGAGGCCGGCGGCGGCACGAAGGTGACCGGCAGAGCCGATCGCTCGTCGGGCTCCGGCGGCTCTCCCGGAAACCACGCCGAGGCGCCCACGAAGACGGCGATGACCGCCGCGTGCAGCCCGAGGGCGAGCGGGAGGCTCAGACGCTTGCCGCCGAGGGAGTGGGACTTTCGCGATTCGACCAGCGTCTCGTCGAACATGTTCGGGTCCTCCTGAGGAGAGAAGAACCCGGACCGGGGCGGGAGTTCCCGGGCGGTCGCGAGAGGCTAGTACGTCGGGGCGGGCGCGACCGGAGGCGCGGAGATCTCGGCGCCGGCCGCCTCGATCAGCTGGACGTCGTGGTTGGTCTCGTCGTCGGCCCGGGCCTGGCCCGGGCGGGGGCGCACGGTCCGGGAGAAGAGCGAGATCTCGGGGTCGAAGAGAAACTGGAGGAGGACGCGCGTGTAGGAGCGGTGGCTGCGCAGCGAGTCGTACGCCTCGGGCGCCGCTTTCCGGAGCCTCGGCAGCCGGTTCCACGGCACCGAGGGGAAGTCGTGGTGCTCGTTGTGATAGCCGATGTTGAGCGCGACGCGGTTGGCGATGCCGTAATAGCTCGACGTCGACTGGCCCGGGAAGAACACGTAGTGCTCCTGGACCCAGCGCGCGCCCAGCGGGTGAAGGCCGATGCTCATGAAGAACGACGCGAAGAGGTACCAGAACGCCCCGGGACCGAGGAGGAACCACACACCGACGTTGAACGCGATCTGCGCGGCGAAATTGATCACCACCCAGCGGTCGATCGGATGGATCTCGCGCAGCCGCGCCGGACGCAACGACTGCATGATCGGGGTGAAGAAGAGCCAGATCGCCTTGCGCCACGGCGAGTTCCCGACGATCCGCGCCTCCCACCGATAGGGGAGGTCCGCGTCGAGCTCGTAGACGCCGAGGAAAGTGTGGTGGCGCGAGTGGTAGCGCCCGAAGAGCACCGAGCTCGGCACGACGTGCGGGAGGTTCGCGAGCATCCCGGAGAGGTGGTTGCCGGCGCGCGAGCGGAACACCAGGTTGTGCGTGCACTCGTGGATCGCGACCCAGAGCGCGTGGTTCGCGGTGGCCCCCGGAAGGGCGGCGACGAGGAGGATGACCCACCACGGAGCGTGCGCGACCGACGCGGCCAGGACGACCTGGAGGAGAACGATGCCCAGGATGATCCAGAAGGTGACCGCATTGGTGCCGATCTGGCGGCGGATCTCGGGGTGCTCCTTCAGGATCCACTGCGCGCGATTGCGGTGCGGATGGTCCGCGCTCGCGGCGTGGAGAAATTCGGACCTCTCCTCTCCGTGATCGGAGATGGACAGCGGCTCAACCGAGGGCGGGGAATACGTGGGCTGTCGTTTTGGCAATGCGGTCTTGATTCTATCCAAGGTCTTGGAGAAGGGGGAACACCGAATCCTGCCCAAAATGGTCCATTCTTTGGAGCCGATGACCGGACTTGAACCGGTGACCTGCGGTTTACGAAACCGCTGCTCTACCGACTGAGCTACATCGGCTCGGGAGGGCGGATCTTACGGAAAGGCGGACGGCCCGTCAAACCCCGACACGGACGCCGGCGCGGCACGCGCCCCGCGTCGTGCCCCGAGAGATCCTCAGTCGAACCGGACCGAGACGATCTTGGAGCAGCCGGGCTCCTCCATCGTGACGCCGTACATCACGTCGGCGGTCTCCATGGTCCGCTTGTTGTGCGTGATCGCGATGAACTGCGTCTCCTCGGTCATGTCGCGCAACAGGCGGGTGAAACGGTCGATGTTGGCCTCGTCGAGAGGCGCGTCGACCTCGTCGAGGATGCAGAACGGGGAGGGCTTGTAACGGAAGATCCCCATGAGGAGGGCGATCGCCGTCAGCGCCTTCTCGCCGCCCGAGAGGAGCAGGATCGACTGATTCCGCTTCCCCGGCGGATGGGCGTCGATCTCGATCCCCGACTCGAGCAGATCGCCCTCGTCGAGCAGCTTCATCTCGGCCGAGCCGCCCTGGAACAGCCGCTCGAACATCTGCTTGAAGTTCTCGTTGATCGCCTGGAAGGCCTCGGCGAAACGCTCCGAGGACGTCGCGTTGATCTTGCGGATGGACTCCTGGAGCTCGGCGATCGAGCGCAGGAGGTCGTCGCGCTGCGCGGTCAGGAACACGAGCCGCTCCGACGCTTCCTTGTGCTCCTCGTAGGCGAGGACGTTGACGGGCCCCAGCCGCTCGAGCGAGGCGGTCAGCTCGGCGACCTCCGTCTCGAGGACCGCCAGGCCCTCGGGCGACGCGTCCGCCGGCGTGGGCAGCGTGTCGGGACCCGTGCCGAACTCTTCGCGCGCCTGGGACTGCAGGTGCTCCAGGTCGGAGGCGACGCGGGTCGCCGCGACCTCCGCCTCGAACCGGCCCTCGCGCGCCGTGTCCAGCGCCGAGCGGTCCAGGCGCGCCTGCGCCTCCGCGGACTCGACGGCCGCGGCCGCGACGCGCGCCGACTCGAGGAGCGTCCCGTGCGCCGCCGCCTTGACCTCGCGGGCCGCGACGTTCTCCTTCTGGCGCAGCCGCGCGTCCTGCTCCTCCTGCGCGAGCTCGGCGCCGCGCGCACGGATCCGGCTCTCTTCCTCGCTCGCCTCGGCGAGCCGGCGCTCGAGCGTGGTCTGCGCCTCGCGGAGCCCGTCCCGCGCGGCCTCCATCGCCCGCCGCCGCTCGGCCGACACCTCGGCCTCCGTGCGGCGGTGGGCGAGCTCCTCCGCCGCGCCCATCGCGAGCGAGCGCGCCTCGGAGAGCGAAGCGGAGAGGGTCGCGACGCGCTCGTGGGCGAGCCGCTCCTCCTCCGCGTGGACGCGCTCCTGCTCCTCCACCTGACGCCGGCCCGCGTCGAAGCCCGCGGCCTGCTCGGCCAGCGCGCGCTGCTCCTCGGAGGCGGTGTCCGCCTCGCGGCGGAGCCGGTCCCGCTCCGAGAGTCGCTCCTCGAGCCGGGCGGAGAACGCGAGGCGCTCGCCCTGGGCCTCTCGCTCGCGGTCGCGCAGGGGAGGCAGCGCGGCCTCGCGGCGCTGTCGGTCCAGCCGCAGCCGCTCGAGGCTGGCCTCGGCGTCGGCCAGCCCCCGGCGGGCCTCCTCCAGCCGCCGGCGGAGCTCCTCCTCCTCGCGCCGCTGCGCGAACAGCCCCGCGGCGGAGGCGGAGCTGCTGGCGACCCGGACGACCGGTCCTCGCACGAGCTCGCCCGCGCGGGTGACGAACGTTCCCGACGCATTCTTCTCCGAGAGCGCGAGCGCGTCCTCGAGAGTCTCGACGAACGCGGCGCCGGGAAGCGCGGCCCGCTCGGCGGGGGAGAGCGCGCCGAAGCCCTCGAGCACGGAGTCCCAACCGAGCGCGCCCGCCGGGGGAGAGACCACCGCGTCCTTGCGCCAGTCGTCGCGCACGACGCGGCCCGCCGCGAGCGGGCGCAGGGCGTCGACCGCGCGGACGACGCTGCCCGTCGCCAGCAGCGCGTCGGCGTCGCGCCCGAGCACGAGCCCGACGGCGATCTCCCAGCCCGGGCGCGGCCGGATTCGCTCCGAGAGCGCGCCGCGCTCCGAGAGGCCGGCGCCGCGGATCGCGTCGCGCACGGCCAGAACCGAGACGTCGCGCGCGCGCAGCAGCTCGACGAGGGCGGCGTGCCGGTGCGCGAGCGACCCCGACGATTCCCTCGCGGCCTCGCGGGCGGCCTCGGCGAGCGTCAACTCCTCGGCGAGCGCCGCGAGGGCGGCCTCCGCCTCGTGCACACGGTGGCTCGCCTCGTCGGCCGCGCCTCCGAGCCGAGCGGCCTCGCGCTCGGCGTCGGCCGCGTCGGCCTCCCGCTGCGCGAGCTGCTCGGCGACCTTCCGCGCGGCGTCGCCGAGCCTCGAGAGCGACGCGGTGACGCGCTCGGCGGCGAGGTCGATCTCGTGGCGCGCGTTGCGGCTCGCGACGCGCTCCCCGGCGGCGGCGAGCGCCCTGTCGCGCGTCTCCTCGAGCTCGTTCTCGAGCGCCGCGCAGAGCGCCGCGGCCTCGGCGGCCCGGCGATCCGCCTCCTCGCGGGCCAGCGACTTCGCGCGGGCATCGGCGACGCTGCGCGACAGGCGCTCCTCGAGCTCGGCGAGCTCCCGATGGCTGCGCGCCTGCTCGGCGGCGAAATCCTGGCCCTCGCGCTCGAGCGCCGCCCGGCGCGCCGCGAGGTCGATCGCGGCCCGGCGGTTGGACTCCAGGAGCGCGTCGTCCCGCGCGATCGTCGACTCGAGCGCGGCGAGCTCCTCGCGGAGCGCGTCCCGCGCCAGGGCCGCCTCCGACGCCTCGAGCCGGGCCGCCGTCAGCGCGGCCTCCGCGCGGGCGACCGCGGCCGCCGCCTCCGCCTCCCGGCCGGCACGCTCGTCGCGAAGCGACTCGGCCGCGCGCAGCGACGCGGCGAGCAGTTCCGCGCGGGCCCGGATCAGCGAGGCGCGCTTGCCGCGGAGGGCCTCGGACTGCTCCTTGTAGCGGGCGGCCCGCGAGGCCTGCCGGCGGAGATTCGTGACGTTCTTCTCGATCTCGGTGACGATGTCGGAGATGCGGAGGAGGTTGCCGCGCGTCTCCTCGAGCTTGCCCTCGGCGAGGCGCTTCTTGAGCTTGTACCGCGTGATCCCGGCGGCCTCCTCGATGAGGCGCCGGCGGTCCTGGGGCTTCGTCGAGAGGACCTGATCGATGCGGCCCTGCTCGATGACCGAGTAGGCGCGGACTCCGAGCCCCGTGCCGAGCAGCTGGTCCTGGATGTCCCGCAGGCGGACCTGCTTGTCGTTCAGGAAGTATTCGCCCTCGCCGTCGCGGTAGACGCGCCGGCCGACGCGCAGCATCCCGTCCTCTCCCCGCTCGGTGTCGCCGTTGGTGGCCGACAGCGTCAGGACGACCTCGGCCATGCCGAGCGGCCGGCGCTTGGCCGAGCCGTTGAAGATGACGTCGTCCATGCGCTCGCCGCGCAGGGCCTTGGCGCTCTGCTCGCCGAGGGCCCAGGCGACGGCGTCGCTGATGTTGGACTTGCCGCACCCGTTGGGCCCGACGACCGCGGTCACGGATCCGGGGAACGCGAGATCGACCTTTTCGTAGAAGGACTTGAAGCCCGAGATCTCGACTCGCTTGAGGCGCAGCATTCCGTTGGCCGAATGTAACAAATTGATGACGCGCCTGCCACAACAGATTGAGCCCTCGCCGCTCGCCTCCCCTATAGACGGTGTTTCGGCCCGGCCCTGCTAGGATCACCGCCGACGATGAAGTCCGACATCGAGATCGGGCAGGAAGCCCGCCTCCGTCCCATCGAAG